>Ga0049084_10000165_pt1 | contig 24974 bp, 6 predicted proteins | sample GreLakmeON33MSRF_FD_66720 | JGI IMG/M metagenome (GOLD analysis project Ga0049084, IMG submission 66720) | Freshwater lentic microbial communities from great Laurentian Lakes, MI, USA - Great Lakes metaG ON33MSRF | ecosystem: Environmental > Aquatic > Freshwater > Lake | place: Great Lakes... | reverse complement strand
TAGCACTATAACCCATAAAAGAAACTCCATCAGTTTTAGAATTTTGAAAGTCAAATCCATTTTCTAAATCAAAAAGTGCTTGTCCCCAATTAGTTCTACCAAAAGGATTATTAGGATGTATATCAAGTGACCTAAGTGAAGTTGTAGATACACCAGTACCCTCTCCAGGTAAACCTGCATTATTATTTTTTAAAAAGTCACTATTACTATATAACTTATTAGCTGCAGTATTAAAAAGATCATACTCTTCATAATCTCCACCTTCAGATCTGCCAATAAATGGAATCATATCTTTAACTTTTGTAAAAGTAGTTCTTGCATCATAAATATCTTTTCCATTAGCAACTAATGCATCAAAATATTCTTCTTTTGTTCTTTTATTTCCACTAGGATCAAATAAAAATTTAATATTTTCTTTATTTGCACCTGTCATTTCATTCATTAATTTAGTTTCTATTAAATTTGCTGTTTTAATTTTCCAATCTTCACTGGCTTCTAAATATCTAAAAGTATCATCTAATACTAGTTTACTATTTACATACTGTTTGTATAATTTATCATCTTTACCAAAACTAGATTGATCTTTATTATTTGAAACATAATTATTAAATTTCTTTACAATATTTTTAAGATCATCATCACCAATTCTATTTGTTAAATACCAACTTAAAGCATTATCATCTTTTAATTGTTTATCAAATTGAGATAAAGTAACTTTTTTATTTTTTGTATAACTTAAAATTCTATTAGCTTCTGCTTCACTCATTTGATTATTAGCAACTCTATCATTTAATATTTGAGTCATAGTAAGTAATACACCTTGAATTTTAAGATCTTTTGGATCTGTACCAACAAGCATTTGTTTGTCTACTTTTATTTTTTGATAATATTTATTTACTTCATCTGTAGAAGCACCACTTTTAACTGAACTTTCAGCTTCAGAATAAAATTGATTTTGATTTTTATATGGTACTACAACTATTTCACCAGTCTCAGGATTATTAGTATAATAACCTTGCTTAGTATCAGTTAAGTATTTATTATAAGCAATTTGTTTATCAGAAGCAGCTTTAATATTTGCTGCTTTTATTGTAGCACTAGCTCTTGTACGTGCTGCACTTAATGTTGCTGCATTTCTTTGAGCAACAAGACGGCTTTCTAATTGATTTTTATAAGATGCAAGTTTATATTGATCAACTTTAATATCAGTCTTCATATTTTTTAAAGCAAATAAATTAGCATCTTCTAAAAATTTCTTTTGCATTAAGGTAGCTGCTATTCCATTATCTACTTTCCATCTTAAAGATTTTACATCACCATAAGGGTTTTTAAATTTACCATCAGCATCAACAGTTTCCTTCATGATGTCAGAATTTGTTTTTGCTCTATTTAATACTTTAGAATTTATATCTTTATTTAATTTAAGTTGAGCAATTTCTTTATCAATATTTGGTCCTCCTTTATTTTCTTTTTTTTGTTTTTCTAAATCTAGCAACTTAGCATCATAATTTGTATTAATTTCATTTAAATGATCATACTGAGCAATAGCTTGATCTTTAAGAACAGTAAACTTATCTTCTAAATATTTCATTTCTGCCTTATTCTTATCTCCTTCAAACTGTGCTGCATTAGTTACACCATATCTTTTTCTGTCTACATATGCTTTAGTCCTAAACCAATCTTGTATTCCTGGATCATCTCCAAGACTAGCTTCATATAATTTATATAAAGGTTCAACTAATTTTTCACCATTAGTTGTTGTTATTATATAACCATTTTTAAATTCAGGTGAAAACTGTACATTTCCAAAATCTTTAGTAATTTTATTAAGTTCTGCAGTAATATTTCTATTAGGAGTATAGCTTGATATCTCAACATTTCCAGCTTCTTCATCAGTAGCCTCTTTAAATTCTTGTAATTCAAATTTAATTTTATCTATTCCTTCACCCCAATATTTTAAATGTATAGTTGGATCATTTGCTTTTAAATAACTTTCACCAAGAGAAATTTGAGATTTAGCTTTTTTGGTTTTAACCATGTCAGACATTAAAGCAGCATCTTCATAAAAAGGTTTAAATATTTGAGAAGCTTGATTAACATTTTGTTCTAAAGATAAATCTAACTGTGATACTCTTTTTAAATTAAACTCAATGTCTTTTAAATATGTGTCTCTTTTTTTTATATTACCATCTCTTGTTAAATCAGCATTATAGTATTCACTATACATACTGTTTAAAGCCTTCCAATTATTATCATACTGAGACTGTTTAGTCTGCATTATGTTAGAATAGAAATTGTAGTCAGGCTCAAAAGGTTGATACTGTGGAATATAATCTGTTACACCTTGGATGTACGTTGCCATAATTTATCTTTATCTATATTGTAAATATATTAAAATTTTATAAGTTTAATAAACTTTAAAAATTTAGTTGGTTAATAATTAGGATATACTGTATAAACATAACCTCCATACTCAAAGGATTCACCACCATATTTTGCATTGTAATCCATATAATTTTTAATACAATTTTGTTTTGCAGTACCTGATTCTGCTGCACAATGTTCTTCTGCATCTGCATAAGTATCTCTTCTTTTTGTAGAATCAAGTGTTTTATCAGTTGGAGTATATTCTACTCTTCCCCCAACACCTGGTCTAGTTTGATAGTTAGGATACATTTGATTAAGTGCATCAGTTTTCCATTTATTAGTTACCGCAGTATTATAAGAATTTCTTAAGTTTTGTCTACCTTGTAACTTAGCATTATCAAACTGTTGATTAGCAATAGTATTTTTATCATAAACTCTATTTGCCATTTGTTGATTTAACATAGACTCTTGATTTCTTATACCTACTTGTGTACCTTCAAACTGGTTTGCTATATTTACATTTTGATTATTTATGTTACTTAAAGTATTTGCAGCTTGTGCAGCAGCATTTCCTTGAGTTGCAGCATTTCTAGCACCTAATCCTTGAGCACCTGCAAAAGATGCAGAAGCTTGAGAAGCAATATTTGATTGTTCAGATTGTGCACCTAATTCTCTTGTAGGATCTAAAAATGTAGGTCTTGGTTCTTCAAGATCAACTCTTGCTTCCCATGGCATATATTTTTTAACACTTGCTAAATCAGATGCAGCTCCCATAACATTTACATTATCTTGTAACCACCATTCAGGAGGTTTTCTAGGAGGAGGTATTGGTATACATTTACAATCTGAAGGATCAAATTCTTCACCTTTTTCATCACAGATAGCTTTTCTACTATTATAAAGATCTGTACCTGGAGTACATTCTTCTTTCTTTTCTTTACATTCACATTTTGGACCATCAAATTCTAAACCCTTTGCGTCACATTTAGCTTTTTCTTCTTTATATTTATCTGATCCTGGAACACAATCAGTTTTTGGATGACATTTTGGATCATCTTTTATACATTCACCAGTTGTAGGATCTGTGCCTGTAGGAATTTCTGCACCATTTTCATCTAAGATTGCTTTACCATCTTTATCTAAACATATACATTTTTTACCTTCTTCATCATTATATAAAGCTTCATTTGTTTCAAACTTTTTTATAGAAGCTTCAATACAATCTGTATAAAGTGGATTTGCTTTTAATTTAGCAACAGCAGCCATCATTGCTTCTGCATAACCATCATCACCTTCTTTTTTACCTTTTAAATATGCAGGAAAAGCTTCTTTAATTGCTTCTTCAATATCACCAGATGCTTGAAGTTTTTTACAAATTCCTTGTGCTACACTTTCTTCAGTTCCTCCTCCTTTGCCTGTATAATATTTTACATCTACTCCATCTTTTTTTATAGTTCTATAAACTCCTTTAGCATTTTTTCCTCCACCAACAACAACTCCTGATTTCCAATTTTCCGTGCCACCAACTGCAGGCAAATTTGTCTCTCTTTTAGCAGCATAACCACCTACAGTAACACCATTTTGAGCCTTATACAAACTACCACCATAAGCCATATAATCTGGCATATCATAGCCACCCATAGACATACCATAAGCTGCCATAGGAGCTTGTTGCATCTGACTTGGGTCTTGTTGCTGCATAGCCATCATATCTTCCTCAGACATTTGTTGTTGTTGCTGTCTTGGATCTTGTTCTTGTCCACCTTGCATTTGTTGCATAACACTCATTACAAGTTGTTGTACTTGATTTTCAGGCATTCCTAATTGTGCAAAAATTTGCATAATTGCTTCAGGAGGAACTTGACCTTGCAATAACTCAGCAGTTAACTCTTCAGGTTGAGCACCTTGTTGTAAAGCTTCTGCAACTTGTTGCATAATCTGCATCATTTGTTGATCTTGACCACCTTGTTGTGGTTGCTGTTGTTGTTCTTGTTGAGCTTGCTGTTGTTGCATCATCATCATTTCTTCTTCAGATGGTTGTTGCATTCCTTCTTGAGCTTGAACTGTTTTAGGTTTTGCTAAAAATCTTTCACGATATGCAGGAGGTGCATTATTAATATTTGTAGGATCTTTTTGATCTCTCATATAGTCATTATACTCAAGTCTACGTTTATTATTAAGCATTTCAAGAATATCATAATTAAGAGGAGGTTGATTCATATATTCAGAATCTCCTGGAGGATATATTATTGTATCTTTTGGTCCACCTTTTTGAGCTCTTCTTAATCTTCTTATACCACCACCATACTGCATCATTTCTTCTTGTGGTTGTGCAGTTGGTTTACCATTAGGCATTTCTTTAGTTTTTTCTTCTTTATTGCCTGCACCATTATTATTAGATTGTTGTTGATCTTTTGGATTTTCTTTTTGAGGTATTAAATCTTCTTCAGTAATACCATTAGCTTCCATATATGGTTCAGATAATTTAGGAATTCCTTGAGGAAATCCTTTTCTAGATTCCTGAGCAAGAGCAAGAGCACCTAATTTAATGACATAATTTTTAATCATCATTTCAGCAGTTTTTATATCTAACTTATCTGAATTACGATCTTGTAAAATTTCTCTATATCTATTTATATCAAATTTTTTAGACATTTCTGCAGGAGTATAACCACCTTTTTTTGTAGGCATGTTAAACATTTTTAATAATACCGGATCATTAATCATCATAGCTCTAGTATCACTAAAAATAAAACTATCATCCGGAAGATTTAATGGTACACCACCTTTAGTATGTCTTGGACCTTCTATATTAAAAAATGAAGGTATTTTACTACCATCTATATTACCTATTACAGTTTCCCCACCTTCAGCTTCTAAGTTAGCATCTTTTCTAGGCACTGCAGTTATACTTTTAGTAACTTTAACATTAGAATGATCTTGTAAACCATTATTTTTTCCACCAAATGATGTTACATCATTTTTTAAAGAACCATCTACTTGATAGCCAACTTTTGCTTTTGGTAAAGATTTTATTCTTACTTTATAGTACATAATTAATTATTTATAAAAATTCAACTTGTCCACCTTCTGCCATAAAAGCTCTAATTTGATCTTCAGACATATATGTTATTTTTTCACCACCATTTGCATAAGATAATTCATCTTCTTCTTCTTCTTCTACATAAGGATCATAATATTCTTCTTCATCAATATATCCACCATATTGTGCAGATCTACTATCCCACATTTGACCTTGATCATCTGGTCTGTATAATCCTGAATTAGTATCATAATCTCCTCTATCTCTACTAGGATCAGAAGCATAAAGATTATTAGAACTTAAGTTTTCAAACATTTGATTTTCAGATTTTCTTGAATCAATATTTCTTTTAAAACTATCTAGCACATCAACTCCTGTATTAAATGCACCTAATCTTGTTTCATTTCTTGATGTATCAGCTTTATTACCAAAAGCAAGTTTTCCTCTATCACTTTTATTTTCAACATCAACAGCATACTGATTTCCATTAAATGATGGCTTTTCTTCATTTATTTTAAGATTTCCATCAGCACCTGTTATAACACCTGGTTTTTCTCCAGTTAATGGATTTCTATAATCTTTATCCATTACACCTGGTAGTTTTATTTCCGGTGGTTGTTTAATTTCTAAATTTTTATTAGTATTATTTCCAAAATCAGATCCTGTAGGTCTTTTTTTAACAACTTTACCCATAAAATCTACACAATCTCCAGCTGTATTTTTACTAGAACCAGTTGGACAATCTCCTGGACCTAAAGGAATTTGAAAACCATTTTCTGCTCTAGGAATAAACATATCTAAATTACCACCATATTGTTTATTTTCCGGAGAATATTTAAAATCCATAGCATCTACATAACCATCATTATTATAGTCACCATTTAAAACATCTGTATCACGATAAGGATGATCTAAAGGAAAACCTGCATAAGGATCATATTGTTTAATTATTTTATCACCTATTGGATTACCATATTCATCTAATCCTTGTCTTTCAAGTCTTCTACTATTTCTTTCATTTTGTCTTTCTCCTCTTTTAATAGCCATTCTAGATTTTAAACTTAAACCATCTTTAGTATTCCATTGAGCATCTCTTTGTTTAACACCTTTACAACGTGGAGAATCAGGAAACATTTCACAAAATCTATCACGGCCTGATTGAGAAGATGAATTATTAGAAGTTGTAACAGGTTTACCAGTAGAACCATTAAAATACATAGTATATTTTTTTGGTTTACCTGACCAGAATCTAGATTTTTGAACATCTACTGAAGAAAGTCTACCCATGTCAACTGGCATAGCAATTGTTTTTCCTGTTCTTGGATCATAAACTCTTTGAATTTCATTTCTATATGTTCTTTGTGGACTTAATATATTTCCAGGAAAATAATTTTCAATAAATTTTCTAACTCCACCACCTCTTTGAAAATAAGGATCAGTTGTATCTATAGAATTTGAATAATCCATATCTTGTTGAGTAGGATCATAACCACCATAGTTAAATTCATATAAGTCAGGATTTTCACTATCTACATAACCTCCATTTTCAAAACTTGGATCAAAAAATCTTCCAAGTCTTTCCATAAATGTTGGATCTACATATTCTTCTTTATATTTTACTTTAGGTTTTTTTGGTACAATTTTCTTTTGCTCTACTTTAATAGTTTTATCTTTTATTGCATTTGCATTAATAATTGTACTTGGATTTTCTTTAATTTCTGTTATAGTAGGAGTACTATTTTTTCTTTTTTCTGCTTTATAAACACTAGTTTTTATTGGTGTCTTTACTATAGTTTCTTTAGGTTTAACTTCTGTTTTTGTAATTATTTCTTTAACAGGCTCAGTTGATAAAAGTGATTTTTTATAATTTAAATTTAATTGCTCCCAAGTTGCAAAATCCATTGCATCAGCATAACCATCATTGTTATAATCTTTATATGCATCAAAAAGTCCAGGATTTTCTATTTTAACTAAATCAGATGTTTGATCTTTATTTATTGTAGTTGCAATAATACTTGGTATTGTATTTTGTGCAGGTATAACAACAGGTTTTTGTGATACTACACCTGAGTTATTTCCAGTAGCAATATCTACAAGTGGAGAATATCCATAAAAATCTATTTTATATTTACTTGGTCTTCCTGTTAACCAATTTGATTTTCTAACATCTATACTATAAGAAGGATGACTATTTCCTGATAGTGCAGGTGAATAACCATTTTTTGGATAATAATAATTTTTTAGATATTCTTCTTCATATGCTCTTTCTTCATTAGACATACTACCTCTATTCCATCCAAACTTATTTTCATATTCTTCATATGATTTAGGACGAGTCCAAGTATTATTATCAGTTATTGGAACATTATCATTTGTATTTGTTATAGGATAATCATTAACATTATGATAAACTATATTATCTTCTCTATCTCTTCTGTTTTGACCTGTTATAAAATCTTTTAATTGGTTTGCTCTATATCTCAATTCATTACCACGAGCAACTCTAGGTTCTCTTGAACCACCATTTTGCATCATTTGATTTTGAGGAGGCATTGGTTGTTGCTGTTGTTGCTGCTGCTGTTGCATCATTTGATCATACTGTTGTTCAGCTTGTTGTTTTAAGTTAAACATTTCTGTTTCTTTCTTTAAACTACCTATAAAATTATTTAATTTTTGTTTTCTAATTTTAGCACCAGTAGGATCTCCTGCTTCAGGATCTTCATCAGATTTTTTTTCTTCTCCACCCTCTGCTTTTTTTGCTAGTTTTAAAATAGAATTAACATAAACTTTTTTATTTCTTTTATAACTTCCTCCCATTTTCATTTGACCACCATATTTATTTACTATAATACTAGGATCAAGTGCTGGATCAATTATTTCACCTTCTTCATAATCACCATAAACATTGTTATTTTCTGGAACATTATTTTCTTCATAATATCCATTATCTCTTGGAATATTATTTTCTTCATAATATTGTTCATCTTCAGCATATGTTGGATTTTTTTCTACTCCTTCTTCTTCATCTTTATATTCACTATTTTCATTTATATCTTCACTAGCATAATGATTATAATATGTTCCTGTTGCAGGATCAATAGTTCCATTTAACATATCTGCCATATTATATGGTAAATAAGTTTCTATTTCTGGAAATACTATATCAGGTGCAGTAGGATTAAAAGGATATGTAGGTTGACTATCTTGTTGTATTTCTGTATTAACTTCTTCTCCATCTTGAGCTTTATAAAGTCCACCATAAGCCATTTGTCCACCATACTTTTCTTCATCATCATCATCTTCTTCATCTTCATTTAACAACATATCAGTAACAAAACTCTTATTTTGAGTATCTTCAGCAGCATCTATTTCTTCTTGTGATTCATAAGGCTCTTCTTCAACAACTTCTTCTTCTTCTTCTTCTTCTACTTCATCTGCATCTTCATCATAATCATATTCATATCCAGAATCATTTTGTTCAATTAAATAATTTTTTACTTGACTTACTAAATTTATAGCCTCCATTGGATCTACATTATAAAAGTTTGCTAATTTAAAAGCAATCTTCTGTTCATCAATATCATTATTTAAATCATTAGAAATTATATTAACTAATTCATCTTGTGATAATTCTTTTTTTTCTGAATTAGAACCAGGATAACCCATTTCACTAACATCAGGTACTCCACCTAATTGATATTTATTAAAAGTACCGTTTTCAATATTTTTTAAAATATTATATTGTTTTTGAGATACTATACCTTTACTTCTATTTACAGATTTTAGTACATCATTATGAAATTGTCTAGTTGATGGACTTATGTTATTTGTCATATCTAAAATCTGTTGATAATAAGATGGATTTTTTATATGAATTTTTGATGATGTTGTAACTGCTTTTTTAATTCCTTCACCATACTTAGCAGCCCCTGCTGCTCTAGCTAATCTATTAGACTTGTCTATAGCTTTTGCTAGTTCAGTTGCTTTTTGTATTTTGTCAGCTTCATCAAAATTCATAACAAGTTGTTTTCCATATTTTAAAACATCTTTTACAATTTTTCCTTTTTGAGCTTTTTCTAAAAACTGACCAGTTTTATTAAGATACTTACCATTTCCATCAGGTGATTTATAAATTCTAACTTTCATAACTACATATTATATATTTAATATACTAAATTTTAATTTATTCAATAAACTTAATAAGTTTAATTAATACCTTTTGCCTTCATATAATTTAAAATACGTTTGTATTGATTATAAGTAATATCAGGTTTTGTTTCAAGACCTTTTTCATTAGCATGTTTTATTATATAAGCATTTCTAATTTGCTCATGTGTGATAATACTTTTTAAATTTAAATTATATTTTTTTGCAATTGGAACATAATATTCTACAAATGAAATAACTTGTTCATCAGTTAATGGTTTTTTTTGTGTATCTCCTTGAAATTCTACACCAATACTAAAATCATTAACATCTTCTCTTCCATTCCATTTTGATTTTCCTGCATGAAAAGAAACTTGTTCAGGAGATGCATATATAGTTCTAGAACCATCTTCTTCAATAACTACGTGAGAAGAATTTTGCCCAGGTGTCATAAATTGTTTTTTTACTTCAGCTTCATTAGTAATAGGGTTATCATAAGCAGTATGATGTAATACAAAATTTTTAATTTCATTTTTTAATTTATGACCAGCTTTATAACTGTTATCTTTTTTTGTTCTTACATTAGGCATATCATATACATACGTTTCTTTAAATTTGTTAACAGGAACATTATATTTTTTTATATATAAACCATTACCTCCAGAAGTATTTTCAGCATCATAATTAACCAACCTTTGTTTAGTTAACTTACCATCTTTATAAGAAAGACCTCTTGAATATGTTCCATTATCAAGACTCCATGCTTCAAGATATTTACTATTTCCTTTTAATCTTTTAAATTCTTTTTTGATATGAGAAACACTTCCTGATACCAATGTTTGTTCTTTTGTTAAAGGATTAACAAAAACAACTCTGCCTCCTAAAATAGAACCATAATAATCTTCTTCTACTTTACCTTTTTTTGTTAAAATATTTAAAGCACCTTTTTTAAGTTTATTATTTTCTAATATTGTTATTTGAGGTTGCCAAAATTTTGGATTTCCAGATCTTGCTCCATCTAAAGATATATCATCAATAGAAACAATTTTATTCATAAATGTTTTAGAAAATTTCCAATTTTTATTATTTTTTAAATTTTTATAAATACCAGTATGTAATACTCCTTTGTTATCTAAAGCAAATACACTATTATCATCATTTATACCATTTACATTTGTTTTTTTATTATAAGGTTTTATATTAACTGCCTTACTAAATGGATGAAATGTTGTAAATTCTAATCCATCAGATTCTATATCTTGATATTGACCTCTATTTCTACTACCTAAAACTAAGTTAGATGTTGGAACAGTTTGTTGTTTAAACTGTCTATTTGTTTGATCATTTACATTTAATATAGTTTGTGATAAAGTTGGATTTTTATAATAATCTTTTACATTTATAGGTTCAGGTGATTCTATAACTTTTTTATCTTTAGTTTCTACTATACCCCAAGTTTGAAGTTTACGGTCTAAACCATTATTAAAAAGTTTTTTTTGATTATCTAACCAGTTATCAAAACTTTTTATTTCTTTATAAGTTGATTCAAAAAATGAATCTTCTGGTTTAACAATTTTATTTTTTATATTAGAATTATTATTTTTAGTTATTTGTAAACTATTTTTAATAGGTTCAACTTTACTTATATTTTTTTCTTTTAAAATATTTTCTTTTGCAATGTTTTGCAATTTATTTTTTAAATCTAATTCAAAATTAGATTTAGTTTCAATAGTAGGTATTTTTCTAATAGTTTTTTTTATAGGTTCAATTGTTTGTTTATATTTTTTTATATTTTTATTATCAACTTTTTCATAAGCTATATCATCAACATCTTCCATACCAAAAAATCTTTTAAATCTTTCTGTATATGTAGGATCTCTTGTATAATCATAAGATTTACCTTTTTTATTAACCCCACCTTTTTGGTAAGTATCTATTTCTTCTACTACATAACCACCATTTTTATATCTTTGTATTTCTTCTGGTGTTAGATCTAATTCTATATAATCATTAGTTGCTCCACCATCTTTAAAACCTTTACTTGTACCTTCAAAAAATTTTTGATAATCTCCTCCTTTTAATTCTCCTATATGAAATGCATCAAAATTTTCTAAAGGTGCTCCATAAGTAGGAGATTCAAATACTAAATGTTTAGGTTGTTTAAAATATTTTGAATTAGCAATATAATCTGGAATATGTTGTTCTGTTTCCCATCCTATATGTCTTGGCATTCCATTATTATTACCAAAACTTTCAAATTCAGAAAAACCTTTATCATCATAAGAAGTTGTGTTTCCCATTTTTCTATCTAATCTATTACGTCTTAAGTTAATAAATTTTTCAAAGTCTGAATGTTTTCCTGTATGCATACCATCTGAATGTAATACAACATCACTTTTAAACTCAGGAATTCTTTTACTCCATTTTTTTTCAAAAGGTGTTTGAAATATTTCTTGTGCTCTATCTATAGTTGGTTGTATTCTAAAACCTTGAGTACCATAATAATCACTTGGAGTTACACCTTCAACATCCATAGTAGAACCTTTTCTACCAAAACTTTTACCAATTAATCTATCACTAACTTTATTGTTTTTTTGAAATCTTGCAAAAGTATTAGATTGTATAACTAAGTCATTTAAAAAATTTTCATTTGATTTAACTGGATTTTTTAAATGAGTAACTATTTCATCTATATATTGTGGAGATTCTTTTGAAATTTTTTGAAAAACAGGATGACTTTTATTTATCAATGCCATTTTATCAGCATACTGTTCTGTAAAACGTTTACCAAAAGCTGCAGTAGATTTTTTATTTTGTTCTATACCTTTTAAAAATTCAGGAATTTTTCCAATCTGATCTTTTTCAAAATTATAACTGGTTAAACTTGGATTATTTATATCAATTCCAGGATTTTCTTTTTTAAGTTTGTTTATTCTGTATAAATCTGCTTTTAATGTTTTTCTTAAATCTTTTGTTGTTTTTATAGATTGTTTTCTTTTTATAGGTGTTGTAAAACTTTCTATTCTACGAGTTACTAAACTTTCAGGTAATTCTCCTGCAGTTTTTACTAAACTTTGATCAAGTAAAATTTTATTTTGACTAAATTTATTTATTCCTGGTTTTATTTTATTAAAACCACTTGTGTATTGAGCACTCTTAAATCCTTTTATTACATTTTTAGAACCTTGAAAACCTACAGTGAAAGGTAAGCCAATAAAGTTTAATGAGTTTATAGAATTGTCATAAAGAGCATCTTTTATATTAGTAGGTGTAGGATTATTCCATGCTCTATTTGTACTTTTTCTAGTAAGACTATTTGGATCTCTAAATTCATTTATTCCTTCAGCTGCAAAATATGCATTTAATCCACCTGATACATATGGATTAGAAAGTACTTTTTTACCTAAATTAAATGTGTTTATACCAAGATTTTTAATATTACCAATCATTCCACCACCAGGACCTATAAAATATTTTTCAGGAACAACCATTTGAATTGGACCATCATGATAATTATTTTCAGCTGAAGGTCTAGATTGTTCAGCAAGAAATTGATCAATTTCTTTTTCAGTTTCAAAATAAGGTTTTAATTCTTTCTTTAATAACTTTTTATCATTAGCTATTTGTGCCATGTGTTGTTCATAAGTTGGTATTCCACGAACATCTTGATTTATAAACTCACCAAAAGATTGAATTTGTGTTACTTTTTGTGTTTTATCATGATAAGCAGTTGCATCTTTTTGTTTTTGTAAATCCTTTTCTCTTTCTTTTTTATAAAAACTTTCTAAATTATTACTTCTAGTAAATGATTCAACTAAAGGTTTTTGATAATTTACTTTTGTATTATCAGAAGAATTAGATGAAACTTTAGACATACCATCATTAACAGGTTTAGCCATTTTATCTAAAATAGCTGTCCTAGCTTTAACATCTCCTTTACTTAATGGTTGATACTTTCCGGATCTATTCCAATCTACTTGCCACTTACCATTTACTTTTTTGTATAGACCTTTACTTCCTTTTACAGTATATGCACCACCATTTTGGTAAGTATCTATTTCTTCTACTATGTATCCTCCTCTTCTATATTCTTCTATTTCATCTTCATCAAGATCAGCTTCTATATAGTTATTACTTATTCCACCATATTGTTTTTCATTTAAAAAACCTCCTTGTTTTTTATTTTTATTTTGATAATCTAATAAAGCATTTTTAATTTCATCTCTATATATACCATCAAAAGTACCTTCTTTAGTAGTAGATTTAGAAAATTTATATCCTCTGTTATTTAATTCTTTTTGCAATGGTAAAAAATCAAAGTTACTTTTATTAGCATTTAATTCAGAAAGTTCTTTATTTGAATAATACATTTTCTTGTTAATACCATTTCCATAATCTTTATAATAAACACGACCATAAATATCAAAAGTTTTACTATTAGGTATTATATCTAAAATATTTCCATAATTGTTTTTATCATAATAAGCAACATATTTACCTCTATCATCTTTACCTTTACTGTATTGAAAATCTTTTAATGCTGCTTGAGCAACATGGCTATTTTTAACTTGTCTAAAAGTTTCTTTTGAATTAATAAAATCTGAGTTTCTATACTTAAATAAATCATCTTCAATTTCTTGTTTAGCATCCCCCCTGAACTCATAATTTTTTACATTATCATTTTTAGTTATAGTAGGTTTATACTTAGAAAGTTTAAATGAATTGTATTTTTGAGGTTGTCCTTGATGAATGCTTAAAGCATCTTGTGAAGCATTAATATTATTAGGTCTTAAACTTGGAAAATATGTAAAATTATCTTCATATGCATTTTCTACTCTTTTACTATATGTATCTAAATTATTATCTTTTGCAACTTTTATTTTCTCTCCAGTTTTTATATTATATGCTATTTTAGAAATTTCTTTAATATATTCTTTCCTATTTTTTATATAGATTTCTTTTAATTCTTTAGAAAATTTAACTCTTGGTTGCTTTTTAGATGTTCTTTGAACATAGTTGTATTTTTTATTTGCTTCTTCATTTAATTTTTTATATTTATCATTAATTGCTGCTAATTCTTTATTAGGGGCAACATAATCATTACCACCTGACCAAAAACCATAAGCTGTTATATTATCTGCTATTGCTTTATTTAAAAAATTAGTATTAGGTTTTTTAGTAGATATTTGTGGTTTATTAAAAACAACTCTGTTTTCATTTAATAATGTTGTTCTTGAACCTGTTGGATCTTTTATTGGTGTGTATTTCCAACCTGTTTCTTTATTTTTAATTACGTATGTTCCATTAGAATTTTGTTTGTAATAAGTATTTTTTCTTCCTGGATACATATAAACTTTTTCTCCATTACCTACAAATTTATTTATGCCTCCGTATTGTTTTTCATTTAAAAAACCTGGAGAAACATCTTTATAATTTTCTGCAAAATAATTAGCATCTTCATCTGAATCAAATCTTATGGCTTCATTAGATTCCGGACCATAGTCTCCAAGTTGTAGTACACCATTTTCATCTTGTATTTGTGGTACTGCATAATTATCCATGCTAGCCATGTAATGAGAACCAGTATCACCATTATCAAATTGATAAGGATTGTCTGGTAGGTTAATCATTCTTTCAGCAGCAGGGTTTCCAAACTCATTAGCATATGCTAGTCTGGCTTTCATCATACCAGTCATTGCATCTTTGTTACCACCATATTGTTTTTTAGGAACATATTGATTTATATAATCTTCATATGTTATGTTTAAGTCTTCTAAAAGAGTAGGGAACTTTTTTCTAAATTCATATTCATCATATTCTAAATTATATTGTTCTTGAGCTTTTCTATCTTTTCTACCATATTGACCTTTAAAATTAATTCTTCTGCCTTCTGTTTCTGCATTTTCTAGTTCTCCTGGAATATAATTTCCTTCATCATCATAACTACTTTCATAGTATGATCTATCTAATCCTGTTTCTTTTTGTATCTTTCTATCTTTTCTAAATTGTTTATTAACAGTTGCACCTGTAATTGGATCCACCATAGTTGACTCTTTCATACCAAATTTTGGTATAGGATATTTTTTACCATATCTTATTCCACCTGGACCAACATCCATTTTTTTAAAAAATTTATTAGGAATAAAAATATCATATTTGTTTTTTAAAGTACCTGTTTTTCCAAAACGTCTATTTTTACTTATAACTGGTTCATAAGAAGGAGCTTCAAGATTTTCTAATGCTTCATTATATGCATCAGCACCTTGTAATTCATAATCTTGTTGTTTTATTAAACCTGGTTTTAAAGTTGGTAAATTTAATAGTTCTTCTTGTTTTTTTAACCATAGCTCTTTTGGTTCTGCCCAAGATGGCGTATAGTTATCATATTGTGAAATATATGCAGCAATCTCATCTGTTTTATACCCAATTAAACCCTCTTTATCTTTAAATATGTCTTGACCTTTGGCAATGTCATGTCCTTCAACATCTTGACCAGCTACCCACTTACGATTTTTTTTTACATCAAATTCATTTGTTATATATGATGGATTTTCTACATCAGCTTTTACCATCTCATCAATTTGCTCATCAGTAAGTTCTGGATAAAACTTTTTTAAATAAGTTCTATTTACATTATCTTCTATACGTGAAGTATTAGGTTTTGTGTATTTATAATTACTTCCATTCCAATTTCCAGAAAACAGATCTATTGTAGGATCAGAAGAAAGTTTACTTAAATAACTCCAACTTGATGGTGGATATTTTTGAAAAAAAGCATTAGATTTATCAAAAGGTTTAAAATTTTCAGTATTTTTATGAACATCATTATTTACCATTTGATTATTATCTGATATTAAACGATATGAATGTTTTGCTGCTTCAGCATTTGTTAAACTTTCAATAAATTTTGTTTTACTACCATATGGACCAATATTAACATTATTTTCAAAATCTTCTGTTTCTGGATTAGTTTCATAAAAGTCAGATACTTTACCTTGAAAATCATATGGTAATTGCTTATTATAATTGTCAGTTTCTCTTATAATAGAACTAGATAAATCTTTTTGTTTATTATAAGGTAAGTCACTATATTGCCATAAAGATTGTCTAATTAACCAATCTTGATATTCAGCATTTTTTGTAAGATCTTCATCTGCATTATAATAATTAATTGTTCTTTTAACACATTTTTCTCCATCCCAATATTCATCAGCTTGACAAGGTGAAATGTTTTGCAAACCACCACCTACAAATTTATTTAAGCCACCATCTTGTGCATGTACTAATCCTTGACCACCACACTCATGACATGTAGTAATATCTTTACCACCATCTTCAGCATCCCATTTCCAACCACAACTTTTACATGTTACTTTCTTAGTAAGTAAAGCACCACCTTTACGTTTTACTGGAATTTCTCTAATTACTTTTGCTCCAGGAAGAGTGTGTAAACCTGTATTTTTTTTTATAAATTTAGTTAAACCATTATTTGCTTTTAGTTTTAAATCATAAACAATGTTATCTGAATCAATAGTATCTGATTCTACATCTATATAAGGTAAATTTTTAAAAGGTGAATATGTTCTATAACCATCTTTTTGTGGTGTCATAGTTTCACTTTTCTTTTTTTCAAAATCTTCAGGTTGTTCTAACTCAGGTTGTAATCTATAGTTAGTAGTAATTTCTTCTCCAGGTTTTAAATTTTTTGAAGCAATTAAATATCTTTTATTACCATTTTTTATATTATTTGCTGTAGGATTTTTTTCATTATGATTATGATTACTACCTACTTCTTTTGTAGGTTGTCCATTAACATGAGCTAATCCAATTACCTCACCTTTTTTAAAAAAAGCATTAGTAAATAAACCTTTACCAGCTCCTTTTATATTAGATTGTTTTGTTATATATTTTTTCATTATCTTGGGGATACTTGGATTTTTGCATCAAATACTTTAATTATCATATTAACATCATTTACAACTCCAACAGGTGCTGCATTTTTTGTTAAATTTAAAAAATTTAAATAACTTCTAAACTTTTTTCTTTGTAATGGTGGTTTAGCATAATTTAAATTTGTAGGAGTTAATATTTTTTTATAACCACTACCATCTGTTATCCATATATTTCTTTCAATATAATTTCCAGACAATACAGTTGTACCAGGAACTAATGGTCCTAATGGTGGATAACCTGAACCTATAGGAAATTCACCACGGTCTGCAGTAATATCCCAAAATTGATTAAATCTATATTTACTTTCTTCTTTAGAAAACAATATGTCATAAGAAGCAAAGTTTGTTGTATTTAACTTAGGGTAATCTAAACTTAAAGTTACATTATTTTTAGGAAATATATTTAAGTTTAAGTATCCGGAAACTTGTTCATTATTAAATACAACTACTTTATCAAAGTTATAATCTAAAACTTTAAATTGATCAACACAGTTTATACTAGATCTTTTATAACACTCTAAAATATATTCAAATGATTTTAATGTAGTTACTGTTTGTCCAGTAATGTGAGGAAATTCAATTTCAAAAGGATATGGTGTATCATAAAAATTACAAAAGTTATTACATATAAAATTATGTTTCCATATTGTATTTTGTTTACCTAAGTCTCCAGTTGTTAAAAAATTATTTTTAGTTCCCATAGTTAAACTAGGATGCCAATCATGAAATGAAATCCAAACTTGTGTTTTAGGATCATAACTTACTGTCCAAGAAGCATCTTCAAATAACAAAGGATCACCTAATAAATATCTACCTTGTCCATTTAATGTAAAGTAATCTCCTTTACCATTATTTTTACCATAAGTAATTAAAGGTATGTAAGCTACAGTTCCAGGAATTCTTGGAATTGGATCAGTAACTTGTCTTAATCTATAATCTTTTTTAGAAAAATATAACATTGAGTTTTCACTATCATACATTGATTGACAACCAATACCTGCTACTGGATTATCTTGATATGGATATTCAGAAAAATCTTCAGTAAGTTTATATGGTAAAAATAAATTAAACCACCACTTTAATCCTGCAGATGATATTTCTTGTAGTCCTTGACCATAAGTAAAAACCTTACCTTGATTTTGTGCTATATAAAATATACCAATAGGAGATGATATAACTGATAATCTATTTTGTGATGAACCATATTCATATGATTTATCAGCATTTGTAACTGATTGACCAGGTTGTGAAAATAATCCACCATCTCCAATAGTAAGTTTAGTTCCTAAATCAGTTTGTAATTGATCAGTACCTTGAAACATTAAAGGACTATCATTTTTAAATGTAATTAGTATACCACTTTTATTTACACTTTTTACTCCACTAACTTGTGATTTAAATTCTTTATAATTATTTGCTAAATATATAAACCAACTATCTTTAAATGATTCATCTTGTTGTGGCAATGAATAATATATTCTATCAGGATAATAAGTATAACAAAGTTGTGAAACTTTTGGATTATAGTATCTATTTTGTAAAGTACCTTGAGAAAAGTATTGAGTAAAGGCTTTAGATATACTTAAAGAATAATCATATCTATACTGATTACCTCTAGTTATAATTGCCGGATCAATATTAAACATACGTACTAGATCACCATATCTATAAGGATCATAATGTTTTTCTCCTTCAAGTAATCCTTGTTGTCTAAAATCTACTAATACATCACTTTCTACAAAAAAATCTTTAACACTAGAATTAGCTAAATAAAAATTAGCATTAGGAACACTAAAATCAAATGAAGAACCATAATTACCTTCTTTATCATTAAAATAATTATAATGATCATTAGAATTATCAGCTGTCCACCAATCAAGTTGATAATATGCTCTTGGCCATGTACCTGTACCTGGAGTAGGATTTGCTATAAAATTAGTTATCCAATTTATAATATTAGGAATACTTGGTGCTAATGGAGATGGATCATACTCAATACTGTTTATAAAAAATCTTGCATTTGGAACCATATTATAAAGAGCATAATTAAATTCATATCCATCAGGTTGTTGCCATAACCAATCATAAAAGTAAAAGAAAGTATTTTTTTCAGTATATCTGTTTATAAAAGTATCTCCTCCAAAAAATATAGGAGTTTGAGATAACCTTAACCATATTAAAGCATTAGATGTTGTAACAGGATTAAATATTGTAGGACATATTCTTCCAGAGTTCTGAGTAAAAAAAGTATTTTCTGGTAAAGGATCTAAAGTAACATTAAAGTTTATTTTTTGTTCACATGGTGTAATAGGTATTTGTTTAATGCTATCTAATTGTCCATACTGATTTCTTAATCTTACTTTAATACCTGCATAATGACTTGCTATAGTACGATTAAATTGAACACCTGTATTTTCAAAAGTAGGTAATCCAACAGCAGAACCTGTTTGTATTATACTTGTTTGTATTAATGTACCTAATGTAACTAATGAATTATCAGTATTAATAAAATCTGGACCATCAGTTGCATCTTGACCATTTATAGTTCTTAAAACAACTGTGTCAGATCTTTTTAAATTATTAATAGTATATGATTGATAGGCACCACTACTATTTAGATATATAGGTACATCTTGTATATTATCTCTAATATAAAAAGCATCTTCTATACTATATCTAAAAATATTTGCAGATGGTTCCGGAATAAAATTACCATAAAAACCATAAGATATACTTTGTAGTGCATATTGTTTAAACCTTATAAATAGTAAAATTAATTTTTGAGTGGTGCTTGCACCTTCTGAAAAGTAATAAGCAAATTTTCCTATAAGATTAGCTGCACCATTTAGTACTCTACCAAGTACTTGTTTATCTCCTAAATCATTTGTATAAGTTGTTTTTCCAGTTTGTCCTCCAGCTACTGTTCCTGCTGCAGCAGTATTAAATGCTTCAGTAAAAGTTTGTAATGAAGTAGCACCAAAAGTAGCAAAATTAGAAATACCTCCTGGTGCATTAAAATAACCAGCAACAGCTAAATTATATACAGTTTCAAGTGGTACATATACTGCAGTTCCCACAACATTAGGAGCAGTAGCTATTGAAGTTTGAAAAGGACCTACAGTTGGTATTTCAACAGTTTCAGTTGTTCTTCCAATGTTTGATATTATAGCTTCAATAACACCACCAATTATCATAACTACAGTAGCTGTATCACTTAATAATTTAAATTGTGGATGATCACTTGGAGTTATAAATTGTTGTTGAGAAGTTCCATTTAATTGACCATAAAGTTTTAATTCAGTTACTGATAAAAAAGGTGTTTTAAACATTGTATCAGGTGAATGAAAAGTCATCATATCTTCTGGAACAGTTTGATTAAGTACAGGATTTTGATTATTTTGTGCTCCTGTACTTACAGGTATTCTTATATATGGATCATTATATCCAGCTACATGTCCTCCAATTATACTACTTGGAGGTTGAATTGTATTAAAAGGATAATTAGGATATAAACCTTGAGATTTATTTATAGCTACAGAACCTTTTATTTCAAAAGTTCTAAGATTGTTTAACATTCCTTTTGCAATAATAGATTTGTTACCTTCTCTTGAACCTCTTAATATTTCATAACCAACAATACCAGAAATATCATTTCCATCATTATCTTTTGGGTAAATAATATTTTCAAAATAAACTCCCATTAGTCTAATTTGATTATTATTATTTTCAGTTGCAGTATTAGGATTTGCTAAAAAATGATATGTATTTTGATTTAATGCATTGTCTGGAAATTTATGATGTCTTATATATTGACCACATAAATCATATGCTGTATTAGGAACTGGTAATCCTAAAGCATAAGGTACATCTGTCCAACACTGTGAACTTGAGTTCCATACTTCAGCTTTATTATCTGGATATTTTTCAGTTGACTCCCAGTAACCCATGCTACCTGCTGCAATTACTAAACCACCATCAGGTAAAATAGTACCTGGTGATAATAATTGAGATGCTGTATTATATACTTCAAATACTTGATCATCAGGTGTTAAACTATTTATATTTGTTGCAAAGGCATTACTTAATACATCGGTTTCACTAGTATATGTTAAATAAGTTGTTGGTGGTCTTCCTGGAATATGATATGATGAAGACTTATCTCCTGTATCATAAACCCATCTTATAAAAAAACAATATACTTCATCTCTTAAATATGACCCTTTACCTCCTCCTTTAACATAATAATTTCCAGGATATTCTACTGATGTCCACCTAGCTCTAATTAAATTTGCTAAAGGTTGATAATTAAAATCAAATTTTGAAGTTGGACCTACTCTTAATAAATAATTATTTACTTCTGATATCTGATCTGATTTTTCAAATACAGGTGTTTGTATTGGTAAAAAAGATACAGGAACTGTAATTAAATCTTCTTTTATTTGATCTAACTCAACTACTGAAGTGTTTGTAGAATAAAAACCAATCTGTTTAGCTACAGTACCTTGATTAATATTTTGTACAACAACTAAAATAAATTCATCAAAATTTTCAGAATCTGCACTTATTGCAATTCTAATAGCTCCTTGTAAATCATCAGGTCCCCATACAGGTTGTGTATTACTAGCAGAAAAATAATCAGTTACTTTTTGACCTTTTATACTATATGCTATACATGCATAGTATGTTCCATTTCTTAATGTACCTCCAGAACTTCCTAAAGTTACATTAAGACATGGTGTTGTCATTAATCTTGCTAATCTTATTCTATCACAGTCTAATACATTTGTGTTAGTACAAATTTCACAACCATTAATTATTGGACAAGTTTGAATCCACTGTACTCCTGGCCATAATTCAGGTGGATTTACACCATTACTATAATAATTTACATTTGCTGGTGCTGAAGAAGAACCTTGATATGTATATGATGTTGGTATCCAAGTTTGAGGATCTCCAACATTTAAAAATCTATCAGGATTTAAACTATCTGCAAAATATACTTGCCATGTACAATCTTCTTTTTCTCTTGATACACCTGATATTAAAAATCTTTTATCAAAACCTAAACAAGCAGCTTGTACAATTGGTTGATATATACATCTGTTTTCTTGTAACAAACCAATCTCAGACATAATAGGTCTTCCTTGATTATCATGACCTGCTGTAAAAATTATCCATTTATCAGAAAATAAATAAATGCAACCTATTATGTATTTATCAGTAACTGCAGTTTGCATAGTTGCACCTGTTACTGCACATAAAAAATTTGATGATTCATTTGATAATGTACCTAAGTCACCTTCAGAAGTATTATTAACAGCATTACGGGCATGTGTCCACATACCTTCATTTACAAATGTAGGATCTGAATCTTTATTAAGTCCTTTTGTAAATGTATGCGTTATATTTTGTCCTGAATTTTCTGACTCTGCCATTTTTAAATAACTCTAGTGTTTCTAAAACTTCTTGGATGTTCATTATTTGGTCTATGACTTGTAAACATATCATAATATTTACTATGCATAGCTCTTCTATTTGTCCACCAAATTTCTTCAAGCTCACTAAAGTTTGGAGTATTAACTAAACTAAGTGCTGCATTTCTAGCAACTTTTAATCTACCTTCTATTATTTGCATTCTTTGTGCAACATCTTCTCCATTCATTAATAAGTTTTCAAGAATTCTTGATTTAAAAGCATACTCATAATATTCATTTATAAGATCATGATCAGGAACTAATAAGTTTCCATTATCATCTTCCATAGCTCCTTGATAATTTAAATAAACTTTACATGTGTCTAATGTAGTAAATAAGAAACCACCTTTTATCCAACCTTCATCTAAAGTATTTACATATAAGTTTGGACAGTCACAAGAAATTTCTTGACTTGTTTTCATTCTTAATGGAAGCAGTGTACTATAGGTTCTTGTTTGTCCAGTATTTATTATTTGAATAAGTTCAGATTTTTCTCCTTTACAGTTCATAAAAACTCTTGGCCTTATGCAAGTATCTCCATAAGGATTAAGTGGATCATGTGAGCTAGGAATAGTTGGTGTGGGGCATTCTGCAGCACAAGAATTAGTAGGACAAGCTGCAGTAAGATTACATGGATTAGAATTACATATAGAACAGTTAATTGTAATAGGTGCACATACATCTACATTAGCTGGAGTTTCAACATAAGGAACTTCTTGTATATTAGTTCCACCAACCATTCCATTGTATCCTATACTTTCAGTAAATTCACCACACAATAATGCATAATTAAATACATAAAAATCATCTGGTAATTTTACTCTACCATGACATACTTCTAATACAACTTCTTTAGTTTGATTTATTCTCAAACCTAAATCATAGTTTAATTTTTTAGCTAACTTAATAAGCTGTTGAGGCTCTATCATGTTTTCTAATGCTAAAGTATTAAAGTCTATTGATACATCTTCTAAGACTGAATCAAAAGTTCTGTACCGTAAAGTATAATTAAAGTCCATTATCTAAGTATATTTTGACTATCATCAGGACCATCTGTTGGAATTGACATAGTCATAGTTAATTCTTTTATTACAAATTGTTCTACTTCAGAAAATAAATATTCTGGTAATGCAAAAGGTTCATCTTGTCTTATTGTGCATTCTTTTGTATCACATGTTTCAATAGCACCTTCAAAGATAGCTTCCATTCTTATTGCTTCCCAATCTACATTAGGACAATATATGTAATTATCTAAATACCAAAAATAAAAATTTCTATTATATTTCCAAGTTGTAGTTTTAGTCATAGAAACCCAAGTACCTGGATCTGTTCTAAACATTTCTATACTACCATCTATTGAAGATGTAGTACGTATAATAGGTCCAAACATTCCATTTAATATTCCCGGAATTTTTTCTTTTGATCTTTTAAAATAACAACCTGAATATATTCCAAGACAACCAGCTTCTACTTTATCTACATCTATTAATTCTATATAAGGAAGAACTCTGAATAAAGAACTAATCTTCATTAGTCTAAACTGATTGTCTTCTCTTTTAATTAATGTTTGTGCATATTTTAATAAAGATGAATATATTATTCTATCAGTTAAAAAAGCATCTTCTTTTACAGCCTTTAATATATTTCTTACTCTTGATATTGTTTCACCAATTGTTGTCATAAGTTAGAGTCATTATATTGTTTTAATGCTAATTCAGCTTCTTTATTTTTTCTATCTCTATATACAGCTTTACTGTATGTTAAGTTTAATTTTTTTGTAGCATCTACTACAATATACATGTTCCAGTTTTCTGGATAAGTTTTAGCTACACTTCTTTTAAAATTTCTACATGCAGTAAATCCCCAAAACTCTCTATTCTTTATTTTATGTTTAGGAGCATGATTAGTAAAAAATATTTTTGCTAACTTACCATCAGTCTCCCAATTATTATTTGATACTGATACTCCGTACTTTAAAGATTTAGCATAGTT
>Ga0049084_10000164_pt1 | contig 24988 bp, 20 predicted proteins | sample GreLakmeON33MSRF_FD_66720 | JGI IMG/M metagenome (GOLD analysis project Ga0049084, IMG submission 66720) | Freshwater lentic microbial communities from great Laurentian Lakes, MI, USA - Great Lakes metaG ON33MSRF | ecosystem: Environmental > Aquatic > Freshwater > Lake | place: Great Lakes... | reverse complement strand
TCGCGCGCTGCTCGGGTTAGGCGCCCTGTTGCAGTGGGGGTTCGTGCCCGCCGAGGCACTCAAGGGGCGTGGTATCGGCGACGAGCAGACGCTCACGCTCTCGGCGGGCCGCAGGGCCGGGGTAGAACCCATGGCGCCGGTCGTGTCGGACGCCGGCGTGGTGGGCGTCATTGAGCGCGCCGACGCGACCATGTCGACCGCGATCCTCTGGCAGCATCCAGAGTTCCGCGTGAGTGCCATGTCGCTAAACGGCGAAGCGTACGGCATGGTACAGGCGCATGGCGGTACTGGTGCCGACCGGTATTTCCTCGAGCTGCGTGGCGTCTTGCTCCGGAGCCAGATCCCATCTGGCGCGGTCGTGGTCACATCGGGACTCGGCGGTGTCTGGCCGCGCGGTGTGCCGATCGGCACCGTCGTCTCTGAACTGAAGACTCCCGATCAGTGGGCGCGTAGCTACCTGATCAAGCCTGCCGTGGCCTTGTCGGACCTTGGCTCGGTGCTCGTATTGCTTCCGAGTCGAACGCGTGCCGGCGTCGACAATGTGTGGACCAGCGCTGCGGGCGCGGAGTTGGCCGCACGCCGGATCGTGTCGTCGATTGACTCGATCGCTCGGCTCACGGGCGACTCCAACAGCGTTCGGCAGCGCCGTGTCATCGCGGACAGTGCATCGGCGCGCGCGGAGCGTGACACGGTTCGGAAACGCATACCGTGAGGCGCACCGATGCCTAGCGCTCCCCGAACGCTCTGGACCGTCGGTTGGTTCGGCCTGTTGGTGATCCTGCAATACTCGCTCCGGCCCATGTTGGGCTGGCGTGTACAGGCCGACTTCCTGGTGATCGCGTTACTCGTGATCGCGATCCGTTCGCGGCCCGCGATCGCGGCGTTTTGCGGCTTCGTGCTCGGCGTGGTCACGGATTCACTCGTGCCCGGCGCGTTCGGTGCTGGCGCTCTGGCCATGGCAAGCGTCGGATTCGCGGCGAGTTGGCTCAAGTCAGTGTTTTTCACTGAAAACATCGCGCTCAACGCAATCTTCGTGCTGGCTGGTAAGTGGGTGTTCGACATCATATACCTGCTCGCCGAGCACCGCCTTGGTGGGATTGACCTCGTGGCGCAACTGTTTTGGTGGTCGCCGTTGTCCGCGGCGTTGACGGCGGCAGTGGGGGTGGGCGTGTTGTTGGTGTCGAGCCCGCCGGTGTCTGGGCACCGTCGGTGAGGTTCCACCCGAACGATGTACAGCGCCGGTCGCGTGGTGCGGCGGCTGCGCTCTTTCTGACCATCGTGTTCCTGATGGGTTCGTTCTTCCGCGCGCAGGTGCTGCAGCATAGGCGCTATGCGATTGCGGCGGAAGAAAATCGGCTGCGCGAAGTGCCACTCGCGGCGGCGCGTGGGCTCATCCTTGATCGGCACGGCGCCGTGATCGCGGAGAACATCCCCGGATACACCGTGTCTGTGCTGGCGCATCGCGAGGATTCGCTTCGCGCCGTACTCGGGCGCGTGGCAAAGATCATTCCGATGGCGTCCGACCAGATCGAGTTGGTGAGTCGCCGCTTCCGTCGCGGTTCGAGTCGGCCGACCGTGATTCTGTCGAGCGCGTCGTTCGACCTCGTGAGTCGTCTCGAGGAATACCGACTGCAGTTTCCGGGACTGATCATTCAGGAAACCCCCAAGCGGTATTACCCAGACGGGGCGGCGGTTGCCGCCTTGGTTGGCTACACCGGTGAAATCAGCGACGATGAACTTGGCGCTGAGGCCTTCAGCGGCTACAAGCAGGGGCAGCAGGTTGGCAAGGGTGGGATTGAGAAGCAATACGAGACGCGTCTCAGGGGCCGCGAAGGCGTTCGTTTTGTTGAGGTGGATGCGCGCGGACGTGTCGTGCGGAACGCGGATGCGGAGACGACTCTCCTGCCCGAGCCCGCGGCGGCGCTGACAACAAATATCGACCTTGATCTGCAGCGGTATGTGGCGGGCATTTTCGGTGATTCGCTCACTGGCGCCGTCGTCGCTCTCGACCCGTCTACCGGTGATGTTCTGGCGCTGCACAGCGCGCCGACGTTCGACCCCAATCGGTTCGTCGGCGGGATCCCCGTTGCCTACTGGCGCCAGCTCAATGACGATCCGCGCAAGCCACTGTTGAGTAAGGCGTTGCAGGGGAGATATCCGCCCGGCTCCACATGGAAACTCGCTACGTCGGTTACCGCGCTCGAACTCGGCCTCGTCACGATGGAGGAGCGGATGGCCGTGCCATGTACCGGCGCGTTCCAATATGGCAATCGGCCGTTTAAGTGCCATTTGGCGCGTGGCCATGGATTGTTGAATCTGCAGCAGGCCATCGAGCAGTCGTGTGACGTCTACTTCTATCAACTCGGCCTCAGGATCGGCCTGCAGCGACTGATCGCTGGCGGCATCAAGCTCGGTGGTGGCAGCCGTTCCGGCATCGACCTGCCGAACGACAACCGCCCTTCGTTTCCGACTGAACCCATCGCGGACTATTTCAATCGGAAATACGGCGCGCGCGGTTGGTCCGGCAACTCTCCGTCGCTCAACCTCGCCATTGGGCAGGGCGAGAATTCGCAGACGGTGGTGAATCTCGCCCGATTCTACACGGCGCTGGCGAACGGTGGTGATGCCATGACGCCGCACGTCGTACACGCTGAGCCAGAGCGGACGCGGCTCTTCGAACTCGACAGCGCCACGTTGGATGGCGTGCGGGCGGCACTCGCCGGCGTGGTTTCACGCGGCACGGCCGCGGCGTCACAAATCCAGGGAGTCGTGCTCGCGGGCAAGACGGGTACCGCGCAGAGCGGACGGTTCGTGAATGGTACGGAGCTGGACCATGCCTGGTTTGCTGGTTTCGCCCCTGCCGTTGCGCCGAAAATTGTTGTCGCCGTCATGATCGAATACGGCGGGCATGGTACGCGTGCGGCGCGGATCGCCTCGAAGATCATCGAGCATTACCTTAAGGCCGCGCCAACGCAGTTTCTGAAGACAGAGGGCGAATGAGGCGCGCGATCGGGGTGGATTTCCCGCTCGTCGGGCTGGCGCTGCTGCTGTCGATCATGGGGGTAGCGGCCGTGTATTCGGCCGGGCAGACCGACGTGTCGACAGGCCTCGCGAACCTCTGGCGAACGCAGTCGCTCTACCTGGCCCTTGGGCTTGGAGCGGCGTGGATGGTGAGCCGGATCTCCGTACGCGCGCTGGATCACTTCACGCCGCCAATCTACATCGGTACGCTGTTGGCGCTCGTGTTGCTGCTCTTTGTTGGCCGCGGCGCGGGCACGGGTCAGCACAGCAAGAGCTGGATCTACATTAGCGGCGTCTCGATCGGCCAGCCGTCGGAGCTCGCAAAAATCGCAGCGGTGATCATGCTCGCCAAGGTACTCGCCGGGCGCAGCGGCGCACCGCAGTCCCTCGCGGAGTTGGCGCGTCCGGCGCTCGTCATCGGAGTGCCGTGGGTGCTGATCATGCTCCAGCCCGACCTGGGCACCGGCCTAGTGTTCATCGGCATCTTCTTCGCGATGTTGTTCTGGGCGGGCACCGACTGGACGTTGCTCGTGCTCGCGGCAAGCCCGGTGGTCAGCCTCGTGCTCGCGTTCAACACGGGCATCTGGGGCGCTTGGTTCATCCTCCTCGTCGCGTTGGTGTTCTACGCGAGACCACATATCCTCGAGTCTATCGCGGTGGTGGCCGCCAACCTCGTGACAGGCGTGGCCGCTCCAATTATTTGGGCGAGCCTGAGCCCGTACCAGCAACGCCGCCTCTTGGTCTTCCTCGACCCGTCGAGCGATCCGCTCAAGGGCGGCTACCACGTGATGCAGTCCCAGATCGCCATCGGATCTGGCGGGTGGTTCGGCAAGGGGTTCACCAACGGAACACAGAAGCGGCTGGGTTACCTGCCAGAGCAGCAGACCGATTTCATCTTTCCCGTGATCGGTGAGGAGTTGGGTTTCGTGGGAGTGGCCATCGTGCTCGGGTTGTTTGCGTGGTTGATGTTGCGCTGCGTTCGCGTGGCGGGGCGTTCCACGAATCCGTTCGCCAGCCTCGTCGCATTCGGGCTAGTCTCGATGATCTTCGTTCACGTGCTCATCAACGTCGGGATGACTATCGGCGTCATGCCGATTACCGGCATCCCGCTACCCTTTTTCAGTTACGGCGGCTCGTTCATGCTGACCTGCTGGCTGACGGTTGGGCTCCTTGTCCGACTCTCGATTGAGGGGCGTGGACGCGCCGATTCACTGGTGATCTAGGAGCCGCCCGGCTCGCCAGACCCGCGAGCCGGGCGGTAGATTCCCAGATGGCTTGGTTTCGAAAGGAAAAGAAGGCGCGGCAGCCCCTGACCGCAAAGCTCGAGATTCCCGCCGATGTGTGGGAGAAGTGCGAGTCGTGCGGACATACGGATACTCGCGAGAACTTCCAACGCGGGTTTAACGTCTGCCCGACCTGCGATTTTCATCGCCGGCTCCGCGCCCTCGAGTACACGACGATGCTGCTCGATGATGCATCGATCGAAGAGACGGAACCCGACATCAAGTCGGTTGACCCGCTGGGCTTTCCGGATTATCCCGGGCGACTCAAGAAGGCGCGCACGAACGCCGGCGACGCGGATGCCATCCTGACGACGAGCGGCACGATGGACGGGATGCCGGTGAACCTCGGCGTCATGGACTTTGCGTTCATGGGCGGCTCCATGGGTTCGGTCGTCGGTGAAAAAATCGCGCGGCTCGGCCAGCGCAGCCTCGAGAAGAAGTTTCCGCTGATCATCGTGTCGGCGTCCGGTGGCGCGCGCATGCAGGAGGGCGTGCTCTCGCTCATGCAGATGGCGAAGACGTCGGTCATGCTTTCGCAGCTGTCGGAGCGAAGAATCCCGTACGTGTCGATTTTGACCAATCCGACAACGGGCGGCGTGAGCGCGAGCTACGCCATGCTGGGGGACGCGATCCTCGCCGAGCCAGGCGCGGTGATCGGGTTCGCTGGCCCACGGGTGATCAAGCAGACGCTCGGACAGGACCTCCCCGCGGGATTTCAGACCGCCGAGTTTCTGCTGGAGCACGGGATGGTCGATTCTGTTGTGCACCGGCGCGATCTCAAGCAAACGGTCGGCCAGCTGCTCCGTCATATGAGTGGCAAGCCAGCCGCCACGGGGTGGGCGTCGTCCTGAGCGTGCGGTGACGACGTATGGCGACTCCCTCGACTTCCTGTACGCGCGCACGACGGGCGCCTGGAAGCTTGGACTCGAGCGGGTCAGCGCCTTTCTTGACCTGATCGGCAATCCGCATCGTGAGCTCGTGACGCTCCACGTTGCCGGGACCAACGGGAAGGGGAGCGTCTGTGCTGGATTGGAGGCGGTGCTGCGCGCCGAAGGGCTCAAGGTGGGCAAGTACACGTCACCGCACCTGGTGGACTTTCGCGAGCGGTTTCTCGTGAATGGCGCCCCAGTGCCCGCGGATCAGATCGTTGAGTTCGTCGCGCGGTGGACTCCGGACGTCGAGCGACTCGGCGCGACCTTCTTCGAGGCCACGACCGCGATGGCCTTTGAATTCTTTCGGCAAGCGGCGGTGGACGTCGCCGTGATCGAGACTGGCCTTGGTGGGCGACTCGACGCAACGAACGTGATTACTCCGCTCGTCGCGGGCGTGACGAATATCGGCATCGACCACGTCGAGTACCTCGGCGATACGAAGGAACTGATCGCGGCCGAAAAAGCCGGAATCTTCAAGCGCGGTGTCCCGGCGGTGATTGGCGAAGTGGACGCGGAGGTGGCGGCGCTCCTTCGGCAGCTGGCATTGGCTGCCGGCAGCGGCCCGGTCACGTTAGCCTATGCGTCTGGCGGACCTACGGACGTTCGCGTGACGCAGGCGGGAACGCGGTTCTCATACGCGGGGCACGCGTGGGAGTTGCCGTTGATTGGGGCGCATCAGGCCGCGAATGGCGCGATGACGCTCGCCATGCTCAACGCCCTGCCGGACCGGTATCGGCCCAGTCAGGCCGTAGCGGCAGCTGGGTTGCGCCAAATCGTTCTTCCGGGGCGGTTTCAGCGGTCGGGTCGTTACGTGTTTGATGTGGCGCACAATCCTGCTGGCGCGCGCGTACTCGCCGACGCCATCCGGGCCGTCGAGCCCGAGCCACCGGTAGTCGCGTTGCTCTCGGTCCTCGGCGACAAGGATTGGCGTGGGATCATGGATGCGCTGGCGCCAGTCGTGGATTCGTTTGTCCTGACCGTGGCCCCTACGTCACCGCCGAGTCGAACCTGGAGCCTGCCTGAGCCACTCGCCTACGCCCGCGAGCAGGGATGGCGGGCGGTGGTCCACCGTGACTTCGACCGCGCTCTGGTGCGCGCGGCTGAAACCGGCGCCACCGTGCTGGCGACCGGGTCGTTCCATACGGTCGGCGATGCCATGGATCGGCTGGAGGTAAGTCCCACCGGCCGCTAGCTTTGCCAGATGGCAGGAGGAGCGCTCCCGGGGTTCCGCGATTTCTATCCGGACGAGTTCGCACACCGCGCGCATATCATGCGGGCGTGGCGCGAGGTTGCCCGTCGCTACGCGTTTGTCGAGTACGACGGACCGCCGCTCGAGCCCCTCGACCTCTACACGAAAAAGAGCGGCGACGAGATCGTCGGTCAACTCTACCACTTCGTGGACAAGGGTGACCGAGAGGTCGCGCTCCGGCCGGAAATGACGCCGACGTTCGCGCGGATGGTGGCGGCGCGCGCGAACGCGCTCCGAAAGCCGGTCCGCTGGTTTGCGATTCCACAGCTGTTCCGGTATGAGCGGGCACAGCGTGGGCGGCTGCGTGAGCACTTCCAGCTCAACGTCGACATCGTCGGCGAGGCGAGCGAAGTGGCGGATGCGGAGCTGCTCGCGGTCGCGATCGACGTCATGCGAGAGCTTGGGTTGACGAGCACCGATGTGCGCGCGCGCGTGAGCGACAGGCGCCTACTGAACGCTGTCCTCGCGGCGATCGATGTGAGTGGCGCGGCAACCGGCGTCGCCTACGGTGTCCTCGACAAGGTGGGACGCCAGCCCGACGCGGTGGCATTCGAGAAACTCTCTGGCGCAGGGCTTAGCGCTGAGTCGTCTGCGGCCATTATGCGCCTCGCGCAGCCGGGCGCCCTCGACCTGATTCGGTCCGTCCATGGCGCCAATGCCGAGGTGAAGTCCGCGCTCCAGACCTTTGACGCCTATCTGGCGCACCTCGCAGCGCTTGGCGTCGCGGATTCGGTAGACGTCGACCTCTCGATTGTTCGGGGCCTGGCGTACTACACCGGTATTGTGTTCGAACTGTTTGATGCCAAAGGGGAGCTGCGCGCCATCTGTGGTGGCGGGCGCTACGATAATCTGCTCAAGGACCTTGGCGGCGTTGACCTCCCGGCGCTCGGGTTCGGGATGGGCGACGTCGTCCTCGGAGAATTGTTGAAGGACCGCGGCCTGATGACGCGCGCCACGCCAGACCGACCGGCGTTGTTCGTCATCGGCGGCCCCGGGGCTGTGACCACCGGTATGGCTGGTGCGCTGCAGTTGGTCAGCGTGCTGCGCGCGGCCGGATTCGCCGTCGACTACGGACTCAGCGAGAAGAAGTACCAGACGCTACCCCGCAGCCAGTACGAGTCGGCACAGAAGGCGGGGGCGCTGGCCGCGATTTACTTCGAAGGAGACGGCCGCGTGACGGCAAAGGGGCTCATCGGCAAACCGGCCGACGCACCGACCTTTGCGTGTGATGCATCGGCACTGCTCTCGCTCGAACCGGTGACACTCGACGCGCTGCGCGCATTCGTGCAGCGCCTTTCTCAGGGATCGTGATTTTCGATGGCTGACGACAAGAAGCTCACCACCCGCGCCGAAGATTTCAGCGCGTGGTACAACGAGGTGGTCCTCCGCTCCGAACTGGCGGACTATTCGCCCGTGAAGGGCTCTATGGTCATCCGCCCGAACGGCTACGGCATCTGGGAGCGGATGCAGCGGGCATTGGACGATATGTTCAAGGCGAGCGGGCACGTGAACGCCTACTTCCCGCTGTTCATTCCGCAAAGTTTCATCGCAAAAGAAGCGAAGCACATCGAAGGATTCGCGCCCGAGCTGGCCATCGTCACCCATGGTGGCGGCAAGGAACTCGAGGAGCCACTGGTCGTCCGGCCTACCAGCGAGACGATCATCTACCACATGTACGCCAAGTGGGTGCAGAGCTATCGCGATCTGCCGATCCTGATCAACCAATGGGCGAATGTCGTGCGCTGGGAAATGCGCACGCGATTGTTTCTGCGAACGCTCGAGTTTCTCTGGCAAGAAGGGCACACGGCCCACGCCACGCACGACGAGGCCGAGGCCGAGGCGCTCACCATTCTCGGCATCTATCGCAAATTCGCCGAAGAGTGGATGGCGATGCCGGTGCTCACCGGCCTCAAGAGCGACAGCGAACGGTTTGCCGGAGCGCTGCGGACGTACAGCATCGAAGCGATGATGCAGGATCATAAGGCGCTGCAGGCGGGCACCTCGCACAATCTCGGACAGAACTTCGCGAAAGCGTTCGATCTCAAGTTCCAGACGGAGAAGGGCGAGGAGGCATTTGCCTGGAATACGAGCTGGGGCGTGTCGACGCGAATGGTGGGCGGACTCGTGATGACCCACGGCGACGACAATGGCATTGTGACGCCACCACGACTGGCGCCGATCGAAGTCGTGATCGTCCCCATCTGGAAAACGAACGACGAGCGGCCCGCCATGGTGGAGGCCGCGATGCAGTTGAAGGCCGAACTCACGGACTGGAATGGGCGCGGCGCAAGCGACAAGCTCCGCGTGCACGTTGATGCCCGCGAAGGCATCCGCTCCGGCGCGAAGTACTATGAGTGGGAGCTTCGCGGTGTACCGCTCCGACTTGAACTCGGCCCGAAGGATCTCGAGAAGCAGTCGGTCTTTTCGGCGCGACGTGACACGCGGGCGAAGGCGGCCATTCCGCGCGCCGGCGCCCCGGTGGCCGTGGCGGCGCTGCTTGAGACGATTCAGCATGACATGCTCGCGGCGGCAAAGGCTCGGCGTGAAGCGGCGACGGTGCGTGGCGTCCAGTCGTACGACGAGTTCAAGGAGATCATGGCAGGCTCCGGGGGGTTTGTGTACGCGGGCTGGAATGGCGACCCCGCGGTCGAAGCGCGCGTGAAGGCGGAGACCAAGGCGACGATTCGCCTGATTCCCGACGTAGAGTTCCGTTCGGCTACGGCGCCGACCAGGTGCCTCGTGACGGGCGAACCGGCAAAACACGAGGTCGTGTGGGCAAAGGCGTACTAGGCGCCTCCCGGACGCCAGTGGCGCCCTTCGGCGTACGTAACGGCGACTTGCACTGCGAGGGTCTGTCTGCCGAAACCATCGCGCTCGCGGTGGGCACACCGACGTTCGTCTACAGTACCGAAGCGATCCGCGACCGGTATCGACAGCTGACGGACGCGCTGAAGGACTGCCCGTTCCGCGTGCACTACAGCATGAAGGCGAACGGAAACCGCGCGATCGTCACGCTGCTGCGCGAACTCGGCTCAGGTGTCGATGTCGTCAGCGGCGGCGAACTGGCTCGTGCCCTGCGGGCTGGTTTCCGCGGCCCCGACATCGTGCTGGGCGGCGTTGGTAAGACGGCGGTGGAGTTGCGCGAAGCGCTTCGGGCCGGGGTGAAGTTGATCAACGTCGAATCGCGGGCGGAGCTCTTCTTGCTCGACGCCATCGCTGGCGAACTTGGCGTCGTTGCACCGGTGGGTCTTCGCGTGAATCCTGACGTGGTCATTGCGAACGCCCACGAGTACATCGCCACGGGCGCGCGTGGACACAAGTTCGGAATCGAACATGGTGAGGCGCTCGTCGTCGCACGCGAAGCTATCGCCATGCGCCATGTGCAGCTCGTTGCGCTCGACATGCACGTCGGTTCGCAGTTGGCGACGCTGGACCCATATCGGGACGGGCTGGCCCGGCTGATGGATCTTGCGCGGCAGGTGCGCGCGGCCGGAGCCGACCTCAAGTACCTCGACATCGGTGGCGGGCTGCCCGTGGTGTATCAGGACGGCGATCAGGAGCCGGACCTCGCGGGATACGGCGCGCTCGTCAGCCGGGCGATCCGTGAACTCGGCGTGGAGTTGATTGTCGAACCGGGACGGTTCTTTGCGGGCGTGAGTGGCGTCTTGCTCACGCGGGTGCTGTATCGCAAAGAGAGCGGCGGCAAGCAGTACGTGATCGTCGACGCGGGAATGAACGATCTGTTGCGGCCTTCCCACTACGATGCCTACCACCGGATTGATGCCGCGCGGCCGTCCGGAAAGCGGGTGCGGGCCGACGTCGTCGGTCCAGTCTGCGAGACCGGCGATTTTCTTGCCCTGGATCGCGATGTGGACGATGTTGCTCCCGGTGATCTGGTGGTCGTGCACGGCGCCGGTGCGTATGGCTACGTGATGTCATCGAACTACAACGCGCGTCCGCGCGCGGCTGAGGTGATGGTGGACGGGCGCCAGTATGCGGTGGTGACCCGGCGCGAATCGTACGACGACCTGATGAGGCTCGAGCTCGAGGACCCGCACTGGAGGGACGCCTAATGCTCGTTGGCTTGATGTCGGATACGCACGACCGCTTGCCCGCCGTCCGCGAACTGCTAAAGGAAATGACGCAGCGTGGGGTCGGGATGGTGTTGCACGCCGGAGACTACTGTTCGCCCTTCGCGCTGCGACCGTTTCAGGAGAATGGCGTGGCGATGGCCGGTGTGTTCGGCCACAACGACGGCGATCCCGAGGGGCTCAAGGCGTTCGCCGCTCAGGGCATGGGACACGAATTGTTCGAGTCACCACACAGCATCACGATTGGTGACCACAAGATTCTCATCGTCCACGATATTGGCGATGTGAGTCTGCGATCGATCAAGGCACATCATTTCGTCGTGCATGGCATGGAGCACCAGCAGTCCATGAAAACCCGCGGTGATACCATGATTATCAACCCTGGCGAATCGTGCGGCTGGGTTCACGGATCGCCGACCGCCGCGGTGCTCGACCTCGATACCAAGCACGCCGAGTTCATCAAACTGCAAGGGGATCAGTGGCAGTTCTGACCAGCTTTTCGCCCGCATTTGCACGGGAAGATACCAGCGCATGAGTTCACGGATCCTGATCCTCGACTGTGGAAGTCAGTTCACACAGCTCATCGCGCGGCGCGTTCGAGAGGCGCACGTCTTCTGCGAGATTCACCCGCCGACGCGCACACTGCAATGGATTCGCGAGTGGAAGCCGACCGGGATCATCCTCAGTGGCGGGCCGATGTCCGTGACGGACGAGGGCGCGCCTACTTTCGATCCAGCGATTCTCGACGTCGCGCCGATCCTCGGCGTGTGCTACGGGATGCAGTGGATCGCGCATGCCGAGGGCGGTACGCTGGTCGGCAGCGGTAAGCGCGAATACGGACGAGCCGAAGTGACGGTCGAGGAGCCGACGGGTGTGTGGGCGCGATTCGCGTCGCGAGAACAGACGCAGGTCTGGATGAGCCATGCCGACCACGTCGAGACTGTGCCGCCGGGCTACCTCCTCACCGCGTCGAGCGCCGACAATCCAGTGGTCGGGTTCCGTCACAAGTCGAAACCGATCCATGCGATTCAGTTCCATGCGGAAGTGGTACACACGGTGCGCGGTGCTGATATCATTGGCGGGTTTCTGTTCGACGTGTGCCAGGCGACGCCGGACTGGACGCCGGGTGCATTCGTCGAGCAGGAAATCGCGAAGATCCGCGAGACGGTCGGATCGGCGCATGTGATTTGCGGTCTGTCCGGCGGCGTCGATTCGTCAGTCGCTGCCGCGCTGGTGCATCGCGCCATCGGCGACCAGCTCACCTGCATCTTCGTGGATACGGGGTTACTGCGCCTTCACGAGCGCGAGCAGGTGGAACGGACGATGGGGCAGCACCTCGGGATGAAGCTCGTCACGGTGCGCGCTGAGGAGCGGTTTCTCTCCGCACTGGCCGGGAAGGATAATCCCGAGGAAAAGCGTAAGATGATCGGACACACATTTATCGATGTGTTCGAGGACGCGGCCGCGCGGGAAGGGAAGAATGCGGCCTTTCTTGTGCAAGGCACGCTCTACCCCGACGTGATCGAGTCGTTCAGCCCGAAGGGTGGGCCCAGTGCGACGATCAAAACGCACCACAATGTTGGCGGACTCAAACCCGACATGAAGTTCAAGCTGATCGAGCCGTTGCGCGAACTATTCAAGGACGAAGTGCGCAACGTGGGACGGTCGCTGGGCTTGCCCGAGGAGATGGTGGGTCGCCATCCGTTCCCTGGGCCCGGGCTCGCAATTCGCGTGCTGGGCGCTGTCGGCGAGCGAGACCTCGACACCCTGCGCCGCGCCGATGCGATCTACCTCGAAGAGATTCGCTCGGCCGGGCTCTACGACGAGATCTGGCAGGCGTTCGCCGTGTTCCTTCCCGTCCGCTCGGTGGGCGTGATGGGCGATGGCCGAACGTACGAACATGTGATCGCCCTGCGTGCTGTCACGAGTCGCGACGGGATGACGGCCGACTGGTTTGCCTTTCCTCCAGAAGTGCTCGCGCGGATGTCGAACCGCATCATCAATGAAGTGCCGGGCGTCAATCGCGTGGTGTATGACGTGAGCAGTAAGCCGCCGGCTACGATTGAGTGGGAGTGATGTCGGGCGGTTCCGCCGCCTGCAGCGCGGGCGAATGTGAATCGCAGGTGGCAAGCGAGCGCCGATGATCCCGCTACATGAACTGCGCCCGACGCGTGCCGAGCTGTCCGAGATGGTGCGGCTCGCGTCACCCGTGGTGCTCGCGCAGGTCGGCATCATGGCCATGGGCGTCGTCGACACGGCGATGGTAGGCCGAATCGGCCCCGAGGCCGTCGCCGCCGTCGCGCTCGGTCATATCTACTGGATCAATCTCACGATCCTCGGGATCGGCGTGCTCATGGCGCTCGATCCCGTGGTCTCTCAGGCCTTCGGGGCGGGAGACACGGTCGGTGTCCGCCGCGGCATCCAGCGCGGCGTTGTGCTCGCGACGCTGCTCACCGTGCCGACAGTGTTGCTCCTGCTGCCAGGGGAATCGCTGTTCGCCTTGCTGCGCCAACCTGACTCCGTTGCGCCAGTCGCCGCGAGCTGGGCGAGGTGGTCGGCGCTCGGGATACTGCCGTTCTATCTATTCGTCGCGCTTCGGCAGTCATTGCAGGCGCTGGGATCTGTTCGCTCTGTCGTTACCGCGATCGTGCTGGGCAACGTCGTGAACGTCGTGCTCAACTGGTTGCTGATCTATGGTCGCCTCGGCTTCCCAGAACTCGGGGCCGTGGGGTCATCGATTTCCACCGTCATCGGACGATGGGTGATGCTTCGCGTGCTGCTCTGGTCAGGCCGCGCCCTTCTCCTGCCGGCGCTCCGTCCGTGGAGGGCCGATTCGTGGCGGATACGGCCACTCATGCGGATGGTCAGCATCGGCGCGCCGGTGGCATTTCAGCAGTGGCTCGAGATCGCCGTCTTTGGTGGCGGAGCCATCGTGCTCGGTTGGTTTGGCCCGACGGCACTCGCGGCCCACGAAATCGCTATCAGCCTCGCGGCATTGACGTTCATGGTGCCGCTCGGACTTTCTGCCGCCGCTGCGGCGATGGTCGGTCGCGCGATCGGCCGTGGCGACATGCCCGCTGCGAGGCGTGACGCGGTTGCAGCCATCGCCGTTGGGCTCGGGTTCATGGTCTGCTCGGCGCTCGTATTCTGGGCCATTCCCCAAACGCTCGCCGGCCTCTTCATTACCGATCCTGACACCCTCGCGCTCGCGGCCTCGCTTATCGTGATCGGCGCGATCTTTCAGGTGTTCGATGGAATTCAGGGCGTGGCGACTGGCGTACTACGCGGCACAGCCGATACGCGCGTGCCGATGCTTATCCATCTTGCCGGGTTCTGGTTCGTGGGCGCTCCGGCTGGCCTCTGGCTGGCCCTGCGAACTCCGCTCGGGCCACGCGGTGTCTGGTGGGGCTATGTGGCCGGACTCGTGGTCGTCGCTGTGCTGCAGCTCTGGCGCGTACGCTGGCGTCTGGCACGCGATCTGTCGCGACTTCAGGTGGACGAGACCAGCGAGTTCGGCGTTGTGACCGAATGACCCGGAGCGCGGAGGGGCGCTAGACGCCTTTTTCCTTGAGGAGATCCATGAACTCGGACGGCTGCGTGAGCTGCAGCAGTCGTTCCGGCACATCTGGCTCCTTCGAGAACTGCGCAATCTTTCCCAGTACCGGGAGGTACTGGTTGGAGACTTCCAGTGGCGGCGCGACGATGAGAAAGAAGAAGTGGACCGGCTTGTCGTCAATCGCCTTGAAGTCGAGCCCGGGCTGCTTGCGACCGAACGCCACGCGAAGCTTGCTCACGACAAGCGAACGGCAATGCGGGATCGCAATGCCACGCCCGATGCCTGTGGAACCAAGATTTTCGCGGCGCTTGAGCATCTTGAACAGCATGGCCTCGTTCTTCTCTTCGAGACCGAGCAGGCCAATGAGTTCCTTCAAGACATCGTCCTTCGTCGTCCCTTCGATGTCGAGCTTGATCGCGTCTTCTGCAAAGAACTCGCGGAGTTCCATACCACTCCCTCAGGCCAGGTCAACAAGTCGCCAATCCATCGGGCCCCAAGGATGGGACACAATCCTAAACTAACTTCTGGTAGAAACCGAGTCAAATACTGATGTTGCAAGCAGTTGACTGCTGGGATAGCTTGCAATGATGAAGCGCTTTCCCTATCCGACTGGGCACGATGTGCCCCTCTTCCTGGCCCCCATGGCCGGGGTGTCGGAGTCGCCATTCAGGCGGCTGTGCCGTGGTCACGGCGCTGATGTTGTGGTCACGGAGTTCTTGTCAGCCGAGGGGATCCGTCGGGAAAACGAGGCGACGCTGAGCAAGCTGCGTTTCAGCGCGGACGAACGTACCATCGGCGTGCAGATCTTTGGCGCCGATCCGATGGCGATGCAGGAAGCGTCGGCGCTGGTGACGGATCTATTCCAGCCCGAGTTCATCGACATCAACTTTGGCTGCCCGGTCAAAAAGGTCGTCCGGCGAAATGGTGGTTCCGGTTGCCTGAAGGATCTCGACCTCGTGCAGGAAGTAATCCGCTCGGTGATCCGCGGCACGCACCTTCCGGTCACCTGCAAGATTCGAAGTGGCTGGAGCGAGGAGATGCGTGATCCCGTGACGATCGGTCTTCGCTGTCAAGATGCCGGTGTGAAAGCGATCGCACTGCATCCGCGCACACGCACGCAGATGTACAGTGGCAGAGCCTGGTGGGAGGAGATCGGCGCGCTCGCGGCGGCACTCGAGATCCCGGTCATTGGGAACGGCGATATCAAGACGGCCGAGGATGCCTACCGGATGTGGCGCGAAACGCAGTGCGCCGGCGTGATGATTGCCCGCGGATCGTACGGCCAGCCCTGGGTGTTCGCACAGGCACGCGCGCTCATCGAAGGGCGCGTGCCGCTACCAACGCCGCCGGTGGCCGAGCGGTTCGCCGTGGCGCTGGACCATGCCCGCATGGTGCAGGCGTATGAGATCGATCCTCAGGGCGCAGCCATCGAGTTCCGGAAACACCTCGGCTGGTACGTTCGTGGGTTGCCGCACTCAGCCGACCTGCGCCGCAGACTGCATCAGGTGAACGGCTTCAGTGAAGTCGAAGGGATTTTCGGCGATTATCTCGCTGCTGCAGCTCGCGGCGATTTCGCTGAGGACGGGCTACTGGCGGCCGCCTGTTCCGCGACGACTTCGGTGGACGCTGAGCGCCCCGGCATCGCCCACGAATGATCAGGGCGCGCGTTCGCGCTCTCTTGGCGGAAGTCGCCGCGGGAACCGCGAGCATCGATGACGCGCTCTCGCGCCTCGATTCGGAACCGATCGAGACGCTGGCGCACACGACGATAGACCACCACCGCGCGCTTCGCTCTGGCTATCCCGAAGTGGTCTACGGTTCGGGCAAGACGGTGGAGCAGGTGATCGAGATCTGCGCGAGTATCAGCGAGCGGTCGGCGCATTTCCTGGTCACCAGGACCACGGCCGAACAGCGCGAGGCGCTGGTGTCGCGGTTCGCAGCCGCCATGGCAAGTGACATCGCCAGGACGGTGCGTTGGTCGGCAAGCGGGCGACCTGATGTCGATTCGCGCGGCGATCGGCCTCGCGGCCGGGTCCTGATTGTCACGGCTGGAACAAGCGACCTCGCGGTGGCTGAGGAGGCGTCCGAGACGCTCGCCGCGCTTGGGATTGGCGCGGATCGCCTCGTCGATGTCGGCGTGGCGGGAATCCATCGGCTCCTCGCGAAGACCGAAGCGCTGCAACAGGCTGCGGCGGTCATCGTCGTAGCGGGAATGGACGGCGCGCTCCCTTCGGTTGTCGGCGGGTTGGTCCGAGTGCCGGTAATCGCGGTGCCCACTAGCGTAGGGTATGGGGCAAGCTTCGGCGGACTGGCCGCGCTGCTGACCATGCTGAATAGTTGTGCGGCAGGCGTGGTCGTATGCAACATCGACAACGGTTTCGGATCCGCGATGGCAGCGGCGCGCGCGATTGGTGCGTAAGCAGATGTCAACCCTACACGCCTAGAGTGTCTGATGACTGATAACGTTCGTATTACGCGACGTCGTGTGCTCAAGCTGGGCGTCGGCGCTGGCGTCGCGCTCTCCCTGAACCGCCTTCCGGCCTTTGCGGCCGAGCCGAGTTTCGTCGTACCGCCGCAGGTTGGCGGGTTGATTCAGCGGGCGATCCCCTCGAGTGGTGAACGGTTGCCGATCGTCGGGATGGGTACGGCGCGCAACTACGAGAATCCGACACCGGAACAGGTGCCGCCGCTTCGCGATGTGATCCGCCAGTTCCCGGAGCTGGGTGGACGGGTGCTCGATACGGCGCCTTCATACGGGCGGGCCGAGGTTGTGGTCGGCGACCTGATGAAGGAGCTGGGCAATCGCGAGAAGTATTTCATCGCCACCAAGGTGTCGCTGGGCGGTCGCGGTGGTGGCGGTGGCGGTGGTCCGGAAGCCGCCACGGCATCTCTGGATCGCTCGCTCTCACGATTCGGAACCGACCACATCGACCTGATGCAGGTTTGGAATCTGTCGCAACCCGACGTGCTGCTGCCTATGCTCGACGAGTGGAAGGCTGCGAAGAAGATCCGCTATACCGGCGTCACCACGAGCAGTGACCAGCAGTACGGTCAGCTCGAGGCGCTGATGCTGGCGCGGAAGTTCGACTTTATCCAGCTCGATTTTGCAATCGATAATCGCAATGTGCAGGACCGGCTGCTTCCGCTTGCCGCCGAACGGGGCATCGCCGTGCTGGTGAACCTGCCGTTTGGCAGGGGGCGGCCGTTCCAGAAGGTGCAGGGCAAGCCGTTGCCAGGCTGGGCCATGGAGATCGACTGCACCGACTGGTCGCAGGTCTTTCTCAAGTACGTTGTCAGCCACCCAGCCGTGACCTGCGCGATTCCAGGCACGGAGAAAGTGGATTATCTCCAACTCAACCTCGGTGCGGCTCGTGGGCGGCTGCCGGATGCGGCGCTGCGGAAGCGGATCGAGACCGATTTCGACGCGATGTAAGCCGTAGGAGCGCAGGGAACTGAGCCGTACGCGGACGTGGCGGCTCGGCTATATTGAGTGGACAGGGGGCGACCGGTTTCGATTGTGCAGGTGGCCTCGTGGTTGCGTGCCCAGGTCCTCGGGTTCCTGGTAAAACACTCGGGAAACTTTCAACTGCGAACCAAAACTTCGCCCTGGCTGCGTAACTCCGGCTAACGCCGAGCTACACCAGCAGTGCTCCACAGGAAGCCCTCCCGGGGCGGCCCATGGAGTATCGCAAATCTGGGATAGTGTTGCGGTCCGTCGTCGGCCGAAACGCGAAACTCTAGACGGCTCATCTGTCCGTGGGCGGCCTGTCGGCCAGCGGACGGAAACATCAATCGACGGGCTACGCACGTAGGCGCTGCGGGAGATCCTATGCAAGACGGGAGTTCGATTCTCCCCGCCTCCACTCCCTGAGGTGAAAGAACGAAGCAGGGGCGCCCGAAAGGGCGCCCCTTTTTCGTTTTCTTAAGATTGCTCTGAATATCCGGACACCGTCGGCCTCCCCTCCGGAAGCGACTGTGTTATTCCCAGTACCGGGTATACTCTTCCCTATTCCTGTAACGAATACGTGACAGACCGCACCGATTTGGTGACGAAATCACGCACCGGTTAGGTACAGGTGAAGTAAGCCATCGGCCATCGAATGCTTCACGGTGAATCATTCCACAGTGATGGCGGCTCAGTTCGATATCGAACGTCGAGTGTTCATCCCACCCCACAGTAAGGAGTTGCTGATGTTCCACCGAGCGAGTCTTCGTCGCTTGGCTGTTGCGGCCACCGTCCTGGTGTTGGCGCTTCCGACGCGCGTGTTTGCGCAGACGGGCACCATCACCGGTAAAGTGACCGATGTGGCCACGAAGCAGCCGATCGCTGAAGCCCGCGTTGTTCTGCCGGGCACGGCGTTCCAAACGCAGACGACCAAAGATGGTGAATTCCGCTTCACGAATGTTCGTCCGGGGTCGATCACCGTCGGCGCCTTCCGTCTTGGCTTCAAGGCGGTGTCGGACACTGTTCGCGTCGTCGCCGGCCAGACGGTGACGGTGAACCTCCAGATGAGCGCCTCCCTCGTCAACCTGACCGAAGTCGTCGTGACGGGTACCGCCGGCAACCAGGAGCGTAAGGCGCAGGCCGCGCTTGTCGCGTCGGTGAAGACGTCGGACGTTATGAAGGATGCACCGATCGCCTCGGTCGCCAACCTCCTCCAGTCGCGCGTGCCGGGCGTTGCCCTGAGCGCGCAGTCGGGCACGGCGGGCACCGCGACGACGATCCGCATCCGCGGCGCCTCGTCGATTAACCTGTCGAACCAGCCGCTGCTCTTCATCGACGGCATTCGAATCATTGAGGGCCAGATTGGGTCGGGTCAGAGCGGCCAGGTGTACGACCGCATGAACGACATCAATCCGGACGAAATCGAGAGCATCGAAGTCGTGAAGGGTCCGGCTGCCGCGACGCTGTACGGCGCCGACGCTTCGGCCGGCGTGATCCAGATGATCACGAAGAAGGGTCGCGCGGGTTCGAACACCTTCCAGCAGTCCGTCCGCGTCGAAACCGGCACGACCGACCGCAACTACACGCCGCCGAGCAACTATGCGCTCTGCACCGCCGCGCTTGTCGCGACGACGAGCACCAACCCGCTCTGCCGTGGGCAGGCCGTGGGCGCGCTGATCAGCGACAACCCGCTGATGCGCGTCGGCGCATTCCGCACCGGCACGGATCTGACGCTCGGCTGGAGCGCGCGTGGCGGTGGCCAGAACCACGGCTACAACCTGACGTACGGCTCGCAAAACACGAAGGGCGTGTTCGGTAATAACCAGTACGACCGCTACAATGTCCGCACGAACTTCAACTACGTCCCGAACAGCAAGCTCACGATCGATGCCGGTCTCGGCCTCACGCAGAGCAAGACCCAGCTACCGGACAACGACAACAACATCTACGGCTGGCTCGGCGGCGCACTGCTCGGCAACCCGGCGACCCGCACGGACGCAGTGGGCGCGGCGAACGACGGCTGGTACGGCTTCAACCGTCACCTCAACGCGATCAACTCGATTGATCACACGCTGCTCACACACCGCGTGACGTACAACCTTACCGCGAACTACTTGCCGCTCCCGTGGTTCACGAACCGCTTCACGCTCGGCATGGACTACGCGCAGGACGAGCAGAAGACCTTCTACCCGAAGAACGACAGCATCTGGTACGGCGGTGCGCGTGACGGTGGCGATATGTCAGCCAACGCGCGCGGCGCCGAGCGCTACACGTTCGATTACCTCGGCAACATCCGCCGGGAAATCGGCAGGCGCTACGAGGCGAACCTCTCGTTCGGCCTCCAAGTGATTTCGACGCGGAACACACAGCTCAACGCGTCGGGCCTCTCCTACGTCACCAACGCCAATAACTCGATCAGCTCGGCGGCGACGACGACCGGCGGCAGCAGCTTTACGGAACAGCGCCAGTTCGGCTATCTGACGCAGCTCCAGCTCGGTATGGACAACAAGCGCTTCCTCCAACTCGGCGTCCGTATCGACAAGAACTCGTCGTTCGGCACCACCGCACCGGCATTCATCCTCCCGAAGGTCGGCGTCAGCTGGGCGATCTCGGAAGAAAAGTTCTTCGAGCGCTATTCCAAGTATGTGAACACCTTCCGCGCCCGTGCCGCCTACGGCACGACGGGTCGCTCGCCGAATCCGGGCGACGCGCTCACGACGCTCAGCGCGGCCGCGTACAACATCACCGGCACGACCGGCGCTGGCGCCATCCCGGGCAACCCGGGTAACGCCGCACTGAAGCCGGAGAAGGGCACGGAGTTTGAAGCCGGCCTCGACGCTGGGTTCTTCGACAACCTTCTCTCGGCGGAACTCACGTATTTCGTCAAGAAGACGAACGACCTGATCATCGCCAAGCCGATTCCGCCGTCCCTCGGTTTCGCCTCGAACCCGTTGGCGAACATCGGCAACATCGAGAACCGCGGCGTCGAGCTGGCGCTGAGCATCAATGCGGTTCGTCGTCGCAACATCGAGTGGGATGTGCGTGCCGGCATCAGCACCCTGCATAACGAACTCACGAGCCTCGGCGGTATCTCGCCGTTCCCGCTCGGCGGCGCCGGTCGTGCGCTCGTCGGTCAGCAGCTCGGCGTCTTCGTCTCGAAGGAGATCCAGTCGATCGACGTTGCGAACAACAAGGTCATCGTCGCCGATACGCTGACGCCGATGGGCAACCTGTTCCCGACGCTTGAGTGGAACCTCACCAACACGGTGACGCTCTTCAAGAACCTGCGTCTTTCGGCGCTGCTCGATGCGAAGCGTGGCTTCCTCGTGCAGAACTCCACGCGCTATTTCCGTGAAACGCAGCTGACCCGCGCCCGCGAGCGCATCGACGTCACGTATCTCTCGGCCTACGAGCGTCTCCGCCGCTATGGCAACCTGACGCCCGGCCAGCCGGCCTTCGTGACGATCACGGGCAAGTCGGAGTCGGTGAGCAATGTCATCGACGCATTCCTCGAACAGGGTGACTTCACCCGCCTCCGCGAACTCTCGGCGACGTACACGCTGCCGACCTCGTGGCTCAAGGGACTCGGTCAGACCGTGCAGGGCCTCTCGATCACCCTCGCCATGCAGAACGTCAAGCTCTGGACGAACTACAGCGGCTCTGATCCTGAAGTGAACTCGCAGGCTGGTGCGTTCTCGCGCCAGGACTTCCTGACGCTGCCGAACCCGAAGAAGACTTCTCTTCGTGCCAACTTCACATTCTAACCGCAAAATGATCATGAAGCAGACGATCCGTCGCGCGGTTACGCGCACACTTGCGGTTTCGACGCTCCTCGTGGGCGCCGCCGCATGCTCCGACAAGTTCCTCGCCGTCACCAACCCGAACATCATCGATGCGTCCACGGTCGATCCGACGTCCGGCGCTGCGACGCTCTCCGCCTCCGCCCAGCAGAACTTTGCCGCGGCAGTCGGCTGGCTCTCGATGTACAGCGGCTGGTTCGCCGGCGAAGCGAACGTCTCCGATACCTTCCCGACGCGCAACGAGTTCGGTTTCCGCCTCGTCGTGCCCGAGAACGGTTCACTTCAGAGCGATTTATGGGCGCCGATTTCGCTGGCTGCGGCCTCGAGCAAGATCGTTCTTGATCTGACGCTCCCGACCCCGACCACGAACATCAACATTGCCCGTGCCGCGACGTTCCGTGGGTTCGCGATCCTCTTCATGGCGACCGATTTCTGCACCGGTGCGCTGTCGTCGGGGCCGGAACTCACGACCGCACAGATGCTCGATTCGGCCATTTTCTGGCTCGGGAAAGGCATCGACGTCGGCACGGCCAACGCGACCACGGACGGCATCGCCATGGCGAACGCCGCCCGCGTCGGTCGCGCTCGCGCGAAGTTGCAGAAGGGCGACAAGGCCGGTGCCGCGACGGATGCCGCGGCGACGCCGGCCGGCTTCGTCTACAACCTTCGCTACACGGATGACCTGACCAACCGCACGCGTTTGGCGAACCGCCTCTATCAGTTCTCGTTCGACCGCGGTTCGATCAGCGTTGCTCCGGCGTTCCGGGTCACCAACGACCCACGCCTGACGTACAACCCGGCGGACAAGGGCACGGCCCAGCCCCAAGACGTTGTGCCTGGTGGCTGGTTCCAGCAGACGAAGTTCACCGGCTATGCTTCGGCTCTCCGTCTGGCTTCGAAGCTCGAGGCCGATTACATCGCGGCTGAAGCATCGGGCAACGCCCCGACGATGCTGACGCTCATCAACGCCCGTCGTACCGCGAACAACCAGGCGGTCTATGCTGGAGCGACCGACAACGCGAGCGTTATGACCGAGCTCTACAACCAGCGTGGGATCGAGTTCTACCTCGAAGGCAGGCGCCTGGCGGACTATCGCCGTTCGCCGTCCTCGGTGTCGAACATCACGCCGGCCGGCGCGCCGTACTTCAAGCCGGGCTACGCGAACACGGGAACGCAGACCTGCTACCCGCTGCCGCGTCAGGAACGCGACAACAACCCGAACATGAAGACGAACTAACCTTTGGGTTCTGAAAGACGATAAAGGCCGCAGGGGATTTTCCCTGCGGCCTTTATCGTTTCCGTCGCCCGGTGCGCTCCGGCGTCAGTCAAACAAGCAGCCGCGATATGTTCCGCGACAGAACGAACAATATTGTTATGGTGTGCGAATAAATCATTACCATCAGTTCGCATTGGCAACACCACTCGCATCATCGCTGACCAATCACCGGGGGAGATACTTGGTCGGAAGTTTCGGCAGCAGCAGAGCGAACCAGTAGATCCAGAACGTAACGGTGTAGGTGAACAACCACGTCAGCACGAGTACGAACCTGACAACACCGGCATTGAATCCCAACTTGTGCGCAAGGCCACCACACAAACCAACGAGAATCTTCTCGTCGGAGGAGCGGTAAATGCCACTGTACTCGGACGGTAACGGAGGCGGCGGTGCGGACTGTGCGGGAGGCGGCGGGAATGCCAGCTTCGGAAACTGGACTCCGGGAACGGTGACGAGCTTTACCCAGACCGTGGCCCCCTCCTGAAGAGCGTCATCGGTCGGCTGGAAGTTGCCAGCCAGGGCGCCTTCGGCGATCTGCTCCGGCGTGAAATCGCCAAGCACCGCGCCGTTCCTCGCAATCCGACAATGTGACATTGACTAACTCCGCAGTAGTGAGGTCGAGGCATTTGGCTTTGAAGCTACTGATCGCGTTGGGGTATCAGTAGGGGTATCGCAGCGAACACGACACGCAGCGCATTGTCTGACATCGTCCGTATGTGTCTAGCGATGTGCGAAAAGAGCGGAGAGTTTGTCAGCCCCCGGCCACGGCGCCGCACGATTTCGGTTACATCATGATGAGCGCGCTGGCTGATGAGCCAACGCGCATGAGCCATTTATATGGAAGTTCGATGAACTGTGCTGGCGCTCTAATGCGATCTAGTTCGCGATCGGTATGGGGCGACTCCTCGAAGAACTTGACGCCCTCGACCCCCGCGAACGGGGGCGCGTCTTTGAGCACCGTGTGGTTCCGTGGATTCTGCGCGAGTCACCGGTCTACCGTGACCAACTCGCGGGCGTCTCTGTGGTAATGGGCCTGGGGGTCTCACGCTGCCATCTCCACGCGGGTCGCTGGCGGGTGGTGCGCTCGATCGGAATGGCGGCCTAACGAAAACACCGGTTCCAAGTTTCCTCCGTGAAATCCCCGCCTCTGCAGAACGGGAACCGATGACGTCTGAGCTAGCTCTTTCCAGTCTCAGCTCAAGGCCGGCCAAGCCTATACTAAATAACGACTTACGGCGCATAAGAAGGTGGTGCTGGACGCGGCATTACCATCTGCACCACCTCCACCCCGTACCAAAATCTCACAAACGCCTCTGTGGTAGCGGTGAAAGCAATCCACGGGGGGTCTACATTATTACAAATGATCTCATCTGTTCTAATTCTTTTGGTTGGCGGAGTGCTGCTAGGGCACTTGGCGAGTCGGCTCTTTCAAGTTCTGGCAATCCTCCCTGCGAGCATTGTCGGAGTTGGAGGGCGCGAGGAGGGCCGGTGGAGTCAGGTAGCTCAACTCATCAAAGAAGACATTCCCCTAGTCGCTGCAGTTGTGGTGATGATTATCGCGTTTTTCGCGTTGCTATTCGTGCCAACGTGGATGATCGCGTTTGGGATCTCTCTCTACCCAATTGCCAACATTGTGATTTCTAGTGAGTCCACTAAAGAAGCCATTCCCCTATTCGCTGCAGCTGTCGTGACGATTATCGCGTTTTTCGCGTTCGTACCAACTCTGTGGTAGCCGTGAAAGCAATCCACCGGGGGAGCTATCGTGTGACGTCGGCAATTCGTGCTATCACACCTGCGCTGCTGCTCGCCCTGGCGGCGTGCCAACGCGGCCAGGCGATCCCACAGCCTATCCCGCAGGCAGCAGCGGTTGTTCTCGCGGTCAGCACCCCGGGCCCGCAGGGACCACGACCTCTCATTCGGGTGCTCGGAACCGGCGGTACGATCGGCTCGGCCGGAGCCTATTGGACGGGGAGCTCTACCCGTGTGGCGATCGATCAGCTCCTGCGCGTCCCTGGCATCGATTCGATCGCGACGGTCGAGACGGAACAGTTCCTCAACGTGGCGTCGAGCGCGATCGGACCAGCTCGCTGGCTTGAGCTGTCACGGCGTATTGCACAGCTATTTGCCGAACGCAGCGACCTGCGCGGAATCGTCGTGACGCACGGCACCGACACAATGGAAGAGACGGCGTACTTTCTCGATCTCACGGTCGGTGGGATCCGCCCGGTCGTTGTCACTGGATCGATGCGGCCATCGGACATGGCTGGCGCAGACGGGCCGGCGAACCTGACGAGTGCCGCGCGCGTCGCGGTCGACACCAATGCGCGTGGCCGTG
>Ga0049084_10000156_pt1 | contig 25461 bp, 19 predicted proteins | sample GreLakmeON33MSRF_FD_66720 | JGI IMG/M metagenome (GOLD analysis project Ga0049084, IMG submission 66720) | Freshwater lentic microbial communities from great Laurentian Lakes, MI, USA - Great Lakes metaG ON33MSRF | ecosystem: Environmental > Aquatic > Freshwater > Lake | place: Great Lakes... | reverse complement strand
CTTTAGTATGTATACACACCAGATGGTACCAAATTGAAAAAAGGGGGGTACCCGGGTGGGTGGGGTCTGGATAACCAAGTTTTGTCATTTTAGGGGGTGGGGGGACGCTTGACACGCGGGGTTACAATACAAACCCAACAAATATCCCCAGAGGCCTTCAATATGCAGATCAAACGGTACCTAGACGACAAAGCTGTAGCGAAGGGAGACAAGCTCTTTAATAGCCGCGGCGAGGCTTTTGAGTTTGTGGGCTTTGAAGGCAGTCAGTTAACGGCGACCTCATCTACCAGCGTAACAGTCCGTAAAGCCCCCGCTGACCTTGGCTGCTATGTGCTACATAAGAACAGAACCGAGGCCGGGATAGCCAAGGAGCGACTACGCAGTTACTGGGGCAACTAGTGGCGGGTGTTATATGCCCCAGAGCAGGAAATCGTTCGAGTGGAATAGTATGTATACACGCGGGATGGTACCAAGCTGAAAAAGGGGGGGTACCCGGGTGGGTGGGGTCTGAGTTTGGGGATTTTGGAAAAGTAAGGGGTGGGGGGGGCAACCAAAATCTATTTAGCTGGGCTCAGTTCCCCTTTACCTGGGTTCAGCTCCTCGGAGTCACAAAAATTATTGTTGGTACTTATGTTGGTACTTTTTCATATCTAATATTTAATTAATATAATATTCAATAGCTTGCAGCATATATTCAAGGCACCCCGCCTCCACGACTAGTTACGGTGCTTCGGACACCCACATAATTCTCAAGACCAAGCTACCTCTTGCTTCTATAAGTGTATATGTGGATGTCCAATTTGAGCGCGCCCCTACACGACTCATAAATCACCTAGCCGCTCTGCGGGAAATGCATCCAGCCGGTGATAATATATTTGGTGCCCGAGTTAACTACATTTCCCTGATGGGCGTGGGTCCACTCGGCTGGCCAAATCAAGGTTTTTCCTCGTTGTGGTTGCACTTCGAGATCTTGATGCACGAATCGGGTCGAGCCCCCATCATTTACGTCATTAAGATAGGTCATCCAGGCCAGAACTCGATGTGATGTGCCCACCGTAGTACGTTCCGAATGAATTTTCAGGAAATGCCCGCCGGGCTGGTAGCGTTGAATATTAAAAGAGCCTAATTCGACTCGGGGCAGCACACTTTTCAGGAATGGCCACTGTTCCAGATAGTCCTTGTAACAGGCAAACAGCGCGTCGATATAATCTCGCACCGGTTGGTGATCAGGCGCTGCCAGATCGCGCGGCCGGATCGAGAGATCGATTGAATTTTTCGCGTCAAGATTCATGCCGCCTGCGGTCTGACCCTGAGTTTGATGGCGTTTTTGTGTCTCGAAAAAATCTATCAGCGTTTCGCATAATGACAGATTCTCAATAAACCAGCTGCCAATAAAATGCGGAACCACAGACGGGGAATCAAGCTCGATACGTTTCACTTTTTGCTTTCCTGTTTGCTGCCGTGGTGAATAGACACACCCTGTTCCAAATCAAATTGAATAGCGCCGAATCCGGTTGCTTCCATGGCCAGCCCTTCTTCCATTCTACCCAGAGCCAATAACACTGAACCCAGCGATCCGGTAGCCTCGGAAAACTGTGGATTTATGGCGAGCGCACTGCGATAGCTGGTGGCCGCATCTTCCAGTCTCCCCAGCCCCCACAGCGCATTTCCCAGATTACTGTAGGCATCGGCAAAATCGGCCCGAATGGCGATGGCACTGCGATACAGCAGGACTGCTTCTTCGAGTCTTCCCTGCTTCTGCAGCACCGTGCCAAGATTGTTGTGCACGTCGGGTAAATCCGACTTGATGGCCAGTGCTTGACGATAGCTTGCAATAGCCTCATCCAGCTTGCCCTGGCGCTTGAGCGCATTACCCAGATTGCCATGTAATTCCGCAAAATCTGGATTTGCAGCGACAGCTTTTCGATAACTGGTAACGGCTGCATCCAGATTACCCATATCCATGAGCAGATTGCCAAAGTTGTTGTGCGTATCGGCGACCTTGGGATCGAGAGAAATGGCTTTGCGATAGCTGGCGGCGGCGGCTTCCATCTGGCCCATGTTATGCAAAACAACGCCCAGCTTGGCGTGGGCTTCGGCGTAATCGGGCTTGATGGTAACTGCCGTGCGATAACACGCGGCCGCCTCATCCAGTCTGCCGATGTCCTTGAACACATTGCCCAGATTGTTGTGTGCACCGAAGTAGTCGGGCACGCTGCTTAGAGCGGCGTTGATGAGATTAATGGCGATCTCACTCTGCCCGGCAAAGTGGGCGAGTACACCGAGCATATGCAACGCAACTGGATGGGCTGCATCGACTTGCAGAACCTGGCGACAAATTCTCTCGGCCTCGCCGAGGCGACGCTCAGATTGGTGGTGCATAGCCAGCGCCAGCGCCTGCTGGATTGTCAGCGGCGGCTGACCGGGAACTACTGTTATGAATTGCTGGGAAGTCAAAGTCTGAACCAACACCCGGGAGTACAGGAAGGAGTACAGGAAGGAGTACAGAAAGGATTAAAGGTAGCTTCGAAGCGATGGCTTGTCCAGTTTCGTACTCCAAACCGGACTGGTTAGCTGCAAACAATCAGGAAACAGGGTTCAAGTCTTGCTTGGTGCATCCGTCAACTATTAGATTGGATCTTGTTACGTATATGGATGCACCAAGCAAGACTTGACCCCGGTGTTTCCGGCCTCGGTGGTGCACCCGAGCGCTCACCCACTGCCGGCAGACCGCGCCAGGCAGATGCCCCAGCACCAGCCACTCCTGCCACTCCGCCAGCCGCTCCTGCAGCGCCCGCGACGCCACCGGCACAGCCCGAATGTGATTTTTCGCACATCTATGCGATTGGCGAACATGAAATCGTATCGCTGCCCGACAGCTCAAGCTGGGCTGCACGTTACAACTGTGATGCCCGTGTGCGCCGAGACGATGTGGCGGATACTGTCGCCGGAAAAACCCATGACAGCCGCAGCCAGAATCCAGGCACAGCAGCTTGGGGTTTATTGCCGCGACCAGGCACTGCGCAGATATTCCAATACCCGGGTTGTGATAATGGCCGCGTCGTAGCGGATGTCGTGCGCATCGACAAGGGTCACACCGAAGGTCTGGAACCGCTGGTAGTTGAAGAAATTGTAAAGCTGATGGTGGCGGCCTCAGGCGGCAAGATCAGCGGCGACTGAGAAGTGTAAATAGGACACCCACAATCTCACGCAGAGAATTTGGCTCTTCAAATAAAGCCTATATCCTGCGGTTAAAAGCGAATTACGCGGCTTAAATTTGTGGGCGTCCGAATTGGGTGGGTGTCCGAATTGGGTGTCCGAATTGGATGGGAAAACTTCCGCTCACCTTCTCACACGCCAGCGCCTTACTGAACTCCTGCAGCGCTATCTCAAATTGTAATTGCAGCGCGTCATCAACCTTGACGCCCGCCTCGAACCAGATCTGGTTAACCTGCAACACCTTGTCCTTCCGCTCAGCCTTGCAATCCATCCGCCCAACAAACTCAGCACCATAGAGTATCGGTAAACAAAAATACCCATACTTCCGCTTTGGCGCCGGCACATAACATTCAATCGTGTAATCAAATCCAAACAACTGGCCCAAGCGCCGGCGATTGATCACCACATTGTCAAACGGCGACAGAAAACGCAGCCGTCGTTTGCCTGTACTTGGGCGCAGACTCCCAAGCACGGAAGCCAGGCCATAGAATGGTTGTTTTTCGACAACACAGGCAGTCACCTCTCCAGCCTCCACCAATTCCTGTAATGCACGTTTGACTACAGGTTTGATTTCAAACCCGGAGAAATTCTTCACTACCGCCTGCACATACAGAATATCCCGTTCACTGGCGATGCCCTGGGCTAGCAACATGCGCCTTACATAAAATTCGCCACGTTCGCGTGCAGTTGGGAAACTGGTATCGACATGAGTGGGCAGCAGATTTTCAGTCAGGTCATAAATCTTGCGAAAGCCCTGGCGTTCTTTCACCATCAGTTCGCCCGAGAAAAACATCCGCTCCATGGTGAGCTTGGCTGGCTTCCAGTCCCACCAGCCACTGGATTTGCGTCCTTCAGGGTGTTCAAAGTCGCGAGCTTCCACAACACCTTCTGACTTGATGCGGGCGAGAATTTCCTTGCGCAGCTTCTTGTCGACTGGACGGCGTTTGGCAAATGCCCGCATCAGGGGCAGATAGAAGCGGTAGTCAGTCATGGGCAGATATGCCGCCGCGTGGTACCAGTATTCAAACACTGTGCGGTCACGGCTTTGCAACTGGTGCAGCCAGTCTTGCCGATAGCCAGGAACGCGGGATTGCAGAATGTGATGATGAGCCCGGTCGACTACGGAGATAGTGTCGATTTGCACATGATGCAATCTTTCGATGGCCCGCAGCACTGCTGCACGGCCTCGACCAAATGGAGCGGGTTGCAATAGACCCTGTTGCATAAGGATTAAGCGACGGGCTTGCTTGAGACTGAGTTCCATGGGTCGCCATGGTAGCAGAGAGCAATAACGGGACATACTCTGAGATATCCCCACAAAATTTCAAACTCTCCTGTTGGGTTGTATTGAACATTTATGTGGCTTATCCGCGAAGCCGAGTCAGTGAATCCGGCTGGTTTATTACATTTCAATAAAACCTGAATGCATAAACCTCTTTAAAATACTGGTTTTCCGCAGGTCCCCAGGTATTTTAATTCAGTTTAAAACCGCGATCCTGAGGCCTGCACTGATGCGAGGCGGCGGGAAAAAGTCACCTACCCGATGCAACGTCGAGAAATACTGGTGACCCAATGCAATTGTTTTTTCCAGAATATGGTTCTCTATCTGGAAATTAATGGATTTATCCTATTGAGTTAACTGAATATTTTCTGGGGATATCTCAGGGACAGACTAATTTTCAGTACCCAGCCCGCGCAGCAAACGCGTTTCCGCGGCAACGTATTCCGGCTTGCTCGCCTCAACAAAAAAGTGCGAGTTGCACTGCGTCAAGGCGACCGTCAGCTTCGACCTGCTGCGGTTGCGCGGCTGCCAGCCTCGGCCTATGCTCAACAGCACGAATGGTCACCAACCCAGGAGCACGCCATGCACAAACACGACCCCGACGGTACCCGCCTGCCGATCAAGATCGACAGCACCTCCAACGGTGAATATGAACCCATCCCCATTTCCGCGCTCAATGAGCAGGCGAATCACCTGGCCTTGCAGCAAGCCGAACAAAATTCCCGACGCCTGCAGCAGACCCGCCGCAAATTTCTGATTTCCAGTTGCGGTGCCGCCAGCACCCTGCTCGCGTTCAATCAGGCCAATGCCTATGCGGGCAAGCGCGGCGGCTACTTCGATCTGCATCCTGATGCGGGCCTGGATCGCTTCGCCGCTGCCGAACAGCTCGAGGGCAATGAATTCATCTTTGATGTGCAGGGCCATTACGTCAATCCGGAAGGCGACTGGCTCGGTCAATTGCCGGAGTCCGCCCGGCCTTACGCGCAGATGGAGAAAGCCAGTTGCGAAGCTGCCAGCGAACCCGGCAGCCGCGCCTATCTCAATTGCCTGTCCGCGGATGAATTTATCAAGGATGTGTTTCTCGACAGCGACACCGACATCATGGTGTTGTCCTTTGTACCCTCCACCCGGGAACGCGAGCCGGTGACCATCGAGGATGCCGATGCGACACGACAAATCGTCGCGGACCTGCAGGGCAGCAAACGCCTGATGATCCATGGTCGGGTCAATCCGAATCAGGAGGGTGACCTGGAAGCCATGGACGAACTGGCCGCCAACTGGGATATCAGCGCCTTCAAAACCTATACCCAATACGGACCTGGCGGCGTCGGGTTCTTTCTGCATGACGAGGCGGGCATCGCGATGATCGAGCGCGCGCAGCGTCTTGGCGTGCGCAATATCTGTGTGCACAAGGGCCTGCCTTTCGGACCCCAGTCCTACGAGCACAGTCAGTGTTCCGATATCGGTATCGTGGCCAAACGTTTTCCGGATATGAATTTCCTGGTCTATCACTCAGGTTTTGTGGCGACAGTGCAGGAACAGGCCTTCGCAGCGGGCGCCGGGCGCGATGGTATCGATACCCTGATCCAGTCACTCATCGACAACGCGGTAGCACCCAATGCCAATGTATATGCGGAACTGGGCAGCTCCTGGCGCTTCCTGATGCGTGACCCGGACAATGCCGCCCATGCCCTGGGCAAGCTGTTCCGCTACGTTGGGGAAGACAATGTGCTGTGGGGCACCGACTCTATCTGGTACGGTTCACCCCAGGACCAGATCCAGGCCTTCCGCAGTTTCCAGATCTCGCAGGAATTCCAGGACCGCTTCGGCTACCCGGCCATCACTCCAGGCATGCGCCGCAAGGTGTTCGGACTCAATGCCGCCAGACCATATGGAATCAGTGAGGAAGAGATTCGATTGCATACTGCGGTAGATTCTGTGGCGCAGCGCAAGACTAATTACCTGAACGATCCCCAGCCAAGCTTTTTGACTTATGGGCCGAGAAACCGCAGGGAGTTTTTGAATTTTCTGAATTGGGGTGGCTGACGGTTATTTGCTGGAAATAGGACGCCCACAAACTCACGCCGATAATTTATCACTGCAAATACAGCCTATAGTCCGCGGATAAAAGCGCATTGCGTGGCTTAAATTTGTGGGTGTCCTGCTTGGGTCCCTGCTTGGGTCCGCTCTACTTGGGTCACCCACCCTGACGCTTCACCAGCTGTCATCACTGTGAAATTCTACCCCGGAATTTTCAACTCGTGGCAACACGCCACGCACTCGCCTATCCAACCCAACAGAACCTTGATGTCAATGCGAAGTCGTTGGGCTTTTTCCACATTGTAATAATAGTTTCACATTTAGCTGTTTAACTTGTCGCTCTGGATTGTGCCGCAATTTGGGATTGAGATAGACAGGGACTGGCAGTGAACGTCGAAAACATGAAGACTTGCAATGAATGATCGTCGCAGATTTTTGACCTGGGGATCGCTCAGTTTTGCTGCATTTTTGCTGAATGGCGCCAGGATGCCGTTGTTTGCTGCAAGTGAAAGTACAGTGCCACTTTTTGCAAACCCCGTCGCATTGGGTGAAATTGGTGCTCCCGATGCGAATGGATTGCGATTGTTGCCAGGATTTAAGTCTCGCATCATTGCCCGTTCCGGTCTGCCGGTTCTGCCTTCGTCAGAATACCGCTGGCACAACAGCCCGGACGGTGGGGCGACGTATGGGACTGCTGATGGCGGCTGGATCTATGTTTCCAACAGTGAAGTAAAGCTCGAAGAAGGTGGAGGCGGTGTAGGCGCAGTCCGTTTCAATGCTGCTGGCGATGTTACCGCTGCTTATTCAATTCTTTCCGGCACCAACAACAACTGTGCTGGAGGCAAGACTCCCTGGCAAACCTGGTTGTCCTGTGAAGAGGTGGATCGTGGTCTGGTCTGGGAATGCGATCCCTTCGGTGTCAAGGCAGGTATCGCCCTGCCAGCGCTTGGCCGTTTCAAACATGAAGCGGTTGCAATTGACCCTGTCAATTCTCACCTCTTTCTTACTGAAGATGAACCGGATGGCGGATTCTACCGTTTCATTCCGGCCAATGCCTTCCCCGATCTGTCAGTCGGCGCCCTGCAAATCGCAGAAGTAGTTGCCGAGGGCAGCGGTCAAAGGGTGGTCTGGCATAACGTGCCCGATCCTGCTGCGACCACTGTGCGCACGAGTTTACAGCTAAACACCGTTTCTCATTTCAACGGTGGCGAAGGCATCGCCTGGACCGAAGGCCTGGTGTACTTCAGCACCAAAGGCGACAACCGTGTTTGGCGGTTTGATACCCGCACCAGCCGGCTTGATGTCATTTATGATTTTGCCCGTGCCCACCACAAGCATTTGAGCGGTGTCGACAATCTCACCATCACTGCAGCGGGCGATGTGCTGGTAGCAGAAGACGGCGGTGACATGCAGATAGTTCTGCTTGGCCCTGATGGACTGGTACTGCCGATCTTGCAGATTGTCGGCCAGCACGAGTCAGAAATTTGCGGGCCAGCCTTTGATCCATCATTCCGGCGTTTGTACTTCTCATCGCAGACTGGTCCTGCCAATCGCAGTGACGGCGGCATCCTCTACGAAATCAGTTAGCGCAGCTGAACTCTTTTATTAAAACAAATCCACTCGAATCTATCAGGAGAAACCATGAGTACTTTCCGAACCGTGTTACTGGGAGCAACCGTCATCGGCATAAGCGCTGGCGTACAGGCGCAATCAACCAACAGCGAAATCTCCGAAATAACCGTCAGTGCGCGCCGTCCGCTGGCGGAAAGCGTTGCTGCCGCTTTGCAGATCCAGCGCGATTCTGATTCATTGGTAAGTGTGTTGTCGGCTGATTCCATCGGCAACCTGCCAGATCAGAACATTGCCTTTGCTATCGGCCGTCTGCCCGGTGTTGGTATCGAGCGTGATCAGGGCCAGGCCCGCTACGTCAACCTGCGTGGCGCGCCGAACTACTGGACGACTTTATCATTCGACGGCATGAGCATCGTCAGCCCCGAAGGTCGCGCCTCGCGCTTTGACAACATTCCGTCCGCGATAGCCAAGCAGGTCGTGGTTGAAAAAGCTATCGTTCCTTCTATGGCTGGAAACACTGTCGCGGGCAATATCGACATCCGTACCCGTACCGGTTTTGACAGTACTGGTCAGAAATTTACCGGCAAATTCGGCGCTGGCCGGGTTGATTTGGGTGGCGGGAATGAATACGACAGTGCCTTGACCTATTCGAATATATTTCTGGACGGGAGGCTTGGCATTCTTGCCCAGGGCTCTTACTACGAAAGGGAAATGGCTACCGACAATTGGGAAACAGATCCCTATCTGGGCAATACTACCAATCCCTCCAAGCGTTTTGCCCGCGAGCATGAAAACAAGCACTATCGACTGACGCGTGAGAACTACTCCGTTTCCCTTCGGGCTGATTACAAACTGGACGATTCCAACACGATATTTGCCAGCGCCATCAATACCTTGTTCCATGACGATGAATTCCGCGACAATTTTATTATCCGTCTGGATCAAGGTACCAATTCAGCTGGCGCAGGGTACACCAGCGCAGCCTTCATCAATGGCAACGATCCGGTTGCAGGAACTGCCTATGGTGCGCGTATCAATTCCCGCATTGATTATCGCGACAGCGTAGAAGAGACCCTTACCAGCACACTTGGTGGTGAACATACTTTGTCGGCCTGGGATGTATCCTGGCGGCTGAACCGCACCGTCACCGATGATGGTCGCAATACTCCGGTTTCAGCTTCATTCCAGAGCCCGTCAAGTTTTGCTCTGCGACCAACAGTGGACTACGACTTCCGCGACGGCGATGTTAACACGCTGCGCTTTTTCAGCACCGGCGGCACCACTACCGCGCGCACCAAGGGAGCACAAATCACCAATATCGAAGACTTTCAGTTCCCGATGCAAAGTATCAGTCAGCTTGATGGTGGTGACAGAACCAATGCTGATACTTTCAAACTGGATCTCGATTACGACACTGAGCTGTTCGGACTGCCGGCCAAAGTAGAGTTCGGCGGCCTCTACACAGACCGCATAAAGCGCTCGAAAGAGACCAGCTATCTGCGCAGTTTTACCACTGGCACCATTCCAACCTGGGCTACTTTTGCCACTGACACGCGCTATCTCGGTGGCCAGGACCTGAACTACCGGTTCCGCTACTCGGACAGTTCATTTACCACCAATTTCATGAATGAGCAGATTCGCAGCGGCGCCGCGACGTTGCAGGATAGCCGGGACAATTACTGGGAAGTCACAGAAGACATTTCAGCACTTTATGGCATGGCAACCAGTGCATTCAACTGGGGCAATCTGGTATACGGGGTACGAGTCGAACAGATCGACAACACCGGCGAGGCGTATGTGAATTTTCCGGTGGTTGGCACCACCCCGGCACAGCTGCGACTGGTCAAAGTCTCAAGTGATGAAACGCTGATTTATCCCAGCGTGCATCTGAATTGGGACCTCAATGAAGATGTCAAATTGCGCTTTGGTTTGACGACTTCCGCGTCACGCGCTGATTACGATGACCTGCGCCCCAACTTCACCATCAATGATGCTACCCAGTCCATTTCAGGAGGTAACCCTGAAGCAAAGCCGGAGAAACAGAAAGGTCTGGACGCCTATCTTGAATGGTATATGCCCTCTGGCGATTTCTTTTCTGCCGGCATTTTCTACAAGGATCTTGAAGACGTACTGATACGCCAGGCCAATGTGTTCGGGCTGGATACTCTGGACGTTGCTGGCATCGATCGCTCTGGTTATCTGCAATCCTCTATCGGCAATGCCGGCAAAGGCAATTTGAGCGGGGTTGAGCTGGCTTACGTGGCTTTTGCCGAGCCGCTGGTGCGCAGCATGAATCTGCCGGAGTGGATGGAAGGATTTGGCGTGAATATCACGGCTACCTTTACCGATTCGGAAGTCGACCTGACTGCACTCAATGGTGTGCCGCAGCGCACCATCAGTGTGCTTGGTACTTCTGATGAAGTTTATAACTTCCAGATTAGTTACGAGCAGTACGGTTTTACGGTGCGTCTTGCCTACCAATATCGGACCCCATGGGGCCAGTCCATTGGTGACTACAGGATGGTTAACGGTGGCGTTTACCCGACTGCCAACGGCGATATTTTCTGGGATACTGACGATGAACTTGACCTTTCCGTCCGCTATCAGTTCAATGATGCATTAGAAGTATACTTCGATGCAGCCAACCTGAATGAAACGGGGGCTCGTCGTTTTGGCGACCAAAGCAATTTCCCGATAGAGTTTGAAGAGTTTGGCCCGCGCTATCTCGGTGGAATTCGATTCAACTTCTGAGTTGCCAATATTGTGTGATGCACCAAGCCGGGAAAAAAGTATTCCCGGCTTTTTTTTGGCGTTGATGCCGGGACAAGCTGTCACTGAAGAACAAACTGCAAGCAAAAGTGATGCAACGGAGAGAAAAGTGAAGGGCAGAAGTGTATGCAAATTGTTATGGGTTACGTTGCTGTTGCATGTTGGCAGCACAGCGGAAGCAGCCGAAGATATGCTGATGCCGCGCATTGTCACTGAAACCGTACGCTATGACAGCGATGATGCGGCCATCTGGATCAACCGGACGGACCCGGCAGCTTCTCTGGTGATAGGTACCGACAAGGACGCCGATGGCGCCCTTTATGTATTTGACCTTGACGGTAAAATTTTACAGGACAAGGTAGTGCGCGGTTTATTGCGCCCCAACAATGTAGACATCGCTTATGGTGTCATGTTGGGCGGGCAACGGATCGATGTGGCAGTGGTATCCGAACGCTATGCTCAGCGCCTCAGGATCTACCGCTTGCCTGATATGGCCCCGGTTGATGGCGGCGGCATTCCAGTTTTTCAAGGTGAACGGGCACGAGATGTTATGGGCATTGCCCTTTATACCAGACAGAGCGATGAGGCTCTGTTCGCAGTGGTCAGCCGTCCCGATGCCTTTGCACCAACGGAAGGTTATTTGCACCAATACCGGTTGCTTGATGATGGCACCGGGCAGTTGCGCGGGGTGTTCACCCGTGCATTTGGGAGCTGGAGCGGTACCAAGGAAATCGAGGCCATAGCGGTTGACAACGAACTCGGCTATGTCTACTACAGCGACGAAAATTACGGTATCCGCAAATATCACATAGACCCGTTGCAAGAGGATGCAGAAGAACAAATTGCAGTGTTCGGTCTGGATGGTTTCGTCGAGGACAGGGAAGGCTTATCTGTCTACAAGCGGGATGATGGGACCGGCTATCTGTTTGTTTCCGACCAGCAGGCCAACCGTTTCAATATCTATTCGCGTGAAGGCACTGAAGGCAATCCGCATCAACACAGTCTGCTGGCCAGCATACTGATGGCTACCGAGGAAAGTGATGGCAGCGATATTACGTCTGTCCCGCTACCGGGGTTTCCGGGCGGGATTTTTGTGGCCATGTCGTCGAATCGCACGTTTCAGTTTTATCCTGTAAGCGACTTGCTGCGTGCGGCTGGATTGCCTGAGTAAGCTGCGGATGGATTGCAGCAATGCCGGATTCCAACGCTAATACGTCAGCTACTTCAGAAGTCTGCAAAGCGCTCCATTGCTCCAGAATGCAAATGGGACTCCCGCAAACTCACGCGGTTAATTTATCTCTGCAAACACAGCCTATGGCCCGCGGATAAAAGCGAACTACGCGGCTTAAATTTGTGGGTGTCCTGCTTGGGTTCTTCCTATACTCTTTGCGTGTATTACGCGTGCAACCAAAAATGGGGAGATCGCTCATGTTCGGGATATTTGTGTTGTGGCTTTCAGCACTGGTGTTCATCGCCTATGGAGTAGTCAGTCTGATCGCCCCGGCGGTGCCTGCCGGCATTGCCGGTCTGATTATCAGCAATGGCAATGCTTACGCTGAAATTGCGTCCATGTATGGCGGTCTGCAAACCGGCATTGGCATGTTCTGCATACTGGCTGCGCTGCGGCCTGACTACTACAAAGGCGGACTCGCTCTGCTGGCCATCGGAGTCGGTGCTGTGGCGGTGGCGCGATTGCTCTCAACTCTGCTCAACGCAGAGCCCGTAACTTTATATATCTGGGGCGCTTGTGCTTATGAAGGGGCCACTGCTCTGCTGGCAACCATAGCCTGGCGCAAAGCTGCCAAGGTGACGTCATGACCCAGCACGAATATATCTCCATCGCGATCGCCATCATTCTTGGCCTTGCTATCACGCGTCTGCTACATACGATGGCGATGCTGATTCGGGCCCATGAGCGCGTGGTGTTCCACTGGTCATCGGCGCTGTGGGCGCTCAGCGTGTCGGTCTACATTCTGCAGTTCTGGTGGGTAGGCTGGGGGCTACGCTCGGTGGAGGAATGGACTTTCCAGAATTTCATGGTGCTGGTGTTCGGCTGCACGGTCTTGTATGGCGCGGCAGAAATGGCTTTGTCAGAGCCGAACTCTTCGAATGAAGGGGTGTATGGCATGCTGCAGCAAAGCACGCAACTCGGACGTCTCTCGGCGCTGTCCATGCTGCTGTATTTTATGGTCGGACCTTACGTCAACATCGTCATGTACGACAACGCGTTGCTGCCTTCCATCGCCGTGCCTTTGGTGGGTATCGTGCTGATGCTGCTGGTCATCTTCATCCCGTCGCGCTTTCGCATCTGGTCTGTGCTGTTTGCCTGCTACTCACTGGCCGTGGTGGTCGTCACGGTGTGAGTGTCAAAACAAAAAAGGCCAGCTGATTTCCTCAGCTGGCCTTCGCAGTAATTCAAACTCTTAAATATAGATTAGTCGTTACCCGCCACCGCCCGCTGTTCCTTCGCCTTGCGTTCGGCCACCAGCTGCTCATAACCCTCGTCATCAAGATGAGTTATTGCCAGCCAGGCGTGGGACATTTCATCGCCGGTTCTGCTGCCACCATAAACCCACTGATCCGGATCGGGATTGTTGGGGTTGCTGGCAGTATTGTCATACCACTGCTTGAGTACCAGCACTGCGCCCGCTGGCAGCAGCGGAGCACTGTCCGGACCATAGATATGATTGTGATGCCAGGTGGCGCTCCAGTTTGATACCTGACTGATTTCTTCGGTGAGGCCGGTTTCCGGATAAAATATTTCCAGCGTGGCCGCATTCATGCGGAGATGCCCATGGGGCTGAAAGCTGTCGATGCGCACTGGGTGGTCAAAGGAATGAAAGCCCTGTGTCATGCTGTAGCCATTGGGCGGAATCACCATCTTGGCATTGCGCAATTCAGCACCTTCGAACTGGATGTCGTACTGGGCAAGATCCTGCTTGTAAACCTTGCCAGTGGTTTCATAGCCTTCATCGTAGAACCACAGACCGATTTCCACCACGTTATCCTCGATCATCTGGCCTTGGGCGGTTGGTCCTACCCCGCCAGGGAACATGTGAATGCTCCAGCTGATTTCCGAGTTTGCGGGTAAGGTGCGGCACACACCTTCCGGGACCTTCTCGCCCCATTTGCCCATGGCATATTCGGTGAGCATGCCATAGCGTTCCAACTTCCCTTCTTCATTAATGGTTTGAACTGACGAATTAGCATGGTGCACGACAGCGCGGGCATCACCGCGCGGTTTTACCTGCACTGCCTTGATGCAACGATCAACTGTCAGGCCACTCGAGACATTGTGGTTACTCCACAGGTCATTGCCGTTCGCCGGAATGTCCATTGACACCGAAGGTACGATCAAATCGGGTTGCCCCAGTTCCGCAGCGAAGTTCCATTCGTTGGGGTCTTTCAAGTCCGGCCGTGGCAGGGCGTTTTCCGGATCACCCAGAGGCGCGCCTGCGTCAACCCAGGCGACGATCTTGTCTATTTCATCCTGCTGCAAACGCCAATCACCAATCAGATCCTGCACACCGATGTGCTGGTCATAGGCATAAGGGGGCATTTGCCGATTCGCCACCTTGTATTGGATCAGGGGTGCCCAGGGGCGAATCTGGTCATAGGTCTCGAATTGCATGGGGCCGATGCCACCTTGCTGATGACAGACCACGCAATTCTCATTGATGATGCGGCCAATCTCCCCGTTGTAAACCAACTGGTCGGTGGATTGGGCGATGGACGTGTTATGCATTACCAGCAGCAGGAGTGGAGCGAGGCCAAGCAGGGATTTCACTACTCTCATAAATTCTCTCCAGTTTCGAATTATTTTTATATCAAACAGTTAAGTACTACCGGAGGGTACGCCGGTTCATTGCTGTTAAAAAGCCCAAAAACTGCCAATTTCCCGAAATCAGCACCTTTAGCTAGCAGAGTCCCTACGACACTTGATTGCCACATTTTGCCGTGCGGACGGCGTTAAACCGCACCGAACCGGAGCAAGTTCGCGCTGTTTGTTGGATGGGCGAATTGAAATCACTGCGCAGCCAGGCAGCATTGGTATTCTACTAAATACATAGACTCCCTTTTTACCACTGGCCTGGTGTGCTCATTCACCCCTCCTGCCCCCATTTATCCACCATAAAAAAGCACCATAAAAAAGGGCAGCAGGATTAACACCCTGCTGCCCTTTTAATTTCAAACATACTTTTTCCGATCTGAGCAGATCGAGTCAAAGTCTAGTGCGCGGCACCACCCTCAGCTCTCGCTGCAGGCATTGCCATTGCAGTTATCTTGGATCCAGTCTGCAGGATGATGTACTGATGTCCATCATGGGTCCAGGAGCTCATGCCGAAGCGGCTGCGTGCTGGCACTTCGATGCGGCCCACTTCTGCGCCAGTCTTTTTATCGATGGCGTAAAGCAGTGCCGTCTCACCGTCGTGATCCAAGTCCGAATAAATCAGCAGGTTCGCAGTGGTCACCATGGGCACCTGATTACCAGTACCGGTATCACCTATATCCACGCCTGCCAGAGCAGGATTGTTACGGATGCGGTCTGGGGTTTCACCGGTTGGAATCTGGAATGCCATCTCACCAGTATTCATATCGTAAGCAGTGATCGTGCTATACGGTGGCTTGAAGTAAGGGATGCCTGATTCCAGACGTGGCTGATGCCCGCTGCGATCGTTTGCATACAGCGCAAAGGTTGCGCCGGTGGGATTGGCAATGCGTGCATCGGCTTCATCGCCAGGCATAACTCTTTGCCAGCTACAGGCTCGCGCAGAAGACACATATAAATAGCCGGTGGTCGGGTCTGCCACTGGTGGGGACGTGATATTAGCGCCACCTCCATCACCCGGACACATCGCCGCAGCTATCTTGCCTCCTGCGTTGGTGTCATGGATTGGCGGATTGAAGAGAGGGCCCATATCGAAATTGGCCATCACTTCAAGCGCTTCTCTGCGCAGTTCAGGGGTGAAGTCGATCAGGTCGTCCTCACTAATACCCTGCATTTCGAATGCTGCTGGCCGGGTTGGGAATGCCTGCGTGGTTGCCAACTTCTCGCCAGGAACTTCGGAGGCAGGCACTGCGCGCTCTTCCATCGGCCACAGTGGCTCACCGGTCATGCGGTCGAATGCATAAACGAAGCCCTGCTTGGTAACCTGGGAAACAGAAGCAACCTGGCCACGTCCGGGCATGTTCAGGTCTAGTTGAATCGGGGCCGCCGGGTTGTCATAGTTCCAGACGTCGTGCTTCACCGTCTGGAAGTGCCAGATGCGCTCACCAGTTTCGGTATTCAGCGCAATCAGGCTGGTGCCAAACAGACCATCACCTGGACGGAAACCGCCGTAGTAATCGATGGTAGGCGGATTGGTTGGAATATAAACGATGTTGTTCGCAGGATCAGCGGTTAAAGGCGCCCACGAGGAGACGTCGCCAGTCCACTGCCAGGCATCGTTCTCCCAGGTTTCATGACCATATTCACCGGGCTGCGGAATCACATTGAATTTCCACTTGAATGCGCCAGTAACTTTGTCATAGGCCAGAATATCGCCAGGAACGTTTTCTACTCGTGCCTGCAGATAGCCCTGTTCGGCTGAGTTGCCCACAATAATGGTGTCGTTGACGACGATCGGTGGTGAGGAAGTGGTGATATAGCCAACTTCGAGCGGAATCCCTTCATAGGGATCATAGGGATGACCCAAATTCGCGAGCATGTCCACTACGCCAGTTGCAGGAAAGCCTGGAATTGGCACTTGACCACCAAAGCCTTCCAGTGGGGCACCGGTATCGGCATCCAGAGCCACCAGGAAAAAGCCCGGATCGGAGATATAGACCACGCCTTTGCCATTAATGCGAGAGTAGGCTATGCCTTTGCCATACGAGGCGCGCATGGAGTATTCCCAGCGAGCAGTATTGGGCAGACGGAAGGACCACAGGGTCTCACCAGTCTTGGGGTCGATAGAAACCACGTGCCGGCGTGCGCCGGCAACCGTGAATAGTTTGCCATCGACAAAAGTGGGGGTGGCGCGGCCGGAAGACTCTTGAAAACTGGCGCCGTCCCATTCCCAGGCGACTTCCAACTCATTGAAATTCTCGGCGGTAATCTCAGCGGACGGGGTATAGCGAGTATGGGCGTAGTCACCACCAAGGGTGTACCACTCAACCGTATCATCGCTGACCAGATTCTGACTCAAACCTATCTGGGGGATTAAACCCAGGATAGCGATCAAACAGCTCAAACCTGCAAGCCTATTGATCATGGAACTGCCTTTCATTCTAGAACTTGACTTCATTTTTATAGCCTCTTTAAGCGCTGGGTTTATGCAAGGATACAACAAAAGGGGTTAATTAGGACAGCCACAAACTCGAACATACGGGTTAATTAGGACACCCACACACTCGAACAGACAAATAGTCACTCGAATTGCGGCCCATGACCGGCGGTCAAAAGCTTTTTACGATCCTGAAACTGGATTTGAATCTGATGTGATTATGAAAGATGCATCTCAAGGATGCTGGTGATGTCTCAAGTACTGATGACTGAAATACAAAAGAGGTGAATAGAACTTATATGCATTAGCGATAAAATGCGCCGGCCTCCTGGAGTCCGGTCAGCCATCTTTGATTGATCCTGCTCGCCAACTTCCTGATTTGATCGATAGGACCCAACACTCGACCGAAGCGTTTACCAAAATGCTGAGTGCTTTTGAGCCAACCGTCTTCTTCAACTCCTAACTCGTATAATATGAATTTGACCGAAGGTGGTATGGCACCACGCTTGTCGTTTCGCACGGCACGCCCCATCCAGTTTACGAGTGCAAAGTAGTCGGTTTGTCGGATTGGCAGCACTGCTGTTTTACTGGCTGTTTTAATATCAAACGGCACCAACCAGCCGGACCTGCGCTTGCTTCGATTCTGGGCAAACGCTCTTAGTCTTTCCTGAATCGAAGTGAACTCCGATTGCTCCAAGGTATTACACATTTTCGATCTGATCGGATTTAGATCCACATAGGCCATACAAGATATCAGTGCCGCCTCGTCCAGCAGCGCCTGACTTCGAAAACGTCCTTCCCAAAAACGACCCTTACAGTCGTCTTCCTTGTTAGCCATTCTGGCAATCGTTTCATTCAGACACCGCATGAACCAGTTCAGCTCAGTCAGTCGAGCCCGCCAGGTGTTCACGCAATTCTCCAGGGCGCGCAATTCAAAACTGGTCAACGCTTCCCCGGATTTGTATCTCTGCGCAAGCACAGGACCGGTATACAGCGTAAGCCAACGCTCAATCACCTCGTGCGTAGACCATTTCCGCGCTGCATCTGTATCAACATGCAGTACCAAATGAAAGTGGTTAGACATGATGGCGTAGGCACAGACATCAATCGCGAAGACTGCAGAGAGCTTCTTTATCCTGTCCAGGATCCATTGCTTGCGATGGTCGAAGTTCTTGCTCGAGAAATGATCGTAACCGCAAAGAAACGCCCGGCGCACGCAGCGAGAGACGCAATGATAGTAAGGTGTAGTCTGGGTATCCACGAGACGATAACGGGCTTGAGGCATGAGTTCTTCCTTGAACGAAATGCAACTAGTCTAGTTATAGATCAATATCTGGGATTCGCCAAATTATGAGATTAAATATGTGGGTGTCCTAATTAAACTAATTAAAATTTTCGGTACACTGCCTTAACCTTACTGGAGTTGCCCATGAATAAATCCGCGAAATTCGTAATTTGCTTAAGCTTACTGACCGCTATTCCCGCACTGGCAAACGCGCAGGACACTGGCTACCCCCGCATCCTCATTCCGACTTCCGAGGAATCCTACACCTATCCTGCTGATTACCAGATACCCTGGGACCAGATTGAGATCATGGTGACGGAACACATGTCGCCCAATCTCTATACGCTGCACGGCTCGCCCGGTCTCGATCGCGGCCATCCCGATGCTTCGGGCGGCAGAGCCATGGTGTTGTTCGGACCTGACGGCGTGCTGCTGGTCGATACCCAGAATCGACAGGTGGCAGACAAGACTCTGGCTGCGATCCGCACTTTTACCGATGGTCCGATCCGGGTACTGGTAAATTCTCATGTGCACAGTGATCACGCTGGTGCCAACGCCTTTTTCGGCAAGCAAGGTGCGCTGATTTTCGCGCAGGAAAACCTGCAACTGGACCTGATCAATCCGCGCGCTGATGGCCGCCCGGCACAGGAGCAGGATCCGGATGGTTTTCCAGTGGTGAACTATCGCTACGATCCCGCCAAAGCCGGCGAGCCGGCGGTCACACTGATGATGAATGGTGAAATCGTGGATTTTATTCCGATGATGCCCTCCCATACTGCGGGCGACACGGTCGTGCGGTTTCGCAATGCCAACGTGGTTTACATCGAGGATTTCTACCGCAACTTCGGCTATCCGTTCGCGGCCCAAACCAGTGGCGGCTCCATAGAAGGCATGATTGAGGCGATCGATTTGCTGCAGACCATCGCCGGTCCCGACACCTGGCTGATCCCCGGTCACGGCACCTTGATCCGCCGCGAAGACTTGCTGCCCTATCGCGCGATGCTGGTTGATATCTGGGACCAGGTGTCGCAACTGCGTGGTGCAGGCAAATCACTGGCAGAGGTGTTGGCTGCCAATCTTACGGCTCCCTACGACGCAACGACTGAGGGCGATACGCAGGACAGCAAAGAGCGCTTTATCACCGCCGTCTATGACGAAGTGCAAGACTTCCCGCCTGTGGTCAACGGCAGGCGCACGATGCCGCGGCGCTAGGGTAGATTTATTTCAGTTCCAATTTAGTACAGATTGTTTCCAGTTTCTGGTTGCGCTCACCTGCCCGAGGTAGCGCGACCGGATTCGCTATCACTATCTCCACCTGACAGAATCCCCAATGTGCTTTCGACAACAGCCATCGGTTGCTCAGCATCGCCATCCATTACGCATCACAATTACTACTTGGTTCAAATCAGGGCAATACCACTCTATAATGGCATTTACCGGCAATTTCCAATTTCCCGTATTGCTGCCGATATACCATTCTGAACCGTCCACTTCATAATCCTGTATAAGTAGCCCCATGAAAACTCCCAGCCGCCTCCAGCCCCTGATCGACGAAGGTCTCATCGACGCTGTCGAGCAGCGCCTGATGAGCGGCAAGGAGGCTGATGTCTATATTGTGCGCTGCAATAACGAGATTCGCTGCGCCAAGGTCTACAAGGATGCAACCAAACGCAGTTTCAAGCAGGCGGTGTTGTACCAGGAAGGCCGCAAGACCCGCAGCAGTCGCCGTGCCAGAGCCATAGAAAAAGGTTCCCGCTATGGCCGCCAACAGCAAGAGGATACCTGGCATAACGCTGAAATGGATGCGCTGCGCAAATTGGCGCAGGCGGGCGTGCGAGTGCCGGTGCCCTACTCCTGTATCGATGGCGTGTTATTGATGGAACTGGTTACCGATGCGCACGGGGATGTGGCGCCCAGACTCAGCGAAGTGACCATGACGCAGTCACAGGCGCTGGAAGACCACGCCGTAGTTATGCGCTACATTGTGCGCATGCTGTGTGCCGGCATTGTGCATGGCGACCTGTCTGAGTTTAATATTCTGGTGGATGCCGCTGGCCCGGTGATCATCGATTTGCCCCAGGCCGTGGATGCCGCCGCGAACAACAATGCCGCATCCATGCTGGCTCGTGACGTGAACAAGATCAGTCAGTACTACGGCCAATTTGCACCCGAGTTGCTGCAAAGCAAATATGCAAAGGAAATCTGGAAACTGTTTGAGGAAGGTGAACTCCAACCCGATAGCGTATTAACGGGCCACTTTGAGGAACCTACCGAAGCCGCGGCTGTGGATGAGGTGATCGCAGAAATCAAATCCATACTCGCGCTGGAGGAAGCGCGCAAACGGCGGCTGCTTGAGGCTGAGGCAGAAGATTAGTTTCTACAAATTCCCCGCCAACTCATTGGCGAAACTCATGACGATGCCACCGGCGCGGTCGTCGCGACCGAGAATGGCAGGACGATCCAGATACGCTGCCAGTGAATCAAATTTGCCGGTGCTGGTGCAGGCATCGATAAACTCGCCGTCCATACTCGTTCTCGCCAACACACCCTGCCAGGCTCGGTCCAGAATCGGGGTAAACCTGGCTGGGTCCAGCCAGCCGCGATCAATACCGCGCTTGAGCGCGATACCAATCATGGCCGTAGTGGTGATCTCGGCAAAGGAGCCAGCATAATCAATCACTTCATGCCACATGCCATCTGCATCCTGAAACGGCAGCAAGGCCTCAAGCAATTGCAGATAGGAGTCATGCATTGTGCCATAAGCAGGGTGTGATGCGGGCAAATCACTGAGAGTGAGTGTCAACCCCAGCGCCGGGAAACCGTTGCCACGGCTCCAGGCCACGTCTGCCTGTGGTGAGTGTCGATACAGGCCGTCAGCACGCAACACCAATCCCTGCATGAACGCGATATGCCGTGCGGCCATATCGAAATATTTGCTATCGCCTGTCAACTTGCCGACCTTTACCAGCAGTGGTGGCACCATGAACAGGGAATCGCTCATCTCGCTATGAAAAGGCGCCGCTTCCAGCATGTTGCCCAGTGCGTCGAAAGCGAGATCAGCGGTGCTCACGGCCAACAGCCGTGCCGCTGCATTGTCAGTGCGCTGCGCGTATTCGGCAAACACCAGCTGCCCGGCCATCACCGAGGCATTGTTCACTGCTATCTGTGTGCCTGCTAAATACGGCTGCAATAGAGTTTCAACAGCAGCCATGTCACCCAGTCGCATACGGCCGATGACGCTCAGGCCCGGCACATAGGCTGGCGCGGAAAAATCATGACCATAACTCTGCGCGAGTTGCTGCGCGAGCTGCTGCGGCGTTCGGTCCAGACGGCGCCTGATTTCAGCGCGCGCTTCCGATGCAGTCACAGCCGGCATCTCTAATAGTTTCTCCATGGTAACTTCAGTCTCGGGCAACACTCGCACCGGGATCGAACCGACTCCAGCCACGTTATTGCTCTGCAATGCCGCAGCCAAACCAGCCGCATCGGTACCGGCGATAATGATCAGGTCAGGCGCATGCACGCCGAGCCAGCGCCACAAAGAATGGGCGACCGGGTTTTCGCTGTAGGCTTCTCCAGAGGGAGGAAATGCCAGTGCTTCCTGGTCCGGATTCGCGACCGGAATAACGATGAGATTGAATTGGCGTTCGGGTGCAGGCAATTGCGCGTAAGTGTTGAGCAGGGAACTGACGCGCGCAGAGGCAACATCAGCACCTGAGAGTCCGGCCAGATAGAGCACAGTGGGCAAACCCGCTGCGCCTGCGCTCACGCCTTGTGCACGAATCACGCTGCGTTGCGTGCTGAGCCCAACATCCCAGACTTGCTCCTGCGCCGCTGCTAGCGGCAGCGTGCAGCACAGCAATAACATCAGACTGACACAGCGCACAAGGCGGGGCATGCTATTGCACTTATCCTATGGCATCGAGGAAATTCAGAATATGCGTTGCGGTAGCTGCGGCCTGCTCTTGCTGCACCCAGTGCCCCGCGCCATCCACAAGATGTACCGCGCGCATGTCAGTGCAAGCACTTGCCTGCATCCGTTCGAACGCGCCCGGGCTCTGATAGGTGCCCCAGTCACTGCTACCACTGATAAACAAGGACGGTTGATCTATCGTTTTGCCAGCATAGAGTTCCTGTTCTGCCACGCCGATGCCGGAACTGCCCATGCGGTAGCCATTGAGGCCACCCTGAAAACTGGTGCGGCCGTATTCTTCCGCATATACCTGCAATTCACGCTCGGGCAGCCAGGTGTTGGCCGCAATCTCGGCGGCCGTTGGCATAAATTCGGCCACGGTTTCCGCCATGCCTTTATCGAGATCCATGATGTAGTACTCGGGCATCTGTGCCCAGGCGGCAGCAGAGCGTGCTTCCAGTCGAAATGGTTTATTACCTTTCCAGTCCGCACTCTTGAAGTGATAGTAGCCGCGTATAAAATTGTGAATGCCTTGGGCGGCATGCCACATGTTTTCATTCGCGGGCTCGGTAGTGTAGTAACGCTGATAGTGTTTGCGCGGACGCGGTAATGCGGCCAGCTCGTCGTAGATATTCAACCCTTGTGCACTTGCAGACTGCGGCGGCGCGTCTGCCACAGCGAACGGCAACTCACCCGGGCCGCTGAATGGCGCACTCATCATGACTACCGACTTGAACACATCAGGGCGTGTGAGCGCACACCAGCCAGCCAGTGGCGAACCGGCATCGTGGCCGATGACTCCCGCCACCGACCTGTAACCAAACGCGTGCACCAGTCCCAACGCATCTCGCACCTTATTGAGCGAGCGAAATGGAGTGAGGTCAGTGGCGTAATCAGAGCTCCAGCCCGTAGTGCGACCATAGCCACGCACGTCCGGCACGATCACGTGATACCCGGCATTCGCTAATGGCAGCATGATCTTGCGCCAGCTATAGGCGAGTTCGGGAAAGCCATGCAGCAGCAACAAGGCCGGACGCTGGGGGGTTTCGAAACCGGCCTCCAGCACATGCACGCGCAGACCATTTATGTTGTTCACAAAGCGGGAACGAATGCCGGCAGGCAACCAGTCGGCAGGCATCGCCGCCAGTTCGACCCCAGCACCCGTGTTCTGGCCCAATGCATGGCGGGACATGAGAGCGGCGGCACTGGCTACTGACAGTACCTGCAAAAATTGCCTGCGGGAGAACTCAGTCATATTTATTACCTGTTTTTTTTATAAGCTGGTGCCCGGTGCTCAACTTACTAGCAAGGTGCCACGGTACATCTGCATCTGACAAGTGAAAGCATACTCCCCTTTTGCCATGGCTGGCAGCTCAACTTTTACCAGCTTGTCTACGGTGAGTTCTGCGCTGATCTCAAGCGCGGGGAACAGTACCATCGCGGCGCAGGGTGATTTGTCCTTGCGCAGGAATTGCACTGATACCGGGGTATTTGCTGGCAGTTGCAAGCGTGCAGGTGTGTATACGCCGTTCTCCACGATCACCTGAATCCCATTGCCAGTGACGATTGCAGCCGCCGGTTTGTATAACCAGAACCACCATACGATCAGGCCGATCAACAGCACACCAACTACGTTTACGACCAGCATGTTCAATCCTTCCTATAATAGTTGTTAGTGTTGCTCTGGCTTGAACAGGCGTAGCCGGTTTGCATTCGTCACCACAGTCAGCGAGGAGAACGCCATGGCGGCGCCGGCGATGACCGGATTCAGCAACAGGCCAAACATCGGGAACAGGATTCCAGCAGCGATGGGCACGCCGGCCGTGTTATAGACGAAAGCGCCGAACAGGTTCTGTTTGATATTGCGCAGTGTTGCCTTGCTCACGGCAATCGCATATGCCAGTCCGTGCAGCGAACCGCGCATCAGGGTGATGTCGGCACTTTCGATGGCGACGTCGGTACCGGTGCCAATGGCGAATCCGACATCGGCCAATGCCAGAGCGGGCGCATCGTTGATGCCGTCGCCGGTCATACCGACGACCTCGCCTTGCCTTTGCAATTCGGCGATCTTGTCAGCCTTGTGCTCGGGCAATACCTCGGCGAAAAACTCGGTGATGCCGACTTTGTTCGCTACCGCCTGTGCGGTCGCACGATTGTCACCGGTGAGCATGATCACCCGCATGCCATTGTGCTGCAGACGCTTGATCGCTGCGATGGAGTCTGCCTTGATCGGGTCTGCCACAGCGATGATAGCAGCCAGCTTGCCGCCGATCGCAAGATACATCGGCGTCTTGGCTGCTGCGGCCAGCGCTTGCGCCGCGGCAGTATGCTGCGCAATATCGATCTGCTTGTTCTGCATCAGCAGCGCATTACCCAATAACACCTGCTGATTCTGGAAAATTCCGGCTGCGCCCTGGCCGGAGATCGCGCTAAAGTCCGTGACTTTTTCCGGCACCAGCTCGCGTGTAACAGCCGCTGCTACAATCGCCTGCGCCAGGGGATGCTCCGAGCCGACTTCAAGACCTGCAGCAATGCACAGCAGCTGTTGTTCGCTCTCACCCTGCACCACCTGCACGTCGGTGACCTGAGGCGCGCCCAGGGTGATCGTGCCGGTTTTATCCAGCACCATGACAGTGAGCCGCGATGAGGTCTGCAAGGCCTCGCCATTGCGAATCAGCACGCCTGCCTCAGCGGCCTTGCCCACACCCACCATCACCGACATCGGCGTCGCCAGCCCCAATGCGCAGGGACAGGCGATAATCAGCACCGTGGTGGCAGAAATAATCGCGTATGCGAGCACCGGTTGCGGCCCGACGTTTAACCACACCAGCGCACTGAGCACGGCAATGATCATGATCGAAGGTACGAAGTAGCCGGAGATCACATCCGCCATACGGCCTATGGGTGGCTTCGAGTTCTGTGCGCGTTTCACCATGGCAATAATGCGGGCGAGCGCGGTGTCTTTGCCGACCCGCGTCGCGACGAAAATCAGCGAGCCGGTTTTGTTGATGGTGCCTGCCGCCACTTCATCACCGGGTTTTTTTACGGTTGGCATGGGTTCGCCGGTCAGCATGGACTCATCCACCGTCGAATTGCCCTCCGTCACCTTGCCATC
>Ga0049084_10000155_pt1 | contig 25497 bp, 28 predicted proteins | sample GreLakmeON33MSRF_FD_66720 | JGI IMG/M metagenome (GOLD analysis project Ga0049084, IMG submission 66720) | Freshwater lentic microbial communities from great Laurentian Lakes, MI, USA - Great Lakes metaG ON33MSRF | ecosystem: Environmental > Aquatic > Freshwater > Lake | place: Great Lakes... | reverse complement strand
GCGGTTTTTTTACGCACATGCAAACACTCAATATCGAATACCGTCCGGTAGACTCGCTGATCCCTTACGCGAACAATGCCCGCACCCACTCGGACGAGCAATTGGCACAGATTGCCGCCAGTATCCGTGAATTCGGCTTCAACAATCCGATCCTGGTGGATGGGGAGCGCGGGTTAATTGCTGGTCACGGCAGACTGCTCGGTGCGCGCAAACTGGGGCTGACCACTGTGCCGGTGATTGAACTCGCGCACCTCTCCCCCACACAAAAGCGCGCTTACATTCTGGCCGACAATCGCTTAGCCGAGAGTGCAGGCTGGGACAACGAGTTGCTATCCCTTGAACTGGCGGATCTGTCAGCGGCGGAATTCGATCTGGACCTGCTGGGCTTTAGCGCCGATGAACTCGATAAATTGCTCGATAGCGAGAACACCGGACTGACCGATGATGACGCTGTACCTGAGGTCACCGAGTCGGCAATCTCCAAATCCGGTGATGTGTGGTTGCTCGGTGAGCACAAGCTGCTGTGTGGGGACGCCACCAAGGCAGAAGATTACAAAGCATTGCTCGGGGATGAGCTGGCCGACATGACGGTCACCGACCCGCCGTACAACGTCAACTACGCCAACACGGCCAAAGACAAGCTGCGCGGCACCCACAGACCGATCTTGAACGACAACATGGGCGAAGGGTTCTCCGCATTCCTGCTTGCGACCTGCCAAAACATTCTTGCGGTCACTAAGGGTGCGGTCTATATCGCGATGAGTTCATCTGAGCTAGACACGCTGCAATCGGCATTCCGTGCCGCTGGTGGCAAGTGGTCAACGTTTGTCATCTGGGCGAAGAACACGTTTACGATGGGCCGCGCCGATTACCAGCGCCAGTACGAGCCGATTCTCTACGGTTGGAAGGATGGCTCACAGCACTACTGGTGCGGTGCGCGCGACCAGGGCGATGTGTGGCAGATCAAGAAACCACACAAGAACGATCTTCATCCAACCATGAAGCCCGTGGAGTTGATGGAGCGCGCGGTGCGCAACAGCAGCAAGACGCGCGACATCGTACTGGACCCCTTCGGTGGTTCGGGCACCACGCTGATCGCCTGTGAGAAATCAGGCCGTCGCGCACGGTTGATGGAATTGGATCCGAAGTACGCCGATGTAATTATTCGGCGCTTCCAGGATTACACCGGTAAGCAGGTCACGCGTCAAAGCGACGGAGTGAGCTTCAATGCGCTGTGTCCGGAAACGGGCGCCGCTTAGTGGCGGCAGATCCACAATCAATAATGATCTGTGAAGTGCTTGCCTTCTCGGCCGAACAGAGCGTGAATGGGGTTGTCGCAACCCAACCAGAGAAGGCCCATCATGAAAAACGAAAACGAATTTGTAGCTGAGATGACCCGCAAAAACGCACGCGAGTCCCTGGTCAATGCGCGCAACACCCTGGCGCGCGCGCTGCAGGAAATGGACAGCTTTGTGGCGAAGTTTGACGCCGCTGCCACCGATGGTGATCGTGCCAAGATTCTCAACTGGACGATCAACCACCTGGTCTCGAGCATCCAGCCCAATCTGCGCATCGACATGCTGGCCGATAGCCAGAGTGAGCTGGCCAAACGGGGCTAAAGGGCATCCTCTCAGGCACCGATGCGGTACACACGCTCGCCACCAGATTCTTTGCTGGAGTCGATGGTGAGCCCGAGCTTCTTCTTGAACGCGCCAGCAAACGTACCACGCACTGTGTGCGATTGCCATGAAGTCGCCTCACAGATCTGTGCGATGGTCGCCCCCTCGGGGCGCTGCAACATCGCAATCACCTGCGCCTGTTTGCTCCCCTCTCGCATGCGGGGTTTGGCTGCTTTAGCTTGTGCTGCCTCAGCGTTGGCGATGACGGCATTGAGTGCGGCAAGCGTGACCGGGCCGCGTGCTGGTGCAGGTCGTGGCATACCGAGCGCGTCGTAGCCCTCGGCGGCAACGCACCAATGCACACCGTCACGGGTGATCAGGGCGCGATTAGAAAGCGCATCGATTACTTGCTTGCGTGCACCCCCCTTCAAGTTGTCGGGGAACCAGCTGAGCCGTCCCTCGGTGTGGTGAATGGCGTGAGCGAGGATGGCGTGTTGTGAGGCGCTGAGTTGTGGGGTCATGTGATGCTCCTTTGTGGTTGATGACAGCGACATGAACACTTCATTTTGGAAGTTAATCAACTCAATTCTGCAGAAGATTCCAGCACCGTCTGTTACTGGTTATTGATTCTCCGCCATGCCGCGTAAAGCGCCCACGCCCTGCCGACACCCGAGTTGTGGTGCGGTGCTGGCGCAGCCTGGCTACTGCGACGTCCACCGGACAGATCAGCGTCAATGGGACAGCACTGCTCGCAAGCGCCAACGGCAGGCGAGTCGCGCTTTGCCGACCAACAGCGCGGCCTGGCGCGCCATCCGTGCGCACGTACTTCGTGAAGAACCGTTATGCCGGGCGTGCCAACAACGAGGTGTTCTGCGTGCAGCAAGCGTGGTAGATCACATCAATGGAAATAGTCACAACAATGAACCATCGAATTTGCAATCAGTCTGCGGTCCGTGTCACGCCGCTGTTACCGCACGACACGATGGCGGTTTCGGAAACCCGAGGGTTCGCCGTAAAAGCGGCGTGGCTAACCGATGCAAATGACATATGACAATGGGGTGGTGGTGTCTAATATCTACAATGTAATCAATGAGATGCGTGCGCTTGCACAGATTTTTGCGCGTGCAAATTGAAACTTTTTTTCTTGTGCGCAATGCGCCTATGAAAGATGGAATTTTCCAATATTCAACCCACAAGGATGCAATCCACATGGCTGGACGTAAGCCGCTGCCGCTGGCGATCAAACAGATCAAGGGAACCGTGCAGAAATGCCGCACGAACCTTAACGAACCGCGGCCTACGACAACATTGAGCAGCCCGCCCGATTACATGAGTGATGTGGCCAAGGAGGCTTGGACCTACGCCATCACCAACTCCCCGCCCGGGCTCTTGTCAGCTCTGGACGGCGCGGTGCTCGAGCGCTGGGCCAACTGCTCAGGCCTGTACCGCGAGGCGCTGGCCAAGATCAATCGCGCCGGGGTGTCCGGGATGATCATCAAGACGCCGAGCGGCATCTTGCGTCGCTCGCCGCTGATGGATGTAATCCGCGAGTTGGCCATGGAGATGAAGGTCTACGAGACGGAGATGGGGTTTACCCCTGCGGCGCGCTCGCGAATTTCAGCACCCAGTGATACGCCACGGGACAACGACCCCTGGTCTGACATCGCAGGCTGATGGCACCACGCAACTATGCCGCTGTTGCGCGCCAGTACGCCCGGGACGTGGTGGCGGGCAGAATTTCGACCTGCAAATGGGCGCGCCAAGCCTGTCAGCGCCAATTGGATGACCTGGAGCGCTTCAAGGGGCCGGACAGTGCTTACCGGTTCAATCCAAAGCTCAACGACAAGTCTGGCAAGGCGTTCACACCCGCCGACAACCTGTGCGCGTTCATCGAGCGCCTGGCGCATGTGAAGGGGCCGCTGGCCGCAATGCCTATCCACCTGGAGCCATGGCAGGTGTTTGTCCTCACCACCGTGTTCGGGTGGATCAAGCCGGACGGCAAGCGGCGGTTCCGACGGTCGTTCGTAGAAATCCCGCGCGGGAATGCCAAGTCGACAATTTCTTCGGCGCTGGCGCTGTACATGATGGCCGCCGATGGCGAAGGCGGTGCGGAGGTCTATTCGCTGGCTACGACTCGTGATCAGGCGCGGATAGTGTTTGGCGACGCGCAGACGATGGCCAGGCAGTCGGCCGGGTTCCGCAACCGATTCGGCGTCACGGTGGGGGCCCACAACATCCATGTCCTGAAGACCGGCTCCAAGTTCGAAGCACTGTCGGCAGAAGGCTCAACGCTTGACGGCCTGAACATTCACTTTGGCTGCATCGATGAACTGCACGCGCACAAGACGCGCACCGTCTATGACGTGGTGGAAACCGGTACCGGCAAGCGCGACAACTCGCTTCTGTGGGTGATCACCACCGCCGGCAGTAACCGAGCCGGCATCTGCTACGAGGTACGAACCTTCGTCACCAAATTACTCGATGGCGTGTTCGAAGACGACAGCCAGTTCGGCATTATTTATGGCTTGGATGATGGGGACGACTGGGTCACCGAAGCGTCGCTAATCAAGGCCAACCCCAACTGGGGCGTGTCGGTGCGACCCGAGGTGTTGCTGCCGTTGCAGGCCAAGGCCATGCAGTTGCCCAGTGCGGTCAATAACTTCAAGACCAAGCACTTGAACGAGTGGGTCAATGCCGACACCTCCTGGATGGATATGCGTGCCTGGGACCGCTGTGCAAACCCGAGTATGACGCTTGCGGCGTATGCCGGGCAGCCGTGCTGGATCGGCTTGGATCTGGCGAGCAAGACCGATATCGCAGCCTTGGTGCTGGTGTTCGCGCACCAGGAGATCGAGGGCGCGTTCGCGGTGTTTGCTCGCTACTACCTGCCGGAGGACACGGTGCACGCCAATGGCAACAGTCAGTACCCGGGCTGGATGGGCAGCGGGCGGCTAACGGTGACACCTGGCAATGTGATTGATTTCAGCTGGATCGAGGCTGACCTGATTGAGTTCGTGTCACTACACGCGGTGCAGGCGGTGGCCTTTGATCCGTTCCAGGCGACACAACTGTCCACACGAATGATGAGCGAGGGCTTACCGATGATTGAAGTGCGTCCGACGGTGCTCAATTTCTCGGAACCGATGAAGACGTTAGAGGCGTTGGTGCTGCAAGGTAAATTAATTCATGACGGCGACCCGGTGCTCGGCTGGATGGCCAGCAACGTAGTGGCGCACCTGGATGCAAAGGACAACATCTACCCGAGGAAGGAACGCCCTGAGAACAAGATCGACGGCATCGTGGCACTGATCATGGCGCTGTCGCGCGCTTTTCTTCCCGGTGACTCGGTGGTGCTGGGCGCGGACTATGAACTGGTCATGCTCTGATGGGAATGTTCAGTTTCTTCTCCCGTTGGATGGCGTCCGCTGATCGATCTGCCGGGGGTGATTTCTGGTTTGAGCCGGTGTCGGCGCGTACTGGTGGCGGCATGCGTGTATCACCGGAGAGCGCGCTGCGCCTCGCAGCGGTCTACGCCTGTGTGCGCATCCTCTCCGAGACCATGGCGTCGCTACCGCTGGTGATCTACCAGCGCCGCGCCGACGGGGCTAAGGACAAGGTGACCGACCACTGGCTGTATCGCCTGATGGCCAAACGCCCGAACCGGTTTCAGAATCCGTTCGAATGGCGTGAAATGCTGCAAAGCCACCTGGTCTTGCGGGGCAACGCGTACAACCAAATCATCACCAACCCAAGAGGCGAGGTGGTGGAACTGATGCCGATCCATCCGGACCGGGTCAAGATCGAATTGCTGCCTTCCGGCGAATACCGCTACCGCGTCACCGACCGCGCAGGCACCGAGGTCCTCATGCCGCGCGGTGACGTGTGGCACCTGCGGGGACTATCCTCCGATGGGCTGATCGGCATGAGCCCGATTGAGCTCGCCCGCGAGAACCTCGGGATGGCGCTCGCCGCCCAGGACTACGGTGCACGATTCTTTGCCAACGATGCCAAGCCCACGGGCGGCTGGATTGAGTTTCCCGGCTCGTTCAAGGATTCTGAAGCCAAGAAAGTGTTTCGCGAGTCCTATCAAAGTGCGCAGTCCGGCACCAACCGTGGCAAGGTGCTGGTGCTGGAGAACGGCATGAAGTTCCACGAGGTCGGCGTCACCAACAAAGATGCTCAGTTTTTGGAGCTTCGAAAGTTTCAGATCACCGACATCGCCCGATTGTTCCGGGTCCCGCCGCACATGATCGCGGATCTAGACCGGGCGACCTTCTCCAATATTGAGCAGCAGAGTCTGGAATTCGTCATGCACACCATGACGCCGTGGGCTGAGCGCTGGGAGGCGAGCATCGAGTCTGAGTTGCTGCTCGAGAGTGACGACATCGAGATCGAGTTTGATTTCGCCAACCTGATGCGCGGCGATGCGGCCAGCAGATCAAGCTACTACCAAAGCGGAATTCAGAACGGTTGGTTGACGCGTAATGAGGCGCGTATCGCCGAGAACCTGAACCCCCTCGATGGCCTGGACGCGCCGCTACGGCCACTGAACATGGTCGAAGAAAGTGCGGCGGAAGATCTTGAAGTTGACGCCGAACAGGCGGAGCCGCCAGCGCGGGATAGCACCGTACCGATGACCGAAACCGAATTAACCCAACCACTGCTCGCCCCCGGGACACTCTTATGAAAAATCAATTACTGGTCGCCGAGTTCCTGGCGACCCCGTGGGCGATGATGCCCGAGCACCTGAATGTGATGTACGGCGTCATTTCACGCTGGTCGAGCAACACACCCGCAGGTAATGAGGTGATGCAACGTATTGCGGCTGAGCGCAGTGCGCGTGAGGCGCGGCGTCAGGCCACCCAGGTGAACGCAGGCGGCATTGCCGTACTGCCGCTCTACGGCATCGTGACCCAGCGCGGCAATATGGTCGAGGATGTTTCCGGCCCGGGCAGTACCAGCACGCAGCAGTTCGCATTCAGCCTGCGCCAGGCATTGGCGGATGAGAGCGTGAGCCAAATCCTGATCGATATCGACAGCCCTGGTGGCAGTGTGTACGGTGTTGCAGAACTTGCCGATGAGATTACCAGTGCCCAAGGTCAAAAGCCTGTCATTGCGATTGCCAACAGCTTGGCCGCCTCCGCTGCGTACTGGATTGGCGCTTGTGCTGCCGAGTTCTACGTGACCCCTGGCGGCGAGGTGGGATCGATTGGCGTGTGGCAGGCGCACCAGGATTACAGCCGCGCCATGGATGATGCCGGCGTTACAACCACGCTCATCTCGGCGGGTAAGTTCAAAGTCGAGGGGAACCCCTACGCGCCCCTGAGTGAGGAGGCGCATGGCTTTATGCAGTCGCGCGTCGATGACTACTACGCAGCCTTCACCAAGGCGGTCGCTAAGGGCAGAAATGTACCGGTCGCGCAGGTACGCGACAGCATGGGCCAGGGCCGCGTGTTCGGCGCCGATGCGGCCCTTTCCAGCCACATGGTCGATGGCGTCGCCACACTGGATGACGTTATCAATAAGATGCGCCGCGCTGTCAGGATCTCATCCAAGCCACGGGCTTCGCGCTTGGCCATCGCGCAAAAGGAACTGCAAATTCTTTAAAACAGATTTTTATTACCAAGCAGACGGCTTGGTAAAACGTCCATTCGCATCGGATAAGGGACTAGGAAACTGTGAGGCAGAGAGCACTCCCTGCCGAATCTGCTTAATAAAATCGATGTGTGGCAACAAAGCTCGACTAGGATTCTTTTGAGGATTAAGGATGCCAACCTTTTTACCGAGTTCTTCGCGGACGATTCTTATTGGAGCCAGAAGATCGGAATCATTTGAAATCACGACAGCAATATCAAATCGTCCTAAATGTGCATCATGCAGTAAATGGGTTGCCAGATTAACATCAGAACCTTTTTCTTCGGTCTTGATGACCCTTGCATATTGTTGAGGCTGCCCTGTTGGAACTACCAATGGCATGAATATCTCATGTGTTAGAAAATGTCCAAGATGAACAGAGACATTTGGCAACGTAGCTAAAGCACGCAGATATAACTGCTGCCTGACGGGCTGGTCCAAATCGTTAGGTCTTGCAGAAACCAGGGCGGTAAAATATTTTATTTCACCAATCCTGTTGTTGGGCAGCAGCAAACGACACATCTGGTTTGGATCAACCCAACGATGGGGCGTTTTACGTAACGCGCCATAGTAAAAATTAAATCCGTCAATATAGACGTTTGTGATCATTGCGAATTCCAGAAATGCAGAAGCCACCCGAGGGTGGCTTCGCGCCCGGCTACCGAAGCAACCGGGGGGATGTGCGAATATTATGCATAACAAACCAACCGATTGCAATAGTAATCTGATTTTGTATTTTGTAGCAAACCCGCGATTCATCGCACCTCAAGTCTGACCGCCCTCGTGGCGGTTTTTTTATACCCGCGTCAGGCGGGTTTTTCATTTCAGGAGAAATCAAATGAGTAAACAATTGCGCGAGCTGCAGGCTCGCAAATCCACGCTGATCCAAGAAGCCCGTGCGCTCACCGAGCGCGCGGCCACCGACAACCGCGACATGAGCGATGAAGAGGTCAGCGCCTTTGATGCGCTAAAGGCCCGCATTGACTCCGCCTCCGGCGCCATTGACCGCGAATCGAGCCTGATCGCTGAGGAAGCGCAAATGGCCATAGGCGCACTGAACCACCCGCGCAACGCGCACATCACGGTGACCGACAACCGTCAGGCCGACCCGATGCACGGCTTCCAATCGGTGGGCGAATTCATGCAGGCGGTCTACCAGGCTGACAAGCCCGGCAAGTCCCTCGATGAGCGTCTCCTCATTGGTCGCGATTGGGGTGGTGGCCGTGGTGCGGCAGCCCCAGGCAGCTTTGCCAACGAGGCCTCGGGCCAAGACGGCGGCTTCATGGTGCCCCCACAGTTCTCGCAGCAGATTTTTCAGCTCTCCCTTGGCGAGGATTCCCTGTTGCCGATGACCGACAACGTGGAAATCTCCGGTAACAGCATGGCATTCCCCAAAGACGAGACCACGCCCTGGGGCACCAACGGCATCCGCGCCTACTGGCAGGGTGAGGCCAATGCAGCAATAGCCACCAAACCCGTTCTGGGCCTGGCCACTTTGCGCTTGAAGAAGCTGATGGCGCTGGTGCCCACCACCGACGAGTTGCTCGATGACGCCAGCGCGCTCACGAGCTACCTGCCGGACAAGGTGGCGACCTCGATGCGCTGGAAGATGAACGAGTCGATTCTGTTCGGTGCTGGCAACGGCGTGCCGGTTGGGGCGTTGAGTTCGGGGGCTACCGTAACGGTCGCCAAGGAAACGGGGCAAACCACGCAAACGCTATTTCCCCAGAACCTGGCCAAGATGATTGCGCGCCTGCCCTCGGGCTCGTTCGCCAATGCAGTATGGATCGTCAACAACGATGTACTGCCAGCACTCTTTACGCTGACCTTGGGCAATTACCCGATCTACCTGCCAACAGGTCTGGGAGTCGGCGGCATTCAGATCTCGCCCTACGGCACGCTCTTGGGGCGTCCGGTGTTTGTGTCGCAGCACGCCAATACCTTCTCAGCGCAAGGTGACATCTTGCTGGTCGATCTGAAGTACTACCAGACCATCACCAAGTCAGGCGGCATGCAGACAGCCACATCGATGCATCTGTACTTCGATGCGGACCTCACGGCGTTTCGCACCACCTTTCGCATGGATGGGCAATCCAAGATCGTCGCGCCCATTTCGCCTGCCAAAGGTAGCGCCACCATGTCCCCGTTCATTCAACTCGGCGCGCGCTAAAGCGTCCACCACACAAGGAGAAAAACTATGTTTCCAAACTCACAAGCCAGCGAGATGCTCGCCCTCATCGCTACCCTCGATCCAGCCTCCCAGGCCGCAGGCGCAGTCAGCACCGGCTGGGTGTCGGTGGCCAACCACCTCGGATTTCTGGCGCTGGTGCAAACCGGCGTGCTGGGCACGGCCGCTACGGTCGACGCCAAACTGCAGCAGGCACTGGACAACGCAGGCACCGGTGCAAAAGACATCACCGGCAAATCCATCACCCAGATCGTCAAGGCCACGGGTGACAACAAGCAGGCGCTCATCAACATCAAGCCCGAGGAACTGGACACCGTCAATGGTTTCGGTTTTGTGCGGGTCACGGTGACGGTTGGCGTAGCCGCCAGCATTACCTCAGCGCAACTGATCGGTGTGAATCCGCGCTACGCGCCGGCGGACTCGCAAAACCAGGCGGCCGTGGTGCAGGTCATCTAAATGCCGCTGCAACTCATCACCCCACCCGCAGAGGAACCGGTGTCGATTATTGACGCCAAGCTCCACCTGCGGGTGGACTTTAACGAGGACGACACCTTGATTGCCTCCTTGATCTCGGCATCTCGGCAAGCCGCTGAGACCCTGACCGGATGCCAGTTCGTGACCGGGCGCTGGAAACTGGTGCTCGATGGGTTCCCGCGTTGCGTCATCGCGCTGCCTAAATGCCCGGTGCAGTCGGTGCTGACCATCAATTACCTGGACATGAACGCAGTGCTGCAGACCATGCCGGCCTCAACCTACACGGTGGATACGGCGTGTGAGCCAGCGCGTATCACCCCCGTGTTCGGTCAGTTCTGGCCGCTCGCGCTGCCGCAGATCGGCGCGGTGACGGTCACCTTCGATGCCGGGTATGGCGCGCCATCTGATGTTCCCGAGGGCATCAAGAGCTGGATCAAACTGCGTGTGGGAAGCCTCTACGCGTACCGCGAGGAAGTCGCTGTGACGAGCGGCGGTCGTATCGAAACATTGCCCTTCATGGACGGATTGCTCGATCCCTACAAAGTCTCACTCATATGAATTCGCTGCAGGCAGGTCAATTGAATCGGCGCATCACGCTGGAGTCCCTGGTGCAGACTAAGGATTCGGAAGGCGGCATGGTCGATAGCTGGTCTGCGGTCGCCACGGTATGGGCCAAAGTGGACAACCTGTCAGGCAATGATCGCCGCGCCACCAGTCACGGTGGACAGGTTGCAGAAGCCCGCACTGAATTCACTATTCGGCACCGGTCGGGTCTCAATGCAAAAATGCGCGTGAACTACGGCGGTAAAAAATACAACATCCGCCACCTCAATGATTTTGCTGAGGAGCATCGCTTCGTGGTGTTGACGTGCGACACCGGGGTGAATGATGGGCGGTAGCAGGGTCCTTGGCATAGGCGAGCTGATCCGCTCGTTTGCAACGTTGGCGATCGACATGAAAAAAACCGCCGCCCGACGCATTGCGGCAGCAGGTGCCAGTATGTTGCGCCAGGAATCGCGTGTAATCGCGCAAGCCCTCGGCCTGCGCAAGACCGGCGCATTGATCAAGAACATTGTCATCAAGCGCGAGCGCAATGTGCCGCCCGGCACCGAGCAATACAACCTGGGCGTGCGACACGGGCGGGACTTGGGCAATGGAAAGAAAGTCACAAAATACTTAGCGCTCAACAAATCTGGGCGCGTTGTGACCCGGCGGCAGAATGATCCGTTTTACTGGAGTTTTTTGGAATTCACCACGAAACGTCGCACCGGGACGCCCTTTATTGCAAAAGCACTTGAGAACAAATCCACCGAGGCCATCGCCGCCATGGAAGCGCAGGCGCTGAAAGAGGTTGAGAGGGCTGCCAGCAAATGACCATCAAATCGCAGGTGCTCACCGCCCTATCTGCCGTGTTGGCGAACACCTGGGCGGTAGATCTACCGGAGCAGCCCACCTGGCCCGCGATCGTATTTGATATCGACAGCGAACCGGAACAGAACTGGGTGCAGGACGGCGGCTACGACCAGCACACTGTGGGCGTGGTGATACTGGCCAAAACGCTGGGCGAGATTCCTGTGCTACAGACCTCAGTTGATGCAGCGCTGGCGGAAATCCTGGTCTATCTACGCGAAGAAGGCCGCGGGGATGCGGCTTATGAATCAGATCCGAGCGTTTACGCTTGTTTTTCTAATCATGTAATTCGCACCCGTCGAATCTGAGCCTGCCGCATCCGACTATCAACCCGCTCAGGCGGGTTTTTTATGGAGAAAAAATCATGAGCAACAAGAAACAGATTCCACCCGTTGCGCCCGGCATCGACGTTGAATTCGCTGATAGCGTGGATGTCCTGAGTGGCGCCGAAGACTCCGACCTGTTGCGCGCCATCACCACCGATGACCATGCCGGCAAGGGTGGGTCCTACACCTACGACCCCGCTACTGGACAACGCACGCGCAACCAGGATTCAGCGTAACCGCTTTTATTTTCCGATCACAACTTGTCAGGAGTAACCCATGTCAAAAGCATCGCGTAATGTAATCCTGCTCGCAAAAATCCAGCCCGTCGTCGGGACGGATTCTGTCCCAACCGTCGGGGCCAATGCCATTTTGTGCAGCGAGCCGAAAGTCGATCCGCTCAATGCGCAGATCGTGAAGCGCAACAATGTGCTGGCATGGATGGGCAACCCCGGTAGTGTCGTGGCCGCCGTACATTCCACCATCGAGTTCGAAGTGGAAATGCAGGGTTCCGGCGTTGCCGGTACACCGCCCAAGTTTGGTCCGCTGTTACGTGGCTGCGCGTTAGGGGAAACCATCGTGGCAGCCACCAGTGTTGGCTATACGCCGGTCGATACCGCGCACGAATTACTCTCGTTTTATTATTTCCTTGATGGGATCAAACACGTAATCACTGATGCGAAGGGCACGGTCTCATTCGATCTGAATGCACAAGGCATCCCGGTGATGAAATTCAAATTCTGGGGCTTTTACTCGACCCCAACAGACCTCACCAATCCTTCCGGAACGGATTACTCCGGATTCAAGGATCCGCTGCCGATCAATAAGGCCAATACCACCGCCTTCACCTTGCACGGCATTGCGCTCAAATCCAAATCACAAACACTCGATCTGGCAAATCAGGTGGAGTACGTCAACAAACCTAACTTCGAGGGCATCCAGATCACCAACCGCATGCCGGTGGGCAGTGCAGTTTTCGAAGTGGATACGCTTGCCGTGAAAGACTGGTACAGCGTAATCAAGAACGGTACGCTCGGCGCATTGGCCGTGACACACGGGCTGACTGCTGGCTACATTTCCGGTATTAGCGCTCCCAAAGTGCAATTAACAAACTTATCTTATACCTCCGACCAAGGCATTGCCCATTGCAATTCGAGCATGGATTTGCAGGCCAATGCCGGGCGAGATGAACTGGTTGTGACATTCACTTAAACCGGTTCTGATGCAGCACCCCTTTGCCTCGCTCCTGCGAGGCTTTTTGTTCTATTCGAGGAATCAATCATGACATTTAAAAAATCCGCTAAGCCCACCTTCACCAGCCGCGTGACGGTGAATATGCCCAACGACAAAGGCGGACACGACAAGTCGCAATTCGATGCGGTATTCAAGTACATCAGCAACTCCATCGAACTGGAGGAATTGCGCAACCTGTCCGCCCGCGAGGTGATGGAACGAGTGTTGCTTGGTTGGAAAGAGTTTGTCGATGAACAGGGTGCGCCGGTTGATTTCAATGAAGCTGAAGTGCAGGCGTTGCTGTCGATCCCGCAGGCGTTATACGGCTTGATGGAAGCGTTTTGGAGCAACGTCGTCAAGGCATCAATAAAAAACTAGAGGAGGCCGCGCGCTGGTGGGCAGGTGACAGGCATGCCTCCGCCGCGCGGCTCCAGCACGGTACTGCCGTCCTCGATGGACTGATTGCCGACAGTGCACAGGAAGATGTAATCGAAGCGGTGCGCGCGCGCATCGAGCAAGCCGACACGCCGGACGAAGATACTGCCGATGCTTTCGAGGTGTTCTCAGAAAACTGGGACAGCGTCCTATTTTTCCTGCGGGTTGGCACGCAATGGAATGCAATCGGCGGCATGGAGCGGGTGCATTGGCTGGGCCTGAACTATGCCGGAGTCGAAACGCGCATGCCGAAATCAAAAAAGAAACGCAAAAAGCTGTGGGATGACCTCCAAATAATGGAGGCCACCGCGCTGGAAGTTCTGAATCGTCAAAAGGATTGATCATGTCGGCACTCGGATCATTGGTGGTGAAACTCGCGCTGGAATATGCCGAGTACACCCAAGGTCTCGACAAATCCAGTCAGGCTGCGCTCATGCATGCCAAAAATGTGCAGCGTAATTTTGATTCTGCCGAGAAGTCAGCCAAGCAATATTTCAGCCGTATCGCAACCGGCGCAGTTGCGGCCGTGGCCGCGTATGCCGGTATCAACGCTGCGATCGACCGTCTGAGTAACTCCATCAACACCTTAGCCAAACTCGACGACATGGCGCAGAAGACTGGCTCCTCGGTCGAGAACCTCTCTCGTATCCAGAAAACCGTTGCTGCATTCGGCGGCGATTTCGGCGCAGTCGATAACGCCATTGCCAAGCTCGCCAAGGGCATGGGCACGATAGACAGCGATACCAACAAAGCCAACAACGCGCTCAAGGCGCTGGGTATTTCTTCGCGCGATACCGCTGGCAATTTGCGCGATCCGTCCCAGGTGATGATCGAGATCGCCAGGAATTTACAGAACTACGCCGATGGCGCGGGCAAGACTGCGCTGGCCACTGATCTGTTCGGTAAATCCGGTGCGGAAATCATGCCGGTATTGAACGACATGGCGGACAACATCAGCCGCTTCTCCGGTGTCTCGACCGAGGCCGCGCAGCAGGCCTCACTGCTGAAAGACCAGATGGGGCTGATGAGCGGGCATGTGGATTCGCTGTACACCTCCATGGCACTGAACCTGATGCCAGCGCTGACCGATATCGCCGGAGCAATGAACAATACTTCGACCAATACGGTGGCATTCACCGCCACCGCCGATGCAGCAGGGATTGCCCTCAAGGGACTGGTCACCGCGGGCTCACTGGTGGGGTATGTGTTCACCCAAGTCGGCACTGCCATTGGTGCGGCGGCGGCGATGGCCGATCGTTTCGCGCATCTCGATTTCTCCGGCGTCAAGGTAATCAAGGATGCGTTCTTGAGCGACGCCGCTGACAATTACGCGTCGCTGGGGAAATTCATCGGCGACGTGTGGAACGGCTCGTCGGAGGTCGCGAAGCAAACCTCCAAAATCAACACGCCCGCAGTAGCCAAGCCCGCACTCAACTACCAGTCTGGCGCGGCAGCTGCCAGTGCCTCTGACGCCAAAGCCGCCATCAATGCCTACGACAAACTGATTGGCTCGATCCATGAGAAAACTGCCGCGCAGGCGCTCGAATTATCCGGGCAGGCCAAGTTGACTGACGGGCAGAAAACCGCACTGGATGCCATGGTCAAATTGCGCGACGGCACGCTCAACCTGACCAGCGTGCAGAAAATCAAACTGACCGGAGATCTGGAAAATCTGCTCACCACCGAGCAATCAGTGACCGCCATGCAGGCCGCCAAGAAAGCCGCTGATGATCTGATCCAATCCGGCCAGCGGCAGATCACCGGCGTACAAGGACAGCTCGACGCGCTGCGTGAACAGAATGCCATGATCGGCATGAGTAACGAGCAGATCATCGCATTGACCGGATCGAAGAACGAGGAACTTGCGGCAAACCTGCGTAGTGCCGCCGTCTATGCCGGGCCATTGCATGATGCATACATCCAGCATGCCAACGATCTGGATGCGCTCGCGCAACTACAGCGAGATCTAGTGAAAGAGCAACAGATTGCCAAAGCGGGGGAAGACTGGAGTCGGATGTGGAGCACGATGGAACAGACCGGCCGCATGGCATTCGTGCAATTCGCCGCACACGGGACAAGCGCGATGGCATCCATCGGGCAATCCATCAAGATGTCCATCATTGATCTGCTGTATCAGCTCACGGTACGCAAGTGGATCATCAACATCGGCACTTCGTTGAGCGGGAGTTTTGCTGCAGGGGCAGCCAATGCCGCCGGGGGCTCGGTGAGCGGTGGTGGCATCAGCCTGATGAACATCGCCTCCAGCGCCAGCAATGTTTTCAGTGCGGTCACCGGCGGACTCACCAGCACGCTCGGCAGCGGTATTGCTGGTCTTGGCAGTATGTTCGGTTCCAGCGCGGTGAGCGCGTTTGGCGCTGGCTTAGCCGGCTCCACGGCAGGCATATTCAGTGCGGCAGGTGGGGCAGGTACTGCGTTCATCGGTGGCGCCGGCACGGCAATCGGAGGCGCTGGCATGGGTGCTGCCGCCACCATCGGCGCGAGCCTGGCAGCAATGGCCGGGCCTGCGATTGCACTGATCGCGGTTGATCTGGTTTTCAGAAAACTCGCTGGTGATAAAGTAATTGGTGGGGGCGTGGGGAAGGTACTGAATTATGTGCCGGTGCTCGGCCCCATGCTGAACACCATGTTTGGGCGCGGCCCGTTTAAACCCGCCGGGCCGCAGGAGTTGGTCGGACAGTTTGATGCCAGCGGCTTCGAGGGCGACCTGCAGCAAACAATGCGCAGCAAAGGCGGATGGTTTCGTAAAAACCGCTACAGAGTAGACCACACGGCTCTTAGCGAGGATACGCAACAAGGCCTCTCTTCGGTCGTCGCGACAGCCTCCGCCATCTATGCCGATCTGATTCAGTCCGCCGATGAAGGCGCCCGCTCGCTCGCAGGCTGGACCTATTCAGTGCGACGGCAGATCGACTCTGAAGAGAAGATCAAGCAGTTGACTATTGACGTGTCCAACAGTCTGGGCATGCGCCTGGTGCCGGAATTGGCGGCGGTGCAGCAGAAGGGCGAGCAGTTGACGGACACCGCCAAACGCATGCGCTCGGAATTCATTTTGACCACCGAACTGATCGATCTCACCGGGCAGTCGTTTGGTGCATTGGGGCTGGCCAGCACCGTCGCACGCGACAACCTGATCCAGTTATTTGGGGGAGTGGATAAGGCGGCTGCGCCGCTGCAGGCGTACTACCAGAGTTTTTACACCGACGCCGAGCGCAACGCCAGCGGCTGGCGGCTGCTAAATCATGCGCTGTCCAATCTCGGGCTGACCACTCTACCCGCCACGCTCGACCAGTACCGCGCCCTGACCGAGGCGCAGGATCTAAGCACCAATGCCGGGCAGGGAATGTTCTCAGCGCTGGTGCAACTCGCGCCCGCGTTCGCATCGTTGACCAATGCGACTGAGCAGTTGGGCCAGGGTATCGTCGCGCTGACAGAGGACTATTTTGCCACGCTGACGGACTATATTCGCTACCAGCACACCAGGCAGACCGGCAGCAATACGCTGCTGAGCCAGACCAACGCATTCCGCCCGCCTGGGTTTGCCAGCGGCGGTAATTTCGCCGGTGGTCTACGCATCGTCGGGGAGAATGGCCCCGAGTTGGAGGCCACCGGCCCATCGCGCATCATCAGCAATAATGAGTTGATGGCCAAGCTGCGCAGCCCCGATGCTGGCAATGCTGCGTTTGTGGCGGAAATTCGCCAACTCCGCGCAGAACTCAAAAAAACTAACGATGCAATCGCACGCCACGTTTCAGCAACCGCCGATATGGTGCGTCGCTGGGACAACGATGGCATGCCCGCCGTGAGAACGGTATGAAGATGATTCGGCCCATGCCGGTAAACGATGCCGCCCTGACCAGCAGCAACGTACCAGAAACTGATTACGCGGCGTACAACCCGGCAACGACTTATACCCTGGGCGCGCGCGTGATTTACATCGCCGCCGATAAGCATTGGATCATCGAGTCTCTGCAAAACGCCAACACAGGGCACGCGCCGACCGGGTTGGCAGCAGATACCTGGTGGCTGAAAGTGGGCGCGACCAATCGCTGGCGCATGTTTGATGCGGTGGTGTCGGGACAAACCAGTAACGCTGATAGCATTGATGTGACGATCAATTGCACTGGTCGGGTCAACGGCATCGCGCTGATGAATATCGCCGGAGCGACGGTTCGCATCATCGTCACGGACGCCATTGATGGTGTTGTTTACGACAAAACGACCAGCCTGGTTTCGACAATGGGAATCACTGACTGGTACGTGTATTTCTACGAGCCGATTGTTCGCGTGTCTGATTTTGTGGCGCTGGATCTGCCGGCGTACTACGCCCCCACTGTGAGGGTGATTTTATCGGCGCCAGGTGCCACAGCACTGCTGGGCGAATTGATGCTCGGGATGCAGTTTAATATTGGGATCACCGACAATGGCGCATCGGTCGGGATCGATGATTACAGCGTCAAACAGCAGGATGTGTGGGGTAATTTCAGCATTCTGGAGCGCGCCTACAGCAAGCGTGCCACTTTTGCGGTTGAGGTCGAAAACGTGCGCATCGATGCGCTACATTTGCTCCTGGCATCTTATCGCGCCACGCCAGTGGTGTGGGTCGGCATCGAAGGGTATTCCTCAACATTTATTTACGGGTTTTACAAAGGATTTCGCATCGACATTCCAGGGCCGGTGGTGTCAGCCTGCAGCCTCGATCTCGCCGGGCTGACATAAGGCGTATCAGAACACTTTAACCACAGGACTAGAATTATGCCAGCGATTACCTTGCTACCTACGCCAGCACCCTCCCGAACAATGATTGATGCGGTCTATGTGCCCGCAGCCGATGCACTGATGGGCGCACTGCCTCAGTTGGTCGCTGAGATCAATGTAGCCGTGACCGCCATGAACAACAACTCGACCAACGCTACCAGCACCACGGCGCTGAGTATTGGAGCTGGAACCAAGAGCCTGACCGTGCAGACGAGCAAGAGCTACGTTGTTGGGCAGAGTTTAAAAATAGCATCTTCCGCAAGTCCTTCAAATTACATGATCGGCTATGTAACTGCATATACGGCCGAGACAGGTGCGCTTGTTGTCACCGTGACGCAGCACAGCGGATCGGGAACAATTGCAGCATGGACGGTGACGCTTGCAGTTGAAGGGGTGTTATCTCGCGTTGTGCTAAATGGCGCTACGAGTGGCTCTATTACGATCGAGGCGCCAGCCGTTGCAGGCTCTGGAACACTCACTCTACCAGTTGCGACCGATACGCTGGTGGGCAAGGATACGGCTGATACGCTGACGAATAAGACTCTGGTCGCACCGGTGCTAGGTACACCGGTAAGTGGGGAGTTAACTAACTGCACGGGGACAGTCAATTCTTTAAATGCTGGCATAGGAGTTAACCAGACTTGGACGAATGTTTTAACCACTCCGGGTAGATCGGCGGGAACAACTTATACGAATAGCACTGGAAAACCTATCTTTGTTCTCATTACCTGCTCATCTGGCACGACAACTATAACCGGAACTGTGAATGGACTTACATTTACCTCTGGGATTGGGTCAGGGGCTTATTACAATGCCTCCACTATTTATCTAATTGTGCCAAATGGTAACACTTATAAAACCAACTCTTTTGGAGCTGGCATCCAGTCATGGTTTGAGCTACGTTAAAAAGGATAGTTGATAATGATTTACTACAAGGATTTAACCACTAACGAAGTCTACGGATATGATGAGACAGAAGAATCGCAACTGCCATATATCCAGCAATCTATTGATAACGGATGGGAGAATGTTACTGGGAGTTATCCCCCTCCTCCTCTGCCGCCAACGGCAGAGCAGAATCAACAAAAAGCCTCCGGGTTGTTATACAACACCGACTGGACGACCATATCTGACATAGGGCTACCAACAGCCAGTCCCAGATTAGCGAATCAAGCAGAGTTTATTGCGTATCGCCAAGAGATTCGTCAGATTGCTGTGTACCCTTTAGCAGGTGAAATAATCTGGCCCACACTACCAACTGAAGTTTGGGTACCGATTCCGCCGTTGGATGAATTCCTGTCAGTGCTGCCGACTCAGACGATACCGTAATCTATTTACATTCAACTACCAAGCCTCTTCGGGGGCTTTTTTATTGCTCTAAATTCAGGAGGAACATCATGGCAATCGAAAAAGAAAAGGAGAAATGTGTGGTGACATCGGTCAAGGATGTGGCTGCGAGAATCAGGCGATCGATTGCTGCTGTCGAGGCAGACATGGAGCCGGCTGTTGACAGGTTGGTGGTGCGTTTGGCTGCAAAAAAACATTCTACGGCATTCCTGTTCACCATCATCGTGGCCGCGTTCGTGGTTGGACTGCTTGCAGGCAAATCGTGATCCCAGAAGTGTGGGAATGGCTCGCCGGCCAGATCATCGTTGGTGCTGCAATTTGGGGCGGAATCCGCGCAGATATTCGCGGAATTCATCACCGGCAAGATCAGTTAGGCAAGAGCATCACTGAGGCGCACCAGCGTATTGATCGGTTGTTGGAAAAAGGTCGTCACGAAGATTAACGAATCGCCCCGGCGCACCTGTCATAGCACTCTCCCCTTCCGTGCTGGCAATCGCCTGGGCACATTATTTGAGCGCCTCGAATGACACCAAATCAAAAAGCATTTCTGGAAATGATTGCTTACAGCGAACTGGGCTCCGCACTGTTGAAATCCTCCGACAATGGATACAACGTCATAGTCGGGTCAACACCGGCGCACCCGATCCTGTTTCACGACTACTCAAAACATCCGCGTCAACTGATAAAGCTGAGGCCCACGCTTGCATCAACTGCGGCGGGCCGCTATCAATTGCTTGCTCGTTACTTCGATGCATACAAACTCAGCATGGCCCTACCAGACTTCTCGCCGCATAGCCAAGACTTGATTGCGCTGCAACAGATCAAGGAGTGCCGTGCGCTGGATGACATCGAGGCCGGAAAGTTCCAGTCGGCCGTTAGGAAGTGCGCTCACATTTGGGCAAGCCTCCCCGGTGCCGGTTATGGCCAACACGAAAACAACATGGAAAACCTACAAGCGGCCTACAAGCAAGCTGGCGGCACGCTGGTGGTTTCACAAAAGGATGATCTATGAAAGATGGCTACAAAAAGGTTTGCCGAGACTGGTTCACAGAAACCAATAATCTAACCCATGATCCGGTACGGGCGCTGGCGGCTGGTGTGATATTGGCCGGTGTAATACTCGTTGTTTACTCAGTGGTTTGGCGTGGTGAAAAATTCGACGTGCAAACATTCGGGATTGGCATGGCCAGCTTGTTTGCTGGCGTGGGCGCGGCACTGGGATTAAAGAAAGAATCTACCCATGCGCAGGGCAAGGATGACAGCTAAAATTCTGGCATTCAAGGAATTCCTGCTGATCGTTGCAATCTCCGTGGTGCTGTTCGCCATATCCTGGGGATGGCATTGGTATCGTGAGCATGGTGCGCCTGTTGGGAAGTCTCTGCCCGCTGTTATTTCCTGGGAAGTCGCTCATCAGCCACATGAGTTGGCCGACATGAAGGTTCCGCCCGAAGTTATTGCTGGCGGAAAGAGGGTCAAGGAAAACCTGAATCTTCCTGCCTCAGTAGTGCAGCAGGACAGCAAAAAGGTGACGGGGGCCGCCACCACGAAGGCAGATGGTCACCGTCATACAATCACCAGTGTGCTGGATACATCCACCGGCAAGACCACCATGTATGACCGGGTAGACCCACTACCGTGGTTCCAATTTCTCACCAGTGGGCGTGTCGGCGCCTACTACGGAACAAGTGATCAAGGCGCGGCTGCCATGCTGCTTGTAGAGCAGGATTTGTTGCAGGTTAAGGCGCTTCGACTTGGAGTAATCGGTACGGTGACTCAACCTACCGGTATGAACGCTGGGCAGCTCTCAACCCATGGGTTTGTTGGCATCGGCGGACGGATCGAATGGTGATTATATTCCTCCAAGTATTCGACATAAATATACGCAGTTAACTGACATCGATCTGATCACGGCATTGAACGCCACGCTGCGCTACTGCCCGGTGCTGGCCACTGAGCCCGAGGGGCGGCTCGCCGCCATCGTGGATTTCACGTTCAACCTCGGGGCGGGGCGGCTGCAGGCCTCGACGCTTAGGCGGCGGGTCAATCAGCGGGACTGGCATGGAGCGGGCCAGGAGCTGCGGCGGTGGGTGTATGGCGGCGGGGTTGTGCTGCCGGGGTTGGTGATTAGGCGGGAGGCGGAGATCGCCCTGCTGATCGCCGGGGTGAAGACCAGCGTCTAGGCCCCGAAGCAATCCCGGCGGGGCTGCATCGTCATGGATTGTTCCAGCAACCTGGACTCTGCGAATCAAAGAATGTCACGGTGGTGTCTGTCAACGAGCGGCCAACGGCCTCGAGGACATGGCGGCAGAAGGCCTGCTGATCAGCTTCTGTTTGACCAGTGAACACGGAGACCGCCATTCGTCTAGGCGGACTTGCCGCGATGGCATCGAGTATATGCTGGTCCCGTTCGTCAAAGCTCCAGCCATACACGACCACACTCTCCCCGAGAGCGGGCAGGGCCTTCTCATACATGTTCGTCAGGTAGTGACTTCGGCGAATCGCGGCAACTTTCACCTTACTGGTTCCCTCACTAACAAACACCGGCACGTAGCACTCGGACGACCACTTTCGGGTAATCGTTGCGAGCAAATCACCCGTCGTGCCAGTGGATGCCTCGATCTTTGTCTCATCACCGATGTAGTCGCGAGCTACTGACAGACTGCCATGTGGATAGAACACCAGCGTTGATCCCACCGCGCGCTGATAAGGCGTCCGCAGGTATTCCCAGTCCGTCTGGAATTCACCGTGACGGAACACGTCCTTGAACCAGTTGCCGTTTGCTGCATTGAACAGCAGCATGGCCCAGTACAAGGTGAGGTCATAGTTTAGGCTGACGACAGTTGGGAACGAGCTCGCGAAAGCGCCAATCCGTTGCAGGTCGGCCACAACATCGGCATGTACCGGATGCACGCTGTGCACCGCTTCGATCAGTGCTGTGCGTACTTCCGCGTAGGCAGCGGAGATATCGGTCGACGGCGACCCCAAGGCCGCGTTGACGTGCTCGGCATACCAGCATGCGAGCAGCACATGTTCAAAGTCGGTCGTGCCAATCTTCGCAAAGATTGGTGCAGTGGTAGGAAGCAGCCCTTTTGCGTCAGCCACGCTGTGAAGTGTTGGATATGCAAATTCTTCATGAATGGCGATGCTGGCGCCGTTGCCAAGAAGGATGGTACTCCAACTTTCTCTATGGATGCTTGCCCAGGTGACGATGTCGATTCTGTCCATGTATTTCTACGTATCCAATCTGTGCGCTGGAAGTTGGGCTCCATTCGTTTGCATCATGCCCGGAAGATATCCACCTTCGTTTCCAGGCACTTGCGCAGACTCAGATCGTTTGCACCAACCTCAAACCAACCCGCAGGCTTCTGGTAGAAGTCCAGCCCGCGACCGATCTTGATGATCCAGCCGTTGTCGAGGTGGATTTCGCGGTCATGGATGTTCGGGTTGAGTTTCACCTCTAGCTCGACGTCCAACTCCAGGAGACTCTGTTTGAGCTCGTCAAGCTTCTCGGCGATGTCGGCCAACTGGGTCTTGTCGTCGTAGCCGGTGATCAGGCTGATCTTCTCCACGGTGCCTGCCTTCAGCACCGTTTCGCAGAAGCGCACGAAGTTCTGAATCTGATGTTGCAACCGGATATACGGATCCTCGATGGCGACGGCCTTTGCACCCTGTAAGTAGGGGCCAAGGATCGACTCATAGCTGTAACCGGTGTCGCCATAAAGGATGCTGAAATGCTGCTCCTTGAGCTCCACTGCTGGTGGCGCAACCACCGCTGGTGTTGGCGCAATCGGCGATGGAGCCACTGAAGGTTCTGCCGCAACGGTAGGCGCAGGCTGCCCGGCAGACTGCGCTTCTACTGCCTCGCTGGATTGCTCACTCGCCTGGCTTAAACGACGACGAGCCGGCTGCTGTGTTGCCGCCGCATCCTTCGATTCAGGGCAGAAAACTACCACCTCCTCACCGCTGGCCTTGAAGTAGGACAGATTGATGCGTGCAAACTCGTCGTCTGGCTTGCGCTTATTCATTTGCTCCTTGACGCGGCGGCGGCACTCAGTCGCGTAGGCCACGTACTCTTCGAACTCGTCATCGGTCGGCGGCCCGTTCGGGTGCAGGATCTTCAAGAACGCGCAGACGGTTTTCTTGATGCCTTTTTCGTCGCGCCCCTCGATGGCCTTGCCGAGTCGAATGCGCTTGCTGACTTCCTCATACCGGTTGGTGTGCTTGAACTGGTAGTGGAAGGCCTCTGCAAGGTAATCGGTGATGAATCCGTAACTGCTGGTCAGGAACTCGCTGCTGTTCTTGGGCATCTCCCAGCCCGGGATGTACGCCGCGAAGCGGTCCATCACTGCCAGGTCAAACTCGGGTGGAAGCGGTTGGAACAGGTCATGCTCGTTGGAGTTCACCACTTGCTGGATCGATACATCGATGTTTCCGACGAAACTCAGACTGGCATCAGCAATGACCTCAGCGCCGCGCGAAAAGCGCCCGTTGGCCATGAAGTCCTTCATGATCTGGATGGTGTCCTGATCGCGCACTTTGATCCCGCCAACCTCGTCAAACGCGACCGTGTCCCAAAAGCCGACCAGGCCCACCTTGCGTCGGGCATTGTTGTAGAACAGCGTGGCCTTGGTCGCTTGGCCGCCCGAGATCAAGGTGGCGTAGGGCGAAAACTCGCTGAAGAAATAGGACTTACCGGTGCCGCGTGGGCCTAATTCGATGTAGTTGTAATTGGGTTCCACCAAGGCTGCCAGCCGAGCGATGAAGTGCATCTGCACTCGCTTCGACAGCTTGCTTGGCTCCAGACCAACCGAACGCAGAACCGCGGCGATCCACTCGTCGCGTGTGAATGCTACCCGGCCTTCGGTGTAGCGCTCAAAGTCGAATCGTGAGAGTTGAATGGGCCGCAGATCCTCGATCGAGAACGCGTAGTCGTCCTCATCGATATCGTTGTGCGCCAGGGTGACTTCCGCCCAAATTCCGCCTTCTAGAAGCCGGTCGTTATCGCGGTAGAATTTCTCGCCAATCGCAATGCGCTGCGAGTTGAAATTCTCCAGGGATGCCCAGTGGCGCTTCTCCTTCTCGACATAACGGACGTGAATCTTGTCGATGAAGCGGTGCTTGCCCTTGGTGGCCACCTTGGATTGAGCTGCATTGGCTTCGTCAGGACGAACGTAATTCTCCTGCAAGGAGGAGAGCACTGCTTCAATGCCTGCATCCATTTCTGCCTGGTCATTGCTGGCGCAATACTTGGCGAGCAGAAACTCCAGGACAAAGGTTGGGACGTTGGTGCCTTTCTTAATCCGATGCAGCAAGTCCTTGCGAAGAACTTTGCCATCGAAGGTTACATTTAGCTTTTGGTCAAGTTCGTCCATTTTTATTATTCCGTATAGTCAGTTTCAATCGCAAGAGTGCTGTATGTGGCGAGCGTGGTTGGGTTCAGTACCTTGAACGAAAACTTACCCCTGAATTCATCATCCATCCGTAGCGCAATCTGTTTGCGTTGGTCCGTCATCAAAGTCACGGTTCGGGTGGTGGGATTCACATCACCGCCGGGGCGTGGCTCACCCACCACATTGCCCTTGCTGTCCTGGGCTTCCAACAAGATTTCAACGCTCATGTCCTGCGAGAACATGTCGTCTGCAACCAGTATCACTTCGACAACCGGCAATCGCGTAGTAATTCGTTTGGCGCCATTCTTGTAGCTCAGCTCCACCACTACCTTGCGCAATTCCGCATGGGGGGTGGTATCCAGCCGCGCTACCAGCACGGGTACGACAGCTTCCGCGAGGGATACTCCGCCGTGGAAATACAGATGCCCCGCACGATAGGGCGCCATGCTGCGGGGCAAGGCTACTTGGGAGAAGTCGCCCCGAATGCCGACCTTATCCGCGCTGACGATCAGGCTGTGACCATCAGCCGCGCCGTTGCCCAACATCATGCGGTCATGTGCATTCACAAGCCAATTGCCTTGGGGTTTGACGCAAACATCACCAGCTTCTGCATGCGCGTTGAGGAAGAAGCCGTGGTCGGTCACGATGACCGCCTCTTTGAAGCCCAT
>Ga0049084_10000153_pt1 | contig 25648 bp, 22 predicted proteins | sample GreLakmeON33MSRF_FD_66720 | JGI IMG/M metagenome (GOLD analysis project Ga0049084, IMG submission 66720) | Freshwater lentic microbial communities from great Laurentian Lakes, MI, USA - Great Lakes metaG ON33MSRF | ecosystem: Environmental > Aquatic > Freshwater > Lake | place: Great Lakes... | reverse complement strand
GCGTTGACCGCAATCCAGTCCGCCATATGTCTGGATTGCAACGCCATGAACTCCCCCACAGCCGAGGTACGTATCGACGGCGTAGTTAGCAGAAAAAAACTTCATGTTTATAAACCAGCAAGGGTTTCCCAATTTTTGCAGAACCCGGAACTTGTAGCAGTTACGTAAAAATGCCCACGCGTTGGATTCTCTAGAGCATTCGTCGCCGTGGCCCACGCGAGGAGACTTTTGCCGCCCCCTTTGCCGGCGCTCCACCACAGTCGCATGGGATCTAGCTCGGGGCAGGAGTGGTTGCAAACGCCCCGGCCAAGAGGGCAGCCACAAATCGTTCAGGGTCAAAGGGCTCCAGATCGTCGGCCCCTTCCCCGAGGCCGACGAATTTGACAGGCAGGCCAAACTGCTCCGTTACCGGCACGATCACGCCCCCGCGGGCCGAACCGTCCAGCTTGGCCAGCACGATCCCGGTGCACCCGGCTGCCTCCCGAAAGCCCTTGGCCTGCGAGAGCGCATTTTGGCCGGCCGTGGCATCGATCACCAGCAGCACTTCGTGCGGTGCCTCCGGAATCTGCTTGGCGATCACGCGGCGAATCTTGGCAAGCTCTTGCATGAGGTTGGCCTGCGTCTGCAGCCGGCCCGCTGTGTCGATGATGCAGATATCAGCGCCAACTTCGATCGCGCGGGCCACGGCTCGGTGGGCCACGCTGGCCGGATCGCTGCCGCTCTCCCCCCGCACGATCTCGGCGCCGAGCCTCTGGGCCCACATGCCCAACTGCTCCACGGCTGCTGCGCGAAATGTGTCACCGGCGCCCAAAACCACCCGTTTGCCCTGCTGAGTGAACCGGTGAGCCAGCTTGGCGATCGACGTCGTTTTGCCCGAGCCATTCACGCCGGTGACAAGGATCACCGTCGGGCCAGATGCGGCCATCGTTCCCGCCGCGGATGTCTGCTCGAGCCTAGCCAACAACTGCCGCCGAATGGAATCGATCACCACATCGGGATCCACAACGCGAGCCCGGAGCCGCTCCCGCACATCGACCACAATCGCCTCGGCGGCGGCCGGGCCCATGTCGGTGCGCACCAGCGTGGCGCGAAGCTCCTCTAAAAACAGCTCGTCGACCAGCCGCCCCTCGCGCTTGAAGAGATCCCGCACGTCGGTGTTGAGCACCTGCGCAGTCTTGGCCAGGCCAGCCCGCAGCCGGTCCAGCAGACCTTTTTTTTCAACGGTCGGCTGGACCGGGGGCTGCAACGCCAAATCTGAGGCTGCGGGTTCAGGCGTGGTCAGATCCAGAGGCGGTGGAGAAGCCGGTGCCTGCTTGCGACCAAACGGAAAAAGTGCCATGGGAGCGCGCTCTCAATCAGGTGCCTGCGGATTCAGCCGCAACCGCGCGATCGGCCAGCATTCGCCCCAGAATGCCCGCTACAAACTTCGAGGAGGCATCGGTGCCGTAGCGTTTGGCGAGCTCAATTGCCTCGTCCACCGCCACGGCTCCTGGCACATCGGTGTGCAGCAATTCAAACGCTGCGATTCGCAGAATCGCACGGTCTGTGGAAGCCATTCTCGCCACACGCCAGTTTTCTGATCGAGCGTCCAGCAGGGCGTCAATCTCTTCCCGATACCGGCTGACACCTTCGAGGAGCGATTTCGAGAACGCCACCAGCGGCGGCGACCGCAGTCGGGCCGTGAGAAAACGCTCCTGGTTTTCCGCGATCGTGTCGGGGTTCACTTCCCGTTGGTAGAGCGCCTGGAGGGCGACTTCACGGGCACGGCTGCGGCGCGGCATAGGCTTTCCGAAAAAAGGAAGTGGGGTTGTTTTATGGAGACGGCGAGAATGCGTGCGGGAGTTGGGGCATCAGGGAAATCATCTCGATAGCCGATGCGGCGCACTCCTCGCCTTTGTTGCCAGCCTCACCGCCTGCGCGGGACATCGCCTGCGCGAGCGTATCGCACGTCAACACTCCAAACAACACCGGGAGGCCCTGCGCCCGCGCCGTGGCTTCAATGCCTTGACCGACCGCGTTTGCAATGTGACGGTCGTGCGAGGTTTCGCCTCGGATAATCGTCCCCAGGCAGAGCACCGACGCATACCGCTTGCTGGCGGCCAAACGATCAGCAATGAGCGGAAGCTCAAAGGCACCTGGCACCCACACCACGTCGATGGAGTCGCTCGGCAATCCCGCCGCAAGAAAGCAGGCCACTGCGCCGTCCAGCAAACGTTGCGTAACCGACTCGTTGTAGCGAGACACGACGATGCCAATGCGCACGCCTGTGGGCAACCGGGCGGGCCGTCCGCAAAAGACTTGCCCTCGAAAAGCAGCCGAAAGTGTTGGGGACGCGCCCTGCTCGACGGCAGACAAGGCGGTGCGTTCCGGGCGTGCACTCACGATTTGAGGCCCATGAGAAACTCGTTGTTGGATTTCGTTTTTAACAGGCGGTTGACGAGCAATTCCATCGCGTCTGGAGGACTCATCTCATTGAGCACCCGTCGCAACACGCAGATGCGACGATACTCATCGGGCTCCAAGAGCATCTCCTCTCGTCGCGTGCCGGAGCGGTTGATGTCGATGGCCGGATAAATCCTCTTATCGACCATCCGCCTGTCCAAAATAATCTCAAGGTTGCCGGTGCCTTTAAATTCCTCAAAGATCACGTCGTCCATCTTGCTGCCTGTGTCAACCAGCGCCGTAGCGATGATTGTCAGTGAGCCCCCCTCCTCCACTTTGCGGGCGCTGCCAAACAAACGCTTGGGCCTCTGCAAAGCATTGGAATCGACACCGCCGGAGAGAATTTTACCGGAGTTTGGCACCTCAGAGTTCCACGCGCGGGCCAGTCGCGTGATCGAATCCAAGAAGATCACCACGTCGCGGCCATACTCGACAAGTCGCTTGGCCTTCTCGATCACCATGTCGGCCACCTGCACATGGCGGCTGGCATTTTCGTCGAATGTTGAGCTGATAACCTCGCAACCAGGTCCCTTCACCTGCCGCTCCATATCGGTGACTTCCTCAGGCCGCTCGTCGATAAGGAGCATGAAAACATACGCCTCGGGATAGTTTGTGAGGACGGCCTGAGCCATCTTCTGGAGCAGGATCGTTTTGCCGGCCCGCGGTGGGCTGACAATGAGACCTCGCTGCCCAAAACCGATAGGCACGATCAGGTCGACCACCCGCATCGACACTTCTTCTGTCGTTGTCTCCATCACGATTCGCTCGTCTGGATGCAGCGGCGTCAGTTCATCAAAAAATACACGCGTCGACAGCTTTGCGGGATCCTCGCCGTTGATCGCCTCAACCCGCAGCAGCGCAAAATACCGCTCGCTCTCCTTCGGTGGACGAATCTGCCCTGCCACACTCATGCCGTTGCGCAGACCAAACCGGCGGATTTGACTGGGCGACACGTAGATATCGTCTGGGCACGACAGGTAGTGGTAATCCGGGCTGCGCAAAAAGCCGAAGCCGTCCGGAAGAATTTCGAGGGTGCCCTCCCCAAACATGAGCCCATTGAGCTTCACTCGCTCCTTCAGAATTCGAAAAACGAGGTCCTGCTTTTTGGCCCCGGTGATGTCGCCGATTTCCTCCTGCCTCGCCAATTCGATGAGCTCCAGCATCGATAGTTTCTGGAGGGCCGTGATATGAGTGTCGCCCTTCTTGAGCGATTCATACCGGTCGATGGCGTCCACGCCATCCAGTTTGACCTCCGCAGCGATTTCTTCCGCAATCGACAGCGGCTTCGCGTCGAGGTCTTCTGCGGGGGAATTGGGGTCGGTTGTCGACATAGGGCACCTAAAAGGAAGGCACTTGGGCGTGCCGAGAAGGGAGAGAGGAGAGCCAGTAGATGAGGAGGAGACACACTTCGACGAACAAAACAAGCCGCAGGCATACACATTCTTCCGCGTCCCCCGCATGCGCCGCGTTGCACGGCAGATGAAGCGGACTAGAGATCACGGAGGACAAACCCCAACATCGCAAGCCGACCAGAACCCTGACGCATTCCTCACGTGATCCCACGTGAAGAAAGAAGGTTGAACCAGATCCGATCGACTGCGGCGTGAGTATAGGCCAAGTCGCCAGAGGTATCCATTGCCACCGCTTTCCCTTCTGGAAAATGGCTTGATGCCGTTGGATTTGTGAGCTTCGTGTTTCGACTGGAGTGTGTCGAAAGAGTCGTGATGAGGTCTGGGGAAGGATGCCGCTGGGAGCCTTGCCAGGCAGCCTCCCGCGCCGCCTGCTGTGCTGGGCTCAGCCGGCGGATCGCCAAACGCTCCCGCCGCACAGCCTCATCACACCCAATCAGTATCAGGCAATCGCACACTGCATCCCATCCGGCCCGATACAACAGCGGCACATCGAGCACCACCACCCGCGGAGTGCCCACGGCCACTTCGTCGGCTCTGGCTTGGTCGAGCATTCCTTGAATCCGCTCGTGCACGCGAGGGTGGACGATTGCCTCAAGCACTTGAAGTGCTGCGACATGCTCGGCACTCGGGCCAAACACTCGCTCTCCAAGCACGCTGCGTTGCACGCGGCCATCGAGGCCCAGCACATCGTCTCCAAAGTCGGCCACGATTTTCCGCTTGACGCTGGCTTCCTCGAGCACTTCGTGCGCCAAAGCATCGGCATCAATCACACGGGCTCCATGCGCAGCCAGCCGCTGTGCCACAGTCGATTTACCCGCACCGATTTTTCCAACGAGCCCGACGACAATCATGCCCTTCACTGTCATTGCTTTGGCCGTCGAATGCAATCGCCCCCCCACTTCACCCCTTCTCGCATTCAGCCCAGGTACTGCCAGAATGAACCGACACGTCCAGCGGCACGTCCAGCGACATGGCGGCTCGCATCTCTTCGCCCACAAGCTCCCCAACGGCCATCACTTCTTCGGCCGGACATTCGACCACCAGTTCATCGTGGATTTGCAGCACAATGGCCGCAGTCATGCCGGCGGTCTGGAGTCGGCTGGCAACGTGGAGCATCGCTAATTTTATGAGATCCGCCGCCGAGCCCTGCACGACGGTGTTGATCGCTGTGCGTTCCGGAAGCGAGAGGGCAACGCTGCCGTGGACGCTGCGGCGGCCCTCGTGATCCCGTACTCCTGTGATCGTCCGTCGACGGCCGAGGATCGTGGTCACGTAGCCATCCCGGCGGCAGCCGTCGAGCACGTCATCCATAAACGCCGCTGCACCCGAGAACGTCTGGAAATAGGCCGCGATGAACGCAGCGGCCTCGGCCTGTGAAATCCCGAGCGTTTTGGCTAGGCCAAAAGCACTTTGGCCGTAGAGAATTCCGAAGTTCACGGCCTTGGCGGTGCGACGCAAATCGGATGTGACGGCCTCGGGCGCGACGCCGAAAACGGCAACCGCAGTGCGTGTGTGAATGTCTTCGTTGGTTTCAAAAGCGATCCGCATGGCCTGATCGTGTGAGAGATGAGCCAGAATCCGCAGTTCAATCTGCGAGTAGTCGGCGGCCACAAAACGCCAACCAGTCTCGCGCGGCAAAAAGGCAGCGCGGATGTGCTGGCCTTCTGCGGTGCGGGTTGGAATATTTTGCAGGTTGGGATCACTCGAACTGAGTCGGCCTGTGGCCGTCACCGTTTGGTTGAACGTGGTGTGGATCCTGCCAGTCGATGGCTCTACGAGGGCCGGCAAGGCGTCGACATACGTGCTCTTAAGTTTTGCATAGCGACGGTGCTCGAGCAATTTGGCCGGCAGCGGGTGCAACCGAGCGAGTTCTTCCAGCACTTCGGCATCAGTACTCGGGCCTGTCTTGGTACGTTTGACAACTGGCAGATTCAACTCGTCAAAGAGCACGCCTCGCACTTGCAGTGGCGAACTGATTGCGAATGAATGGCCGGCCATCGCATGGATATCCTGCTCCAGTGATGCCAACTGGGCCGCGTATCGGGCAGAGAGCGATGCCAAAACGTTGCAATCAATTCGTAAGCCCCGAAATTCCATGTCGGCAAGCACGCCTGCCAGCGGCAGTTCCACATCGGCGTAGAGCGTTTGAAGGTGCGCCGCATGCAACCCTTCCGAGAGCTTGATGAACACGCTCTGCACCACGCGGCAGGACTCTGCCGCGTGGGCGGCATCGGAAGGGTGCTCGATCAAGGTGGCATCATCCGCAGTGATCTCGCCTCTTGAGCCTTCGAATGTGGCCACGCCTGACCGCGCGGCTATTTCGGCTAAGCCGTGATTGCGTTCCCCCGCATCAAGCAGGTAGGCAGCCAGCAGCGTGTCAAAAGCCCAGCCACCCAAGCGAATGCCGATCGCGTGGAGGGCAACGGCCTGCCGCTTGAGGTCGTGACCCATTTTCGGCACCGACTTATCGCTGAGCAAGTGCGCTAAAGCCCGAAGGCCTTCCGGAACACTGCCTTCATCAAAACCATAGAGCAGTTCGTTGCCAATCCACGCACAGCATGCCTCGCTGGCCAAGGCGATCCCCACTGGGGGCGACAGAATGGTGCCTCCCGGTTGCTGGGCCACGCAGAGAACGATCGACGGAGCCGACGGCAGACGCAGCACCAACGCCGCGAGTGCGGCATCGTCGGTTGGCTGCTCCCAATCGGAAGGCAAGGCACTCGGCTCGCGAGAACCTTGTTTGAGCGGGACGTGTACCGCGATCGATCGATCCTCTCGAGTGCCGGCCTGATCTCCAACGCCTTTTCCGGTAACGTCCTTACCGTCGCGATGATCGCCCTCCAAATTGAGCATGCCCTGCTGGCTCTTGCTACGACTCAGACTTCCGCTGCTGCGAGGCTTTCGGGGAGGGGCAGACCGGACCTTGGACTGGAGACTTTGAAACCCCATCTCGTGTAAAAATGCCGCCAACTTCTCGGCGTCTGGGGTATGGATGCGGCCCGCCTCCCACGGAATATCAATCGGCACCGCGCGGTCCAACCGAACCAACTCGCGGCTGGATCGAGCCGTATCAGCATAGGTGCGGAGATTTTCGCGTCGCTTTGTACCCGCCACAACGTCGGTGTGTGCCAACACGTGGTCAAGCGTGTCGTGGGTTCGCAGCAGTTCGGAGGCGATCTTGGGGCCGATGAGTGGGACTCCTGGCACATTATCGGCGGCGTCGCCAACCAGCGAGAGATAATCGACGACTTGGTCGGGGCGAATGCCCCAGTCGGCCAACAGTTCGGGAGTGCCCATAAACGCATTGCTCCGCAGATTGAGCAATCGCACGCGGTCGCAGAGCAACTGCCGCGCATCCTTGTCCGAGGTGGCCAAGATGCACTGGCCTCCTTGCGCCAGCGTGCGCGATGCGAACGTGGCCAGAATGTCATCCGCCTCGAAACCAACCATTTCCACGCACGGGATGCCCATACAATCAAGCAGCCGCCGCATGAGTGGGATCTGCGGCACCAGATCGGTCGGCATTGGGGATCGCGTGGCCTTGTAGCCCGCAAATCGCTCGTGGCGAAAAGTCGGCCCTGGGGCATCCATCGCGCAAAAAAGATAATCGGCTTTCTTTTTCTCGATCACATCCAGCAGGTCGCGAGTAAAGCCAAAGATAGCAGCGACGGGGGTGCCCTGCGGCGATGTCATTTCTGGCAGTGCATGAAAGAGTTGATAGATGCGCGAGAGCGTATCTATTACCCAGACGGTGCGGCCGTGGAGATCCGGGCCTGTCGATGGCGTGGGTAGAGTGGTGGATGCCATGCGTGGCCCCGTGAAAGCAGGAGAGCATAGCCGAAGTGAACTCTAATCGCCGCTGGGCGGTTCGTATTCGAAATCTTTCCACTTCATCGCGCGGCGAAAAGGCTCGATGCGGAGCACCACTTCGCCGTTTTGAAAGATGCGAACGGTGCCGTTGGTCTCGCTCACGGCCACGGCCACGCTGCGGGTGCGACGAGTGATCGCAGCTGCAGCCCAATGACGGGCACCAAGCCCTTTGGCCACCGAAACATTCTCCGCCGAAGCATCAATGTAGCGGGCGGCTCCCTCAACCGTGCCGTCGAGGCCGACGACAAACGCGCCGTCGAGTTGGGCAATCTCCTTGATTCCCTCGCGGACTCGCGGGTCGGAAAGCTTTCGCTCGGCGCGGTTGTAGCCTCGTACTGGATCAAACCCGGTGGCGTGGCTGGATTGCATCACTTTGCGAGCATCTCCCACGACGAACAGCGTGCCCACCGGCTTCCCCTCGCGGCCCTCGCGGCCGATTTCAACGGCCAGGTCGACCACAATCTTGAGCGTTTCCAACGGCACCTTTGTCTCGAGGTTACGGAGATCCCGACTCGTGAGTTGGCCCAGATGCTCTTCGAGTCGCAGCACGCTCACCGAATCGATCGTGCCGGCTTCAAAACCGCTGTAGATGGAGACGACCTGTGCCTCGGGCGCAATTAATTCAGCGGCTACACATTCCAATAGAGCCTGCGTGAGCCGTTCGTGTACTGGCAACCCGGCAACATCCAGCAGCACCTCACGGAACCCATGATCTGCCACCCCAACCAAGTGCCCTTCCTCGTCGGCCGCAATCAATACCGGATCGCTTCCCACAATGCTTCGAACGCGTTCCCAGTCCAATCGCCGATCCACCAGCAAAAGAATTGCATCCGAGGCAGTGGATTCAAACAGCCGCACGCCTGCTTCGAGCAGGTGCTCCAACTGCGGAGAAATGTCGAGAGATGTCATAATTTCCAGTCCACGTTCACCCGCACGTCGATCCGCATGGCTATCAACGAACACTGGCATGCGAACTCTGTTGCCGGGACACTGCTGATCGCACCCGAGCGCAAAGCGTACGCAGTAGAACGCATCCGTTCAAGAACGCAGGCAAAGGCAAGGCGAGAAGCCAACTATCGGGTGGTCTTCTGGTTGGCGTCTTTCGGCGGCTGGGCAGAACCCGGCACTTTCGCCATCGACGCTGCGGCAGGTACCGCTTTCATCGTGCCGTGGAACGCCGCAATGCCGCCCGGCAAGACCACTCCCCACACCCGCTCTTGGTAGATTGTAAGCGCGTGTAATGCGTGGCACATGGGGCCGATTTTCCACGCTCTGGTGGGCTCTTTCGCCAATGAAGTGGAGAGAAATTCGACGGCCGCAAGGACTTTTGAGCTGTACAGGGATTCCTGGTCGAGCGATGCCACGAGCCACTCTAAAATATGCCCCGTGGTCTGCACTTTGCGGTCGATGTCGTCTTCCCGATCGGCTGGATACTTAAACCACTCTGTGCTGAACGAGCCGTCGGAATTCTGGAGCTTACTGAAAACAAATTTCTGATAGTCGCGGCCAAACGTATCGGCCCTCGCGTAGTGACCGTCCAACGTGCCGTTGGCCTTGAGCCGCCGCTGGCAGCCGTAGGCGAGCCCGAAGAGCCTGTGCGTGCCGCCGCAAGGGGCGCCTCGGATTGGCTGTTCGATTTCCTCGGACACAAGCCGCTCAAGCGACCACTTCTGGCCGTCGCGGCTCTGCCACGTGGCATCCGTCGGCAGGTAATGCGCTAAGGCGATGAGCGCAAACGTGAGTTCCGTTTTTGACTTACAGGAAAGCTTTTCCTCCTCCACCAAATCGGCCACAGTAAACGCCTTCGACTGGATCGTGATCGGTGAATTGAGCGCCACGCGACACTGCGCCAAGATTGCCAGATACTGGGCTGAGTGTCCTTGCACGCCAAGTCCCTTCATGGCTGTCAGCCTGTCACCCGTAGCGGCCAGCATCACTTGCCCCCTGCAACGCCCGCCCATGTTCATCCAACCGATCGCGTTGACGGGGTCGCCCGAGGGCCCGCCCACGCGAACTTTTGTCGGGATTCCGAAGGCGATGAAGCCGTGCATGATTTCCCACGGCGTGTTCTCGGCGGTGTTGAGGGGCCGCCTTTGGTACGTCGCGAGTGTCTGCGCAATCCGGACCCGTAGCTTGTTGAGCCGGTGCGATTGCGGGGCAGGCGCAGCGAGAGCCTGCGGTGGACCCTGCTTCGATCCCGCCTTCTGGGCTGCTAGGGCGGATGACCCAAGGGATTTTTTGTGTGGTTCGGCCGGTTCGCGTGCGTTGGCTGTGCGGGTGGCCTTCGCCGGTACGGTGGGATCGATCACCGCAGCGGCCACTTTGCCGGCCGATGATTGCAGCGATGTGGCGAACGCTGTGGCCTCATCCCACGAGGGAAGACGGTGCGAGCGAGAGGCTGGCGGTTGCTTGGCTTTTGCAGCAGTGGCATTCACAGGCTTGGCTTGAGCGAGTGGCGGCGTGGGGGCTGAAATAAATTGGGATGGAGGAGCCGGTTGCTTGGAAAAGCTGTCGAAGAAGCCTCGGGATCGCATCTGCGATCGGGTAGAAAAAGGAGGTGCTGCAAACGATGCCGTGGGAGACGGTGCGTGCGTCAGAACGACCATGGCCGAGGCTGCCGCGAGCGACCAAGAAAGGAAACGATTGGAATAGATCGAGCGGAGGGGCCTGGGTAAGTGCATGCGAATATCGGTTCCTACAGACGGCTTGTGTGTTGGGGTATCGTCCGATTCGGCCAACAGAACAGTGATTCTTGCAAAAACCCTGTGCAAGTCTCGGCAGAGCCCCCACCATGCCCATATTAGTTTTTGCCCTGTGCGGACTGGCTGGGGGCAAGAGTCGGATCTGCCAAAGCAGTCGAATCGGTGGCGATTCAGCGGCGTGCCGCCACGTTAAAAAAGTTTCCGGAACGTTTCGGCAATCGACCACGACTCCGCTGCATTGGGATCAGCCGCCCACGCACGCCATTTGTTCACGTCATCGCCCAGATCGCGGCCACTGACTTTCTTCAGGGATGCAACGGCTCTGTATTGCACCGCCGGATCTGGGTCCTCGAGCGCTTTGGCCAGGACAGGAATGGCAGCTTTGTTTTCTAATTCGCCGAGCATGCGCAAAGCCCGCAAACGCACGTCGAGTTCGGAGTCGGTTCGGTAACGGGCCGCGAGCAGTTGCACCGCCTCGTCTGTGCCCCGTCGCCGCCAGACCTCACAAGCCTTCATGCGCACCCGCTCATCTGGATCTTCAAGGCCGCCTTTGCAAATGGCCTTTGCCGCCGGTGTATCAAATGTAGCGGCAATTGCGACCAGTTCACACCGCACTCGGGGATCGTGCTCTTCAAGCGTCTTTCGGATGAGTTCTTGCGTAAACACGGCCTGCCGTTCCCCGTCCGCCGCCTTGGCGACCTTGGCCTGTTCCTGCAGTTCTTGAATCCTTTGGTCGGCCGTGGCACCGTACTTGGCTGTTTCGCGGGCAATCTTGTCCTTGTCTTTCCACGGTACCCAACTGGCGCATCCTGACGCACACAGGGCTCCCGAAGCAGCCACGACCATCAGGCAAAGCATGCACCGGCGAGAGCCTTGAATCGTATAAAAGGGGGCAGCTGTAGCCATAAATCTGTTGCGCCTGTGGAGAAGGTTTGCTCCGGGGATTCAACAAGCCGGAAGCTGGGCCGATCCAGATCGGGTGCGGTTGGGAAAATACCGGTCTTGAGTCGCTGGAACCAGAGCAATGTGGTTCGAAAAATAGACATTCTGGGAGTTTTCAGCCGTTTGCACTTTCCCATTCCTCCAAGAACTGTTTGCATAGACAAATCGGTGCTGCCCGCGTGGGAGTGATTCGCATGTTTAAAGTCAGTTTGACGATTGGGATTGGTGTGGCGATGGCACTGCCATGGGGGGCGTGCCTCTCTGGAGAAATGCCGGAGTGCTTCCAACTGCGCGATGCCAGTGGACCGCGCACCGTTACCGGACACGTGATCGTAGAGGCACTCGATGGGGGCGTGTTGCTAGAACTTCCAGACGAACGCCTGGAAATCGTTGAGCCGTCCACCATTCTCAGTCGTACCGCAGTCGCTCATCCGGCAGTAGCCGAAACGCCCCGAGAACTTGGCACGCGGATCCTGGCCGAACTGCCGCCGGGTTTCGACCTACTTGTCACGAAGCACTACGTCATTTGCTTCGATACGTCCCGGGCCTATGCACAGTGGTGCGGTGCGCTTTTCGAACGGCTGCACGAGGGGTTCCAAAACTTCTGGACACAAGCAGCACTCGACGTCAGCCCGCCGAGCCGGCCGTTGATCGTCGTGATCTTTGCCGACCGTCATCGCTACGAAGCTTTCGCGGCTCGCGACCTCGGCGCTGCCGCAGACCGCGTGGTCGGCTACTACAATCTGCTCAGCAATCGGGTGACCACATTTGACCTCACAGGCAGCGACCTGCTGGCCCGCAAGACGGCTACGTCCGCGGGCCGCGCAGGCCTTGAAATCCTGGCCAGACCCGAGGCCTCTGGATTGGTCGCCACGTTGGTGCACGAGGCCACGCACCAGATGTCGTTTAACTGCACAATGCATCGCCGGCTTGCCCCTGTGCCGCTGTGGGTAAGCGAAGGAATCGCCACTTATTTCGAAACGCCGGATCTGGCGAGCCAACGCGGATGGCGTGGCATCGGCATGGTGAACAAGCCTCGGCTGGAAAAATTTCTAGCCACACAGCGAGCCGGTGCGCTCGAACCAATCGTGTCTGGCGATGAACCATTTCGTCGCGCTGATGAGGCGATCGAGGCCTATGCACGAGCGTGGGCTCTCACGTACTTCCTCATACAAACACAAAAGCCAGCGTTTGTTGCGTATCTACAAATGCTCGCCTGTAAGGAGCCATTCTCAGACGACTCTCCCGAGCAGCGGCAGCAGGATTTCGTAAAGGCCTTCGGCGTGACTCCTCAAGCCTTGGAGGAACCGCTCCTGAGATTCCTCACGCGGGTCTCGCGGGTGCGGTAACCAGTGAGACTACCCCTGGGGTTGCCCGTGAATTCCTGAATCCCAAAAGGGGGTGGGGGTGAATTTTTTGACGGGCTGCTAGAGTACGGGGCAATGGAGGATCCCAATCATGAATCAGATAGCCCGTGTTTTTGGACGCTCACACCAGTGGTCGCGACGGACGTTTCTTGAGAGTTTCTCGGCGATCGCGACGGTGGCTTCGTCCGTGAGACCACGCGTGCTCACGGCTGGTGTCTTTGCCGGTGGCGACGAACGCATTCGGGTGGGACTGATTGGCTGCGGAGGGCGAGGCACAGGAGCGGCCTTGCAAGCAGCGGCGGCCGATCCAGGCGTGCGGATCGTGGCCATGGGAGATCTGTTTGCCGACCAGATCGATTCCAGTGCCAGCCTGCTGGCTCGGGCGGCAGGGATGCAGTTTGAGTGCCCGCCAGAGCGAAGGTTTCTGGGATTCAACGCGTATCGTGATGTGCTCGATGCAGGCGTGGACATCGTTCTGCTCACCTCCCCGCCGCACATGCGGCCGCTGCACGTGACAGCCGCCATTGAAGCTGGAAAGCACCTCTACTGCGAGAAGCCCGTGGCCATTGATGTGGCGGGCGTTCACGAAGTGGCTACCGCGTGCGCCGTGGCCCGTCAGCAGATGCTCTCTATTGTGTCGGGGTTTTGCTTTCGCCACGACGAACCGACCGTGGAAACAATGCGACGGATTCACGACGGGGCAATTGGCCGTGTGATTGGAGGGCACTGCCACGCGTCTATTGGCCTCCCTTGGCGCAAGGCCCCGCAACGCGCGTGGAGTCAGGAAGAGTGGCAGCAACGCAATTGGATATCGTTTGAACGCTTCTCGGGCGGCCACTTTGTAGAACACCACAGCCACGCCATCGACAGGGCGATCTGGGCCCGAGGTGATGCCTGCCCAGTGACGGCCGTTCCGTGTGACGCACCGGCCTTCGGTGGCGGCCTGCGAGGCACCGGCGTCCGCTATGAATTTGCCGACGGCGGATGGCTGAATGCTTCGTGCGAGCGGGCCATGAGGCCGTTCACGCAACGGATAGAAACGGTGATCGCAGCGGATGGATCGTGCGATCTGTTGCGGCACAAGATCAGCGGTTCCCGCCCCTGGCAGTATGGCTTTGATGGATCGGGCTGGTCTCGAAAAAAGCCGGCAGGCATGTATCAAGCCGGCATGGACGCGTTGCTGCGGGCGGTGCGTTCGGGAGTCGTTGCAGATGAATCGACCCGGATGTGCCGCAGCACGCTGGTGGCCATTCTGGGCCGAACTGCCCTCGCTACAGGCCAGCGAGTGGACTGGCAAGAGAACCAAGCCGAGCCAGAGGCTCTGGCACCTGCCCGGCCCCTTTCCCGACTTGCCTAGTCGGTACAATAGGGAGTGTTGTGAATGCCCGCTGATTGTAGCGACGATGACTTTGGTCGAGCCGCACTCAAGCAACATGCTTTACGGGGAAAGCCTTTATGGCAATGAGCCGGGATACCACAAGGACGAGCTTGACGATTGCGCTGATTGTGTTTGTGCTGCTCACGTTCGTGCTCGCAATCACGACGTATCTCGTCTTCACAAAGCAGTTCGACGCGGAGAAAGTCGCGACGGACGCGGATATCAGAACGCGGGAGGCCAAAAGTGAACTCGATACCGCCATCGCCGCCAAGTCAAAACTGCAGGAGTTTCTTGGGGTTGCAGAAGACACAACCATCGAGGATGTAGAGACTGAAATCAACGAGACATTCGAGAAGAAGTTTGGGGACTTCAACGGGGAACAAAAAAATTTCCTCAAGCTCTCTGACTGGCTGCTCGGTGCCATCCAAGAGAAAGACGAACAGCTCAAGGTGCTTGAGGCAGACAAGTCCAAGCTGGACGCTGAAAAAACAGCTGCGATGGAGGAGGCCGAAAAAAAGCTGGCCGCTTTAGCGGCGCAGGTCCAAGAGAAGGAGAAAACAGCTACCCAACAAAAGCAGGCTTTTGACGAAGACCGCAGCAAGTCTGAAGTACAAAGTAACGATCTTCTTGCCAAGCAGAAAACAGCGTTGCAGGGCTCCACACGGCTGGAAAGTCTGATCGCGGAAATTAAGACTGCAAAGCAGTATCTCTCTCCCTCGCGGCAAACGAAGTTCGAGGCACAAGAAGCGGAGGGGCAACTGCGAGTGCTTTACGACGAGCTTAAAGAACGCAAGGAGACGATTGAGAAACAGAATGAAGTCTTGGCCGAGTTGCGAGTCTCCGACAAGGCCTTACAAACTGCAGTGCTGGCAGCCACGCCCAAGGACAACCGGGTGGACGGGATTGACGGCCGGATCATCAACGTGAATGAGGCCGACCGATCGGTGCTCATCGATTGTGGTTCCACGCAGGGGCTGCGAACTGGCATGGTGCTCTTTGTCTACAACCCCATCGATCCGCGACCGGAACTGGGGTCCAAGAAGGGAGTGGTTGAGGTGGTTGGGATCGAAAGCAGTTCCGTGGCCAAGGCACGCGTGCGACAGGATTCAACGCACGACCCGATCCTGAGCGGTGATGCGGTGGCCACGAGCCTCTGGACTCGCGGCAAGCCGTTTGAATCGGTGATCGTAGGATTTATTCAGATCGATGGGGACGAAAAGCAGGATCAGGAACGGCTCGCCGAACTTGTTGCCCGAGTGGGTGGCACTCTGGAAACGCAGGTCAGTCCATCCACAACCATGGTCGTGGATGCTGGCCTTCCCAAAAAGAAAGGCACCGCCAAAGACCGGGCCCCAGGCTGGCGACCGGCCGACGAGGTGCGTCGAGACAGGCAAATCAAAGAGGCCCGGAGCCTTGGGATTCGGGTCGTTGGGCTGGACGCATTCCTTGAAATGCTCGGCCTCGAGCGAGACTCGCTGGACTCCAACAGCCTCACCAGCCCCGGCGAGCGACGGGCACCTCCTGTTCGCGGCGAAAACGTGGCATACTAGGCCCGTGAGATTCTGGGTGATGTGCCCATGAACCTCATTGTGTTCTATCGTCCCTGCTGTTTTGGAGAAAGCCGCCGTGAGCATTCGAAGTGCGCGAGGACTGTTGGCCGCCTTGGCCATTGGGGTGTGTGGAGTGCCGGGCCTGCTCCCGGCATCCGCTTTTCAGCAGTCGCTTGCCGCAGAGTCTGCCGATGCGGGCTTTGTGCCCATCTTCAATGGCACCTCGCTGGATGGCTGGGAAGGCAAACCTGAGTTTTGGTCGGTGCAAGACGGCGCGATCGTTGGCCAAACAACAGCCGAGAAGCCCACAAAGGGCAACACTTTTTTGATTTGGCGGCAGGGCAGCGTGGACGATTTTGAACTGCGGTTTCTGTATCGGATCACCGGCGGCAATAGTGGCGTGCAATACCGCAGCAAGGATTACGGCGACTCGGTCGTGGGAGGCTATCAGGCCGACTTCGAGGCCGGGCCCACGTACTCTGGCATTCAGTACGAGGAGCGAGGCCGGGGGATTCTGGCCCAGCGCGGCGAACGCGTAACGATTGCTGCGGATGGAAAAAAAACGGCCGGCGAGCCAATCGGCACAACCGAAGATTTACAGAAGTCCATCAAGCCTGGCGAATGGAATGCGTATCGGGTGGTGGCGCAGGGAGCCACGCTGGCTCACTTCATCAACGGCCAACTTATGTCCCAAGTCGTCGACGAGGAGGTTGCCAAGCGGGCCGCCGAGGGCGTGCTGGCACTGCAGTTGCACGCTGGGGCACCGATGAAGGTGGAGTTCAAGGACATCCGCATGAAGCGACTGAAGCTGGCCGACGGCCGCAAAAAGCTCGTGCTTATCGCGGGAAAGGCGAGCCATGGGCCCGGAGACCACGAGTTTCGAGCGGGCGTCAAGTTGCTGGAAAAATGCTTGGATGCCGATAGCCCTCAGATCATAACGGCTACGTATGAGAATGGCTGGCCTGCCGATCCAACGGCGTTTGATAATGCCGACGCCATTTTCTTCTACGCCGACGGCGGTGGTGGCCATCCTGTGCTGCAAAGCAATCGCCTCTTGCAAATCGATGCGCTCGCCAAGCGAGGCATCGGCGTGGCCTGCCTTCACTATGCCGTTGAAGTGCCGAAAGAAAAGGGCGGCCCCGAGTTTCTGAACTGGCTGGGTGGCTACTTCGAACCCCACTGGTCGGTCAATCCTCACTGGACGCTGCAACGCACAGAACTGGCCTCGGGCCATCCCATCACTCGGGGAGTGAAGCCGTTTACCACCAACGACGAGTGGTATTACCACATGCGGTTTCGCGAACCGATGGCAGGAGTCACACCGATTTTGAAGGCGACTCCCCCCGACTCCACTCGCCAGCTGCCAGACGGTCCTCACAGCAACAACCCAACAGTTCGTAACGGCAAGGGTTCCAACGAGGTATTGGCATGGGCCTACGAGCGGCCCGATGGCGGTCGCGGCTTTGGCTGCACAGGCGCCCACTTTCACAAGAACTGGGCAAACGACGATTTCCGAAAATTGATGCTCAACTCGCTGCTCTGGACGAGCGGATTGGACGTGCCACAGGATGGGGTGGCCTCGAGCGTGTCTCCCGAAGACCTCGCTGCCAATATGGACAAGAAATAACCAAGGAATACGAAAAGGAAATCTGCATGCCAAATCTGACGGTTGAAGGAAGCGGAACATTTGTGGTGCCGGCGGGCAAGCGGCTCGTGAACGCCTTGTTCGACGAGTGCGGCGTGGATCAGTTGCACGCCTGCGGAGGCGCAGCTCGCTGCACGACCTGCCGCGTTGAATTCCTGGCAGGCGAGCCAGCCCGCATGTCAAAAGCTGAGAAGAATGTGTTGGCAGCGAAGTCACTCTCCGGAACGCCCGGCCTGAGACTTTCCTGCCAAATCACATGCGATGCCGACATGACGGTGCGAGCCACGAGTCGGCTGGCCGGCTCGGGCCGCGCGGATGCCGGCCGAAGGCCGGCCGATGGAATCGAGCCACAGCCTGTGGAATGGGTGGAAATAACCTGACGGGAGAGACAGTGTGATTGAAGTGTTGCCGGAAAGCTCCGGAAAGGTTGTGGGCCTCAAAATCAGTGGCAAGCTGATGCACGACGACTACCACACGTTTGTGCCACTGCTCGAGCAGCACATCAAAGATTACGGCACAGTTCGCGTGCTCGTGATCTTCCACGATTTTGTAGGCTTGGAAGCAAGGGCCCTGTGGGACGAGATGAAGTTTGACACGAATCATTGCCGGGATGTGGAACGCTGCGCAATTGTTGGCGAAACGGCCTGGGAGGCATGGTCCACAAAGCTGGCCAAGCCGCTTTTCCCGAAGGGCATGATCAACTACTTCGACAGCGATCGCCTAGCCGATGCTTGGCAGTGGATTCAGCAGTAGTCATTGCAGCCAGTGCTCTGCGCGCGGCCACACGCGGGAATCACCACGCAGCAGATAGAATTGCATTGCGCCCATAGCCCACGCGCAAGGAGCTTTCAAGCAATCCCAAAGAGAGCTTTCACAAGGCCGGCAATATCTCGCATCCGCAAGCCAGACGACCCCGCGGCCATGCGAGGCGATGCCATCGGGCGGGACGTGATAAAAATGGTCTCATGAGCGCCATCGGGAACGGCCGCGCCGTGGGAGCCTTTTACAAGCCCCGTGTCGAGCGGGATGCCGCCCGCAGCTCGATCAAAGAATAACTCCAGCGGATCGTATCCTGGCTTACGATGGATATCCACGGTACGCGCGAAACGGGGTGCCTGCGCGTCGTCGAGCCAATAGAAATAACTCTGCCAACTATCCGGTGTGCTCACGACAACACTATCGCCACACGAACTCTCGGCTCCAGGCGGCGACGTGGCGGCGAGCTCGGCTTTCACCAGATCGCTCCCGGCGAGCACGTGCCCCACGCCTGCCCTGCCCTGAAACAGCGAGACTACGCGATCGACCGTCTGCTGATATGCCTCGGGGGTCAGGCCCGGCTGCACGTAGATGTGGCTGACCTGATGGTCGGCCAATGCCCACGCTCGGCTGCCGGCTGTGTCGAGCAGCTCGCCGTCGGGGGTGTGAGTGACTTTGAGGAGGCCGGCTTCCCGCAAAATCCGATTCGGAAAGAGCGTGTGCGACACGGGCCGAATCTGGTATTCGCCAGCCACGAGCACGGTGAGGCGTTCGCTCCCAACCAGCTCAGAAAAACCTGATATCAGGCGGGCGATTTCTAGATCCAGCTCGCCGCACGCCGCGTGAGCCTGCGGGCTCTCCGGGCCTGTTCGCTGTGCCGCGTAGTCGAGGTGTGGGAGATAGACGTAGCCGAAATGCGGGGGACGGTCGCCAGAGGCTTCCAGAAAACTCTGCACGATCCAGCGAGAGGATTCTATTCCTGCAATCGGCCCCCAGAACTTGTGCAAGGGAAAGTCGCCGAGCGTTTCTCGCAGCGTGCCGTAGAGTGGCTCAGGCCGCGTGTGGCACCACATGGTCTCTGTGCCATCGGGATTATGTTTTGGAGCAGGCAGGCAAACGAGGTCGGCGGTGGCATGTTTCGACTGCAGTGCAAACCACGCCGCGGTGCACAGTTCGGGCCTAGCAGATTTGAGTTGATCCCAGATGCGGGGTGCTTTGTGGACGCTGTCGGGGCTGATCCACATTTCAAGCTTCTGCATTCGGCGGTCAAACAGTCCATTGGCCACAATCCCATGCTGGCTGGGACTCACCCCCGTCGTCAGCGTGGCTTGCACGGGACACGTGACGGCCGGCAGATCGGGGGCCAATGGCACGCACGCACCGCTGGTGGCGAGTGCCTCGAGCGTCGGCATCCGAGAGAGATCCTCTCGTCGCAGACCCGGAATGGAGAGCAATAAAACGTGTGGTGTGTCTGGCATGAGTCAACTCAGCGGGCTGGCACGGAGGTATTGGCAACGAGTGGAAGGGAAGCAGGATGGCTTGTGGAAGCGGGACGCTCTCTGGCTCGCCGCAGAAATTCAGCGGACTGCCTCGCGGTTTCAAGCCAACGGTGCGACTGTCGCGGAAGTTCCACGTGGAGGGCAGTTGTGCAGCCAGCCAGCACCTCCAAGATCGGCGGAAAGTCGATGTCGCCGGAACCCAACGGCAGGTGTTCGTGACGGCAGGCTTGCATGTCGTCGATATGCACGTTGACCAGACGGCCGATCCACGGGCAAAGCAAGTCTGGCGCGGGCCCCTCTCCCATGCACTCCATGTGGCCGATATCAATTGTGAGCTGCAGGCTCTTGGAACGCTCCATAGAATCGACTTCCATGCGGTTAAGCAATTGGCCATACCTCGCCAGTGTGTCGACAAACATACCTGGCTCTGGCTCAAAACCGATGGGCATGCCTCGCGACGCGGCGTGGCTCAGCACGGGCGTAAGGCTGCTTACCAAACGGTCCCACAGCGAATCGTTGTCGGCCCTGTCGCGTACAACACCCGACCAGAGCGAGACGCACTGAGCTGACAAGTCCGCTGCAATATCAATGGCTCGCATTAAAAAATCGACTCGCTGTGAACGGCCAGCGGAGATGGCCGTGACGAGCGTGGGCTCGTGCTTGTGGTGTGAATCGAGCAGATGGCGAGCGCCTGTTTCGATCGTGCAGGCCATTCCTGCTGCACCCAGCGCACGGCGCCATCGCGAGATCTCTGCGGGCAGCAATGCTGAAAACGGGTTGAGCACGTGGTGGTCGAGCGTAATCGCCAGCGACGTATAGCCAAGGCCTCGCAAGATCGGAATCGCTTCCAGCGGATCGGTGTCGCCAATACTGTTCGTGCTAAAACCGAGTCGCATTGTGGATTCTCTCACAAAAGTGGCAGGCGATTCAGGTGGCAGCAACCACCTGGCGGCCGAAAAAAAATGGCACCAGCAGGATGAGCACAATGACGGCCCACTGCTGGCCACATGCAGCCAGCACGAGAACGGCATCCAGCGTGATGATCGACATGATGGCGTTGCCGACGGCTGCCTGCACCCGTCGGCTCGTGGGGTCCAGAATGCCAAAAATAGATCGTAACAAAATCGATGCGCCCAGCACGCCCCAGAGCAAGCACCACGACGGAAGATGCCCGTTGCGGAGCCAAAGGCTGCCGTCGCCCCCCTGTGCCATCAACCACGTGTGACTGCCGGCAGCCAGAAGGCCCATCAGCATGGTCAAAGTTGCCAACAGCAGGGCCGCACTGCGGCTCTGCCCCGCCTCGTTGCGGGCGTAAAGCGTGATGCCTGCGACGTACAGCCCCATGCCAGCAGGCAGCAGCCACTGGTGTGGTATGTCTGGCCCACCGGCCGCCGTCATGCCCAGAAGCCAATTGAGCGAGCGGCAGCTTCCCATCGCAATGGGCCCCCACGGCGTGTGCTTGGCGTAGCGGTCGTACGTCCACACCGCTGCGGTAAGGCCAGCACCCACAAGGGCCACGGCCGCTTGCCCCGAGACAAAGGCTGCTCCGCAAGCACACACGCTGCCGATCGTGAAGAGTCGATTGGCCACCGTGGCAGCCGTTTGGGCATCAATCAATCCACTGGGCAGGGGACGCTCTGGCCGTTGGGTACGGTCGAGTTCCAAGTCCAAGACATCGTTGAGCACCATGCCAGCACCGTAAAAACAAACGCTCGCAGCAATGGCCCACCACAGCGGTGCGGCTGGCCACTGGAGTGCTTGAGACTGCGATACGATCAGGAAGCCAGCCAGCACGTCGGCAACAGCCGTCGCATGATTCGGCAGTCGCAGCAATCGCAGCCATGCCAGCAAGAGTGTCATGGGCTCAGCCGATCTCCACACCGACCTGCTCCGCACAGGCCAGTAGGTATTTTCTGGCGGCGTTGGCGGCAGCGTCGGGTTGCTGGCGGTAGGGATAGAGTTCTACCGTGATCCAGATATCCGGAGTATGCGTCGCGATGGCCTTGAATACACTCCCAAAATCGATCGCCCCCTCGCCCGGCACCAGATGGTGGTGCACGCGCGTGGCGGCGATGTCTTCGAAGTGATAGTGCCGTGTATGCGTTCGCATCCGTGGCACCCACTCGGCTGGATCTTCACCAACGCAATAGGCGTGACCGATATCGAAGTTTAGACCAAGTGCTGGATGACTCACCCGATCTGCAAATTCTAGGTACTGTCCGAACGTTTCGATCAGCAAGCCAGGCTCTGGTTCGATGAGCAACATCACGCCAGCATCCGCAGCCACGTCGAGGCAGGGCAGGATTTCATCATAAAAAATCGCGGAGGCATTTTCACGGCTCTGCCCATCGGCCAACTCGCCACCGGGCTCGGTTGAGATGGATTGTGCGCCAAGTTCGGCGGCTAATCGGAGCGAACGTTTCGTGTGTTCGCGTCGCAGAGCGCGGTAGTGGCGATCGGGATCAGTCCAACCGGGATGCCAGTAGGGTTGCCGCGGATCGGCAATGGCGTTCATCATGAATGCATTGATATTGGAGATCGTAAGACCGTGCTGTCCGAGGCTTTGGCGGATTGATTCCTTGCTGACCTCAAGCAGTCCTGCGGGCCATGCGTGCGGCACGTCCGCCAAGAGTTCAATGCCTCGGTAGCCACAGGCTGCAATCCGTGCGATGGCCTGCTCCACTGGTACGTCGAGATAGGCGTTGGAGCTAAACGCAAGTTGCAAAGGCATTGGCGGGGCGTGTTGCAGGGGCAGCGGCTCCGAGACACGGTAGAGTTTAGTCGCCGGAAACGGCGTGAATAGGGGCAGGAATCCAAGCCCCTATCGACCCGTTCAAGGAATCATCCCACGGCGTGCGTATCGAGCGGTTAGCTCGACGCGCTGCGATACCGGGAAATCGCCGCCAGGAAAACAGTGCGAGACAAGGCAAGCGATGCCGCAGCGGCAATCATGGGGGCCAACACCATGCCCACGGCCTGCCCTTCCAAGGGCATTGCGATCACGCGGGCCGGTACGTTCACGACGAGCAATATTGGGATCACAAACGTGCACAGTGTCCGCAGTGGCGAACCCCACGGCCCAGCGTAAATCTCGGCTGGGTATCGGGAAAAGTTCGTGAGATAAAACCAAAAGTCGTACAGGCTCTGATTGCGGCCCATGAGAATCGTTGCCGCAGCCAGCATAATCACGAGGCTGTAGAGGATTGCAACGCCGCACACGATCAGCAGCGGGTAGAGCAGCCACGCCAGCGGAGTCGGAGTGGCATCCATTCGAGCAATTGCCCATGCGAGCAATCCAATGCCGATGAGCCCGTTGGCAAACGCTGAAAAATCGACCCGATGCATCGACAGCAAAAACTGCGCATCAAGGGGCTGCACGAGCACACCGTCAAGACCACCAGATCGGACCATTTCGGTGAGTTCTTCGGCGCTGGGCATAAAGAGCGCCTGCACGATTGAATTGATGATCAATCCCGTTGCCACGAATGCAAAAAAGGGCTCTCGCGTCCAGCCGGTATGCAGACCAATCTCAGGCGTAAACGTGAAAATCAGGAGATAGAACGCGAGGTTCATCGACATCCACCCGATGCTCGTCACGCACTCCAGCAAAAAATTCACGCGGAACGTCATGTCGCGCACCAGGCACGCGCGGGCAAATGTCGCAAAAATGCTGGCATAGCGTTTCATGAGTGAGAATCATCCAACCGAGAAGAAGGCCGAGGGAGCCACACTGCTATCCACCAAAGGCACTGTAGCGGCGTGTGCCACGATGCCAGACAATTCGGCAAAGGATTGCCATAGCGATCGTCCACGCTGCTTCGATGGCGAGTTTGCGAACAAGATCGTTGCCTCGAATCTTGCCCAGCCAGATGGCTGCGGGGAAGTACGCCGTATATTCAAATGGTAGCCAGCCAACCAGATTACCCACGCTTATGCCAGGGATTCCACTGGCAATACCGTTGAGCATGTCCAGAGGAAACATGTGCCCTGAGAGCAGATACTGCACGAGCATGTAAGCAAAGACGATGCTGGATACCTCAAGAAACCAGAAACCGAGCATGCCCAGTGTGGCTTCCATGAAGAATCCCAGCAGAAACGACAGAGCCAACGACGCGGTAAACGCAAGCACTGTGGCAGCGGCGGGAAGCGGCGGAAAATAACTACGGAAGACAAAAAAGACGACCGCAAATGGCAGGATCGCCACAACATAATAGACGAGTTTGTGGGCAATCCGAGCAGCCAACAGATAGCTCACATAGTCAACCGGTTGCACGAGATACTTTTTGACCGAGCCGTCCCGCACGCTCCGGGAAATACCGCCGGCCAGACCGGGCATGCTGGAAAAGGCACGCGTAACCATTGTCAGTAGGTAGTAGGCCACCATGTCGTTGCGGGAGTAGCCGGCAATGTCGGTCCGGTTGGTGGCGTTAAAGACAGCGGTCCAAAGAAAAAGCTGCGTCACGATCGGCAGAAATCGCATGAGCGTGCCGAGAGCAAAGTCGCCCCGGTAGACAAGTCGCTCCTCCAGGCAGATCGCCAGCATCGTCCACCAGGTGCGAAGGCCGTGGCCCACGGCGAACCTGCCGCTGCACGAGCGATGGGGGGGACGCGTATCAACGGCCGCTTCCGTCGGCACTTTTGACCGCAGAGCTACTGATCCGGGGCGTGCGCCTGTGGCTGGGTTTGTCATGGAAGAGCCTCCGCGAAGCGGGCGGTGGCCGGCGATTCCCCCGAACGGAAAAGCTCAGCCACGATTTCCTCCAGCGGTACGTCCTCAACCGAGACATCTCGCACGCTCTGGCTGCGCAGAATATCCGGCAGCACATCGGCGATTCTGGCGCGATCGATCCGGAGAATGACCTGCGGACCACGGATCTCGTAGGGAAATCCGAATCCCGCCATTCGCTCATGCGACGGCGTATCGTCCAGATCGAGCGTGACGATCTTGTGGGTCGTAAAGCGATCGACGATATCGCCGAGCGAACCGTCGTAGAGAATGTCGCCGTGAGTGATCACCACCACGCGTTCACACAGGGCTGCTACGTCCTTCATGTAGTGTGTTGTGAGCACAACAGTCATCTGCCGCTCGGCCTGCACGTGGGAGAGAAATGTGTGCAGCGTGTGTTGGGCGACAACATCCAGGCCGATCGTTGGCTCATCCAGAAAGAGCACCTCAGGTTCATGCAGGAGCGCTGCAACGAGTTCCAGCTTCATGCGTTCGCCCAGAGAAAGCTCGCGGACCGGTTGCAGCAGCAGCGGCCGCACGCCGAGCAGGTCCACGAGTTCGTCGCGAGTGCGTTCGAAGCGAGGTGTATCGATTCGGTAGATCTCCTTGTGCAACCGAAAGCTCTCTGCTGCGGGCAAATCCCACCACAGCTGGTTGCGTTGTCCCATCACGAGCGCAAAACGTCTGCGAAAGTCGTCGGCCCGCTCCCATGGCACGTGCCCCAGCACCTTAGCGGTGCCTCGCGTGGGTGTGATGATTCCAGACAGCAGTTTCAGGAACGTTGTTTTGCCAGCTCCATTGGGGCCCAAGAGCGCCACAAACTCGCCCCTGCCAACCGTAAGGCTGACGCCTTTTAGGGCCTCGACCAGCCGGCTCGTGCGGTGGAAAAGTCCAGTCACGCTGGCCAGGAGTCCTTCGGGCTTGTCGTAGACGCGGTAATCCTTGGCCAGCCCAGTTACGGCAATCAGTGAAGGCTCGCCGAGAGCATCGCCGCAGGTGCGTTTGTCATTGGAGTTGTGCATGACTTGAGTATAGAGGAAAACGGCAGGGTTTCTGGCGACGGCCTCGGGTGTGAAGTGTGAACCAAAAGAGGACGGAAGGAGTTGGCTATGTTTCGAATTGGCCTTGGACACGATACGCACCGGCTCGGCCCGGGCAATGGGCTCGTCCTCGGCGGCATTGTGATTCCGCATGAACGGCAATCGCTGGGGCACAGTGATGCCGACGTGCTTTTACATGCCATTACCGACGCCCTTTTGGGCGCAGCCGCCTTAGGCGATATCGGCGAGATGTTTCCGGACACCGACTCAGCCAATAGGGGTCGAGATTCTGGCGACATGCTGCAAAGAGCGATGCAAC
>Ga0049084_10000151_pt1 | contig 25784 bp, 17 predicted proteins | sample GreLakmeON33MSRF_FD_66720 | JGI IMG/M metagenome (GOLD analysis project Ga0049084, IMG submission 66720) | Freshwater lentic microbial communities from great Laurentian Lakes, MI, USA - Great Lakes metaG ON33MSRF | ecosystem: Environmental > Aquatic > Freshwater > Lake | place: Great Lakes... | reverse complement strand
TCGCCGACCCCAGCTGTTGGGAATTAGTCGAAGTCGGCGATAACATGTCTGAATCAGCTCGGGTTAATTCTCAACCCTTCGCCGCCCTCGCCTAAGCCGCCAAATTGTGGCAAATCCTTTTCGTCACGGTCGAACGCTCCGGCGTGACACACCAAGGCCAGATGGTATACTCCGCACCCAGCATTATTGTCGGCGTTGATCGGCAAGCTTGCTGTGGCTACAAACCCCTGTGGGAGGTCTGATTGTCGTGACGTCACTCGCGGCTAAGCTTCGTTTGTTCATCCCCGCCATGGTCGCTGCCGTGCTTCTCTCGGCATGCGCTGGCGACGACGAAATCGCATACAAAGAGCAAAGCGTTTACGAAATCTATAGCCAGGCCATGACCTACCTCGACGATGGTCGCTACAAGGATGCAGCGGCATATTTCGACGAAGTCGAACGCCAGCACCCCTATTCCGTTTGGGCGACAAAATCCAAACTGATGTCAGCCTATTCGCATTATCAGAACAATAAATACGACGATGCCATCTCGGGTATCGACCGCTTCATTGCCGTACACCCAGGCAATCGAGACGTTGCTTACGCCTATTATTTGAAAGCGCTGTGCTACTACGAACAAATTACCGACGTTCAGCGCGACCAAGATATGACCCGTAAGTCGCTGGAAGCCTTACAAGATGTTTTGACGCGCTTCCCCGGCACCTCATATGCCCGCGATTCCCGTCTTAAAATCGACCTGACACGCGACCATTTGGCTGGCAAAGAAATGACCGTCGGGCGCTTCTATCTCGGCCGAAAGCAATACTTAGCTGCAATTAACCGGTTCAAGAACGTCGTCGACACCTACGGGAACACCACCCACGTTCCCGAGGCGTTATATCGGCTCACCGAGACTTACACCGTGCTCGGAATTCCTGGCGAAGCACAAAAGAGTGCAGCAGTTTTGGGCTTTAATTATCCTGGGACAGATTGGTACGAAGACGCCTATGAGTTGGTCCAGGGGCGTGAGCAAAAGTCAGTCCAGCAACAAGCCAACAGCGACAAGCCCTGGTATCAGCTTTGGTAGGCGGCGTTCAGGCATACGCAAAGCGTTCATAGGCGCCACACGGGAATGCTGACACACCTTTCCATACGCGATGTTGTGCTGATTGAACGGCTCGATATCGAATTTGAACGCGGTCTGTGCGTCCTCACCGGCGAAACTGGAGCTGGAAAATCCATTGTCCTTGATGCGCTGGGATTGGCTTTGGGTGGGCGCGCAGACCTGAACCTGATTCGGGCCAAAAGCGACAAGCTCTCCGTCTCGGCTTCGTTTCTGTTGCCTGCAAAACATGCGGCCATCGATGCACTGAGCGAACAAGATATCTCATTCGAGGACAACTCAATTGTCGTCCGCCGTGTGCTATCGCGCGACGGGCGTGGCAAAGCCTTCATTAATGATCAGCCCGTCAGTATCAGCCTGCTGCGCGAAGTCGCCGAGCGGTTAGTCGAGGTTCATGGCCAATTCGATACGCATGGCCTGCTCGACCCTGCGACGCATCTTGGTGTGCTCGATGACTTCCGGCGCGCGAAGGATGGCGACCGCTCTGATTACGCCTGCGCGGCCGCCCACACGACCTGGTACGCCGCCAACACGAAACTACGCGAGGCGGAAGCAACGACCGCACGTGCCGCCGCCGATGAGTCTTACTTACGTGCAGCACTTGCGGAACTCAACGAACTCTCCCCGCGTGTCGGTGAGGATAAAGAGCTCTCAGACCGCAGATCATTGCTGAAAAACGCCGAGCATATTGTCGCTGCCCTGGCTGAGACACGCGCCAGCCTCTCGGGTGAAACCGATGTCGAAAGCATGGTTAGAACCTCCGCCAGCCGCTTGGCCCGCCTTGCTCAGCAATCCGGGGGCCAGTTGGATGGCCTGTGCCAGTCACTGGCACGCGCAGTCATTGAGATTGCTGATGTCATGCAGGAACTCGATAAAACGGCTGCTCAAATCGACGCCGAGCCCAAAGCCTTGGAACAAGCCGAAGAACGCTTGTTCGCACTCAAGGCCTTGGCGCGCAAACATAAGTGCACCGTCGACGAGCTAGTGAGCGTCCAAACCGATCTGAAGATACAGCTTGATGCAATCGATCATGGGACCGACGCGATTCGCGACCTGGCAGTCGCCGCTTCTGCGGCCAAACTGAACTACGAAGCTACAGCCAAAACGATGCACGATGCGCGACTCACGGCTGCCGGAAAGCTCGACAAGGGCGTGGCAAAGGAACTCGCCCCGCTGAAGCTTGAAAAAGCAGTTTTCACAACGGCTCTCACGATTTTGTCAGAAGAGCACTGGTCGGCCTGCGGCTATAGCAAAGTCACGTTCGAGGCCTCGACCAATCCTGGAACACCTATGGGGCCGTTAGCCCAAATTGCCTCGGGCGGCGAATTGGCGCGCTTTATGTTGGCGCTGAAAGTGGTGCTCGCGGGCACGCAAAGCCTGACCACGCTAATTTTCGACGAAGTTGATACCGGCATTGGCGGTGCCACAGCCAATGCTGTTGGTGAACGTTTGTTCCGTTTAGCAAAGAACGTGCAGGTTCTGGTGGTCACACATTCACCCCAAGTTGCGGCACGAGCCATGCACCATTGGCGTGTGGCCAAAGCCACAAAAAGCGGCGACACCTCTACGAAAGTGGGATTGCTCGATGCCGACAGCCGTCGCGAAGAAATCGCGCGCATGCTGGCAGGCGACAAGGTTACCGATGAAGCGCGCGCGGCGGCTCAACGCCTGATCGCCGGAGCGGCGTCTTGAGCCGATCTTTGCGCGAAAAGCCCGTCGACCGCCTGACAGCGACAGAGGCTGCAAAAGAACTGAGCGCTCTGGCCACTGAAATCACCGAACACGACTCCGCTTACCATCGCGACGACTCGCCGACCATCACCGATGCTGCCTACGATGCACTGCGGATTCGCAACTCCGCTATCGAACAGCGCTTTTCAAAGTTAATCCGAGCTGACAGCCCCAGCCGTAAAGTCGGTGCCGTCGCTGCCAGCGGATTCAAGAAGGTGAAGCATAGCACAGCCATGCTGTCGCTGGACAACCTCTTCTCCGATGATGATGTGCGCGATTTTGATGCGCGGGTTCGCCGGTTTCTGAAACTCGGTCCTGATGAAATTGTTGAAATGACCGCCGAGCCCAAGATTGACGGCTTGTCGTTCTCAGTGCGCTACGAGAACGGTCGACTCACCGTTGCGGCCACGCGCGGTGATGGCACCGAGGGTGAGGACATCACCGCCAACATGCGCACGATCAAGGGGCTGCCAGACTTCCTGATGGGCGATACGCCGAAGGTGATCGAGGTCCGCGGCGAGGTCTATATTTCAAAAGCTGACTTCTTAGCCATGAACGAGGAGCAGGCCAAGAAAGACGGCAAGATTTTCGCCAATCCACGAAATGCGGCGGCTGGATCGCTGCGCCAACTCGACCCGAAAATGACAGCTGCGCGCCCCTTAAAACTGTTCGCCTATGCCTCCGGACTCGTCGAGGGCATGGACTGGGAGACGCACTGGGACTTTTTAATGCAACTCAAGACTTGGGGCTTTCCGGTCAACCCGGATTCGAAACGCTGCAAAACAGTGGACGAGATTCTTGCCGCTTACCGTGCCCTTGAAAGCCGACGCGCCGCCCTAGACTACGACATAGACGGAATCGTGTATAAAGTGAACCGCAGTGATTGGCAAAAGCGCTTGGGATTTGTGAGCCGTGCGCCTAGGTGGGCGACAGCGCACAAATTTCCGGCCCAACAAGCCGAGACCATTGTAGAAGAGATTGAGATTCAAGTGGGTCGTACAGGCGCTTTAACGCCCGTCGCGCACCTGACGCCTGTGAATGTCGGCGGCGTCACGGTCTCACGCGCCACACTTCACAACAAAGACGAGATTGAGCGCAAAGATATTCGCAAAAGTGACACCGTCGTCGTCCAACGCGCGGGCGATGTCATCCCCCAAATCGTCGAAGTCAAAATCGATAAGCGCCCAAAATCGTCGAAGGCGTTTATTTTCCCCGACCATTGCCCCGTGTGTGGTAGCAAGGCCCACCGTGAAGCAGACGAGGCCGTGATGCGCTGTACGGGCGGCCTGTTTTGCAAAGCGCAGGCCGTTGAAAGGCTGCGACACTTCGTCAGTCGCGACGCCTTCGACATCGAGGGCATGGGCGAGAAAAATATCGAATCGTTCTTCGAAGACGGAACAATTAAAAGCCCCGCCGACCTTTTTAGGCTTGAAGCGCGTGACAAAAAATCACTGACACCCCTGCGCGCTAAGGAAGGCTGGGGGCCACAATCTGCTGAAAAATTATTTAAAGCAATTGATGCCCGGCGCACGATCTCCCTCGAACGCTTGATCTACGCACTTGGAATTCGACTGATCGGCCAAGCAAAGGCGCGGCTGCTGGCTCAGAACTATGTTTCCTTCAAGGCTTGGCGCGCCGCTATGGTTGCTGCAGTCAATGGCAACACAGATGTTTATGCTAAACTTAAAGGCATTGAATCTTTCGGGGAAATTGTCACGGACGAACTCATTGCGTTCTTCGCCGAGGAGCAAAATCTTGCCGCCGTCGATCAACTTGCTGGGCAGCTAGATAAAATTGAAGATTTCGTTCAAGCCAATATTTCCGGCTCCAAGATCGCCGGGCTAACGGTGGTTTTCACCGGTAATTTAGAGCGCATGACACGCAACGAGGCAAAGTCAAAAGCACTGAGCCTTGGGGCAAAAGTCTCAGGATCGGTGTCGAAGCAGACTGACCTCGTGGTAGCGGGGCCTGGCGCTGGAACAAAACTCAAGGAAGCTGAGTCGCTGGGCGTCAAAGTTGTCGATGAGGATGAGTTTTTGCGCTTGATTGGCGCTTAGCTTAAAGTGTGGGCGTGGCATTCTTCAGCCAATCCTGCGTCTCAGCATCGAGGAGCGGTGCCAAGACTTCTCGGACGCGGGCGTGATAAGCGTTCAGCCACATGGTTTCGCTGGGGGTCAGAATCGACGTGTCGACGAGGCTTACATCAATCGGCGCCATTGTCAGGGTCTCAAATTCATAAATGATTTTCTCGGCGCTCGCGGGGCCTTGTGCCGCGCGAACCGCAACCAAATTCTCAATGCGGATACCGTACTCGCCTGTTTTGTAATAACCGGGCTCGTTTGAGATCACCATGCCAGGCTCTAGCGCGACTGTATTACCGACCTTGCTGATGCGTTGAGGGCCTTCGTGAACGCCTAAAAACGTCCCAACGCCGTGACCTGTGCCGTGATCATAATCGAGGCCTTCTTGCCACAAAGCGTGACGCGCAAGCGCATCGAGCTGACTGCCCGTGGTTCCTTTGACAAAGCGGGCCGAGCCCAGCGCAATATGGCCCTTCAGAACGAGTGTGAAACGCTTCTTCTGTTCCGACGTCGGCGTCCCAATCACAACAGTTCGGGTGACATCGGTTGTGCCATCCAAATACTGCCCGCCCGAATCCACCAACAGAAGCATATCAGGCTTAATCGTCGCGTTACTGTCGGGCGAAGCACGGTAGTGCACGATAGCCCCATTACCCCCAGCCCCGGCAATTGTCGCAAAGCTAGGGCCGCGATAGAGGTTCGCCTCAGCTCGAAAACTCGCCAATTTGTCCGCAATTTCGATTTCGGTGAGATGGCCTTTCGGTGCGTCGCGAGACAGCCATGCTAAGAACTTGGTGAGCGCCGCGCCGTCGCGTAAATGAGCGGCGCGTACGCCATCCAGCTCTTCGCTGGTCTTGCGGGCCTTGATCGCCGTGACAGGGTCCGCACTGATCTTGGCCTCGAAGCCAACATTTTTAATGCAATCGACAAGCCAGCGCGACCCTGTGTCGCGGTCAACGCCAATCGTTTTCAGCTCTCCATCCCGGCCGAGTAACGCGGCATTCACACTATCGTATGGTGCGAGCAAGATATCTGCCCCCAAATGCTGTTGCAAAGAGGGTGTGATTTTTTCTGCCTCAACAAACAACGTGCCCTTCCCCTGATCGGTCAGCAGCGCATAGCCCAGTGCCAGCGGGGTAAATTCAACGTCGTCGCTGCGGATATTGAACAACCAAGCAATCGAATCGAGCGCAGAAAAAATGAAGGCGTCAAGTCGTTCGGCCTTGAGCCAGTCCACAACCAATTTTTGTTTTTGCGCCGCAGTACGGCCTGCGAATTTATCAGGGTAAATTTCAACAGGGCCATGCGGGCGCGACGGCTGGCTCTCCCAAATCGTATCAATCAGGTTTTGTGACACCGGCACGGGTTCAGCGCCAGCCTTACGCGCGGCATCCTCAATCTTGGTGAGGCCCGAGGGTGTATGTAGGCGCGGATCAAACCCAAGCCTCATGCCCGCTTTTAGCTGGCTGGCCAACCACATTTGTGGTGGTTCGTCGATAAGATGGCGGTACTCATACAGACGTCCATCGACTTGGTCGCGGACTTGCAAAGTATAACGGCCGTCGATGAAAACAGTAGCCGCGTCTTTCGTAATGATGGCAAGTCCTGCCGAGCCACTAAAACCTGTCAGCCATTCCAGTCTTGCAGCATAAGCTGCCACGTATTCGCCTTGGTGTTCGTCGGCATGAGGGACAATGTAGGCGTCAACGTTAGCGCCAGACATCGCTACTCGAAGGGCCGCCAAGCGCTGCGCCTGAGCCGCAAATCGTAACTGTGATTGGCTATGGTTCATAAGGCCAAGCTAGTCATTGTAGCCCTGCATTTCAACGGGCCAGGATCAGTGTGGACCAGCCATTGAGCACAATCCGTTTGTGCAGGCGCAAACCTTGCATGCGATACGAAGCCAGAACCATGGCCTCTTGGCGTTGCAATAACCCCGCCATCACCAAGCGCCCACCAGGCATCAGACGAGCCGCGATCCCACGTGCCATTTTACACAACGGACGAGCCAAGATGTTGGCAGTAATCAGGGCAAAGGGCCCACGGCCGCGCAAGGCAGCGGCTTGCAGCCCATCAGCCACGGCAACCCGCACCCAGGCCTGTTCACGATTGCGCCGGACGTTGATACCGGCCACACGCACAGCCTCGGGGTCGATGTCAGTTGCCAGCACTGAACGCCGCCACGCTTTGGTCATCGCCAAAGCCAAGATTCCAGACCCGCACCCAAGATCGAGCACATCCCCGCCTGAACGGACGAGATGGGTTGTGGCCGATCTTTTTCGCAATTCAGAAAGCGCCAACATACAGCCGAAGGTACTCTCGTGTTCACCCGACCCAAAAGCGGTTGCGGCATTCAGCCGAAGGGGCACGACACTGGGGGGTGGCGGGGTTTCGATATGATCGCCATAGATATAAAACTGCCCAGCGCGTATGGGGGCGAAACTGGCATAACTTTCTTTCAGCCAATCTCGGGCGGGGACATGCTCGATGCGAAATTTGGGCTCGCTGAGATTGTGCGCCTTTGCCGCCAGCGCAATGCGCGTGGCAATCAGTCCTGCATCAGGTTGCTCGGTGAACAACCCTTCCACGCCCCAAATAGCTTCGGGTTTCGCGTGCTCTTCAACCTCATAGGAACTAACCGCGAGTGCGATATCGGCCAGCGCCGTCTCAAAGACTTCGCACTGAATGTAGGGGCATTCTAAGCGTGCAGCCCAGAAAGATTGTGGGGTATTGCGGGCGGACTTCACGATCAACCAACGAGGAAGAGCCAAAACATTAAATGCGAGAAGGGTTTATGCCCTGCAAAAAGGGGGAATGCTACGGCCCACTTAAGCGTGATCCAAATCTTGCTTGGGTGCGTAATGAGAGCATATCAAGGCAAAGCCTTGGTCAGAAAGCCGGTTAACTGAAATTCCTCCCCCTCAGTCCCGGAACTCACGGCGGGGCTGCATTCTCCCAGCATCCCCGCCGTATTTCTTCCCTCTCGCACAGTCTGGAGCGGTCACGTCAGGCGGGCTGCACAAAGCTATCTAACACCTTCTTGATACCGGATTTTTCAAATTGAATATCGAGCTTGGTGTCGTTGATACTTTTCACCACGCCGTAGCCGAATTTCTGGTGAAAGACACGCTCGCCAACTTTGAAAGAACTATTATTAACCCGCGGGCTGACATCCCAAGTTGCATCCGCTATCTCGGGCGCCTTCCTTTTTTGCCCATCACGCCACCATGGCTGTTTCCAACCATCACCGAGGCCGATGCCGCCACCATGGGAACTGCCGTAAAGCCCAGAGTCGGATTGGCGCTCAACGGCACTTTCTGGCAGTTCGTCGATAAACCGCGACGGCAAGCTGGCCTGCCACTGATTGTAGACACGACGATTGGCCGCAAACGAGACATAGGCCTTTTTTCGGGCGCGTGTCAGGCCGACGTAGGCGAGCCTGCGCTCCTCCTCCAGCGACTTCTGACCGCCCTCGTCCAATGCGCGCCGATGGGGAAAGATTTCCTCTTCCCAACCCGGCAAAAAAACCGCGTCGAACTCCAACCCTTTGGCGCCGTGCAAGGTCATCAACGTGATGCAATCCTCACCGGTTTGGGCATCGTTCTCCATCACCAGGCTAACGTGCTCCAGGAACGCACCGATGGTATCCCAATCCTCCATGGCGCTTGCGAACTCGCGCAAATTCTCCAACCGACCCGGCGCCTCGGCGGTTTTATCCTGCCGCCACATCTCGCTATAACCGGACTCCTCCAAAATCATCGCCGTTAATTCCGACGTCGCCATGGCTTCTTTCAAGCTTTGCCAACGCTCGAAATCATGTGTCAGCGCTTTCAACGTGGTGCGCACCTTAGGCCGCAATTCGTCAGTTTCAACCATGCGCCGGGTTGCCTCAAACAATGGAATACCTTCGGCGCGCGCGAGGATGTGGATTTTCTGAACTGTTGACTCGCCAATGCCGCGCTTGGGTTTATTGACGATGCGTTCAAATGCCAGATCGTCATCGGGCTGCTGCACAAGACGCAAATAGGCAATCGCGTCACGGATTTCCAGGCGCTCGTAAAAGCGCGGGCCACCGATCACACGATAAGGAATGCCCGTTGTAATGAGGCGTTCTTCAAATTCAAGCATTTGAAACCCAGCCCGCACCAGAATGGCGATTTGTTTAAGTGCCTGGCCTTTGCGTTGCAAGGCCTCGATTTCTTCAACCACCCAGCGCGCTTCTTCGGGGCCGTCCCATACACTGCGCACTTTCACGGGCGCACCGCGCTCGACGTCACCACCGTGCCCGGTTCGCAGCGTTTTACCCAAGCGGTCTTCGTTGTGACTAATCAGGTGCGATGCGGCTTCGAGAATCACCGGCGTTGAGCGGTAATTGCGCTCCAGGCGCACAACTTTGGCTTCCGAAAAGTCTTTCTCGAAGCGCAAAATGTTTCCGACTTCTGCCCCGCGCCATGAATAGATCGACTGGTCGTCATCACCGACGCAACACAGATTGCTATGCTTCTGGCAGAGCAGCCGCAGCCACAGATATTGCGCGACGTTGGTGTCTTGATACTCATCAACCAGGATATATCTGAACTGCTCTTGATACTCGATCAGAACAGCTGGGTGTTTTCGGAAAAGGTCGAGACACAACAGCAATAGATCACCAAAATCAGTCGCATTCAGCGCGCGCAATCGCTCTTGATAGGCTGCATACATGGCCAGCGCGCGGCCGCCCGCAAATTCACTGCTGCTTTCTTGCGATGCCTTATCCGGCGTCAGGCCGCGGTCTTTCCAACGCTGGATCACGCCCATCAACGCCTGCGCCGGCCATTTTTTGATATCGATTTCATCGGCTTCCATCACCTGCTTGAGCAAGCGCAGCTGATCGTCAGAATCGAGAATCGTGAAGCTAGATCGCAACCCAATCAGCTCGCCATGACGGCGCAACATCCGCACACACAGCGCATGGAAGGTGCCCAACCACACCGCTTCGGCCACCGGCCCCACAAGCGTGGCCACGCGCTCACGCATTTCCTTAGCCGCACGGTTCGTGAAGGTCACAGCCAGGATTTGCCAGGGCTTGGCTAATCCCTTCGCCAGAATGTAAGCCACCCGGCAGGTCAGCACGCGCGTCTTGCCGGTGCCTGCGCCCGACAGTACCAGCAACGGCCCATCCGTAGTTTCCACTGCCTCACGTTGCTCGGGGTTTAGATCGGCCAGCCAAGGCAGTGTCCGAGGGGCTGCGGAAATGGGCCCAGCCGCAGGTTCAGCGTCAGTGGAAAGATCGAAAGGATCAGGCATGCAGGCTTATATACGCGCTTCGCCCCGGTTGGGCAAAAAAAGTACTCCGCTAGCGCGGGAGATCAAGCTGCGACATGACCCGGTCACGGCCTATTTGCTCGGCGAGATACAACGCTGTGTCGGCACGGGCAATAAAATCCTCAATGCTTTCGCCGATAGAATATTCAGCCACACCGATTGAAATTGTGACTTTGCCGAGATTTTCGCCTGTGCGACGATTTTGCTTATCCTTCGCGCGCACTACATTGCGAGCTTTCTCGGCAATGGCGATGGCATCCTTGAGCCTGGTATTGGGAAACAAAACGGCAAATTCTTCGCCGCCATAGCGTGCGGCAAAATCAGCCTCGCGCACATTCTTCGCCAGCGTCTTTGTGACCGCCTTAAGGACTTGGTCGCCAACGACGTGTCCGTATTTGTCGTTGAAGGCTTTGAAACGATCAATATCCGTCATCAAGAGGCAAAAATAGCCGCTCTTCAATTTCAACGACGCGGTAAGCTCACCGATCCTCTGATTAAAAGTCTTGCGGTTGGGGATGTCGGTGAGGCCATCGGTCAAGGCATCTTGGCGGATGACACTCAGATAGTTTTTGAGCGCGCCGATATCGCTGGAGGTCGCGGCGATTTTTCTTTGCAACTCCGCATTTAACTTCGCCATCTTGTGCGTTTCAGCGAACATTGATTTAACGGCTGCTGCCAACTTTGGATTATCAATCGTGTCCATTTCATTTTTGAACTTATCAAGGGCTTGTGCAAAGCCTTCGGTGCCCTGGGCGCCCGAGGCGACGAGGCTCATGACCGAGTTCAGCGTTTTGGCCTGACGGCCGTTGGCGTCATCGAGTTTTTGGCGGGTGGCTTGATCGGCCCCACCAACCATGGCCTGCGCAATGTATTTGGCAAAAATGGCTTCGTTAATATCGGGTGTGATGGGCGTCTTGGCTTTGAAATAAGTATCGAGTTCAGCCTTCAAATAGAGGCTTTCCCCGCTGCAATACGTAAACCACACCGCATAACTGAGTGGCTCGGGCTTAAGAGAAAGAAGTACGGAGAATGCGCAGCACCGCGTCTGCGGCTTCGTTTTCGCGCTTAAATGATGGCTTTGACATGAACGCCCCCAAAGCCTTCATTTAATCCAAGCCGCGGCAGACGGTCAAACACGCTTTGGTAGCACTCGCGTGAAATTCCAAGCTGGCTAGCCCTACTTAAGTTACGGCTTCACCCCTAGGACATGGCAAATCGCGTAGGTCAAATCGGCGCGGTTGAGGGTGTAGAAATGAAAGTCTTGCACGCCATCCTGACGCAATTGCCGGACCTGCTCGGCAACAACCGTGGCTGCAACCAGACGGCGCGTTTCAACATCGTCCTCAAGGCCCTCATAAAGCTTCGAGAGCCATTGGGGCACCGCAGCACCCGCTTTAATGGCCATGTTGGCCGTTGAGACGAAGTTGGTGACGGGAATGATACCGGGCAGAATAGGCACCTTAATGCCTGCAGCCAGCGCCTGATCCATAAATCTGCGGTAGATATCCACATCAAAGAAAAATTGCGTGATGGCACGGCAGGCCCCAGCGTCAATTTTGCGCTTCAAATTGTCGATATCGGCAGCCCTGGTCGGCGCTTCGGGATGACCTTCAGGATTCGCCGCAACGGAAATTTCAAAATCGGCGACCTTTTTCAGGCCCGTCACCAAATCCGCCGCAAATGCATAGCCGCCGGGGTGCGGCTCGTAATGGCCAACACCGCTCGGCGGATCACCCCGCAAAGCCACAATATGGCGAATCCCCGAAGCCCAATACCGCTGCGCCACAGCATCAACTTCCTCGCGGGTCGCAGCAACACAGGTCAGGTGCGCAGCCGCCCGAAGCCCTTTTTCGCGCTGAATGCGATCAACGATCTCATGCGTGCGTTCGCGGGTTGAACCTCCCGCACCGTAGGTCACCGAAACGAAGTTTGGCTTCAGGGGCGCGAGGCGCTCGATCGCCACCCACAATTGCTCGGATAGCACCTCGGTCCGGGGTGGGGAGAATTCGAAGGAGACTCGGATTGGAGGTGAGCCTGAGCCCGAATCGGGCATCATGAGGGGCTTAGAAATAACTGACATAACCCTTAACCTTGAATCGATTTAACATGCAGACAGAATTCAACCCATGGCGCAACATAAACGTTTTAGGATGCCTTATTCTAGAAGCAACGACGCCAGAATTGGCATAGCACAAACCGATCAGAATTGGACCTTGATGATTACACATTCGTGTATAGTCTGTGGGGGCGATGACGTGATAATTGTTTCGCTCATACCTGGTATGCAGCGCCAAATAGCGCTTGATCGGGAAGACGATTAAGTCCTTTTGAAAAGGTTCCGAATTCGAGCGTGCTCAAGATTTTGCCCCATAGCCAGAAATTTATAATCAAACTTCTCTTCGGCGCAGCCCTCACCTTGGTCATCAGCAGCTGTGCAACCAAGCCCCCTGCATCAGACCTAGCCGCCAGATCTGCGTTTAAAGAAAACAACGACCGTCTCGAGCCCTTCAACCGGGCGATGTTTGACGTCGACCAAGCGATTGATGCCGTCATCTTTCGCCCTGTCGCCTGGACTTACCGCGAGTTCGTCCCCGACCCTGTGCGGCGTGGGATCACGAATTTCCTACGCAATTTACGCTCACCCATCACGTTGGCGAGCGATCTTCTGCAAGGCAATGTCGACCGCGCCGGGCAGACAATTGGTCGTTTTGTTGTAAACACCACCATTGGTGTGCTTGGTTTTGCTGATATCGCAGCAGACCTGGGCACGCCCTATCATTATGAAGACCTTGGGCAAACGCTGGCGACTTGGGGCTTGAAGGATGGCTCGTACCTTTATCTTCCTGTCATTGGCCCCACCAGTTTCCGCGATGGTTTTAGTCAAGCGCTTGATACATTCCTGATCGACCCCGTCGCTTGGTACAACTATGCCGACAACCCGGGTTGGGTGCGATGGGCCTATTTCGGATCGGTGTATATAGACGCAAGAGCGAACACCATGACAGCTACCGATGAATTGAAAGCCTCGTCCATCGACCATTACGCCTCCCTGCGCTCGGCCTACCGTCAAAATCGGGAGAAAGAAATCCGTAACGGTGCGCCTGCTCCTCTGCCATCCATGACCAATGGCGAGGACGATCCGTTTGCCGAGGCCCCGGCCAATAAATAAGCTGCGCGCCACACATACTCAGGACCTCCCCCATGATGATCTCACGCCGTGATTTCGCAACCCTTTCAGTGGCCTGCGTTGCTGTCAGCAGATCCGCCTTTGCACAAGATTGGCGCAACAGCCCGAACGCCCTGGTCGAGAAATTCGCCGAGAAGGGCATCACCGACATTCTCGGCGCTGCGATCTCGCAACGTGAGAAAGCCGATCGTTTCCGCGTCCTCTTCAAGGACTTTTTCGATATCCCCTCAATTGGTCGCTTTGTGCTGGCGCGGTTTGCACGAACGGCATCTGCCGAAGAGAACGAGAAATTTGCAATGCTGTTTGAAGATGTAATCGTTTACACGTGGTCGCGGCGCTTCGGCGAATACAAGGGGCAGACACTTAAGGTCAAAGATAACACGCCCGACGGCAATGACGGCGCACTCGTCAATTCCTACATCATGGATAATGACAGCCAAAGCTTTGCTGTAGCGTGGCGACTGCGCAAGCGTGCAGCAGGTTATCGCGTCGTTGACATCATCATCGAAGGGGTCAGCATGGCGATTACCTATCGCCAGGAGTATTCCACCATCATTCAGCAGAATGGCGGTATCGGCGGATTGCTCGCCCAGATGCAAAAGCAGGTCGACGAGATGAAGGCTAAGCTGGCTTAAGCGAGCAATTAGCGCGAGATCGGCTTGTACTTGATACGATGCGGCTGAGTGGCGTCTACGCCGAGCCTACGCTTCTTATCAACTTCATAGGCGTCATAGTTGCCCTCAAACCATTCCACATGGCTCTCGCCTTCGAAAGCGAGAATGTGGGTCGCAATGCGATCCAAGAACCACCGATCATGTGAAATTATGACTGCGCAACCCGCGAAATCGAGCAGCGCCTCTTCGAGTGCGCGCAGCGTATCGACGTCAAGGTCGTTGGTTGGCTCATCAAGCAGAATGACGTTGGAGCCGGTTTTCAGCATTTTGGCCAAGTGAACGCGATTGCGCTCGCCCCCTGACAACTGCCCGACCTTTTTTTGCTGGTCTGAGCCCTTGAAGTTGAATCGGCCCACGTAGGCCCGGCTGGCGACCTTGAATTTGCCAAGCATGATCTCGTCCTGACCGCCGGAAATTTCTTCCCAAACGGTGGCGGTATCTTTCAAGCTATCGCGGCTTTGATCCACATAGCCAAGCTTAACCGTTTCGCCGATACGGATGGTGCCGGAATCTGGTTTGTCTTGCCCGGTGATCATACGAAAGAGTGTCGTTTTACCCGCACCGTTCGGGCCAATGACCCCAATGATGCCGCCGGGCGGCAACTTGAACGACAGATTGTCGATGAGCAGCCGGTCGCCATAGCCCTTTGTCAAATTTTCGAATTCGATGACCAAGCCGCCTAGGCGCTCGCCCGCCGGGATCACAATCTGAGCGGTATCGGGGGCCTTCTCGGCGGCTTCAGCGACGAGATCGTTGAAGGCTGCAATACGCGCCTTGCTTTTGGTTCGCCGCGCCTGTGGGCTTTGCCCGATCCACTCCAACTCACGATCAATGGTGCGCTCGCGGGCGGCTTCATCGCGCTCTTCCTGAACGATGCGCTTTTTCTTTTGCTTCAGCCAAGACGAATAATTGCCCTCGTAGGGAATGCCGCGACCGCGATCTAACTCTAAAATCCAACCCGTCACGTTGTCTAAGAAATAGCGGTCGTGGGTCACAGCCACGACGGTTCCGGGATACTCTTCAAGGAAGGTTTCCAGCCAACCGACAGACTCGGCGTCCAAATGGTTCGTCGGTTCATCGAGCAGCAACATATCGGGCTTGGAGAGCAACAAGCGACACAGCGCAATCCGACGGCGCTCGCCGCCAGAAAGTTTAGCGACCTCCGCATCACCGGGTGGACAGCGCAGCGCGTCCATGGCGATCTCGACATTACGCTGCAAATCCCAGCCATTGGCCGCATCGATTTTTTCTTGGAGTTCGGCTTGCTCGGCAATGACGGCGTTCATTTCGTCGTCAGACAGTTCTTCGGAGAACTTCGCACTAACAGCCTCGAACCGGTCGAGAAGACCCTTCACCTCCCCTACACCGTCCATAGCGTTTTCGAGGGCATTTTTGGTTTCGTCCAAGTGGGGCTCTTGCGACAGGTAGCCAATTTTGACACCATCGGCGGCCCAGGCTTCCCCGGTAAATTCCGTATCAATCCCGGCCATAATACGCATTAGGGTGGATTTGCCCGACCCATTGAGCCCCAGCACGCCGATCTTGGCTCCGGGTAAAAAGGACAACCAAATGTCCTTCATGACCTCTTTGCCGCCGGGATAGGCCTTGCCGAGGCCCTTCATCACGTAAATGTACTGATTGCTCGCCATGTCGCCTGCTCACTAGAGGACAGAATTGCGCGGCTTTTACCCGAACCCTTGCAAACTGTCGACCTGAGAAGCTTGAATAACCGGTAAGGCCTGATTGCCCCCGCAGAGCCCATAAACTAGGGTTTGAGGGGACCTAAATTGGACATGAGGAGGTCAGGATGAATTTACAGGCTCACTTAGGCTTATTTAGCTTTTTCGCCGCCCTGATCACCGTCTCTGCTGGTTCAACGCCCGCGAGCGCAGCCTGTGTGCTCGTTGGGGGCACTGTGACCTGCACGGGCCGCGACGACGATGGCTTTATCGGCGGCAATAATTTGACCGTGACTGTCGAGACCGGGGCCAGCGTCGACAGCATTTACGACGGTAATCCAGACACCTTGTGCCCCGAATTTCGCTCTGCACTGCGTCTCGGGCAAAATGCACGCGTGACCAATCGTGGTCAGATGCTCGGGCGCGGGACGTGCGGCTTGGGAATCGAAGCACTCATCGGCCTGACTTTGAGCAATGAGGGCACGATCATTACCGATGCCGAGGTGGGTTTCGCCGTATTGGCGGGCGATGGGTTCAATGTGACCAACAGCGGAACCCTGCGAACCGTGAGCGCGGGCAGCACAGCGTTTGTGGGGGCAAGCCGGGGACGCTTCATCAATTCAGCCACTGGGGTGATTGAAACGACAGGAGCAGATTCGCCTGGAATCTTTGTTGAGAATACGAACACCATCACCAACGATGGCCGGATTCTGACAGTAAACGCCGGGAGTTTCGGCATCGACGTAGGGGCTGGCAACCTAGTTACCAACAACGGGACGATCACAACTACTGGCATTGCTTCGGCTGGTGTTCGCCTCCGCGGCAGCGGAAATAGTGTGGTCAATCGCGGCACAATCACAGCCCTACCCGCCCTCACTCCACGCGACGGCGAAGAAAGTGTCGGAGTCGCGGTCGAGAACGGTGGGGGCACTGTGGTGAATAGCGGTACGATTCGGGGCGATTACGCAGGTGTTTATTTCTCTCTCGCGCAAGGAACCGTTCGCAATGATGGCACGATCTCTGCGCGCACGCCAACCACTTCGTCGCGCCCAGGTGCCGCCATTTTGTTTGGGCAGGGCGGTGTATCCGGCATTGAGCGTAAGATCGAGATCACGAATAGTGGCACGATTCAGGGGAATGGGGTGGCCGCCATTCGCCCTTTATTCACGAACGCGCTCTTCGACCTGATCATCACAAATTCTGGACGTATCGAGGGAGATATCATTCTCGGTCGTTCCTTCAATGAAGTCACCCTGAAGACCGGCAGTATCATCAACGGCGTAATTGATGGCAGTCGAGCCGTTGGCAGCAACCTTACGCTAGATGGGTCGGGAACTTTTTCAAATGTCCTTCTTGGTAACTTTACCATATTTAAGGTCGGCGTTGGCACATGGACGCTCGCTCGTGACTATCAGTTCTTTTATCCCATCGAAGTCATTGAAGGCACTTTGGAAATTGCAGCCAATCGTCGCTTTACAGGGGGCATTACTGTTTCTCCCACGGCAACGCTCGCAGGGTCAGACTATACGTTCGGCGAACTCAGCGGGCCTAGGCCGCTGCAAAACGAACTCGAAAATTACGGAACGTTATCGCCCGGCCTGAATGGTCCAGCAGGTGCGGCCATCACGATTGTCGGCGCGTTCCTGCAAGGAGCAACGGGGCAAACAGTTCTTGACGTCAATGGCACCACCAGTGACCGCATTCTGGTGAATGGAACGGCAAGCTTTCTGGGCACCCTGAATCTCCGTTACGCTGGAGCGCCTGTGAAAGACGGCCAGGACATTATCCTGTTCGACGCACCAACTGGGGGCACGTTGCGAACCAGCGGGGCATTTACCCAAGTTACCGACAACTCGCCTTACTTCATTAACTCGACGATCATCATGAGCGCTAACCGCGTGACGCTTCGAACAACACGCCGACCGTTCGCCTCTGTCGCGCAACTGCCCGAGGAATTCGCGCTTGCAGCGTTTTTTGACCGTGCTGTTGCCAGCGGAACGAACCCATCAGGCGTTGTGACGCTGTTGGACCAGCAAACCGAGAGTGAAGCACGCGCAATCTTTAGCAACCTAACGAGCGACCAGCCCGCCGCCTCACAAACCTGGGGGCTTATGGCTGGAACAAGCCTGGCGAGTGCGATTTCTCCTTGGCTCGAGGTGGCGCCATCTGACAGCCCACGCGGTCAATGGCGTACGTGGGGCAGCGTGTTCGCACGGACAGGAGAAGGCGGTTCAAAAACCGATAGCGCCAACTTTGATTACGACATGCAAGGCGTCATTGCGGCTGGCGATTATGCCGTTAGCGACGGAACGCGCATCGGCGTTGCGGCTTCTCGCATAACTGGCGAAATGTTTTTTGCAGCCGGGGCGGCTAAAACTAGCTTATCGACGGACTCGTTGAGCTTGTATCTCTCACAAGCGTGGCCGAGGTGGCGGGCTGGAGCGGGAATCACGACCAGCGATGGTCAACTGAATGCCAAGCGCACACAAACGCTTGGCACCCAAATATCGAACTTTATGTCGCGAGCCGATACGGGCGGTGAAAGTGCGTTCATCCAAACGAGCTATGCCATGGGCACCGAGATGTGGCTGCTGAAACCAACCGCAAGCTTGACGTATGTGCGAGCCAAAATCGGGAGCCTTGATGAACGCGCCACCACGGGCTTGGCGGTTAGGCAAGAAACAGCATCTTCGTTGCGTGGAGATGTCGGCGTGCGGGCCATCGCCAAGCCAGGGCCCGTGCATTTCAGCGCAGCGGTTTTCTGGTCGCAAAACTTGAAGGACAATGATCGGACAGCTCAGGCTCGCTTGAGCGGACTGCCCGGTAGCGATTTCATAATTGTTGGCATGGCTGAAAAACGCGGTTGGTTAAATACACAAGCCGGCGTCAACATCGAGATCATGCCAGGACTGATGGCGCGCATGGGATGGTCAGGAATTTTGAATGATCGGCTGGGAGGTCATACGGCCAACGCAGGCTTATTATATCGTTGGTAATCGCCCGCTAAATGGGCTTGCCCGTTAAAGACAAAATGCTTTCGTGAAGGTGATCGAAACTCGCCACCAGATCACTCTCGACCCATGGCTGCTGTTCGGCAGACACGCAGATCGGTGATCTGACTTGTAGCCATTCCCACGAACTGCGAACATTCATCCATCAGTCCAAGGTGCCAGAGATGACGAGCCCATCAGCGTCGTTACCAATTTCAGCATTTCTCGACGAGGCGGTCCGGATCGTAGGCCAGGATGCAGTCCTGACTACGGAGGGCGATCGCGCTTACTATGGCAACGACCTTTTCTTCTGGGACGAGCACGTCGATCCCTTGGCTGTCGTTCGACCAACAACGCGCGAGCAGGTCCCTGCCATTGTTCGCGCCGCTGTGTCGCATGATGTGGCAATTTATGTGCGTGGCGGCGGTATGTCATACACAAACGGCTATGGCCCCGCCCTCACCCGCAGTATCATTCTCGATCTCGGTGGATTGAATCGGATCATCGAAGTCGATCCACTCAACCGCTTTATTACGCTCGAGGCCGGGTGTACCTGGGCCCAAGTTGTGCAAGCCCTGGCGCCACATAATATGGTTGTTGATTTTGCGCCGCCTTTGTCGGGCAGTCATTCCACAGTCGGCGGGGCATTGGCCCAAAATGTACCGGGCGGTATGCAAGGCGTGTTGGGGTTAGAATTGGTTCGCGCCAATGGCGATGTGGTGCGCACGGGCTCCTGGGCGGCGCGTATCAACGGCAAGCCGTTCACACGCAACTATGGGCCAGACCTGACCGGGCTCTTTCTGGGCGATAACGGTACGTTCGGCATCAAGCTTGCGGCTGGACTGCACCTCAAACACCGCGCCAAGGCCCAGGTGTACGCCTCCTTCGCCTTTGAAACCTATGAAGCCATGGCGGCAACCATGATCGACCTCTCGCCCTACGACTTTATTACGCGTCGCACGGGCCTCGACCCATATGAAAGTCAGTCTATTGCCAAGGTGAGTATGAAAGATGCTGTGGCCGCAGCCGCAAAAATTGCGGGCCAAGAGCGCGGCTTAACGGCGGGGCTCAGGGCCATGGCCGACATGGCGGCGGGCGGGCTTGATTTTATGGCGGGCGTGAAATGGTCTTTGCATTTGAAAGTCGAGTCTCACTCCGAGCGCGCCGCCGAAGATGGTATTGCCATTGTCAAAACCATTGCCGCAAAACGCGGCCGTGAATTTCTAGCCATTCTACCGCGTGCGCGCGAAGCCATTGGCTTCTCGATCCGTAAATTCCTGGGCAAAGATGGCGAGCGCTGGATCGCGACAAGCTCCATGTGGCCTTTGGGTCGCGCGGTCGAGGTCGCAAAGGCAACTGAAGCCTTCTTTGCAACCCATAAAGCTGCCATGGACCGCCATAAGATTATTCATTCGTACGTCACAAACTTTGGCCAGCATTATTTCCTCAGCGAGCCTTGCTTTTATTGGAATGATGAGCTGTCCGATTTGCATTTACGCGCACTGTCGGCCGAAGAAGCCGCACGTTTCAAATCACTCAGCGGCGCTGCCGAAACGCGCGCTATGGTTCGCACATTGCGTGACAAACTCCGCGATCTGTTTTTTGACATGGGTGCGGTCCATGTTCAGATCGGCGGGTTCTACGATTTTACCAAGGCCATTGAGCCTACGACGTTGCGCTTGCTGGAAGATATCAAAGGCACGCTTGATCCCACGAGCCATCTCAGCCCAGGAAAACTCGGCGGCTTGAAATCAAAAAAGGTCCGAAACCATGAGCTTTGAAACCTACATCGGGCGTATCGACCTCACCGAGCCTGACGGCACAAAATTCGATTACGAACGCTTCATTCTCACGGCCAATCCCGACGGCACACGCACCTTGCGCACGCTCACGCACTCGCCCAATGGCGATCTTCTGCGTGATACCAATCAGTTGGTTGCAGCAAACTGGCGACCGATCGAGGCGATGGGGCGGTTGTTTTACAAAAACCAAGCACAAGGCACGGTCCTGCGGCGCATCATGGGGGACAAGCTTCATTCCTACGTCTGGCCGCAAAGCGGAACTGTTGAGTTCGCCGAGTTCGATGCTCCACCCAACATGAACATCGGCTTCCACCCTATCTTTCACGACGCCTGGAAAATGAGCTTTCTCGACACATCACATCACGAGTTCCAGCCCATTTTGGGACATACCGTCTCAAACAGTTGGAACGGCAGTTCGCTCGGTCATGGCCAAAAAGTAACCGGCAGCGCCAAGTTCGCCGGAACCGAGCGCATCACGGGGCCCGCAGGCACATTTGAGTGCGAGAAATTTATTTGGAATACATCTTTCGATAAAATTCTGCACGTCTGGCGCACAGGCCCGCACCATATGTTCGTGAGGCTTTTGGTCGCCGAGGGCGATAAAGAAGGCTCGGTGTACGATCTGGTCGCGCTTGAAACGCAAAAGATGGTCTGGCCAACCTAACGCGGCTTGCAGGGAAACGCGACTGTCAGTGCGTTCGCCAAAACCACGGCAGCCGGAAAATGCAGCATTCCCGTATTCTTCTGTGCGAACTCGAGTAACGTTTGCCGAACACTATCCTTATCGATCTCTCGTGGGAAACACCACGACTGGCCGCCGTAGCGCCATTGGCCAATGAATTCCGACCCGACATTCATTTGGCTGCCAAACGTGAAGCCATCGAGAAAGCCACGACAGAGCGATTGATCGGCAGCCACATCGCTTCGGCATGCGCGGGCAAGATCAATGCCCTGGATGGATTTATCGGTGTTCGCCCATGCGTTGACATTGATCAATGCGACGAAGACTAAATGTAAAACCCACATTACTTTGTCATTTTGAAGCTAGCCGCATCTTTTGCGTCGCTAGAGCCATTGTAGCGATAAGCCGCCGGATAGGGATACACAGGCCGTGTAAATTCCACTTCACTCGCGGCAAGCGGAAAGCTGTAGCCCGTTGGCAAATACTTCGCCGCAGCCTCGTCTTTGAGACGTGTGGCCAGCACCATGTCAGGGGCCTTGCCCTGTTCGACCCAGGCCTCAAGATGACCGAGATAATCAATCGCATCAGCACCCACGCCCCCGCGACAATGATTCATGCCAGGGACCATAAACAGGCGGAAAAAATCCTGCGTTGCGGCACGACCGCCCATGGTGCGCTCAGTCAGCTCGTAATAATCGATCACATTCAGCGGCACCACGGATTGATCGGCCCAGCCTTGGTAAGAAATGATTTTTCCACCATTGGCTTTGAACTTGCGTAAATCTGGGTTCGAACCCGAGTACATGGTTTCCATCATCCCTAGCCGCTGATAGTCGCGGTCAAAATCAAACTGTGAGGGCTGCCAATCGGGACCGGGATCGGGCATAAAGCCGATATAGCGAAACAAATCACCCATAAATTTCCAGTATGTGGACTCCGCGCCATCACGGCTGATGTAATTATCAATCCAATTCAGTTCAGAACCCCGCAGAGCCCCGCCGGTGTAAAGCGCTACCCCCGCTGAGTTTTTCGGCCCCTCGTAGATTTTACGCACCACACCCACCTGCTCGGGCGTGAGGCAATCAGCGCTCTCCCCGCCCTTACATTGCAGTGCTACCGGATCAAACCCACACCTGCGGGGATCGCCAATAATTCCGTCTTTGACGTTGTCATGCATGTCACATTTGGCGACTACGGCGGCGTTGACCATCTTGGCCTTGTCGGCCCCGAGAATTTGCTTACCCGACTTGTCGCGGTTAACGACGACGTTCCAAAGCAATTGCATCCCTGCGCCGGTCTCGTTGATGACTGGCGCACCGGCGATGATGCCATCGAAATCATAGGGGAAGCGTTGCGCCTCGACCAAACCTTGGCGTCCGCCGGTCGAACAGCCCGCGTAGTAAGAGCGCGTGGGTGCTTTTGAATAAAACTGCTGGGTAATTGCTTTGCCCGCGACGGCACTGACGTGCGTTGCGCGATAACCGAAATCGATTTCTGTTTGAGTATTGTTGTAACCCCACTTCGCATCCAGCGCCGTCGACTTATGACCCATATCCGATGCAATACAGGCATATCCTTTCTTCAACGGCGCATTACATGCGGCAGTAAATACCGCACCACAGAAGCCGCCACAGCCGACTTTAAAAAACTTGCCATTCCAATCCGACATCGGCATGCGCAATTCGAAACCGACTGCCGGGGCAACATAGCCCTGTACCTGGCAAAATGCTGGGAGGTCCGTTGTCGCCGCGACAGTCTTTGACGAGGTGATCTGTGTCGGGGCGTCCATCACACGCGAAAAATCCGTCCCCGCTAACGCCGCACACTGTTGAGAAGTATCGCTCGGGGCTTGTGCATGGGCGGCAGAGACGAATCCCAACACGGCGACTGCGGCGAATAAATGGTTCAGCATCACGCCCCCCGACCTTACACGGACCAGCATAGGTCGCCTCCGCGCCGACCTGCAATAGGATCCAAGCCCGCCAAGCAGGCTTATCTGGGCTTTTGTGCAAATCGCATCCAATCGCGATCCCTTTTTCGCGCCTATTAACTGCCCCAATGGGTCAACAATTGGGCTTATCCATGTGGTTCATTAGAAGCGCATGATCATCGATGGCTTTAAGGCCCTGGTTGGAAGCTAAGCAAGCCCCAACCGCCACGGCTCAAAATAAAGAAGCCCGGACAACCGTCCGGGCTTTTTTAGCATTCACGGATAAATCCGCTGGCGGCTTAGACCGCTTCCTTCAGCGCCTTTGAAGCGCGGAACGCAACTTTCTTACTGGCTTTAATCTTGATCGCTTCGCCTGTGGCAGGGTTACGACCCATGCGCGCGGGGCGCTTACGGACCTGCATGATGCCGAAATCCGGGATACGAATCTTGCTGCCCTTCTTCAGGTGCTTGGTGATTTGGCCAACGAAGTCGACCAAGATCTCGTTTGCGAGCTTCTTGGACAGTTCATGGTTCGTGGCAAGTGTTTCTGCGAGATGCTTCAAAGTGACGATCTCTTGTTTGGCGGTGTCTGATTTGGCCATGGGGTCCTTCCTTTTTTAGAACACGCGTTGAATCGCGAAAGAGAGAATCACAGCAGGAAGCCTGATGCAAGCCAAAATACACTATTCATAGGGGTTTTTGAGGGATTGAGCCCCCAGGAATAGCATACAGCCAGCAGGCTTCCAGGGCTTAAAAATGCTCATTTTAGGGCTGGAGTATGAGACGTTGAGGTAATGTTTCGTCTGAGGATTGGACTGACATCGAGAATTTTAGAGCATCGTTGATTAGCGCCTCGCCGCGCTCAGTAGCGCAGCGCAACACTCATTTGAGCCATGTTTTCTGAGGCTTTTCTTGATCTTGGATGGCTCGGCCTAATGTCTTAAGGCCATCTCACGTGAGGCAACATTGCAGTTCTAGCGTTCGCGGAACGCCTCATCGCGCAGCTTAATAAAGGGCTTTAAAAGGTAGCTCAGAACCGACTTCGAACCTGTGCGGATATCTACTGAAGTGCCCATTCCCGGAAGAATCTGCAACGGGTTCGATTCGCTTCCGAGATAGTGTTTAGCACTGCGAATCACCACCTTGATATAGGGCGTTCCACCGTCGGGAACCGTCGAGTCTGGGGCAACCGAAATGACTTCGCCGCTAATTCCGCCTTACCGGGCGTAGTCATAGGTATCAACTTTCACTGTGGCTTTTTTGGCCGGCACTGACAAAGCCACCGAAACTTTTGGTATCGCTGAGTTGTTGATGCGACCGCGCGGCTCGCGGGACTGCTACACCGTCCCCACGGATTTTAAGGGCAGCAAAATTATCTACTTCACGCCAAGCGCTGAGTATCGGAAAAACTACGTTTCAGCAGTCGATGTGATCAACGGAACTGTTTATCCTGAAACCCTCTCAGCAAAGTGGTTAAAGATGCGGCTGCCGACATCACCGAGCTTTACGATTTGTATTTGGAGCGCGTCAAGAGTATCGCGCCCATCCGCCGGGCGCAAATTGGGATACCGTCTACGTCGCGACCAGCAAATAATCTGAGCGATTCATACCCCCGTCGGGCCAGGACAACCGATACTCATCCATGGCTTGGCAGAAAGTGGGCAGGTTTTCTGCTAGATTATATATTAGAATAATTCTAAGATAATTGCATGAAGACCTGAGAGTCGCCTCCGATGCCTACTTCCAACCACCGTTCAGTTCATGGAGAATGCAATGTCGAATCAATCAAGCTGCCCCTTTTCTGGCGGAACCGCCACGACCAGCCGCCGCAACGTTCTAGCCGCAACCACTGTGCTCGCAGCCGCCGCGGCCACAACTCAACCCCTCAGCGCTGCGACAGAGTCATCAAGCGTGAAGAGCGGACCTTCTACCGGCGGAGGTGGTGGCGCTGACTACAACTGGTGGCCAAAGCAGATCAACCTCAGCATCCTGCATCAGCATGCGCCCGCATCAAATCCCATGGATCAAGATTTCAAATACGCAGATGCGTTTAAGAAACTCGACTATGCGACACTCAAAAAAGACCTGAAGAATTTAATGACCACCTCGCAAACGTGGTGGCCGGCTGACTGGGGCCATTACGGTGGTCTTTTCATCCGCATGGCGTGGCACGCTGCGGGCACGTATCGCACGGGCGATGGTCGTGGGGGTGGCGGCACCGGCAATCAGCGCTTCGCGCCTTTGAATAGCTGGCCCGACAACGGCAACCTCGATAAAGCACGTCGCTTGCTGTGGCCAATCAAGCAGAAATACGGCAACCAGATTTCATGGGCCGACCTGATGATCCTCACCGGCAACGTTGCGCTGGAATCCATGGGCTTCAAGACCTTTGGCTTCGGTGGCGGCCGCGCAGATATTTGGCAGCCCGAAGAAGACATCTATTGGGGCGCGGAAACCGAGTGGCTTGCTAACAAGCGCTATACCGATGATCGCAAATTAGAAAATCCGCTGGCTGCAGTGCAGATGGGTTTGATTTATGTGAACCCGGAAGGTCCAGATGGCAAACCCGATCCAGTGGCCTCGGGCCGCGATGTCCGCGAAACCTTTGGCCGCATGGGCATG
>Ga0049084_10000146_pt1 | contig 26228 bp, 15 predicted proteins | sample GreLakmeON33MSRF_FD_66720 | JGI IMG/M metagenome (GOLD analysis project Ga0049084, IMG submission 66720) | Freshwater lentic microbial communities from great Laurentian Lakes, MI, USA - Great Lakes metaG ON33MSRF | ecosystem: Environmental > Aquatic > Freshwater > Lake | place: Great Lakes... | reverse complement strand
GCAGCTTGGCCGAGCCGGCCGGCCGCATTCAGGCGAGGCGCTAGACGAAACGCCACGTCCTCGCTTTCGAGTTTCGATTTCTCGTGTAGTTTCGCCAACTCCATGAGCCGAGCGATGCCTGGGCCACCCCGATTTCGCAAGCATTCCAAGCCGTGTTTCACATAGATTCTGTTTTCATCCAAGAGCGGCACGACATCGGCCACGGTGCCAAGCGCCGCCAACCCGATCGACCGCAGCAGCATCTCCCGGAGGCGTGGCGTCACCTGCTTGGCGCCGCAGTGTCGCGTGGCAATCGCCCACGCCAGTTTGAACGCCACGCCCGCACCACAGAGTTCGCCAAACGGATAGCTGAATCCTGGCAGTCGGGGATGCACGAGCACGGTGGCCTCGGGGAGCGTCTCAGCAAACGAATGGTGATCGGTGACAATCAGTTCGAGACCGAGTTGTTTTGCGGTGAGGGCTTCGGCGACGCTCGCAATACCGCAATCAACCGTAATGATCAACTCGGCTCCCTTGTTGGCGAGCGTTGTGAGCGCGTCACTGTTGAGGCCGTAGCCCTCATCGAATCGGTCGGGCACATACCACGTGGGCGTTGCGTCGATCGCCTCAAGGCATGCGATTAAGATCGCCGTGGCGCACATGCCGTCCGCATCGTAATCGCCGTAGACAACAATGCGCTTGCCAGCTTTGGCCGCTGCATAGATGCGGTCGGCGGCCTCAGGAATCCCTGGGAGTAGTTCCGGATCGCGAAGGTCCGAGAGAGAGCCCGCAAGAAATGACTTCACAGCCAAAGCGTCGGTGAGCCCACGGGCTGCGAGTAACCTCGCGACGATCGACGACACGCCCGCTGATCGTTCAAGCCCCGCCACCACGGCTTGATCGTGCGGCTGAATATGCCAGCGTTGAGGCATTGAATGAGTCCCTTGGGGAGCGGCGTTTGAAGTATACAGGATCTCGATCCAGGGCCAGAGAGAGAAAGATTGTGGCGACTGTGCCTGCGGGCGGCCGGGATGGATTCGTACTCGGCCAGCGACTCGCTATAGTGTGCATCTTCGCCGTCGCGCACGTCTGCTTCATAGAGAGGTTCTCATGTCGAGTGTTGCTACAAATTTTCCTCAGCTTCCGGTCAAGCCTCATCGAAATGATGTGCCAAAAGACAAGGTGCTCTGCGAGTACTGCACGGCTAAGTGCTGCCGCTATTTCGCGTTGCCGTTGGAAACGCCGACAACGCGAGAGGAGTTTGAGTACATCCGCTGGTTTCTGCTGCACGATCAGGCCTCGGTATTTACCGAGGACGGCGATTGGTATGTCTGCGTGCACACTGTTTGCAAGCACCTGCAGGCCGACCAACGCTGCGGCATCTACGAAACGCGTCCACAGATTTGTCGGGAATACACGACAAAAGACTGCGAGTACGAAGACGACTGGGTGTACGACCAATATTTCGAGACGGCCGAGCAGGTGGAAGAATACATGGATGCCGTGCTTGGCCCTGGTGGCGAGCACATCGGAGACGGCCGCAAGCAAAAAAACAGTCAGCGATCGATTCGGAGCGCAAAGCCTGCCCTGCTCCCCATTCTATAAAATAAACGGTGCCTGCCACCGTTTATTGTGAGGTTGTTTTGTGATAGAGCCACGCACGCTGAAAGGGTTTCGCGACCACTTGCCTGCGCAGGCGCTGGCTCGCGAAAATATTTTGGATATCGCGCGTAGGATCTACCGTTCCTACGGCTTTGCACCGATTGATACCCCAGCCCTTGAGTATCTGGATATTCTGACTGGAAAGGGAGGCGATGAGACAGATAAACAGCTCTACCGATTCAAAGACCATGGCGGCCGCGATGTGGGAATGCGGTTTGATCTGACCGTGCCATTGGCTCGGTTTTGTGCGCAGCATATCGCTGCGATCGGCACGCCTTTCAAGCGGTATCAGATGGCCAGTGTGTGGCGTGGCGAAAACACGCAGCGGGGCCGCTATAGGGAGTTTATGCAGTGCGATTTTGACACGATTGGCACCGCAAGTCCTGTGGCCGACCTTGAAATGGTGCTCGTTGTGCACGATGTGCTTCAAGCAATCGGCATCGAAAAGTTCACTGTGCGAGTCAATGATCGTCGCGTTCTGAGCGGGATCCTTCAGGAACTCTCCCTAGACGATCGATCGACCCACGTGCTGCGTGCGCTCGACAAACTCGGTAAGTCGTCAGCTGATTTGGTGGCCACAGAACTCAGCTCGCACCGCGTTCCGGATGAGGCGATCGCAAAGCTTCTGTCGATGTCGCAGCTCCAAGGCACGTCAGCCGATGTGCTCGCGGCGCTCGACGCGTTGGTTGGCTCGTCGGGAATCGGATGCGTTGGTGTGGCGAGCTTGCGAAAGGTGCTCGACGGGGTGCACCAAGCAGGGGTGGCGGCTGGGCGGGTCGTAGTGGATCCATCGATTGCTCGAGGGCTCGACTATTACACAGGCATTGTGCTGGAAAGTTTTTTGGACGAACTACCCGGCCTCGGCAGCATTTGTTCTGGTGGCCGCTATGACAATCTGGCTGGTCTTTACACGAAGCAGTCGCTGCCAGGCGTTGGAGCTTCGGTTGGAATCGACCGGCTCCTCGCGGGCCTCGAAGAGTTGGGGCGGCTGCACCTGACGGAGACTCCAGCGGACATTTTCCTCGTCTTTTTTTCAGAGGAACATCTGGGCGACTACCTCCGCGTGGCAGCGGCACTCCGCGGGGCCGGCATGGCCGTGGAATTTTTCCCCGAGGCCAAGCGAGTCGGGCAACAGATCAAGGTGGCTGCCAAGAAGGGATTTCCCGTGGCACTTTTGATCGGCAGTGATGAATTTGCCGCTGGCACCGCGCAGCTCAAGAACCTCGCCACGCAGGCCAGCGCCACAATTGATTGGCACGGTGATCTGCACGTGCTGGTGGATGCCATCCACTCCCAACTCCAGGCCATTCGAGCAGGGCACTAATCTGGATGCCCATGCCGCCGGTCATGACTCGGTCATGACCCACAGGAAGCAGCCCTCGCTACTTATTTTCGGATCGGCACATTCGCTCTCGAAAGAGGAGTAGGCCGTGGCTGGCATGGTACAAGGCTCCGCACTCCACATCCAGATCGGCAGTCTGTTCGAGGTAGGTTACAAGCCGCTCAGCGGCCCTCTGGACCCACGGTTCACCCAATCGCTCGTCATCCAGCCACGCCACCAAGACTTCAAAAATATGTCCTGTGGTACTCAGCTTTGCAAACGTATCGGCCGATGTGCCAGGGCGGTCGAATGAATGGATTGAAAAGCTGCCATCTGCCTGTTGGAATCGCCTGGCACGCTCGATAGAAGATTCTATTGTGTCATCTGCGGCCGCCCAGCCGCCGGAGAGTTGTGTTGTGTCGGTGGCACTCGCGGTGATGTGGCGGTTGAGTGCTGAAACCAAACCGTAGAGTCGGTGCGCGCCGCCGCACGCGCTGGTAGAAATATCTGCAGCGGCCTCCATAGCAACAACACGTTCGGTGGTCCATGTGGATCCATCTCGCGCCTGCCACTCGGTATCCGGCGGCAGATAGGCCGAGAGCGCCATGAGCGTCCACGTGGCTTCCTGTCCTGGCTTGATGTCGGCCTGCGCCTGCGTAAGAAGATCGTTGACGGTGTAGTGTTTTCCGGCCACGACAAGCTTCGTGTCGAGTGGAATTCCTGTCAGGCCGCACTGCGAGAGATATCCAAGCCATTGATCCGGATGCCCTTGGCCCGTCGTGCTGCCTTCCTCGACCACCGCAAAGAGTCCGGTGTCTCCCCGCCGCAACGACCAGCCCTTCAACGTGCCATCGTCCAGCAGGTACTCCATCGCCGACGACACGCTGCCGTTGTGCGCCAACGGAAACTCGGGCCCAAATGCCAGAATGCCATGCACCACCTGCCATGCCCCGTGGACCTTAGCGTTGAGAAGCCGAGCGTCGCGGGCGTGAGCTAAAACGCCGTCGATGCGGCTGCAGAGGCCTTCTCCTGCCATCGCGAATCCGACAGGGGCGTTCTGCCCCGCTGCCTCATGAAAAGCCTTGTCGGTGCCGGCTTGCGTGGTCGGACGGCCGCATCCAGTGAGGAGGCAGAACATCAGGGAAGCCACGATATTCGGGAGAAACTCACGGAGACAATCGACGTGAACTTTTCGGCCGGTGACTGCGTACATACGACCGTTCCTTTCAGCAGTGGCTGTTGTAGGTGTCAATCGGGGTGGGGGGGACGCGGGGCCGAGCGACACGCTAGACGACACGCTAGAATAGGATACCTTCCAGATGTGCTCGCACGGGCACAGCGGCTGCGAATGTTTTTGTCGTTGATTGAAGTGGTTTGCTTTCAGGAGTGCAATCGAAACGATGCCTTTCTTTTTTGACCCAAATTACATGCTGGCGATTGCTCCAGCGATCCTGCTGGCTCTATGGGCACAGTGGCGAGTGCATGCTTCGTTTGCGGCCGCATCGAAGCAGCCGGCACCGCTCTCTGGTGCCGCTGCGGCTAGACATATTTTAGACTCAGCCGGTGCAACAAACGTAACCATCGAACAGGTACCCGGGCAACTCACAGACCACTACGATCCACAAACGAAGGTTTTGCGATTGTCTGAAGGGGTGTACGGCAGTCGTTCGCTGGCGGCCGTGGGTATCGCCGCGCACGAGGCTGGGCATGCATTGCAGGACGCGCAGGGCTATTCGCTCATGGCCATTCGCAATGCGGCCGTGGGAGTGGCCAATTTTGGGAGCGGCTTCGGGCTCATCGTGTTTATGGTCGGGCTCGGAATGGCCCTTGCGCCCTTGGCATGGTTGGGCATCGCACTCTTTGGAGCCACGGTGTTTTTTCAGCTCGTCAATTTGCCCGTGGAGTTTGACGCCAGCAACCGAGCGAAGGCACAGCTTGTAGCATTGGGCATTGTGCCTGCTGCCGATATGCTTCACGTCAATCGAGTGCTCAACGCCGCAGCATGGACGTATGTCGCCGGCACGCTCCAGAGCATCCTGACGCTGCTTTATTATGCCAGCTATCTCACCGGCGGTAGCAGCGATTCGGATCGCTAACGTTTGTTGTTGCAGTCTCTACGGCCAACTCGGGCAGGTGCTACCAGGCACCTGGCCTCGATGTGTGGCATGTACGCTTTTCCGTGTACGCCTCTACTGGTTGAGTGAGTACAGCACGACATTGAGGGCGATCTTTTCTGCATCCTGCCTGCTGTAGCCGGTGCATTCCATGGAGTTTTGCTTTTCCAATGCACAGGAAAGATCGTATGGGGAAAAGATCACGGCCCAGCGATCTCCGATACGAATACCCTCCAGCTTGGGTGGGATCAGTCGCTTTCGGGCTGCCATCGGGCCGTCGCCGCCGGATGGCTCGCGAAGCGTCACTTCGCGGATCGTGTAGCCGCCATACTCTTGGGCAGTAAAGATTGGGTCATCGGCGGGAATGTCTTCGAGCGCGTGGTTGGGCAGCACGGCGACGATTTCTTCGCGAAAGGCTTTTGTAAATTGGGCAGAGGCACAGACGCTGTCGGCCAAGAGCGTGCCGCCCCGCTCGAAGAACTGCCGCAGCCGTTCGCGGCGAGGAGCATCAAACGTAAATCCCTGACGGCCGTGCATGAAGACGAGGTGGTAGTCGAAGAGCCGTGGATCGGCGGGATCGATCTGGCTGGGCGTGTCGTCAACGCGAATGCCAAGTTCCCTGGCCGCAGCGCGCAAGATGTTGGCAAGTGCGGCAGGGGCCGCATCGCACATGCCACTGTGGCGGAGCTTGGCGATCGCAATCTGGCCTCGCTCGAACTGGCGTCGCGGTTCATCGATGCCACGGTCGATCGCAAAAAGTTCGTCCTTTCGCTTGAGCTCCCGGTTGGTAGCATATGCCAGCACGTTGGTGCCAATGGCTAGCGCCGCATCAACTTCATTTTTGACGCCTGCCGGTAGGGTGTGGCTGGAAGCACCCCCAATCTCCCAGAGGCAGGAGAGGCTCGGCATGGCCGGTTCATGCTTGTCGAGATCTGTCGGTGGGGCGTAAATCAGGCACGTGCGGCAGCCATAGTCGACTCCCAAGAGGGGACGGTGCAGTTCGGGTGGCACAATCTCCTCGGCGTGCCAGGCCGGATGCTCAGGCGGCAAGAGACGGAGTTGGTAATCCGGCTCGGGAAATATTTCACCAACGAGCTGTCGCAATCGCCTATCAAAATCGCCACTGGATGGGCAGCAGGCCTCCGCAAAGATAAATCCCCCTTCGTCGATGTAGCGTCGCAGGCGAGGTCCGGCATCCGGACCAATCGTAAAAGCACTTTTTCCAGACAGCCAGAGAACAGGAGCTTGTAGAAAATCCTCGGTGGTGGCCTGCTGTGTATCGAGCACGTGCCACGAGAGGCCGGCAGGATAATCCTTCCGCCAGCGGGATTCGACGTGTTCAACCAGATGAGCGATGTCGTGTCCGTGTCGATTCCAGTCAGATTCCGGGTTGTGGCGGCTCTTGGCAACGATCACAGGCCGGCGGCCCTTCGCCAAAAAGAGCAAGGCAAAGCTTGTGGCCACGACGGGGTCTTCAATTCGTCCTCCTCGGAATGCGCCTGAAAAAGCATCTTGAGTGTTGACAAACATCTTTGCCCCCTCCAAATACCAGTCGGCCTGTCCGATGTAGCGACGGGCGGTGAACCTCCCCACACGTTCCAAGCCATAGAGATAGTAGTAGTGCCACGTCTGCCCACCCGTGCCAGGATTTTCCAGAACCGAGAAATGCTTCCCAAGCCATTCGAGACCTCGCTCCAGCACCTTGGGCGATGAGCCGCCGCCGCAGCAGGAAACGTGATCGCGGGCAGCGCGAGCATCGGGGGTGCCGATGTGTTCGGAGGTGATCCACACGCTTGCAATGCCGGCGCATGTCATGCTGCCTGATCCGCCAGCGTTGCCCACCGTGTACCCCCAAGAGCCATCGCTGTTGGCACAGGCCACCCAGTATTGCTGCGCTCGCATCCACGTCTGTGTGCCAACCCGCACGCCGGCACGATCGGCTTCGTGCAGCGCAAGCAAGGCAAACTGCGCATTGGAGTTGTCGCCGGTGCCTTTTGCTTTGCCATACGACCACGAACCTGCCGCTGGACCCTGCACCACCTGGCTCTCTTCGAGCCACTTGACATTGCGTTCGAGTATGGGTCGATCAGCGTCGGGAGAAAGCATGGCCAGTGCGAGCGTCTGAAGCGAAACGGAGTAGGTTTCTTCAGGCTTCTGTAGTCGAAGCCAGTCGAGCGATCGTTGCATTGCCACGTGGCTCCTCTCAACGCCTGCATTGGCTAGCGCCAGCACCACGAGGGATGTTGCCCCGACGCGAGTGTCTTCTGTGCGCATGGCGCATTCCCAAGAACCGTTGGGCTTCTGCTCACGAATGAGCCAGTCTCTCGCCTTCTCAATCGACCGCTGGATTTTTTGTGAGGAGACTGACGGGGAATCTTTGTCTGCAGCCGCCAGAGGCTTTGCCCCGCTGGCCGGTAGGAAGAGGAGCAGGAGCAGTGCAACCGTTGTGGGTCGTCGGCCTGTCTGCTGGGGCGTTCGGTGCGAAAGAAAAGCAACCATAAGCAAGATTCACTGCTGCTCTCAGGAAGTGCCACTGTGTCGGTCTGTTGGCGTCCGGCGAGACTGGAAGGAACCAAAACGACACACGGGCATGAATGCGTCGAACCATATCCAATGCTACCGCTTTTCGTCGCGGGCAGGAGGAACCCCCATAAAACCCTGATGATCAGAGGCCACCGTTTGCCGCTTTGGCCGCGGCGGCGGATACTAAAGCTGTCCCGCGTCTAAACTTCACGGCTCGTGTGAGCCCAAGAAGGATCCCCAAGTGTCCACAGCCCCCCGCACCAAAACGCTCGACGACATTCTGCAGGAGTTCAGCCAACACAGGAAGCTGATGCAGGATGAATTACAAAAGGTCATCGTTGGCCAGAACGAAGTCATCGAACAGCTCTTCGCCGCAATCTTCACTCGCGGACACTGCTTGCTCGAGGGGGTGCCGGGGCTGGCCAAAACGTTGATGGTGTCGACGCTTGCCAGGATTCTGGACGTCGGCTTCAAGCGAGTTCAGTTTACGCCTGACCTCATGCCTTCCGATATCACCGGCACCAACGTCCTTGAAGAAGATGACGCCGGCCGCCGCAACTTCCGGTTTGTCGAGGGGCCAATATTCACAAATATTCTGCTGGCCGACGAAATCAATCGCACGCCGCCAAAGACTCAGGCAGCACTCTTGCAAGCGATGCAGGAACGAGAAGTGTCCGTGGGGCAGGAAACCTACAGCCTGCCCGATCCATTCTTTACGATTGCCACGCAGAATCCAATCGAGCAAGAAGGTACGTATCCGCTGCCAGAGGCGCAACTTGATCGATTCATGTTCAACATCAAGGTGGGATATCCGACAGCACCCGAAGAGGAGCAGATTCTGATGGCCACAACCCGGGCCGAAAAACCCGAGGTGAAGAAGGTGCTCTCCGGCCGCGCAATCGTCAACATTCAGAAGCTTGTTGGCAGCGTGGCGGTGAGCGAATACATCGTTCAATATGTCACCCGATTGGTGCGTGCCACGCGGCCCAAGGATCCGCTCTCGCCCTCCTATGTGGCGGAGTTGGTTGACTGGGGTGCCGGCCCCCGTGCAGGACAGTTTTTGATTCAGGGGGGCAAGGCGATGGCGGCGATGGGCGGGCGGTTTAGCGTTTCGATTGACGACATCCGCCGGATCGCTGTGCCTGTATTGCGGCATCGCGTTGCCACGAATTTCCAGGCGCAGGCCGATGGCCTGACGAGCGAATCAATTGTGGAGCGGTTGGTGCGAGAAATTCCCGAGCCCGCGATTCCGAAGTTGGTGAAATAAAAGCGAGAGTCACGCATGGTGCGCGCAGTTGAGGAATATCTAAAGCCGGAAGTCGTACGGCAGATCGCGAGGCTGGATCTGCGCGCACAGTTCATCGTGCGAGGGTTTCTGCAGGGATTGCACGCGAGCCCCTATCAGGGTTTTTCGGTTGAATTCAGCGAGCACAGAAAATATACCCCCGGCGATGATCCCAAGGGCATCGACTGGCTTGTGTACGCAAAGACCGATAAGCACTACATCAAAAAGTTTGAGGCAGAGACCAATATCACTGGTTATCTCGTGATCGACACAAGTGCTTCGATGGCCTACGCCTACCGCCAGGAGATCAGCAAGCTCGACTACTCGATCTCGCTGGCTGCAGCCCTGTGCTGGCTCATGGTTCATCAGCAGGATCCTTGCGGCCTCATGGTGTTTGATGAAAAGCTTCACGCCAGCCTGCCCGCGAGGTCGAAGCGTTCGCAGATTGCGCAGGTGCTGGCTGTGCTCTCAAAGGTTCAGCCCTCCGGAAAGACCGATATTGCGAAAAGTCTCGTGCAGGTGGCCGCCATGCTGAGGCACCGATCGCTTTTGATGATCTTCAGCGATCTTCTAGCGGACGCTGAGCCGATCCGAGACGCGCTTCTTCGACTGCGGCACCGTGGCCACGATGTCATTCTATTTCATGTGCTGGACGAAGCCGAAGTCAAATTTCCATTCAAGGGGATGGTAGAGTTTACGGAGCCGGAATCACTCGATCGACTCGTCGTGGATGCCGACGCGGCCCGCAGGCAGTATGTAGAGAGCGTGCAGGTGTTTCGCGAAGAATACCGCCAGTTTTGCTTTCACGCGGGCATTGATTATGTGCCACTCGATACGGCCATGCAGTTCGATAGGGCGTTGATGGAATATCTTGTCAGCCGCCGCAATCGATTCTGATGCGACTTTGATCGTTGAGCCTCAGGATGGTGGAGATGGGCCTTTCTTTTCTGACGCCGCTGTTGTTGGGTGGGGCGGCGCTCGTTGCCGTACCGCTGGTCCTGCATCTGATCATGCGTCGCAAGCCCGTGAAGCTGGAATTTCCAGCACTGCGTTTCCTGAAGAACAAGGCCGTGGCCAATCGCCGCCGCTTGCGGCTCAACCACCTCTTTTTGCTCCTGCTGCGAATGGCGGCCTTGGCATTCTTGGCGCTGGCGCTGGCCCGTCCGACGTTGCGTGGAGCCGGTTGGCTGGCCGATGGTGAGGGCCCCGTCGCGGCAGTATTTATTTTTGATACCGCACCGCGGATGCTCTTGTGCGAGGCCAATCGCACACGACTGGAACAGGCGGCGTCGATGGCGAAGGTGCTGTTTGAAAAACTGCCCCCGTTGAGCAAGGTCGCTGTGATCGATACGTCTGGGGGGGCGGTGGCCTTTTCGCCCACACTTGCTGCGGCCACTACTCGGATCGAACGGCTCGCTGCGTCGACGCCGATAACCTCGCTCTCCGCAGCGATTGCCGAGGGCTATAAGTTGCTCGACACGTCTCGCCTGGTGCGACACGAGGTGTATCTCTTTACTGACTGCTCGCAAGGCGCGTGGAATGGAGCAGCGCCTTTGGAGCTTTCTGCGTTGCATCCCGACACCAGTCTCCTGGTGGTCGATGTGGGTGCTTCATCGTCACATAACTTCGCGATCGAAGCGGCCGAACTCTCTGGCAATCTCATTGCAGCCGGATCGCCGCTCTCAATCGCTGTGACGACCAACCGCACCGGGCCGGATGCCAATCGCGCAGTGACCGTGGAGATGCTCAACGCTGATGGCCAGTATGTGAGGCGAGCGATCAAGCCGGTTGTGTGGAAGCAGGGGGCCCGTGGTCAGGTCGATTTTGAGGTTGCTGGCCTCGAGCCTGGCGTGCGTCAGGGCCGCGTGGTGATCGACGGATCGGATGACCTTGAGGCAGATAATGTTCGCTCCTTTACCGTTGAGGTGGGAACTCCGGCACGCGTGCTCGTGGCGGCGCCGGCTCCCGCGGAACGCACGGGACTATTTATGATGCAGGCTCTCTCGCCAGCGGCGCTTCGAATGTCGGGTAAGGCAAAATGGATTGCCACGCTGATCGATACTGCACAACTTGAGGCTACTCCGTGGGACGGCGTGAGCGGAATCGTGCTGGTCGATCCGCCACCGCTGCCGGCACGTGTTTGGGAGTTGCTCGGGCAATGGGTGGCCGGCGGCCGGGGACTGGTGGCATGGCTTGGGCCTCGGGCCGTTGGTTCCCAGTCCGTTGCGGGTGCTCTGCCATTCAATTCAGAGATGTCGCAGAGCGTGTTGGGCGGCCGGATTGTGCGCGTGTGGCGAAGCCCAGACGGCAGCAACTTTCTGAGTCCATCGTCGCTCGACCACCCGATGCTAGCGGCTTTTCGTCGCGTGGGAGACGCCGTGCCTTGGCAGGATTTTCCAGTGCACCGGCACTGGGAGTTTGAGCCATTGTTTTCTCCTGCCCACGCTGAAGGCGGAACTGAGGCTAGCGCATCCGATCCGACTGCTGCCCATCCCGTTGCCGCCTATCGCAACGGGTTGCCCGCCCTTCTGGAACATCGAGTGGGGCAGGGAACTGTTCTCACGATCACGACCCCAGTTTCCCAGTCGGCCGGCGATCCCGATGCGTGGAACACGTTGGCCACAGGCTTTGAGCCTTGGCCATTTGTGATGCTGGCCAACGAAACCCTGCTCTATGCGATCGACACAGCAGACGACCGCAACATTATCGCAGGCAAACCGGCAGTGATTCATCTGGCAAAGCGAGATGTGCCAGCGGCGTTTGTGCGAACTCCGAGAGGAGACGACTTTCCCTCAGCAGTTGACCAGAAGCGGGGCACAATCACTGTGACGGCAACGCAGGTGCCCGGCAACTACACCATCCGTTCCGGCGGAGAGGTCGGCGGAATCTCCACAGGTTTTAGCGCGAATCTGGATGCGTCGGCGACCGATACAACCCGGCTCAGAGAGGATTCGTTGGCCCTCATATTTGGCGTCGGCCAGCGGATGGCTCGCACGGAAACGGATCTTGTGCGAGACGTCAATCTCGAACGCATCGGCGCCGAACTAGGCGGTTGGATCATCATGCTTGTGGCGCTGGCGATGGCCGGCGATTGGATTGTGGCCAACCGCTTTTACGCCCCTCGCGACGATTCGGCTCCAACGGCGGGGCCTGCGGCCGCGTTTGCGGCGTTGGGATCCCCGCTTGACGGTTCGGCAGTGCAGCCACTGCCGAAGCCTGCGATGGAGGAGGCGAGCGCATGATTGCCGCAAGCGCAATCGAAGATTTTGCGATCAACTTCGATCCGGTCGGATCGTGGATGGTCGTCAGCGTGGTAACAGCGGCGCTGGCCGCGGTGCTTTTTGCATGGGCCCCCGATCCATCGCGGGTGTCTGGCCGTGGGCGTATGCTGCTTGTATTGCTTCGGTTGGGATCATTTCTGGCGATTCTGGCCTGTCTGCTGCGGCCCACATTTGTTTCGAGCACCAAGGCTCGGCAGCAGGGAACGGTGATCGTGCTGGCAGATGTGTCTGAGAGCATGTCCGTGGCTGATGGACCCAATGGCCGCACCCGCTGGCAGGAAGTCATCGTTGCGATGGCTGCAGCAAAGCCGGCCGCAATAGAGTTGGTTGCCGAAGGCGACTTCGATATTGCGCTCTGGCGATTCGACCGCGAGACGCAGGCTGTCATTGCCAAACGCGAGGACCCACTCGCGATCGGTGCGTGGCCAGACAGACCTTCACAAGATGAAACGGCGATCGGTGCAGCAATCGACGACAGCGTGCGGGCCAGTGCCGGGAAAAATTTGGCCGGCATCATCGTGCTCAGCGACGGAGCGCAGCACGCCTATCCGCCCCGAGATATGCCGCCGCAATCGGCGGCACGCAAGGTGGGGGATGCGGGCGTGCCGCTGTGGAGCATCACGTTTGGCCAGCAGCGAGGCACGGGGCAGGGCCGCGACGCCGCGATTTCCAATCTGGCAGTCGCCGAGACGGTGTATCTCAAAAATGCGCTCGAGGTCGCGGGCCGCGTTCGGCTAGACGGGTTGGGTGATCGCCAGGTCGTCGTCAAACTGATGGCTGAAAACAACGCAGGCGGCATGGAGGAGGTCTCCCGCACGACGGTGCGGGGCGCGGCTCAAAGCACCGAAGAGGCTGTGCGACTGGCGTGGACGCCGCGGAGTCTTGGTGAACGCAAAGTATCGCTCGTGGTCGACCCACAAGAAGGAGAAGTGGTCCTCACCAACAACGAACTCTCCACGTTTGTAGAAGTTATCGACGGGGGACTGCGAGTGCTCTATCTCGAAGGAGCATTGCGGGTCGAGCAGAGATTTCTCCGTCGAGTGCTCTCGGCGAGTCCAGACATGCAGGTTGATTTTCAGTGGATCGATTCCAGTCGGCGCGAGGAATGGCCTGTGGATATCGGTACGACATTAGCCCACGACTACAACGTGTTTGTGATCGGCGACCTCGCTGCGGCGGCGATCAGACCCAATGACGTGCAGGCCATTCGAAAGAAGGTAGAGGGCGGCGCAGGAATCGCACTGCTCGGCGGTTTTCAGTCGTTTGAGGCGGGTGGCTGGGGGGATTCGGAACTCCAGCCTCTCCTCCCGTTTGAAACCGACCGTTTAGCGAGACAGCCATTTGACGAACCGATGCGAGCGGGGCTCCATCTCAAGGGGCCTCTCCAGATGCTGCCCGATCCGAGGTTCGGCTCGCTCTCCATACTGCGGCTTGGTCGAAACGATCAGGAGTCACGCGCTGCGTGGCAGGCCTTGCCAGCCCTCGAGGGCGCCAACAACCTTGGTCGATTGGATCCGACAGCCAAGCCGCTGGCAGTGTCCGCTGCGGGGCAGCCGCTCTTGGTAGCGAGGGAATATGGCGATGGCAGAGTGCTTGCCTTTGCACCCGATTCCACCTGGCGTTGGGTGATGCAGGGAGCTGGCGAGCAACACCGCCGTTTCTGGCGGCAGTTGATTCTCTGGCTCGCGAAGCAAGACGACGCGGAGAAAGATTCGCTCTGGGTGCGGTTGGCGCAGCGGCGGGTGTCGCCAGGCACAACGCTGGCTTTTGACGTGGGCCTGACGCAACCGGATGGGACCGCGATCGTTGATGCGGCGATGGAAGCCGTTGTGATTTCGCCTGCAGGAGAGTCGCGCACCGCGCGTCTATCGAAGCGGGGCGACACCTTTTCGGGATCGCTGACTGATTTTTCCGAACCGGGAGACTGGAAAATCGTCGTGAAAGCAACGCGGTCAGGCAAGGCCACTCCTCTGGAGCGTGCTGCACGTTTTACGGTTGTCCGTCAGGACCTTGAACTGGCCAACCCGCTGGCCAACCCGCTCCTGATGCGGCAACTTTCAGAGGCAACCGACGGCGGCGTGCGATCACCCGAGGAGATCTCCGACATCCTCGAGGAGATCAAAGGCAAGCCGGCAGCCTTCGAAACATTAGAACAGTGGTCGTATACGCCGTGGGATAAGTGGCCCATGTTTCTGCTGATAGCGGGACTGATGTCGGTTGAGTGGTTTTTTCGTAAGCGATGGGGCCTCGTGTAGAAACGTCTTTCGGGCCCTTGCGGGGCCCTTCATTTTCATCTTTTGCTGGCCGGACTGGTTTGCTACCCTTCCCAGCCCTCGCATCTTGATCATCTGTTCGCCTGCCGCAGTGGCAATGAATTCGTGCGACGGCAAGGAGGTCGGATATGTCCAAGCGACGACCGATTCGCGACAAACTTCTCCTCGGTGGCCTGCTCGTCAGCATTATGGTCGCCACACTTTCGGCCAGTAGTTTCCTCGGAATCTATTCTTACAGACGGCTGGTGCGGGCGTTGAGTTGCCGCGCTGCAGAACTGCCGCGGGCCAGTGACCTCGGTGAATGCGTGGGCATGCTGCGGGTTGCCCACGCCAGGGCGATGTCTGGCGATCCGAAGGCGTTCAACGGCGATCATGCCACCCGCCCCTCTGTCGAGTCGATTGTGGCTGGTGCCGATGCCGAGGCACACCCGCATGAGGAACCGGCCTTTGGCGACTCGTTCACCGAACAGTTGGAGAAGACGTCGTGGACGCTTGATCGCTATTGCCTAGAGCTTACGGAAGGCGAACTCGATGACATGCCCTTTGGCGACCGCAGTCGCGAACGGGAGACGGCCAGAAGCATTGCGGTGTGCCTCAACACGATTGGCTTGATTGCCGAGCCGACGTTCGCTACGAATCTTCCGATCGGTTCGGAGCCAGGAACGGAATCAATCGCTGCACCACAAACCGAGCCGCTGGAAGAGCCTGTGCCGGGGCAGCGGCGTAAGTTGCTTGCGATCCAGCCGCATCTGGAAGTGCTGGCGGCCCTTTCCGCGGAGTTACCCAGCTTTCTCCAAGACCGTCTTCACGATTTATCTCACGAGGTTCGCACGGGCTACCGGACGCTCATCATCACGACGTGGGCGTCGGCTATGGCGGCCGCAGTGCTGCTCGCGGCGCTGGGCATCCTCACGTACCGCTGGGTCTTTCGTCCGCTCCGGCTTTTAGGATACGGTTCTCGTCGGGTGGCGGCGGGTGATTTTGCGTTTCGACTGGCGCTGGATACCCGAGATGAAATGGCCGAGTTGGCCGATGCTTTCAACGATATGACCGAGCGTTTCCAAGAAATCCGAGACGATCTCGACGGGCAGGTGCAACTCCGCACGCGCGAGGTGATCCGCAATGAACAACTCGCGAGCGTCGGCTTTCTGGCTGCCGGAGTGGCCCACGAGATCAACAATCCTTTGGCCTCCATTGCCATGTGCGCCGAGTCGCTTGAGAGCCGGCTGGATTCAACGACACCGACGGCGGCCGATAGACAGGTCACCAAACGGTACTTGGAGTTGATTCAAAATGAAGCCTTTCGATGTAAAGGAATCACCGAAAAACTCCTTGACTTCTCTCGTCTCGGAGAGGTGCGACGACAGGCTACGGCAATCATGGCCTTGGTGGGCGACGTGGCCGAGATGCTGCGGCACGTGGGGCGTTTTGCCGGTCGGGCTATCGAGGTCGAGAGCAGTAGCGATGTGCTTGTGATGGTAAACCCACAGGAGATCAAGCAGGTTGTACTCAATGTGCTTGTCAATGCGTTGGACAGCATCGAGGAATCGGGGAACGTGCGAGTGGGCCTGAGGCGGAGTGGTCGCGAGGCCGTGCTGACGTTTACAGATGACGGTTGTGGGATGAGCGAAGAGGTACTCGAGCATCTCTTCGAGCCATTTTTTACACGTCGTAAGGCAGGGCAGGGCACCGGCCTGGGCCTCTCGATTGTGCACCGCATTGTGGCCGATCACGGCGGGCGCATCGAAGCATTAAGTCGTGGCGTGGGAATGGGTTCAACATTTCGCGTAACGCTGCCCATTGCCGAAATTGTGGCAGGCGCTCCACCCATCCAGCCCATCGACACACAGACAGATCATCGCCATCAGGCCGCTTAGCGCGGCAGCACAACCACGAAGTCCGAAGCAAGAAGGCACGTTGCCCTCGAGCCAGGCCAGACGATCATCTCAAGGGAAAGCACCAAGTGAAACAGCAGTGCAGGCCAATGCGAATTCTATTTGCCGATGATGAAACATCTATTCAGGAGTTAATGCGAATTGAACTTCCGCGTCTGGGGCACGAGGCGACAGTCTGCCCCGACGGTCGCACTGCATTGGCTGCGCTGGATCGCACAGCCTATGACTGCGTGATTGTGGATCTCGATATGCCTGGCATCGGTGGGCTGGACGTGATCAAGCGAGTGAGAGAGGTGGCGCCCGACACCGAGGCAGTGATTATCACGGGGAAGTCGTCGCTGGAAAGTGCCGTCAGCGCAGTGCGGCAGGGAGTCTTCGACTACCTCACAAAACCTTGCAAGCTGGCCGAGATTCAATCCGTTTTGGAGCGCGTGCGTAAGAAGCGAGAGCTTACCGCCAGACTGCGGGCGCTGGAAGGACGCGTGCGCCGCGCGGAGGGGAGCACGCAACTCGTCGGCGATTCAGCCGGCTTACGGGGCGTGAGAAAGCTCATTGCCAGAGTCGCGGCTAGCGAATCCAATGTGCTGGTGCGCGGCGAAACTGGCACCGGCAAGGAGTTAGTGGCTCGGGCTATTCACGAGGGGAGCCAGCGTGCCGCCGGGCCGTTGGTGGCTGTGAATTGCGGGGCGATGCCCGAGCATCTGGTGGAGAGCGAACTGTTCGGTCATCGGAAGGGGGCCTTTACTGGCGCCGATGAGCATCGGGCAGGTTTATTTGAAGTGGCTGATGGCGGGACACTTTTCCTAGATGAGATCGGCGAATTGCCCAAGGCATTGCAGCCCCGATTATTGCGAGCCCTCGAAAGCGGTGAGATTCGCCGCGTCGGCGATAATCATCCCATCACAGTCGACGTACGTGCAGTGTGCGCAACGCACAGGCCCCTGGAAGACATGGTGGTAGCTGGCACGTTTCGAGAGGATTTGCTGTTTCGAATTAACACGTTTGAGATCGCGATCCCGCCTCTGCGGCAGCGACTCGAGGATCTCCCAGAGTTAGTGCATCACTTTGTGCGAGAGGCGAGGCCACAAACCCCGCCAGAAGCAGTGCTCATTGAGGCCAGCGTGCTGGAGGTCCTCGCCGCCCACCAGTGGCCTGGCAACATTCGCGAACTCGCTAATGTCATTGAGCATGCCCTCGTGCTCTGCGACGACTTGCCCCTGTTGGTCGACCACCTGCCAGCTAGGCTCGGAGCACTCAAGCCGCGAGCCAATGCGGGGGAAAGGATTCTTGTAACGACCGCCGAGCCGGTAGTTGTCGCGTCGCCTTCGGTGGCAGCAGGGCCTGCCGCAGCAGCCAAGCCCGTGAGCCTTCGCGAATTAGAGATTCAGGCCATTCTGGAGGGGCTCGAACGCAACCAAGGCAACAAGGCGCGTACGGCCGAGGAACTCGGCATCAGCCTCAAGACGCTCTACAACAAATTGCACCAGATTCACGATGGCGTTGCTCCCGATGGCGGGTTTGCACGGACGGCTTAAGCCAGGCCGTCGCTACGTTATTTTACGCACAACTCCCGCCATTACGCCGAGGACGCGAGCGTTTTTCACGTAGATCGGCTTCATCGAAGCATTGGCTGGCTGGAGCCGAATGCGATCTCGCTCAGGAAACCATTGCTTGAGCGTGGCCTCACCGTCTTCTGTTTGGGCCACAACGATATCGCCAGAATGAGCCGTCTGTTTCTTTTGGATCACGACCCAATCGCCGTCGGCAATATGCGCATCGATCATCGAGTCGCCCATCACCTTGAGCACAAAATGGCTGTCGCGGTTGAAGAGATCCTCAAAGTTGATGCGCTCATTTTGTTCCTCGGCAGTCCGCAACGTGCCCGCAGCCACCATGCCGGCCATCGGCAGGCCGCGGAGGTGCGCAGGCTCCATGACGAGTTCAATCGCACGAGACATATTTTTTTCGCGTGTGATGAATCCCTTGCGTTCGAGTGCTTTCAAATGGCAGACCACGCCATTCGGCGAGCGAATTTTGAATCCGAGGCCAATTTCGCGGACGGTTGGCCCATACCCGCGAGAATGAATTTTGTCGCGTATAAATTCGTAGATATCCATCTGTCGCTGGGTTGGCACATCTTCGGAAGAGTCTGACGAGACGCCCTTGCCCCGCAGTCCCAGCAGGCCGCCTCGCAGGGCCGAACTTTTGGCCGACATGACGGCGGAGGACGGGCGGGGCCTGATTTTTTGTCCTGTCGATGCCGTGCGGAGTTTCTTTTTGGCCGTGCTTTTACGAGCAGTTGTTTTTGGCATGTCGAGGCGGGTGAACCGCGTTCCTGAAGGTGAATTGTGGCCGTAGTTTTGATTGAAAAGGATAGGTCTGGCACACGAACGAGGGAAGCGGGCGAACATGAACGAAGGTATCTTACTATACGGACGTTCAAATGCAAGCCCTCTTGTTTGGCACGTGCGTATTTCTCCGCATGCTTCCGGCCGGCTACAATGCCACACCGTCGGCACACGCCGTCGGTCAACACTCCGGAGCACACAGGCATGCCAATCCTCAATTCCTCAGGCCTTCGCCCCTTCAAACTTTCTTTCTCTAGGTGTGGAGGCCGATTGTGCTGTGCCTGTGCCCTGTGGTTCATGGGGGCAGCACAATCGCTACCAGCCCAGTCGGCTGTGGCCCAGCAATCCCCTGCTGAGTCGGTGGAAAAAGCGGCTGAAAAGAAGCCGCAACCCATGAAGAAAGCAAAGTCCACATCGACCATTGCTCAGATTAGGCTAGCCGGTTCGATGCCCGACGGCGTGGGGCAGGGGGGGCTTCTGGCCGATGTTTCGCCGCAGTTGCACCGAATCGTGGAGCGACTGGATAAGGCCGCCAAGGACGACCGGGTGAAGGCGGTGCTTCTGTCGATTGAGGCTCCGGATCTGGGGCGGGCCAGAGCCGATGAGTTGCGGGCTGCGATTGCCCGCATACGGAAGGCCGGAAAACCGGTGGCCGCCCATCTCATTGGCTCGGAGTCGGTGCACTACATCGTGGCAGCGGCGTGCAACACGATCACAATGCCTCCTGCTGCCACGCTCGAGATCACGGGAGTCCGTACGGAAGTCACGTTTTTTAAAGAGATGCTCGACACGCTCGGTGTGGATGCGGAGATTTTGCAGGTGGGTGAGTTCAAAGGTGCTGGCGAGCCTCTGACTCGCGCCAGCATGAGCCCCCAACTGCGAGCGCAGTACGAGAGTTTTGTAGGCGATCTTTTCGAGCAACTCGTGGAGCGGGTGTCCGCCGATCGCGCGCTGTCGGACGAACGCGTGCGGGAACTGATCGACGTGGGCGTCTTTACGCCCGATGCGGCTCTTGAAGCAAAGCTCATCGACGCGGTTGGTTATGAGGACGATGTGATCGGTGTCTTGAGTCAAACGATGAAAGTCGAGCAGCCAAAGATTGCCCGCGACTACGGGGAGCGGAAGATAGACAGCGACTTCTCCGGCATAGGCGGGCTCGTCAAACTCGTGGAGATGCTTTCGGGACAGCAGCAAGACGCCCCTTCTGGCAAGGGCAGGCAGATTGCAATCGTGCATCTCACCGGTGAAATCAAAGAGGGGAAGAGTTCCGAGGGCTTGCTTGGGGGTGGTTCGGTAGGCAGCGATACGGTGATTCAGGCTATTCGGGATGCCTCGAAGGATGACAAGGTGGCGGCGATCGTGCTGCGGATCGATTCGCCTGGTGGTTCGGCACTTGCCAGCGATCTGATTTGGCGAGAAGCCAAGCGGGCAGAAAAACCGGTTGTTGCAAGCCTGTCCGACATTGCCGCGAGCGGCGGTTACTACGTGGCGGTGGCGGCCGACTCGATCGTGGCAGCCCCAGGCACGCTCACCGGTTCGATCGGCGTTGTGGGAGGAAAGATCGCCATTGGAGGTGCGATGGAGCGGTACGGCGTGCATACCGATGTTGTAAGCAAGGGGCGGAATGCCGGCTGGCTTTCGATGCAGACGCCTTTTACAGAGCACGAGAGGGAGGTGTTTTTAGCCACTATGAAAGATGTGTATCGGCTCTTTACATCGAAGGTGGCTGCCGGCCGCAAGATGGATATGGAAAAGCTTGCGACGCTTGCCGAGGGGAGAGTTTTTACAGGCCGAATGGCCAAGGAAGCCGGTCTCGTGGACCGTTTGGGCACACTTGAAGATGCCATCGATGAAGCCAGAAAACTGGCCGGTATTGCGGAGGATGAGCCGACCGATCGGGTGCTCCTCCCCGAGCCGAAGGGCCTCTTCGATGATCTTTTTGGGGCTGTCGGCGGCAACGGCGATCCTGTGGCTCGGCTGGCTGGGAGTCAATCGGTCGTGAGCCGCAGTGATGCGATTGCACGCATGGCTCTGCTGGCGAGAATGGCAGGTGTTCCGGGTCTCGAATCGCTGGCATCGCAAGCCAATGCTTTGGTACAACTGTCATCAGGCCGACCATTGATGATGCTGCCCATGCACGTGAAGATAAAATAAAAGACAGGTAAACATTTTGCGAAGTCCACGGGCTCACGTCCTTTTTGAGGCCAACTACAGGCAACTCATCGACTCAAAGCCGAATGTGGCGTTGCTGCCTTGGGGAGCCAGCGAGGCCCACAACTATCACCTGCCCCACGGCACCGACATCATCGAGGCCACGGCTGTTGCCGAGCGAGCCGCTGAACTGGCCGTTGAGCGGGGGAGCCGCGTGATCGTGCTTCCCACCATCCCGTACGGCAACAACGCGCAACAGCAGGATCAGGTTGCCACGATTCATCTCTCCACCACGGCCACGCTGGCAATCCTGCACGACGTGGTGATGAGCCTCAAGCGACAGGGCATCGATCGGCTTGTGCTGGTCAACGGCCATGGAGGAAACGATTTCAAGCCAATGGTTCGCGACCTCATGCTGGAATGCTCCGCGACCATCATCGTCGTCGACTTCTGGAAGATTCTTCCAGATGTGATGGCCCGGATTTTTGCCGTTGAAGGCCCTGGGGATCACGCTGGCGCAATGGAAACATCCCTCCTCCTCCATCTGCGGCCCGAACTGGTCGTTCTGAACCAAGCCGGTAACGGTGCGACGGAGGCCTGGTGGCTGGGACCACTCTTGCAGCAAGGTGCATGGTCGCCCAGACCGTGGTCGCTGGTGCATCCCGACACAGGCTGTGGAGATCCGGCAACCGCCACCGCAGCCAAGGGGGCCGAATACTTTGCAGCGATCACGACAGCGGTTGCGGATCTGTTGGTCGAATTTTCATCCGCCACGTAAACGTATGGCGAGAGTTCGCTGCGAATTCTTTCTCCACAATTATTTCTCTACGGCGTACACGTGCAGGGCTACCGGTGCGTCGCCATAGCCTGTGGCGCGACCACCAAACCGTTGGTAGAGATCGGTACCGGTAAAGTCGTCGATAAAGAATCCATCTTGGGCCACGATCTCGCGATCCTCGTAGAGAACGCGAACGGCATCACCTTGCTTCAGGCCCACAATTGAAACCTTCACAGCCGCTAGTTTTTCGGGCGAGTAGCGGTCTTGGTGGTCGCCAAAGACAATCTGCTCGAAGCCGTCGGGGGCGATCAGGCTGGTTTGCCCCCAAAGCACGCGTCCGCCTTCGTGGAGAAAACTTACGCCGTCCAGAAGCTTGTCGACTGCGCCGATCTTTTCCAGAGGCAATTCGATTTTCACCCACTCGCCGCTGGCCGGAACGGCACCCATAGCCGTTGCGGTTTCTGGAATGAGCTTCAAAGCAAACGGAGGCACGTCGCTGCCCCAGCCCAAAAAGCCAGAGGAGTGACGGTACAGGGCGCGAATCAGCCAGTGGCTGCGAACCTTATCGCTGTGCAGCTTTGCAAGATCGACCGTGCCCCAAGCCGCAGCTGATGTCCAGCGACCGTCTGCCTTGACCAACGCTAGGATATTCGCCGGCGGAGCCTTTGCATCGACTTTCAGCCACTGCACCAGCATGCTGCCCTTGGGCCAAGCCTGTGCGTGCGGCATGTATTGGAGGCCGTGCAAGCTTGGCCCTGTCGGGGGCGGGCTGCCGGTGTTGTAACCGGTGACCTCGTCCCGCCAAGCGTGCTGTGTGCCGGTGGCTCGTGATTTCCCCCCCGGGCCGGCCGGCTCGTCGGTCCACTCCCACGTGCCGAAGTCGAGGCCGTGCGTCGTGGCCGCTACCACGTACGTTGTGCTGCCGAGCTTGCGGGTCATGCATTCAATGGCTGGCTGAATTGTTACGTTTGGCGGCGTAGTCTTCGAGTAGAGGGCAGGCTTGAACTGTTCCATCTCAGCATGCAGGCCGCGGTACGTCGAGGCATCGCCGGGGCCGTGGGCCAGTTGCCAGCCTCGGGCCCCTCGCATCAATTCAACCCACACGTGATAGCGCCAGCGTTCGTACGGTACATCTTCGTACATCTGTGGCCGCAGCCAGGCAACCTTTGCCTGGCCGCGAATCAGCGGGAGCATGTCGGTGTGCAGGTTGGCCGGGTAGAACGGCTCTGTTTCTGGGTCGTAGATGTCGAAGTAGGGAACCCTCTCAAACTCGATCCGGTTCCAATAGCCGCCGTGCCCCACCATCACCGGCTTGCCTGTGGCCTTGCGAAAATAGTCGACCACCTGCTTCAGGCTGGCGATCTGGGCATCGGTGGCTTTTGCAAAAGTGCCAAACGCTTCCTCGATCCCTACAGATGTCGACACCACCATCGCTGCACTTTTACAGAATCCGAGATAGGCGTCGAGCAAGGGCTTGCCATCGGGGACCTCTTTTGTTGCAAACATCTTGGCTGCATCATCGAGCGACCAGACTGGCCTTGGCACGGCGAAAGCTGAAGAGGCGTAGAGGTTGTCCTGAGTCCAAGAATCTTGCATTGCTGTGATCGGTGAACTGGTTCTCATGCCTGTCACCCAACGCACGGCATTACTATCCCAGATGGATCGGGAACGCAGATTGCCACCGTGCCTGTCGTAAAGGACCCAAGGCTTGAGGTTCTTGAGATCCCGATATTTCTCCGTGCCTGGATCGGCGGGGCCCGCATAGACAGGGGTATGACCATAGGCAACGCCCCACGGCATCCACGGCTGATTGTTGACGTAGAGCAGGTTGTCAGTGTCGATTCGGACGGACGTGATCGGGGGTTGCGGCGGTTCGTGGGCCAGCCGGCAGAACGGCTGCGAGTCGACGGTCGCCAATGTCTTGCCCCCATGGCTGAGCACCGTGGCGCGAACCAACCAGTTTCGCTGCGGATCATTGAATGGCTGAACGGGCAGCGACGAAACGTCTAGATCCACCAGCAGCAAGTTGGCGAAGTCGTCCCGCATGTCAGAGGGAATCTTTTTCCGCTGGGCCTCGAAGGCGGCCTGCGAGACGGGCACATCGGCCGACGACACGGGCTTGCCGTTTCCGCAACGAACCACTTCCAGCCGCACGGCCTTCGCCTGCTGAACGTCGGCGTTGGTTAATCCAAGATTCAGCTTTACAAATTGCTTCGTCGCTTCTGGCTGCAGATAGAGCGAGCCGAGTTCAAGATCGACAGGTGCCGTGGCATACGCCAACCACTGAGGGCTCTCGGCCACAACTTTTTGATTGCCGTCAATTATTTTCAATGCGCCGCGGCACTCCTTGTAGGCTGGGCAGGGTTCATCCAGCCGATAAGGCAACCGCACCTCAACCCTCCCGCCCTTGGCCACTGCGACTGCGGGGCTCTCAAACGACAAGGGCTTCCCGGATGGAGAGACCAACTCCCAGACCAGCTTCAATGAACCTGCCGCACCTGGATTGACAAGCGTGGCGAGTAATTCATTCGTGCCGAAAAGTTCTTCCCCCATGTGCAAGTTTGCCAGATACGGCTGGCTGGCCGCGACGGCTGCCGGGGCCGCAGGCTTCACGCCGCGAGCAGCCAGTTCATTCGCAATCGATTCGGGCTCGGAGACTTTCAGATCATCCCACCAGATCGTGCCACAGGCGTTGTTTTGCGGTTGCTGGGAGGTGTCATCGAGCGTGTAGCCGTTGAGGCCGCGGCCGGCCAGTTTGATTCGTATCGACGTGACGGGCTTCGTCGGCACGAACACCTGCCGTACCTGACGCCAGTCGTTGGTGCCTATCGAGACGGGATACTTATGAATGAAATTCCAGCCGCTGAGCCGCTGGCCGTTCTCGTCCTCGGCGTCGATCTGAAACATGTTCATCCGGTCTGTTTTGACCCATACCGTCGCCTCGATCAGCTTGGCCTGCTTTTGGTTGAGCAGAATCGGATCGCTGACGACGCACTTCTCGTCGCCAGTTGGCACCACCATTTTGAGGCTGCGCTGCCCGCGGAAGGGAACCAGTGCATCGGCCACCACAGGCCCACGATTCTCGGAGGTGCTGTTGTGCCACGTGTTAAAAATGTAATAGATCCCAGGCGGAAAATAGTAGTACTTGATTGGCTGCGACCAGCCTGTTGGATACCCAGCAGCGTCGAGTTGCTCAAAGCCACTGCCCCACACAATGGGAGCGGTTGACTCGGCCGCTGCAAGAGTTGCCTCGTGCAGTTCCACGCTGCCGGTGGCGCCCCGATACCGAATTTCACAGGTCACAGCCTTAGGGAGAACAGCCCCCTGTGCAGCGAAGTCCTTTTCGGCTTGGGCCTTCTGGATCCACTCGTCGGCTCGCAGTGTTCCTTCGACGATCGAGTTGGCATACGTTCCTGCCGGCAGCGGCAGCACAATGGTGACGGCGTTCGGAGCTTCACCGAGAGTCAGGGTTGCCTGGGCAGCCTTGTCGGGCACATTCTGCCCGCTCACGGTTAGCCGCAGCGAGAGGTCGCGCACAAGGGCCGCCGGGTTGCTGCTGCGAGGAGCCTCCTCTGCAGGATAGCCGCCGGCATCCGGCCAGCCGATCAACTTTTCCGCGTTGTGAAACGCCGCCCAGTTGACGCTCTGGCTGACGGTTGTACTGGAGCCGGACAGCACCAACCGTCGGCCTCGAGGTTGATCCGCATGCGCCCACTCCCAGTTGCCGCGGAGGGCCCAACCGTCGGGGTTGTAGTCGCGACGGTTGCACACCTCGGTGGTGTAGTTCCAGTGATGATTTTTCAGTTCCGGCAACACCGTCATCCAGTCGTCCTGGAAATCGCCGTTGCGTAAGAGCCCGCCAGGGGGCAACTGCTCCATTGCCTCTGCCCTTGGCGACGCTGTGACTGCTGCCATGCACAGCCACAGAACAAAACACGAGACCCGCAAAAGTATCTCAGTCATCAGTTTTCCATGGGGTAGTTAGAAGATACTCGCGGTGTATGGATCGCTTTGGTCGTGAGAAACAGCGTGCAGCCATCGCCAGAAACGGTAGCGGTGGAGATCCTTTCCGTGAGAGACATTGTGGGCAAGCGAGTCGGTGCGTGTTGCAATGTCAGTTTTCTGGGTCGGCATGAGCGAGTGACTTTCCCATGCAGCCAGAAGAACGGCAAAAGCCTCGCCGTCGTCGGGGGACCCTAGCACGGCCCCGAGAGTTTTTTTTCCAAACTCCCGGAGGGAGTCCTCTGGCCAATGGATGAAGTGCGAGAATGCCAAGTAATTCAATGCCCATGGCACGTGCATGGATGAGACCTCCCCGTGGATGCTGATGCCTTCGAGGCCTGCGCGAGAGGCCCGCAAGCATGCTTCTTTAATAGTGCTTACAATCTGTTGGTAGCGAGAAGCGGACGGCCCACCTGCTGCCAGACCACCGCCCCACTGGCTTCCCTGATGGAGAAACCCGACGCTCCGCTTGGATGGCGGCCTGACTCCAGCAGTCCATACGTCGCCGGACACCGCTTCCTCCGGCGCACCGTGATCCAGATAGTCAGAGAGAGGCAGCGGCGATTGACGCAGCATGGACGTCAGCGTCCATTGGCATACGGCTCCTTGCGGAAGA
>Ga0049084_10000143_pt1 | contig 26394 bp, 26 predicted proteins | sample GreLakmeON33MSRF_FD_66720 | JGI IMG/M metagenome (GOLD analysis project Ga0049084, IMG submission 66720) | Freshwater lentic microbial communities from great Laurentian Lakes, MI, USA - Great Lakes metaG ON33MSRF | ecosystem: Environmental > Aquatic > Freshwater > Lake | place: Great Lakes... | reverse complement strand
GTCACGGGTCGATCAGATTCGGCTGCCAGCCTTACCGCTTCAACCTTGAATTGCTTAGAATATGTCTTGTACGCTCTCTTGCTCATCGAACACTCCTTCTCGGTCAAAGTAGACCTTTTTTGAGTGTCCGTTAAACTGGGGGAAGTTCAGAGTAAAAATATAGTACTGTATTTTTACTCTGACCCCATTTATTCATTGTTATGAAGCGTTACCGATACCCCAGCAATGCAGCCACTCCCGCCGCCCGCATCTGGGTGGCGTCGTCGAGCTTGCGGGAAGTGGCGGCCAGCCACTCAAGGTCAGCTTGAATGCGCGCCTTCTCGGCGGCCAGCATGCGCAGCACTTCTTCCTTTTGCGGGCCGCCAACCGGCTTGGCGGAGTCGATCATGTTCTCGCCGGTTAGCGCCAGGCGGAACTGAGGCTCGGTCAAGGGCAGGCGTTCTTCGGCCCTCCCATACGCCTTCCAGGATTCTGTAAACAGCATCTGCGCCACTTCATAGGGAATTTCCGCCGGTTTCAAATTGCGCTCGCGGCCATAGGAGACTATGTCGGAAGCGAAGTGATGTCCCACCCGAAACGGCACCTCGGAATCTCGTTGCAGAATATCGGCGAGCTCGGTGGTCATCGAATAGTCGTTGTTGACTTCAGCCAGGGCCCGCTCCGGATCGAACACGAGAGCTTCGAGCATGTTGCTGAAGTCCGCGTACATACTACCGAGCTGGCGCACCACCTGCAGCGGCTGGTCGCCCTTGTAGTCACCCATGCCGGACATCACGTTGTTCGACTGGATCAAATAAGTAACGGCCGCGCCGGTCACCGTGCTGGTCGTGAGATGCAGCCGCTCGAGGCCTATCGGGTTGCGCTTCTGCGGCATGATGCTGCTGATGCCGGTCTGCGCCCCCTCGGTCAGTTGAAACCAGGGATGGGGATCGGCGTACTGAACCGTGAGATCAGCTGCGAACATGCTGACGGTCAACGCACCGGAGGCCGCGACCGTCGCCAACTCGACGCCGTTATCCTGATTGGCGATCTGACCGGCATCGAAAGAGTTGACCAGCACATCGTCGAAGCCGAGCAACTCCGCCAGGCGCGCGCGGTCAACCGGAAAACTCGAAGTACCACCCGCGGCACCACCCAGCGGCGACAAATTGAGCCGCGCCCACGCCTGCTGGTAACGATCCGAGCTGCGCGTCATCGCCTGCAGGTAGCCGCCGAGATAATGCCCCAGCGACGTGGGCTGCGCCTGCACGCCGTGAGTATAGAAAGGCAGGATGGCATGGGGATGCTGTTCGGCCATGGCCAGCAGCGCCACCCGCGCGTCGATGAATTGAGCATAGGACTCGAGGAACGCGTCGCGCAGAAACAAACGCGTCGAAGTCTGTCCCAGGTCCTGCCGCGACCGCCCCGAATGGAGCCGCGACACCTCGGGACCGCCGATGTTGATCATGTCCGCTTCAACCACCAGGTAATCACGCGAGCGGGCGGCTCCGGGCTTGTCGCCATCCGCGATTACCTGGGTGAGTGAACTGGCAATATTCGCCGCCAGCTCACTGGTGATGATTCCCTCTTCGGTGAGCATGAGCAATGAGGCCTTGTTTTGCTCGTTGAGCCAGTAGAAACCATCGCGGTTTTCTGCCTGGTCACGCGCAGGCGATTGCGCCTGCGCCAGGGTCGACAGCAGAGACGCGGCGGCGACAGTGAGACCCAGAATCAGCCAGACAGGCCGGACCAAAGCTTGGTGATATCCGAATTGAGTGCTGCGCACGAGCGCCTCCATTGGTGGCATAGGACGAATTGAAGGTAGCTCCGCCGTGGTGCTTTGTCCAGTTTCGGAGTCAAGTCTTGCCCGGAGTTTCGGGGTCAAGTCTTGCCTGGGAGTTTCGGGGTCAAGTCTTGCCTGGTGCATGCATCAACTATTAGGCTGAATCTTGTTAAGCATATGGATGCACCACAGAGTTTCGGGGTCAAGTCTTGCCTGGTGCATGCATCGGTTTTTACGGGGTCAAGTCTTGCATGGTGCATCCATCACCGATTAGGCTGGATCTTGCTACGCATATGAAAGCACCATGCAAGACCTGACCCCCGGTTTTTTTGACCCCCGGTTTTTTATTATTTGAATTTGCACTGCAACATTGTAGAGAGATTGCTGCCATGACATTACTGCCCGCCATCGAACTCGAAGCGCCTAAAGGTGTTAAGGTTAACGCCACCATCATCTGGTTACACGGCCTCGGTGCAGACGGCAATGACTTCGCTCCCATCGTGCCGCAGCTCAATCTGCCTGGGGATTTTGGTATTCGCTTTATTTTTCCCCATGCGCCAGAAATTCCCGTAACAATTAACAACGGTTACGTCATGCCTGCCTGGTACGACATCAAGCTGATGGACATCGACCGGCACGTTGATCAGCAGCAACTGCTGCAGTCAGCGCGCTGGGTGCATGATTTTATTGATAGGGAGATTGCGCGAGGCATTGCCAGTGAGCGCATTATCGTCGCCGGTTTCTCCCAAGGTGGCGCGGTCGCGTTCGAAGCGGGCCTTACCTATTCGAAAACGCTGGGCGGCATCATGGCGCTCTCAACTTATTTCGCTACTGCCGCCAGTATTCAGATTAACCCTGTGCAAAATCCGATTCCGGTGCTTATTTGTCACGGCACTTATGACTCGGTAGTGCCAGAGGCATTGGGCTTGAAGAGTCTGGCCACGCTGCAGAATCTGGGCTTCTTTCCCGAGTATTGCAGTTATCCCATGGAGCATTCGGTGTGTCCGCAACAGATCGTGGAGATCGGCGAATGGATCAGGCATACGCTGGCGCAGAAATAAGGTACGTTCGGCGCCAGCCTCGCTGACATTCTTGTAAACCTGTTTGACCAAGCGGCGAGGATTGCTCACGGCAATTACTGAAAGCATACATTGCTGGCCATGTGAGCAGTGTTAGCCCGCAACTCTGGTGCACGAGTCTGCTAGCATTTGAGAGGGTACGCAGTGGGCAATGTTACCGAGTTTGCGCGGATGCGTTGTCAGTTCGATTCACTACCTGATGCTGCTGATTGAGTTCGAACACGATGTTCGCGCGCTGTGGCAGCGTCTGCAAACAGTGGCGCGTCAAGCGCTCGAAATGTTGAATAAAGCGTCCGATCTGATTTGCGTCCATACCTCCGTTTGACCGGGTTGACTGCCGCAATTTTTGCTCCTGCAGACTACGCCACTCCAGCACCTGCTCAAAGCCCGGTGCCTGCAACATGATTAATTTGTGCATGCGCGCGAATACCTGCTGATAATCGCCGCCGAGTTGCGCGTTTACATAGCGTCGCCACGATCCGTCTTTATCTTCAGTCTGCTCCAGTGTGTTCAGAGGCTCCTGCAAATCAGCTACTGCCTGCGGTTGCGCTCCGATAAACCAGCCTTCGAGGATAATAATGTCAACCGGGCCGCGCACCTTGCGGCACTGCGCGGGCGCCATGGTGTCGTCACTGGCCTTGTCGAATCCGGGCAGCACTATGTCAGTATCCGCAGCCGCACCGCTGAGTGCTTGCAGGGTTTGTAACAGACGCTGCACGTCGTGGGTTCCAGGTACGCCGCGGGTCGCCAGTAATGGATGCACCTGCTGGCCGAGTTGCGCGCGCTGCGGTTTACCCAGGTAAAAGTCATCGATGGAAAGTTGCACCGCATGCCGATTGCGGGACCGCAGCAGTTGCACCAATAGTTTCGCCAGCGTGGACTTGCCCGTACCCTGGGCGCCGTTAATGCCAACCAGCAGGGTCGCGGGCGCCGTATGCTGACGCAAGGCGTCCAGCTCGGCGACCAGTGGCAGATACCAGCGGGAAATATCCTGCCGGTAGGCATCTGGCAGTAATTCCTGCTGTATAAACTGGTCGATAAATTGTTGATACATTGTGGATAGAATTCGGGCCTTGATTTACATGGATTTATCCCACAGTTAAAAGCAGAAGCCAAGTAACTCTGCCGTGTTCGCACAATACTCCTGTGATAGCATTATTTTCTTCAAGACTATTTGTCACCGAACCACTTTCGCAAAGCCAATCGATGTCAACTTCACTGCTACCGGAACGATCCTTGCTAATCTCGCCAACACTGGCGGCGACTATCGGGTTGGAAGAGGCGGTCATGTTGCAGGAACTGGCGTACCTGATTGCGCAGCGACCGACGCGCATCCACCGCAATCGCCAGTGGCTGGAACTGAGTGACGCACAATTGCTGGAGCTGTTTCCATTCTGGGCGCTGGTAGACATCAAGCGCGTGCAGGCGAGCCTGCAGGGCATCGGCATGTTGCTGCTTGACCCGGCCACCAATTCGAATCTGAGCTATTTCTTCGCGATTGATGAGGGGACTGGCTCTGCCGCTAGCACCGTTTCCGGCATTCTTCCCAACGCTCATCCCGACACTCTTTCCAACACTCTCTCCAACACTACCGCACGGCCACCTGCCAGCACGACCGCGCCGGGAAACCCGATCCAGACTCCGGGTAGTGGGACATTGATGCCGCCTAACTGGCAACCGGAAGCCGACTGGATTCAATATTGCCTGCAACAGAGTATTCCGGAGCCTTTTATTCATGCGCTGGTGCCCGAGTTTATAAGTTACTGGCGTGATCGTGGTCAGGCGCGTTCCTCCTGGGGCATGGCGTTCTACAAACATGTGTTGCGGGAATGGCGTAATGAGCAGACGCGGCAGGGGTCCTGGGAAAATTCCAGCACGATGTCTGCCAGCTGGCGGCCCAGTGAGGACGCGGTGGGCATTTTGGTAAACTCCGGCATCAACGGCAGTTTCATCGAAGATGCGATTCCCGAGTTTGTGCTGTACTGGCGCGAGCGCGGTCTGGTACACGGTGCCTGGAATACCAAGTTCATCGAACACATTCGTCGGCAGTGGGCGAAATTCTCCGCTGCATTTGGCTATGATGATACACCGCGCGCGATTCCTGCAGACTGGCAGCCAAGTTCTGACTGTTATGAAATTTTGCAGCTCGCTGAAATTGACGAACAGTATGCGCGCGGCAAGATTCCGGAATTCGTCATGTATTGGCGCGACAGTCAACAGGTGAAGTCTTCCTGGAACACGGTCTTTCTTCAATTTATCAAACAGGATTGGGCGCGGCAGCTGAAACAGAGTGGCAGCGCGGATATTACCCATGCAGAAAATCAAACCCTTGTTGGAACAAACCAGCAAAGGATTAAAGAAAAGTTCCAGCGCATCGCTGACCGCAGCTGGGCCGAGTAAAACTCAGTCCACGAATACGCGCGTTGGTGTAGCGGAGCCTGGCGGTGAGTTTGATGCTGACAGATCGCCCGATCATGTAGACGCCATCAACCAGATCTTCGCCGAGTTCGAGTTTGCCTATCACAACCAGTTTCACAAGGCATTCGCCGATGCCGAGAGCCTGATCATCGCCAAGCAATACTGGCTCAGCAATCTGGAGCAGTATGCGCCTGCGCAGATCGTGCAGGCCGCGAAGCGCGTGATCAAGTCACAGGATTATCTGCCGTCTATCGCGGCCCTGGTGCGTGCCTGCGAGCAGGGTTTCGATCTGTTCGGCTTACCCTCGACCCGGCAGGCATACATCGAAGCCTGTTCGGCGCCATCACCAAAGCGAGAGCACAACTGGAGTCATGAGGCAGTCTATTTCGCCGGCAAGGCAACCGGCTGGTACCTGCTGGCGAACGAAGCGGAGGCGAAAGCGTTGCCGGTGTTCGAATACAACTACAACCTGCTGTGCCATCGCGTAATTCTGGGCGAGACCCTGACGCTCGATCTGCCTTTGCCCTTGCCAGACAAGATTGAACGCACGGTCGAACCCAAGGAAGCGAAGCGGCGTATTGCAAAACTGAAGTCCGAGCTTGGCTTATAAAAAGCGGCACAAAACGTGTCAGATTTAATCAGGTAAAGTAGTTCTGACAGCTTTTTCTCGTATCATGGCAACTTGGTTCCAAGGACAGATTGGCTTATGCCCTCCGACAATAACCAGATAGTAATCGGCGTCGACCTCGATGGCGTCTGTGTCGACTTTTATTCGCGCATGCGGGAGATCGCAGCCGAATGGTTCGAGAAGGATCTGGACAGCCTGCCAACAGAAGTCAGTTATGGCCTGGAGGAATGGGGCATTCAGGATAACGAGGAATACCAGAGCCTGCATCGCTTCGCCGTCACCCAGCGTAACTTCTTTGCAACAGTGCCGATGATACCGGGGGCCCGCAGCGTGCTGCGCGCCCTGTCCAATGAAGGCTATCGTATCCGCATAATCACCCATCGCCTGTATATCCACTTCTTTCATGAGACATCGGTGCGCCAGACCATTGCCTGGCTGGATGATCATGGCATTCCTTATTGGGATCTGTGTTTTATGAAAGAGAAGGATCAGGTGGGAGCGGATATTTATGTAGAGGACGCGCCGGTCAATATTGATCGTCTACGAGAGCGCGGGCATTACGCCATCTGCTTCGCCAATAGCACCAATCGACATATAACGCAGCCGCGTGCGGAAAATTGGGACGAGGTGTATGCATTGATCAAGCAACGCTTCCCGACCTCGGATGGGAAATAGTAAAAGCTGCCAGATTCATAAATGGGGTCAGAGTAAAAATACAGTATTGTATTTTTACTCTGACCCCATTTATCTAGCCATTCAACTTCTTGTACTTGATGCGGGTCGGCGCGGCGTTGTCGCCCAGGCGCTTCTTGCGATCCGCTTCGTAGTCGGTGTAGTTGCCGCTGTGAAACACAATCTTGCTGTCGCCTTCGAAGGCGAGGATGTGGGTGCAGATGCGGTCGAGGAACCAGCGATCGTGTGATACGACGATGATGCAACCGGGGAACGCGAGCAGGCCTTCTTCCAGGGCGCGCAGGGTTTCCACGTCGAGATCGTTGGTCGGTTCGTCCAATAGCAACACGTTGGCGCCACGTTTCAATAGCTTCGCCATGTGCAGGCGATTACGTTCCCCGCCCGAAAGATCCTTCACAAATTTCTGCTGATCGCCGCCCTTGAAGTTGAAGCGACTGGCGTAGGCCCGTGACGGAATTTCGTATTTGCCGATTTGCAGAATTTCCTGACCGTTCGACAATTCTTCAAACACGGTCTTGTCACCATTGAGTTCGTCGCGGCTCTGGTCCACGTAGGCCAGCTCCACGGTTTCGCCCAATTCGATGGTGCCGGAATCGGGTTTTTCCGGACCCACCAGCATGCGCAGGAAGGTGGTCTTGCCGGCGCCGTTGCCGCCGATGATGCCGACGATGCTGCCCTTGGGTACCGAGAATGACAGGTTGTCGATCAAGGTTTTGTCGCCGAAACCCTTGCTCAGATTATTTACTTCCAGCACCTTGTCGCCGAGGCGAGGTCCGGGCGGAATGTACATCTCTGAGGTTTCATTGCGCTTCTGGAATTCCTGGGAATTCAGTTCTTCGAAACGGGCGATACGCGCCTTGCTCTTGGACTGACGGCCCTTGGGATTGGCGCGCACCCATTCCAGTTCGGATTTGATGGTGCGTTCGTGGGCGGCTTCGTGCTTGGCTTCGGTTTCGAGACGCCGCTCTTTGGTTTCCAGCCAGTTCGTGTAATTGCCTTCGTAGGGAATGCCATGGCCGCGGTCAAGTTCCAGAATCCAGCCGGCGGCGTTGTCCAGGAAGTAGCGGTCGTGGGTGATCGCTACCACAGTACCGGGATATTCCTGCAGGAAGCGTTCGAGCCATGCCACACTCTCAGCATCCAGATGGTTGGTCGGCTCGTCCAGCAGCAGCATGTCGGGTTTGGATAACAGCAGTCGACATAAAGCTACCCGGCGTTTCTCACCGCCTGACAGCGTAGTCACTTGCGAATCCCAGGGCGGCAGGCGCAAGGCATCGGCGGCTTGTTCCAAGATGCGTTCAACCTGCCAACCATCAACCGCGTCGATTTGATTCTGCAAGCTGCCCTGCTGTTCCAGCAGCGCATTCATTTCGTCATCGCTCATCGGCTCGGCAAACTTGTCGCTGATGGCGTTGAAATCCTCCAGCAGTTGCATGATGTCCTTGATGCCATCCTGCACGTTGCCGAGCACATCCTTCGCTTCATCCAGTTCCGGTTCCTGCGGCAGGTAACCGACGCGAAGTTCGGCCTGCGCCCGCGCCTCGCCGTTATATTCCTGGTCACGCCCAGCCATGATCCGCAGCAGGGTGGATTTGCCGGAACCGTTCAGGCCCAATACGCCGATCTTGGCCCCATGAAAAAACGAGAGCGAGATATCTTTGAGAATTTCCCGCTTTGGCGGAACGATCTTGCCAACCCGGTGCATCGTGTATACAAATTGAGCCATGCTATTCAGTGCCTGTGTGCTGGAAAAAACAGGTCGGTATTATGTCACAGCCGACCGTCGTTTGTAGTTGCAGATTAGCAGCCCGGATTATTGCTCCCTTTGGCCATTATTAGCGGGACATAATGGCGATTTTGGGGATGCCGATTGCAGGGTCGTCATGTAGAATAGCTCCCTTATTGAAATGGCGCCCTGCCATGCACGCGCCGGCAAAAATCCGCGGGTTACCAACCTCAAATTCGCCCTATCCAATGGAGTGCCAGATGTTTAGCAGCAACACCAAATTGTCTGATTATGATCCTGACTTGAGTGCAGCCATGGAGGCGGAGAAGGTCCGGCAGGAACATCATATCGAATTGATTGCCTCCGAGAATTATACGAGTCCGCTGGTTATGGCAGCCCAGGGTTCGGTATTAACCAACAAATATGCTGAGGGTTATCCGGGCAAGCGTTACTACGGTGGCTGTGAACATGTGGACGTCGTCGAACAACTGGCCATCGCCCGCGCCAAACAATTGTTCAATGCTGACTATGCCAACGTGCAGCCCCATTCCGGATCACAGGCGAATGCCGCCGTTTATATGGCGCTGATGAAACCGGGCGAAACTGTACTCGGCATGAGCCTCGCCCATGGCGGCCATCTGACGCACGGAGCCAGCGTCAGTTTCTCCGGTCGCATCTATAACGCGGTGCAATATGGCCTGAATAACGCCACCGGGGAGATCGATTATGACGAAGTGAATGCCTTGGCGCAGAAGCACAAGCCGAAGATGATCATGGCGGGTTTCTCCGCCTATTCCCGCGTCATCGACTGGCAACGTTTTCGTGACATTGCTGACAGCGTCGGCGCCTATTTTGTAGTCGATATGGCCCACGTCGCCGGCCTCATCGCCGCCGGTGTGTATCCGAGCCCGGTTAATATCGCCGATGTCACCACGACGACCACGCACAAGACTTTGCGCGGTCCACGTGGCGGCCTGATTCTCGCGAAGTCGAACCCGGAACTGGAAAAGAAGCTGAATTTCGCCGTGTTTCCGGAAAGCCAGGGCGGCCCGTTAATGCACGTGATCGCGGCAAAGGCAGTGTGCTTCAAGGAAGCGATGCAGCCTGAATTCAAAACCTATCAACAACAAGTATTGAAGAATGCCCGTGCCATGGCCAAGGGTTTTATCGACCGCGGCTTCGAGGTGGTATCCAACGGCACCGACGACCATCTGTTCCTGCTAAGCCTGATCAAGCAAGGCATTACTGGTAAAGATGCTGATGCTGCCCTGGGCCGTGCCAATATCACCGTGAACAAGAACGCGGTGCCGAATGACCCGAAGCCGCCGTTTGTAACGAGTGGTTTGCGCATCGGTTCGCCGGCTATTACCACCCGGGGATTCAAGGAAGCTGAAGCGAGTGAATTAACGTCGTGGATGTGCGATATTCTGGAAGACCTCGGCAATGAAGCCTTGATCAAGGCAACCCAACAGAAAGTGTTGGCACTGTGTGCGCGCTTTCCGGTTTATCAATAGGAATTGGTAGCAAGACAGAACGATAACTACCTGGGCAGTTCAGTGCGAGCTGGTCGTAACTGGTCCTAACTGGTCCTAACTGGTCCTAACTGGTCCTAAAAATAATTAAGGTTTTTATGCATTGTCCATTTTGTAGTGCGGTTGATACGAAAGTCATAGACTCCCGCTTGGTCTCGGAAGGCAATCATGTGCGGCGCCGCCGCGAATGTATCACCTGTGAGGAACGCTTCACGACCTATGAAACAGCCGAACTGGTGATGCCGCGCATCATCAAACAGAATGGCATTCGCGAACCCTTCAATGAAGACAAGCTAATGGCTGGCCTCACCAAGGCGCTGGAGAAACGACCGGTCGGTATTGAGAAAGTCGAGGAAGCGATCAGTCGTATCAAGGCGCACCTGCGCGCTACCGGCGAACGTGAGATCCCCTCGCGCACGGTTGGTGAACAGGTGATGAAGGAATTGCGCGTACTCGATGAGGTAGCCTTCGTGCGCTTCGCCTCAGTGTACAGAAGCTTCAAGGACCTGAACGAATTTCGTCAGGAAATTGATCGTCTCGCCAAGGACAACTCCAAAAACTCATAAGGTTGTTCTGCCCCCAGCTGCTTATGCAAGTTTATTCCAACAGTGCGCTCAGCGCAGAGATTGTTGACTGGCCAGTTCATATGCGCCAGGCCCTGGCGCTTGCGCGCACGGTAATTACCGCAGCTCCCAATCCCAGAGTGGGCTGCGTGATCGTGAAGGATCGTAAGCTGGTGGGCGAGGGCTGGCACGCCGCTGCCGGTCAGGCCCATGCCGAAGTTGCCGCCCTGCGTCAGGCTGGTGCCGCTGCGCGTGCGGCCACTGCATTCGTGACGCTGGAGCCCTGCGCACATACTGGGCGTACTGGTCCATGTGTCGAGGCATTATTGGCGGCGGGCATCGAACGCGTGGTGCTTGCCAGCATCGATCCGAATCCGAGTGTATCTGGCAAAGGCATTACAGTATTGGAAGCTGCAGGAGTCCAGGTATATCACCTGAAAGATTTTGAACAAGACGCCATGGATTTGAATCGCGGTTACTTTCGGCGGCACCAGCAGGGCTTGCCCTATGTCCGTCTCAAACTCGCGATGAGTCTCGATGGCCGCACCGCGCTCGCCAATGGCGACAGCAAGTGGATAACCGGCCCGGCGGCACGCGCCGATGGCCAATTATTACGCGCCCACAGCTGCGCGATCGTCACCGGTATCGGCACCGTGTTGGCTGATGATCCCGCGCTCACCGTCCGCAGCGCCGAATTGGCCCTGTCCCAGTCTGCACTGCAGGCGAATGCGCTGGCCCTGTCACGGCAACCATTGCGGGTTATCCTCGATTCGGGGCGGCGCACACCGCCCACGGCCAGAATTCTGCGGGAGCAGGGTAGTGTCGTGATTTTCAGTACCAGCTCTAATACGACCGACAGCAGCGCATATCCGGGCAATGTCACGCTCAAGGCGCTGCCGGGGGCCGGGTCCGGGCTGGCGCTGCGTTCTGTGCTAGAATCCCTCGCCGCCGATTTCGAGTGCAATGAAATCCTGGTGGAAGCCGGTGCCATACTCAGTACGGCGTTCATTGAGGCCGGCCTGGTGGATGAGTTACTGCTGTATATCGCACCGAAGCTGCTGGGGAAGGACGGGCGCGCACTGGTGGAATTCACCGGCCTGCAAACCCTGGCGGACAGCATCGAATTCGACATAATAGATGTAGCAATAGTGGGTGAGGCCGGGCACGGTGACATCCGCGTGACCCTGCAGCCGCGCACAGCGGCCGGTGCATGACATGTTTACTGGCATTATCGAGGCTACAGGTACGGTCACCAGTCTGCGGCAAGCTGCCGGCGCAGATTGGCGCATCACCATCACCAGCCAGCAGCTGGATTTTGGTGATGTGAACATTGGCGACAGTATCGCGGTGAGTGGTTGCTGTCTCACCGTGGTGGCGCTGGAGCCGAATTCTTTCAGTGCCGATGTGTCCAACGAATCGCTGGCCTGCACCACCCTGGGTAAGCTCAAGTCGGGCTCGCGCGTGAATCTCGAGAAGGCGCTGCTTGCGACTGCGCGACTCGGTGGCCATATGGTGAGCGGCCATGTCGATGGCGTTGGCAAATTGCTGGAGTCGGTAGCGGATGGCAACAGTGTGCGCATGCGCTTTGAGGTACCGGCTGCGCTGGCGCGCTATGTCGCAGGCAAGGGCTCCATCTGCATCGACGGCACCAGCCTGACGGTGAATGAAACAAAAGGCGCCACGTTCACCGTGAATGTGATTCCACATACCCGGCATGAAACAATAATCAACGATTACGCGCCTGGGCAACAGGTGAATCTGGAAGTGGATGTTATCGCACGTTATCTGGAACGCTTGCTGCTCAAAGATACCAGCAGAGACTAGAATGGAACTGAATTCGATAGAAGAAATCATCGACGATATTCGCCAGGGCAAGATGGTGATATTGATGGATGATGAAGACCGCGAAAACGAAGGCGATCTGATCATTGCCGCCGAGCGCGTGCGCACAGAAGACATAAATTTCATGGCGACCAATGCGCGCGGCCTGATCTGCCTGACGCTTACCAGGGATCGTTGTGAATTTCTGAAGTTGCCTTTGATGGTGAATGAGAACAACACACCCTATAACACCAATTTTACTGTTTCCATCGAAGCGGCCACCGGAGTAACCACCGGTATTTCTGCCGCCGATCGCGCCCGCACCATTCAGGTTGCTGTCGCTCGTGATTCTGTGGCGCGCGATATCGTGCAGCCAGGTCATATTTTTCCGATCATGGCGCAGCCTGGTGGCGTGCTGCGCCGCGCCGGTCACACCGAATCCGGCTGTGATCTGGCACGCATGGCGGGCTACGCGCCAGCGGCCGCAATCGTGGAGATCATGAATGAAGATGGCAGCATGGCGCGCCGTCCTGACCTGGAAAAATTCGCGAAGAAACACGGCTTGAAAATCGGCACGATCGTGGATCTGATTCATTATCGCATCGCCAATGAGCGCACCATTACCCGACTCGAATCGAACCCAATGCAAACGAAGTATGGCGAGTTCACGGTGCACAGATATCTCGACTCCATCAGTGGCAGCACCCATATCGCATTTTCCATGGGCAAGATTGTGGCTGATGATCCGGTGCTGGTGCGGGTGCATATACCGAATACGCTGCGTGATATTTGCGACGTGTATACGGCTGAGCGTACGAGTTGGTCATTCAGCGGTGCGCTGGAGCAAATCGCCAGGGAACGCAAGGGCGTGGCTGTGCTATTATCCGGCGACGATTATGGGCAGGATCTGGAACAAACCATCGCCGCCGCCTTAGCCAATGGCCACGGTACCAGTCGCAGCAATATTCCGCGCAATGATCTGACCATCGGTACCGGCTCGCAAATATTGCGCGATCTCGGTGTCGGCAAGATGCGGCTGTTGAGCTATCCGGCGAAATTCAATGCCATCTCCGGTTTCGATCTTGAAGTTGTCGACTTCGTCCAGTTCAGGCAGTGACTGGAACCAGCAAAACTCGATCCAGCAGAGCAAAACCGATTAGCAGGAATTCACCATGAGTACGATCAAGACCATTGAAGGCAATTACCAGATTGTGCCTGCCCGCTTTGCCATTGCCGCCGCGCGTTTTAACAGCTTTATTGTTGACCGTCTGCTGGATGGCGCCCTCGCTGAATTGAAGAAGCATGGTGTACAGGACAAGGACATTACCATTGTCAAAGTGCCAGGTGCCTTCGAATTGCCACTGGCGGTGCAAAGTCTGGCAAACAGCGATGATTTCGATGGCATCATTGCCTTGGGTGCTGTCATCCGGGGCGGTACACCACATTTTGAATATGTTGCGGGCGAGTGCGCGCGGGGCATCAGTCAGGTCAGCCTGCAATCTGGCAAACCGGTAGCCTTCGGCGTGCTGACGGTAGACAACATCGAGCAAGCCACCGAACGCGCTGGCCCCAAAGCAGGCAACAAAGGTGCTGAAGCGGCGCTTACTGCCATAGAAATGGTCAGCTTGCTGCGCCAACTGGAGCACTAGGTGGCACCTAACGAATCCCAGTCAACCACTTCGGCGCGGCCACGCTTGTCGCTGGCGCACCGACGCAAGGCGCGACGTCTGTTAATGCAGGCTTTGTACCAATGGCTGATCGCCGATAGTGAAGCCCTGGACATCATCAAGCAATTCCGCGAAGAAAACCCCAGTAACAAGATTGACTGGGAATATTTTGAGGAAGTGCTCACGGCCGTGCCGAAGGAAGCCGCAACGCTTGATGCGTACCTTGTCCCGCTGCTTGACCGTGCTCTCACCGCACTTGATCCAATAGAACATGCGTTGCTTTATCTGGGTACCTATGAATTGGCGCATCGTATTGACGTGCCATACCGGGTTGTTATCAATGAGGCGGTGGAGTTGGCCAAGATGTTTGGCGCTACCGACAGCCACAAGTACATCAACGGCGTACTGGACAAACTGGCGCCAGTGTTGCGGCCTTTGGAGTTGAAGCAGAAGCGGGGCTGAAGCGGGGCCATGATTCCTTCAGAGTTCGAAATTATTCGGCGTTATTTTGCTGAGTCTGGTCTGCAATTTCCCCGTGCCGGTGTCACACTCGGTATAGGGGATGATGGCGCGCTATTGAATGTGCCGGCGGACAAACTGCTGGTCATGTCGATGGATGTGCTGGTGGAAGGCATTCATTTTCCGCCACAGGCGGACCCGGCATTGGTCGCGCAGCGCGCACTCGCGGTGAATCTCAGCGACCTGGCGGCGATGGCAGCCGAACCCTTTTGTTTTACCCTCGGTCTCACCCTGCCTGCTGCGAATAATGCATGGTTAGCCGGCTTCAGTAGCGGCTTGCTGCAACTGGCGCGGGCATTTAATTGCCCGTTGGTGGGCGGCGATATCTCCCGCGGACTACTCAATATTGCGATCCAGGTACAAGGCCTGGTAGCACCCGACCGGGTAATGCGCAGAAGCGGAGCCAAAGTCGGCGATCAAATCTATGTCAGCGGCAGTCTCGGTGATGGTGCCATCGCTCTGGCCAGCCTGGGACTAGCGACCCAATTCGGCGACTCGATGCAACTGCAACCTGGCGCAGCTACTCCGCAACATCTGTTATACCTGCATGCAGCCTTCTATCAACCGGAACCGCGCATCGCGCTCGCGCAGGCACTGGCGCCCTATGTCAGCAGTGGTATCGATATCTCCGATGGCCTGGCCGGCGATCTGGGTCATATATTGCGGGCGAACGGAGTAGGTGGCTTGCTACAGCTGTCAGCGCTGCCTTTTTCCGATGCCGCCCGCGCCTGCATGTCCGTCAGCAATTGCCAGCGCGCCGCTCTTTATGGGGGCGATGACTACGAACTTTGTGTTACCGTGGCGCTTGCACAGTGCGCCGCGGCGGAGGCCGCCGCAGCGGCCACCGGAATAGCGTTTACCCGCATCGGAGCTATTGTGGCTGGCACCGCACTGCATGGTGTCGATGCCGATGGCTCGACGCGCGCGATCGAGCCGGCAGCGTTCCGGCATTTTTAAGCAATGGCAAATACATGACAGCAATACCACGATCAATCTGGCGCAACCCGATTCACTTTCTCGCCTTCGGATTCGGCAGTGGTGCGGTGCCGAAGGGCCCGGGTACTGCTGGCACGCTCGTCGCCATGCTTATATACCTGTTGTTGTCGCCGCTCGGTTTCTGGATGCATGTGGGCTTGATTGGAGTGAGTTTCCTGTTGGGCATCTGGCTGTGTGGCAAGACCGCAACAGATATTGGAGTACATGATCATGGCGGCATCGTGTGGGACGAATTCGTCGGCTACTGGATAACCATGTTCATGGCACCGTTGGCCTGGTTCTGGCCAATCGTGGGATTTGTCCTGTTCCGCCTGCTGGACATATTCAAGCCCTGGCCCATTAAATGGGCCGATGAAAAGGTTAAAGGTGGCTTCGGCATCATGCTTGATGATGTGTTAGCAGGTATAATGGCCGCCCTGTGCATACAGGCTGTGGTCGTGTTGATCGCCTGATGCTCTTGTTTTGGAAATAGGTGTTTTGGAAATAGGTGTTTTGGAAATAGGTATTTTAGAAATAGGTGTTTTAGAAACGAGGATTTGCTGTTGACAGTCAATTTTGTAGCTTCCGCGGTATTACCGACGCAGTGGGGACAATTCACGATCTATGGTTTCGAAGACGTAGAGACTGGCAAGGAACACGTGGCTCTTGCGCTGGGTGATCTGGAACATGGCGGACCATTGTTGTGCCGCATTCATTCCGAGTGTCTCACCGGTGATTCCCTGTTCAGTCTGCGCTGTGATTGCGGCCCGCAATTGCAGAGTGCGATGGAGAGTGTCGCGGCCGCCGGTCGTGGTCTCATTCTGTATCTGCGGCAGGAAGGTCGCGGCATCGGCCTGCTGAACAAGATCAAGGCGTACGCCTTGCAGGACTCCGGTGCCGACACGGTGGAAGCAAATGTGCAACTGGGTTTCGAGCCAGACAGTCGTGAATACCAGATCTGCAAACCCATGCTGGACTACTTCAACGTCAAACAGGTACGTCTGCTCACCAACAATCCGCGCAAGGTCGACGCGCTGAAAGACATGGGCATTGATGTTACCGAGATCGTACCGATTCACACCGCTGCCAATCCCCATAACGAAAGTTATCTGTCGGTAAAAGTCATGAAAATGGGGCATATCAAGTAGCTGCTGTATTGCAGCCTTAACCCGACGCCCTGAACCTTGAGCCCTCTGCGTGCAACCGGCCACTCCAAAGCAAATAACCATTGATCTGTTGCGCCACGGCGAACCCGAGGGCGGCGACGTGCTGCGCGGGCGGGTCGATCACTGCCTCACGGAATTGGGCTGGCAGCAGATGCGTAATGCGATTACACACGTTGCAGGCCGTGATCAGAAAAACCTGTGGACGCATGTCGTGACTTCGCCACTGCAGAGATGCAGTGCTTTCGCTCGCTTCATTGCACAGGATCTTGGGCTGGCACTGCGTGAGGAAGCCAGCTGGCAAGAAATAGACTACGGTGACTGGGACGGCATGCCCTTGCAGTATTGGCGTGAGCAGGCAGCGCCGATGTTTCGGGAGTTTCGCCAGGACATGTCACGACTGGTGCCGCCGAACGGAGAAGACTTCATCAGCTTCAAGGATCGGGTCTTGCAGGCTTGGCAGAATTTGTCCGCGTTACCCGATGGCAGTCATGTATTACTGGTGACACATGGTGGTGTGCTGCGGGTGATTCTGCCGACGGTGCTGGGCATGCCGCTGAATCGCAGTCAGCCACTGCATATTCCGTTTGCCAGTTTTAGTCGCATTCGCCTGACGGCAGATTCCGACCGTACCTATGCCAGCCTGGTGTTTCACCATACGATCGCCTGAGTCCGACAGCCTCCTAGTTGGCGAGCGAGGCGCGCGCCAGAGCAATCTGCTCACACATCATCTGCGCGCCGAGCAATGCCCGCGGTGTATGCCGCTGTAATAATTCCGGCGGCACGAAAAACAAATTATTGTTGCTGACCGCAGTAATAGCGGGCCAGCGGGTCCAGTCATCCAGCCATTCCGGCCGTTCGATATCCATGCCACTGGCGATAATCGCCGAGGGATTGCGCGCGAGCACTGCCTCGATGCTGACTTTCGGTGCGACCAGTGCGATGTCGGCAAAAATATTGCGGCCACCGCACAGTGTGATGATGTCATTGATCAATTCGCTACCGCCTGCAGAAATCAGCGGCTGGTCCCACACCTGATAAAACACGCTCACCGGTGCCGTGTCCCGGTACGTCGCTGTGAGTGTCGCCAGCGTACGTCGAAAATTCGAGGCCGCCTGATCTCCAATTATGCTGGTACCAGTGAGTGCTGCGAGACGTTCTATGTGTGACGGAATGGACTCCAGTTGCTTTGGTTCGGCGATGTACACGGTGAGTCCCAATGCGCGCAAGCGTGCTACGGAGGCACGGGGATTGCCGGACTGCCAGGCGACGATGAGGTCCGGGTCCAGTTGCAGGATGCGCTCCATGTCCAGTAAATCATGCCGCCCAACAATCTGGATCGCGTTCGCCGCGGCGGGATAGTCGCTGTAATTTACCACCCCGACGATGTGCTCACCGGCGCCAGCCGCAAACAGAATCTCGGTCAGCGACGGTGCCAGTGAAATAATCCGGGTGGCGGGTTGGGACAATTCGATCAGGGTGCCTTCGTCATCGCTGCTGGAGACCGCAGCGCCAAGGCTGTGCGTGCCCAACAGCAAGCTGCTGCAAACCGTAAGCGCCGCGAGCAGACTTTTATTAGGTAGAAGGTATGCCATGGTTCAGTAATCGATGCCCTTCTGCACCTTCACGCCATCATAGAAAGCGTGTTTGGTTTCTTCGAGTTCGGTAACGGTGTCAGCCAGTTCGATAAGTTCCTTCGAGGCATTGCGGCCGGTGATGATGACGTGTTGTCCGGGTGGGCGGTTTTTGAGAGCGGTGAGCACCATTTCCTTGTCCAGATAACCATAGGTCAGCATGTAGGTGAGTTCGTCGAGAATCACCACATTGATGGATGCGTCAGCGAGCATGGCGCTCGCCTTGTCCCAGGTGCTCAAGGCGGCGGCGATGTCCTTGTCCCGATCCTGTGTGTCCCAGGTAAAGCCGGTGTTCATCACGTGAAACTCAACCAGTGGATGCCCACCAAATAACATCTGTTCGCCGCATTGCCATTGGCCCTTGATGAACTGGATGACGCCGCAGCGCAGGCCATGACCCACGCTGCGTGCCAGCATGCCAAATGCCGAGGAACTCTTGCCCTTGCCGTTGCCGGTGAGGACCACGAGCAGACCCTTGTCGATAGTTGCCGCCGCGATGTTGGCATCGATATGCGCCTTCTTGCGCTGCATTGCTTTTTTGTGGCGGGCGTTGCGGGCGGACTTGTCGGACTCAGGTTCAGTCACTGCATGCTCCAGGAAGTATTGTCAGATCAATTGCTCGGTAGTTTACCGGCTACTGCGGCAGATGCATGCAGGTTTGGATGCAGTTTTGGAAATAAAGTGTGTGCAAGTATTTCCAGACTGTCTACCAAACGCGGCCCAGGCCGGCTGAAATAGGCGTTGCCGTCGGTATAGTAGACCCGTCCCTGCTGCACGCAAGGCAATGCTTCCCAGCCTGGTATCTTTTTCAGCAATGGCAGATCCTCGGCGGTGCGCGTCATGTCGAAACCACACAGCGCGATAAATACCACGTCCGGATTGGAATCAATCAGGTCTTTGGCTGCTATCTGACGCGAGGGTTGATTGGCATTGCCAAGGCAATCGATACCTCCTGCCATCGACACCAGTTCCGGTGTCCAGTGTCCGGCATTGAACAGCGGCTCTATCCATTCCAGCATCGCGACTCGTGGTCTTTCAGTTACCGGAATGGAAGCGGTGCGGGAAGTAACAGCAGCAACTCGCCCCTGTAATAACTGTAATACGCGATCCGCCTGTTGCTGCCGCTGGGTTGCTGTCCCCAATAGCGCAATCGTCTCGAATACTTGAGCCAGGCTCATGGGTTCCAGGTTGATCACTTTGGGTTGACCCGGCAGTCGACAGGCCACGCTGTTTACTTCCTCAGCCGATACCGCGCAGACATCACACAGCGCCTGGGTGACGATAAACTCCGGCTTTAATTCAGCGAGAATTTCTTCATTCAAGTGATACAGCGCAGCCTGGGTCTGCAATAACTCGCGCACTGTGTTGTCGATCGTCAGGCTGTCGAGACCCTTGGGTATGGCCGTGCGGGTGACTCTGGGCAGCGTTTCAACGCCGATCGGAAAATCACATTCGTGGCTCACGCCGACAAGATGTTCCTGCAGGCCCAGCGCACAGACAATCTCGGTAGCACTGGGCAGCAGGGAGACGATGCGCAGATCAGGAACGGGCAAGCTTTTGGTCTCCAGACATTTTGCGATTCATGAGTTCCCAGCAGCCGAAGAACAACAATCCATACATGGCGTTGCCCAGCAAGGTGCGGAACAGATAGGGCAGACCGGCGACGTAACATTCAATTACGCCGGCCACCGTATGTGGCTGATAGACCCACCAGTTGCCAATATTGGAAACCAGATAGAAACCGAACGACGCAGCAAGAATGCCCAGTAGCAATCGAGATGGCAGTTTGCGTCTATCTACCAGATAACGTCCGCACAGCGACGACAGTAAATGCCCGCCATAGACAAACGTCATGATCAACAGGCTATAGACACCCACAGTCGCAAGATCAGCGATCAATGCAGCAATTGCCGGCAACAACAAAAATACGCGCTGGCGCATATAAGCCCCGGCAAACAATCCCAGCGCACCAATTGGCGTGACATTGTCCGGATGGGGTAGCACGGCGCTCAAAACCACCAGACCAAGCAGAAACAAAACTTCCCGGTGCGGCCGAATTTTATGCATGATCATGGTCGCCTCCTAAAAACTATAGTCGAAAGACAGTTGCGCGGTGCGGCCATAGGTATTAAAGCCGTCGACGATCTGATAGTCCCGGTCAAACAAATTGCCGATCCGCAGACGCAGGTTCATAGCATTGCTTATTCGGTAACCGGCCACTAGATTGGCTAGTGCATAGCCGCCGACAGTGGAACTGCCGAAGGTCACTGGATTCAAATCCGCGTGCTCGCTTTGTGCCAGCAGATTCAATCCGACATCAAAATTGCCAAAATCCCGCGCTATATTCAGCGCAAGCGTCTCGTCAGGTCGACGCAACAAGGGATTGCCGGTATTGCGGTTTTCATGTTCGAGGGCGGTCAGCGCCAGGCTCAGCTGCCACTCGGCAACTTCTGTCGCTATGCTCGCCTCGATCCCATTGATGCGGGCCTCCTGCACATTGGCCAGGGTGGTAAAGGTCGCGTCGGAGGTAATCAGGTCTTCGATTTCATTACGAAACACATTCAGTTGCCATTGCACTCCTGCCGCGGCTCCCTGCAAGCCCAGTTCCAGGTTTTTGGACGTCTCCGGCTCCAGGTCAGGATTGGCAAAATAGAAAAACGACGGAAAATCCACATACAGATCGATCAGATTCGGCGCCTTGAATGCGGTGCCATAACTAAGCCATGCGCGCAAATCTTCGGTGAAGTCGCGTCCCAGCGCAATGCTGCCGGTGGCCTGATTACCGAATCGCTCATTGTCATCGTTGCGCAGCGAAACCGTCAGGTCTGCGACCGCTCCTTCATGCAAAAGCACACCGTAAATACCGTTATTGTCACGTGAAGTATCCGTCTGTACCGCACCAAAGCTGGAGTACTCCAGTTTCTGTTCTTGCAGATCCACGCCGAAAGCCAGCGTATTGGCGAGATTCAGTGCGAGAGTGTTGCGCCAACTGAACTCACTGTTCTCGGAATGACTGTTGGTGGTCCCGAAAGCACCCACATCATCATTGTCTTCGGTGAATCGCTCGACATTCAGGCTGCTGCGCCAGTTTTCTGTCAGTAAAAAATCGAGTCCGAGCGCAAATTGGTGACTTTCGCCATCGACTTCGCCGTTATCGTAATCTGACTTGGTATCAAAAGCGGAATAGCTCGCTGTGAAGCCGATGGTGTCGCTGAAACCATGGGTCATCGATAAAGCCATCGAATCATTTTCATAGCCGTCGTCATCTGGATTGCCGGTGTTGGTCGCGCTGATGCCATCTGTTTGTCGACTCGAAGCGTCCAGCGCCAGACTGGTGTTACCCGTCCTGCCGCTGATCCCGAAATTGGCATTGCTGCTGTTTTCAGTGCCGGCCATCAAGGACATATTGCCGGCGAAATCCTGCTCTACAGTCGCAGTGGTAATGATATTCATCACCCCGCCAATCGCTTCCGAACCGTAAATACTGGATCGAGGTCCACGTACGATCTCGATGCGCTGGATTTGGTCCAGCGGTATGAACTCAAGACGCCCGGCCGCGCCGGTACTGGTGCTGACCTGCACGCCGTCAATGAGAATCAGGGTATGGTCGGAGTCGGTGCCGCGCAGGAACAGGCTGGTCTGTGCGCCCAGTCCGCCCGATGGTGCGAGCTGCATGCCAGGCAGACCGGACAACAGTTCCACCAGATTCTGTGCCAGCGACCGGCGAATGGTTTCGCGATCAATAACCGTCGTGGCGGCCATGATGACATTGGCTGGTTGCGGAACCCGATTGGCGGTCACCAGAATTTCCTGGCTGCTGGTCTGGCTGAAACCTGAGGTTGAACAGAGGGCAAAACTCGCTACAAACAGCGATAAAGGAAAAGACTTCATTGTAAAAATCCTCGATGAAAAAGTTTTCATGAGGGAGAGACAGGATAGTAGCGGGTAGATTGCCAAAGCAAGGAATCCGACTACCGATGAGCCCTCCGCTGCATCGTTGATGTCATTGCCAGGCAATGACGTAGCTTGTTCCAGGCCGGTGTCGGGCTCATCAGGTCGAGCAATGAAAACTCGAAGTGACTTACCGTTGCGGGGGCAGCGCCGGTCTGATGTTGATTAAAACACTCACCGGACTTCCCGTTTAACCAGTTCTGCATCGCTGCAGAGACTGGCACCTGTTACAGATGGGCGAACTGTAGACAATCTGGCTTGAGGATTCAAGCAAAGGATCTTTTGCCGCGCGGATCCCGATAATTCATTACACCGCTTCGCTGCGTATTTTGCAGGCTTTGAGTTTGGCCTTGATGGCACTGATGATGTGATCTCTGTCCAGAGACACCGCAGCGAGCATTTCCGAGACTTTGCCCTGGTCGAGGAAGCGGTCGGGGAGGCCGAGATTCAATACCGGAATGTGGTAATTGGATTGCAGCAGGAATTCGTTGACGGCAGAACCAGCGCCGCCCATCACTGCATTTTCTTCAATCGTGACGATGAGTTGGTGACTGGCCGCCATGTCGCCGATGAGATCTTCATCGAGCGGCTTTACGAAACGCATGTCGATTACACTGGCGTTTAGAATCTCGGCTGCCTGCATGGCCGGAGCAACCATGCTACCGAAGGCAAGAATGGCAACGGATTTGCCCTGGCGGCGGGAGACAGCCTTGCCAATAGTCACTGGCTCCAGGCTCAGGTCGATTGCAACTCCCGGGCCTTTGCCGCGGGGATAGCGTACCGCAGTCGGGCCGACATGGCGGTAGCCGGTGTTTAATAACTTGCGAGTCTCGTTCTCGTCGCTCGGGGTCATAACAATCATATTCGGGATGCAGCGCAGGTAACTGAGATCAAAACTGCCGGCATGGGTGGGGCCGTCTTCGCCCACCAGGCCGGCGCGATCGATCGCGAACAACACGTCGAGATTCTGCAGGGCCACATCGTGAATGAGCTGGTCGTAGGCCCGTTGCAGGAATGTAGAGTAAATAGCGACGATGGGTTTGAGGCCATCGCAGGCCATGCCGGCGGCGAAGGTTACCGAGTGCTGCTCGGCAATGGCGACATCGTGAAAACGATCAGGAAATATTTCGGCGAAGCGCTTCATGCCGGAGCCATCACCCATAGCGGGTGTTATGCCAACCAGGAGTGCATCCTGTTGCGCCATGTCACAGAGCCAGTCGCCAAAGACCTGTGAATAGGTTGGAGCTGTGAGCTGGGAGGCCTCCGGCTTGGCGCTGCCCGTTGCCTCCGCGCCTTTCATTTTCGGAGCCGGACTGATCTTGTTGATGGCATGCATGCCGTAGGGATCATTTTCCGAGGCGGCGTAGCCCTTGCCTTTCTGAGTGACGATGTGCAGCAGCTGCGGACCGCGCAGAGTCTTGATGTTCTTCAGGATGTCAACCAGACCCAGCGTGTTATGGCCATCGATCACACCGATGTAGTTGAAACCAATTTCTTCGAAAAGAGTGCCAGGTGACACCATGCCCTTCATATATTCCTCGGCACGATGGGCCGCCTTCAATGCCGGTGGAATCTTCGACAGCATGCGCTTGCTGCCGGTGCGAATGAAGTTGTAGGGCTTGCTGGCCCATATGCGGGCGAAATAACTGGAGAGGCCACCGACATTGTTGGAGATCGACATATTATTATCGTTGAGTATGACGAGGATGTTGTCATCCAGATGTCCGGCGTGATTCAGCGCCTCAAAGGCCATACCCGCGGTCATGGCGCCATCACCGATCACGGCAATGGTATGGTGCTTGCGACCCTGTAAATGTGCGGCCCGCATCATGCCGAGTGCGGCGCTGATCGAGGTACTGGAATGGCCAACGCCGAAGGCATCGTAGGCGCTTTCCTTGCGACTGGGGAAGGCAGCGAGGCCACCGGATTGGCGCATGGTTAACATGCGGTCGCGGCGACCGGTAAGTATTTTGTGGGGATAGGCCTGGTGCCCGACGTCCCACACCAGGCGATCATCCGGGGCGTTAAATACGTAGTGCAGGGCGATGGTCAGCTCCACCACGCCGAGGCCGGCGCCCAGATGCCCGCCGGTCTGGCCGACGGCATAGAGCAGAAACAGGCGCAATTCATCTGCCAACTGCGTGAGCTGTGCCAGCTCCAGCTGCTTCAAAGCAGCCGGACTGTCGATGGCATCCAGCAATGGTGTGCTGGGCCGGGTTAGGGGTATTTCTTCAAGCATCGGACTATTTCAACTCCAGAGTTGGCGAATGGTAAACCAACGGCAGCGTAATTCCGAGTTTGTGCGGAAATCGACTTGGGATAGTTCGGGGTTAATGCAAGCGGCTGACTATATAGGAAGCAAGAGTGCGTAAATGGTTGGCCGCTGCCGGAAACTTTTCCAGGGCCGCAATTGCCGCCTGGGCCAGGGCTGTGGCCTTGTCGCGGGCACCGGCAACGCCCAGCAAAGTCACGTAAGTCGGCTTGTTCGAGGCGCGATCCGAGCCTTGTGGCTTGCCCAGAGTCAGGGTATCGCTGGTCTCATCGAGAATGTCGTCCCGCACCTGAAACGCCAGGCCGATGTTGTTGGCATACAGTTCCAGCGCTGACAATTGGGCCGGGCTGGTACCGGCGTGACTCAAGCCTCCCAGCAAGACGCTGGCGCGAATCAAGGCCCCGGTCTTGAGCATGTGCATGGTTTCCAGTTGCGCCAGGGTCGCGCTTTTACCCATGGCCTCGAAATCCAGTGCCTGCCCGCCCACCATGCCCAGCGCGCCTGCGGCATCACTCAAAATGTTGATCATCTGCAGTTGCACAGCCGACTGCATGCCTGCGTCCGGCTTACTCAATAAGTTGAAAGCGAGTGCTTGCAGGCCATCTCCCACCAAAATTGCCGTGGCCTCATCGAAAGCTTTATGCACCGTGGGCTGACCCCGTCGCAGCGCATCGTCATCCATGGCCGGCAAGTCATCGTGCACCAGTGAGTAACTGTGAATGAGCTCCACCGCCGCGGCCGCTCGATCTGCAGCGACATTAAGCTGGCCGCCCACCGCCAGGGCACTGCCGTACACCAGCACCGGTCGAATCCGCTTGCCGCCGCCCAAGCTTGCATACGCCATGGCCTGGCCCAGGCGCAGGCTGGGGGCCGCAGTTGCAAACTGGTCTGCGAGTAGCTGTTGCACACGTTGCTGACTTTCAATCAGAAATTGTTCGAAGGCCTGGGAGGGATTAGCGCTCATAGGTTGCTTGTGGCTTGGTTTATTGGCGGATTTCAAGCGTCGGAAACGTCGATATCGAGCGGTTCGGTATCACCATTTTCGTTGATCAGGACCTGTACCTTCTGTTCTGCCTGCTTTAATGCGGTCTGGCATTCGCGGGTCAGCTTGATGCCTTTTTCGAATGCCCGCAGCGATTCTTCCAGGCTGAGCTCACCGGCTTCCATCGCAGTGACCAGCGCCTCCAGTTGTTCCAGCGCATTCTCAAAATCGAAGCCGGTGGTTTTTTTCTTTGCCATGTTGGTAAAAGCTCGCTTGCAAGGTAAGGCGGGATTATACGTGATGTGCCCGCAATTTCACGACGAAATCATGGACAATAGATGGGGCGGGATTCATTTCACTTTGGGTTATTTGATGTGGCTGGATTGCGATGGTTAATTTGATGCGGCTGGATCGCTTAGGTTAAATTGATGTGGCTGAATCGTGTTGGTTTGTGTGATGTGGCTGGATCGCGCCGGGTTAGGGGTTTGTGTCCGCTCGGCAGCTTGCCCCCCTCCGGGGTGCCCTCCCTCGGTCGGAAGCCCTGTAAGGCGGTCTTCCTCGGTCAGTCGGTGCTGCGCTTTGATCGCCGAGCCAACACAATCCCCTAACCCTGCGCTCGCAGTTCCCACCAGGCAATTTGAAAAGTAAAAATCGAACGCGAAATACCAAATTCGAAACTCGAATAACTCACCGTTCGAAGCCACCTGATAATTCATATGTGCTCGATCGACTAGCACTACGGACTGACAGCGGAGACCACGTCAAAGGCGCAACGCCGAGTGAGAAAAAAGACCGCCTTACAGGGCTTTTTTCGCAGCGAGGACAGCCCTGGTCTTGAAATAAAGAGGGCCGGCGCCAGTGGTTGGAGCTGGCAGTCCGTAGTGCGACTCGAAGGATTAGATCCAATGGTTAAAGCCGGCAGTTCGCAGGATTACTCGAAGTAGACCATTGCCAAGGCTTCGACTACTATCAATCCCCACTAGTAGCACATCGAACTGCGCTTTCTGAG
>Ga0049084_10000142_pt1 | contig 26520 bp, 25 predicted proteins | sample GreLakmeON33MSRF_FD_66720 | JGI IMG/M metagenome (GOLD analysis project Ga0049084, IMG submission 66720) | Freshwater lentic microbial communities from great Laurentian Lakes, MI, USA - Great Lakes metaG ON33MSRF | ecosystem: Environmental > Aquatic > Freshwater > Lake | place: Great Lakes... | reverse complement strand
CCCAAGGTCCTAGCCAGCTCTGTGCCGACGACGATACCAAACTCACCTGGCACAAGCGCATCAAGCTTTCCACTCACCATCATCCGATCAAGATCGGCCACCTTGTCTTCCAGAGCTGGCAGGATCCCGCGAACCATCACACCACGCACGACCTGTCCGACCGAAACCATGCCCTGAGCGCCGACATAAGGCGCAGCAGATTCTACCTGTGGATGATTGGTTGTCTCATGAGCGACTTGGGGCCAGTTAGTCAGAGTGCCATCGATGCCGCTCACCTGGACATGCGACGCCACACCGAGGATACGAGTTCGTACTTCCTTCTGGAACCCATTCATGACGGACATCACAGTAATCAGGGCGGTCATGCCGAGCGTGATACCCAGCAGAGAGATCAGAGAGATGAATGAGATAAAATGATTACGGCGCTTGGCACGGGTATAGCGCAGACCGATGAAGAGTTCGTAGGCAGACACGGATTAAGACGTCCGGATATAGAGGGAATTGTGAAGTTTGCCACATTCCGGCAGGGCTTAACAGGCTGTTGAGAGACGATCGGACTCACAGGAGGTTAGCACTCTCAAGCAGATTGATCTAAAGTTCAGAGAACTCTTAAAATTCTCCTCTGAACCCTGCCACCAGCGCGCGTCCTGGCAACGGCGCATAATCTTTCAAGAAAGAGTTATGTAGCCGCATTTCTTCGTTTAGCAGATTCTTGCCTTGCAGAAAGACTCTGATGCCGTTCGTTTTGGTCTTGATGATGCGATAACTCATATCGATGTTCATCAGCGTGTAACCGGGAGTGGCCGTTTCGAGCTCTGCCGTGCGGGTTTGCTGCATCACGCGGGTCGCACTCAGGTTGGCCGTCCAGGGACCAACCCGGTGATTGAGTTCCAGTCCAAACCTGGGAGGTGTGGCGCGTGGGATATTGCCACCACTATCTAACTTTCCACGGACGTAGTCGGTAAACAATCGCAAATCAAGCGTCTCTGGCTTCAGTTTAAAGACTGTCTCCGCTTCCACACCATAAAATCTTGCGCCGGCCTGGGAAAAATTTTGTATCAGGAATTCCCCATCGCTTTCATTGAGCGTTCCGTCAGAATCAGAACGGTCTGCTACCCCGTTTGCATTAGTGTCGGCGCTATGGGCGAAAATGTAGTTATTAAACTGGTTATTAAATCCATTGACCTTCCACTGTATCGAACCTGTAGTCTTGCGTAGAGCAAGGTCAATATTACTTGAGGTCTCCTTGCTCAGATCATTTCTGCCAGTCTGGTAGGTGGCAGTGCCGTGATGTGCACCAAGCATATATAGTTCTTCCGTTGTTGGTGCTCGTTGCCCGCGTGTACCAGTCAAGCCTAGCCCATAGCCGTCGGCGAATTTCCACAGAGAGCCGACAGAGCCGCTGAAGAGGCCGAATGTGCGTGATGGGTTAACGTTGTTCTGTGGGTCCTGCGTAGCCCCCTCAATTCGTCCGCCAAACTCGAGTCGCCAGCGGTCCCAGTTGCGCTCCTCAAGTAGGAATATACCAGCGGAACCTGATTTCGTGACGGGCACGACGGCTTCGGCGCCGAGTGCTGAGAAATTTCGATTCTGGACTTGCACGCCGATCACACCCTTCCATTTTGCGATTGGTGCATGTAAGAGTTCAGCTCGGCTGTCGATTGCTTGATTATTGAAGCGAGTCGCAACCTCGCCGCTACTCTCAATCTCATTGTGCTTGTAGTCGTTATAACCCATACGTACCTTGAGTTTTTCGAAACCAATAAGGGGCCTGTCAAGTTCACCAGACAGGTCGTAGCGGGTTTGTTTGAGATCTATCTTAGCTCCTTCTGGACCGGGCACCCCATACAAATTCTCGAGGCGTGAGACCGAGCCTCCTAAGAAACCCCTACTACCGACAAAAGACCCGCCTATAGATACTCCTTCTGCGTTAACCGCGCTGTTTCCGACTCGTCCAACCGGGGTATCATAATCGCCAGTTTTACGTTTAAAGCCGCCGACACTCCATGAGAAATGCTGGCCGGCACTTCCCTTTGCATTGAAGGCGCCGCTACGTTCTTCTGTTGCTGTATTGCCACGTACCTCGACATCACCAGTAGGAGACTTGAAAAGTCGGCTCGGGATGCGGTCTGTTACAACATTAACCACTCCGCCGGTTGCGCCGCCGCCATAAAGCAGAACTGCCGGACCGCGAAGGATTTCAATTTGTTTAGCATTGAAAGATTCTACTGCCACCGCGTGGTCCGGGCTGGTGGTCGAGAGATCGAGTGTGCTAACACCATTTTCCAATACCTGGACCCGCGGACCATCTAGACCGCGAATGACGGGGCGCCCGGCACCTGGGCCAAAGGCAGTTGATGCCACGCCGAGCTCACGTGAGAGCGTGTCACCGATACTTGATTCGCGCTTGCGACGCAAATCCTCACCCTGCAGCACTGTGACAGGCTGCGTCATATCGAGATCACTCCGATCCTTGAAGGGGATCGCCGTCACGACGACAGGGGGCAACTCAGCAATCTTGCCACTATCTTTTACTTGAGCGAGCAACATGCCTGGTACTGAAAGCTCGAGATCACCCCGATCTTTGAAGGGGATCGTCGTCACGGCGACAGGGGGCAGCTCAGTGATCTTGCCACTATCTTTTACTTGAGCGAGCAACATGCCTGGTACTGAAAGCAACAGAGCAGTAATGACGGCCTTCCACAAGGTGCTAGGTTCATGGAGTCGTGTGCATGATGTCAAATTAAGTGCGAATTTCTTTACCATATAGATTCTTTAAAAGATGGAGTTAGCCGATTAATTCGCAACTGAGTTGCGGTATTAGAATCAATTATGGCGAGTCCGTCGGATGGCCGACAGAGATGGATCAAAAACTGAGAACGGCTAAGGACTAGACTAAAGTGGTGGAGCGCGAGTGAGGTAGGGGGTAGAGAAGTCTCGTAGGACGGGGCGATGGTTCAACAATGATAGTTGGCGTAGTATCTTGGCAACGAAGAGGAATGTCAGGAAGGACAGTGCGGCATTGAACGCCGTTAAGGCCAGGCAGTCTAGGCAGATTTGGTCGGTGTCAGAGCCGTCATCATCTTGAGAGTGATCAGATGTGACGATGTCGACTGTATCCATGTGCGCGAAGTGTGTAACCGCATGCGCTGTCTGTAGGACAGGCACGGCAAGTAGCGCCAGCACAAGGAAAATAAATAAGCTTCTAAACAGCATCATCAAAGCAGATTTCTAAATGTTCAAAGAGTTCTTGTTTTGTAGACGAGAGACCTGATCACACGCACTCAGCGCATAATCCCTTGACCGTTATCTCCGCCATCTGGAAGTGGTAACCAGTCGGTAGAGGCCAGTTATGTGCGGTATCGATTTCATCCAGGCAAGTTACCTTGTTACAGTCAGTGCATTTAAAGTGGGCATGCGGGTGAGCGTGCATATCACCGCTGGCACGGAAACGCCACACCCGGTCATCGCTTGTTGTCTTATGCACTAGGCCATTTTCACTCAGCCATTCGAGCACCCGGTAAAGCGTAACTCGGTCCAACTTTCGATTGCCCTGCAAGCGGGTCTCAATCTCATGGTGAGTGATGGCCCTCTGTTCAGCCAACAGAATGAAAAGCGTTTGAACCCTGCTGGGCGTCACGCGGCCGCCGATCCGTCGGATGATTTCTTTAGCTTGTTCTTGGAGGTCAGTAGCCATAAATAATATAATTGCAACACAGTTGCGTTTATTGTAACTGAATGATTTTATATGTGCAGCAGTATTTATTGATAACATTAAAGCCTCGCTAAGACTAGCAATCATCCGCATCATCAGCCGAAAATAGTAAAAGTTCATTGATGAGATTTAAGTTCACTAAAATGCAGGGATTGGGCAATGACTTCGTCGTGATTGATGCGGTGAATCAATCCGTGTGCCTCAGTCCAGCGCAGCGTCGATTGCTGGCCGACCGTCATTTTGGCGTCGGATGCGATCAAATACTGCTGGTGGAGGGGGCTGTAGGTGATGCTGATTTTCGTTACCGAATTTATAACGCGGATGGTGGTGAGGTCGAACAATGCGGTAATGGTGCCCGCTGTTTCGTTAGGTATGTGCATGACAGAGGGATGACGCAAAAAAATGAGATTCGCGTGGAGACTTCGGGGGGGGTGATCATTCCCAGGCTAGAGGCCAATGGCGAGGTGAGCGTTAATATGGGGATGCCGAAATTTGAGCCGAAACAGATTCCCTTTATTGCTGAGAAACGTGCCATGACGTACTCGATCGATATCAGCGGGAGGCAGGTCGAAATCAGTGCAGTTTCTCTGGGTAACCCCCATGCGGTGCAGCTGGTAGAAGATGTAGATGGGGCACCAGTCATAACGGAGGGCGCTCTGATCGAAAATCATCCTAGCTTTCCAAAACGGGTGAATGCCGGATACATGCAAGTGGTGGATCGAACCCATATCAGGCTTCGTGTGTATGAAAGAGGTGCGGGTGAAACGCTCGCTTGTGGCACAGGCGCCTGTGCCGCGGTTGTGATTGGAATAGAACGTGGACTGCTGCAATCAACAGTTCAAGTCAATATGCGCGGCGGTGACTTGACCGTACGCTGGGAAGGCGAAGATCAGCCGGTCTGGATGACAGGACCTGCTGTGACGGTATTCGATGGTGAAATTGAACTATGAAATCTAAATAGGGGGAGTCATGGAGTTCGGTTCAGAAGAGGTGGCCAAGTATCTGCGGGAAAACCCAAAGTTTTTTGATGAATATGCAGACATGCTGGCAGATATTTTTGTCTCCCATCCTCACGGAGGAAGGGCCATCTCTATCAGCGAGCGACAGATCGTCACACTACGGGATAAAAATCATATCCTGCAGGAAAAGCTGCGCGAACTGATTAAGTACGGCAAGGAGAATGACGTCATCGGTGAAAAGATGCACCGACTGGCTGTTATCTTACTCACATACACTCATCTGGGAAACTCTCTGAACGGTCTGTACTTCAATCTACGTGAAGACTTCGCTATTCCGCATACTGTGCTGAGATTATGGAACTTGCCAAGTTCAGTTCCCGATCTGCCTGAATTTACACCGACCAGTGACGATATCCATATCATTGCGGAGAGCTTGGTGCATCCTTATTGTGGCCCCCACGTCGTCGATGAGATTAAGCAATGGTTTGGAGGCGACACATCTCAATTGCGCTCGTTCGCAATGGTGCCACTACGTTCAGAGCAGACGGTCGGGATAATGGCACTCGCGAGCGAGGATCCGCAGCGGTTCTACCAGGAAATGGGCACAATGCATCTGAAACGGTTAGGTGATCTGGTGGGAACGGCGATCGCACATATAGAGTAAATGCAGCCGGCGGCAAGAGATGATGATGAAAGAGGATGAGCTTGGCAACAGACGATAACTCAGCTGCGTTTGTGGCCTCATATCTGGCCCATCTTTCCAATGAGCGGCGATTGTCTGCGCTGACATGTGCGAGCTACTCTCATGATATTGGCATTCTGCTGCAGTTGGCAGAATCGACGCCGCTCGATCAGCTGCAAGTTCATCATATCCGACGGTTTATTGCCAAGCGGCACGCAGAAGGGATTTCTGGCAGAAGTTTAGCCAGGATGCTATCGGCCTGGCGCGGGCTGTATAACTATCTAGTGAAAAACCGCCATTACAATAGCAACCCCTGTGCCGGATTGCGTGCGCCGAAAACACCTAAAGTCTTGCCTCATGCGCTCTCACCCGACGAAGCTGCGAGGCTACTTCAGTTCCCGACCGATGACCTGATGGCATTACGCGACAAAGCAATGTTTGAGCTGTTCTATTCTTCCGGGTTGAGGTTGGCTGAACTTGCCAGTCTTCAACCTGAGAATCTGAGCCTCTCCGAAGGCACTGTTCGAGTTACCGGCAAGGGTGGAAGGACTCGGGTAGTGCCAGTAGGGAAACAAGCAGCGCTGGCCTTGGATGCGTGGATGAGATCTCGAACGGGATTGCTTAAATTGGGAGAGAATGCGCTCTTTCTGTCACGGCATGGCAAACGCATCAGCCCGCGATCAATTAGTCAACAGCTTAAGGCCCGTGCATTGCAACAAGGTATCAGCGCCAATGTCCACCCTCATGTATTGAGGCATTCATTCGCGTCTCATTTACTACAATCTAGCGGTGACTTGAGGGCGGTGCAGGAGATGCTGGGACATGCAAGTATCAGTACGACTCAGGTCTATACGCATCTCGATTTTCAGCATCTGGCAAAGATATACGATGCATCACATCCGCGAGCGAAGAAGAAGAGCTGAAATACGTATTTCACATGAATCGGCGTTATAATTCAAACTCCCTAACGATCATGAAATAAACTTATGCAACAACACCGTGGCACCACCATACTCTCCGCAAGGCGTGGCACTCAGGTAGCGCTTGGGGGTGACGGACAAGTGACTCTAGGCACAATCATTGCCAAAGCCAGCGCACGCAAGGTGCGTCGACTGTACCATGAAAAAATTCTTGCCGGATTTGCTGGGGGGACTGCTGACGCGTTCACCTTATTTGAACGGTTTGAGGGAAAACTAGAAAAGCATCAAGGCCATCTCATGCGCTCCGCAGTTGAGCTGGCCAAGGATTGGCGTACCGACCGTATCTTGAGAAGACTGGAAGCGATGCTGATCGTGGCCGATCGTGAGACCACTCTCATCATCACCGGGTCAGGGGATGTGATTGAGCCAGAACTCGGCCTTGCAGCCATCGGTAGTGGGGGCTCTTATGCGCACTCTGCCGCACGTGCTCTGTTAGAAAATACCGACCAAGCACCTCCTGAGATCGTCAAGAAGGCCCTGACCATTGCGGGTGATCTGTGCATCTATACCAACCAGAACCATATCATTGAGGTTCTGGAGTAACGTACTGCTGCCCCCTCATACACTCATATAAATGACCCCACAAGAAATCGTCCAAGAGCTGGACAAGCACATCATCGGTCAGCAAGCGGCCAAGCGAGCTGTGGCCATTGCCCTTAGGAACCGCTGGCGCAGGCAGCAGGTAACAGAACCCTTGAGGCAGGAGATCACGCCAAAAAATATTCTGATGATCGGACCCACCGGTGTGGGCAAGACCGAGATTGCGAGACGGCTGGCAAGACTTGCCGATGCCCCATTTATTAAGGTGGAAGCGACTAAGTTCACCGAGGTGGGTTATGTCGGACGGGATGTGGACTCGATCATTCGTGATCTGGTGGAGTCCGCTATCAAACAGTTGCGAGAGCAAGAAACGGCCAAGATGCGGGCCCGTGCTGAGGATCTTGCGGAGGATCGTATCCTCAACGTGTTGCTTCCGTCTGCGAGGGAGTCTGGCCTGCAATCAGAGGATGCGGATCCAGATAGTGCCACCCGTCAGAAATTTCGTAAGAAACTGCGCGAGGGCGAGCTTGACGATAAAGAAATAGAGATTGAGCTATCGGCAACTCATTCGGCTCATATGGAGATCTTTGCACCACCTGGGATGGAGGAACTCACCACTCAGATTCAGGGAATGTTCCAGAACATGGGTGCAGAAAGAAAAAAAACTCGCAAGCTTAAAATCCGTGAGGCTCTTAAACTCATCACCGATGAAGAGGCCTCTAAACTTATCAATGATGAAGAGCTGAAGTTACGAGCAGTTCAAAATGTCGAGCAGAATGGGATTGTTTTCTTAGATGAGATTGACAAGATTACCAGTCGGTCCGAGACCTCGGGTGCCGATGTATCGCGCCAGGGGGTTCAGCGAGACTTGCTGCCGCTGGTCGAGGGCACTACCGTTTCCACTAAGTATGGAATGATCAAGACCGATCACATCCTATTCATCGCTAGTGGGGCATTTCATCTTGCAAAGCCTTCGGACCTGATTCCAGAATTACAGGGCCGCTTTCCAATTCGCGTTGAACTGTCGAGTCTCAGTGCAGATGATTTTATCCAAATCCTCACTAATACCGATGCCTGTCTGACGCGGCAATACGAGGCTCTTCTTGAAACTGAAGGGGTCAAGCTCGAGTTCATGACCGATGCGATTAAACGATTGGCGGAGATCGCTTTTGCGGTCAACGAGAAGACTGAGAATATCGGTGCAAGACGCCTCCATACCGTGATGGAGAAGTTACTGGAAGATGTTTCATTCGATGCGGCAAGACACCGCGGAGATACCGTTGTAATAGATTCTGCCTATGTAGATACCCGTCTCAAGGATTTATCTCAGAGTGAAGATCTAGCCCGGTACGTGTTGTAGTCTCCATCTCGGCTGACTCCATAGGGCAGCGTGATACGGCCTAGCCTGTTATAATCCAAGCCTGCGGTGTTAGTTCCACGTCTTCGCACCGACCATCCTTTTTCTCTTTAGGGTGCCTGAATTGATCTGAGGATTTCAGATTTATAAGGCCATCCTTCATTCATCTGCCTAAGACTGGCGTTCCGTAACTGTAACGACAGGCCGATGCCACCCCTTGGAGTTTTATGTCTTTTGCAAATTTCGGTTTATCCGATGAAATCATTCGTGCTGTCACTGAACGTGGATACACCGTTCCAACCCCGATTCAGTTGCAGGCGATCCCTGCAGTATTAGCCGGCGGCGATCTGCTCGCCGGGGCTCAGACCGGCACCGGTAAGACGGCTGGCTTTACCCTGCCCATACTGCACCGTCTCTCCGACAAGAGCGTCAAGGGGCCGTCTAGCGGGCGCCCGCCAATACGAGCGCTGATTCTTGTTCCGACACGTGAGCTCGCAGTACAGGTAGAAGAGAGTGTGCGTGATTACGGAAAATACCTGAAACTAAGTTCGATGATCATGATCGGAGGGGTCAACATCAATCCACAAATCACCCGCCTGAAAAGCCGGGTGGATATCCTGGTCTCAACACCCGGACGTCTGTTGGATCATGTACAACAAAAGACACTCGATCTGTCTCATGTTGAAATTCTAGTGCTAGATGAGGCCGATCGCATGCTCGATATGGGTTTCATTCGAGATATCAGAAAGATACTCGCGCTGCTGCCCAAGCAACGGCAGAACTTACTGTTCTCGGCCACACTGTCGGATGAGATTCAGATACTAGCGGACAATCTGCTCAATAAACCGGTAATGATCGAGGTCTCGCGTCGTAACGCGACCGCTGACAAGGTGACCCATGTTGTGCACCCAGTAGACCGTGAACGTAAGCGAGATCTGCTCGCACATCTGATCAAGTTACGTCGTTGGCAGCAGGTGCTCGTATTTACCCGGACTAAGCATGGCGCCAATAAGTTAGCAGAGTACTTGGTCGCGAGCGGTATTCCATCACTCGCCATCCATGGCAATAAAAGTCAGGCAGCACGTACCCGGGCATTGGCAGAATTCAAGACTGGTACGTTACCCGTTCTGGTGGCAACGGATATCGCCGCACGTGGTATTGATATCAGCGATCTGCCTCATGTGGTTAACTTTGAGCTCCCCAATGTGGCAGAGGATTATGTCCACCGAATTGGTCGCACTGGCCGTGCTGGGGCCGAGGGTGATGCGGTATCGTTGGTGTGCGTGGATGAACGTAAGCTGCTGTCCGATATAGAGAGACTGATCAAGCGAGATCTGCCTAGTAAAATTATCGCTGGTTTCGAGATAGATCCTCGCATCAAGGCCGAACCGATTGTTAATGGGCGTAGTGGCGGCTCTCGGGGAGGGTCATCCACACGTAGCCAGCCAAGCGGACGGACGAGTGCTAAGCCGGCAGCGAGACGTACGGCAGGGTTTTCTCGCACACCGACCGGCAAAACGCCTGCGGTGAAACGTTCTGGTGGGCGCGGGCGTTAATCGTAAGGCTATACAGACTGTCCGGCCGCGTAGCCTGATGACCATGCCCACTGAAAGTTGAACCCACCTAGGTGGCCGGTCACATCGAGCACCTCCCCGATAAAATATAGCCCTCTCACTTTTTCTGATTGCATTGTCTTGGATGACAGCTCGCGCGTATCGATCCCACCGAGTGTCACCTCCGCCTTTCTGTAACCCACAGTACCGCTCGGTATAACCTGCCAGTCCTGAAGTTGTGCCGCGATCTCTTGAAGCTCACGCTCGGTGTAGTGATGTAGCATCCTCAGAGGCTGTGTTGCGGGGGTGGAATCACACCAGGCTTGGGTGAACCGTCTGGGCAGATATTGCGCGAGAAGATTGGGTAGCATGGTGGAGCTATGTTGTTGATCGAGTAGTAACGCGGTCGGATTGAGATCTGGTAATAAATTGATATGGATTACATCGCCAGGCAGCCAATAGGAGGAGATTTGTAATATTGCGGGTCCGCTCAGGCCGCGATGAGTGATCAATACATTCTCACGGAAATGCTTTCCGTTGCAGCTGACCTCAGCATCAATCGTCACCCCTGTCAGTCCGGCAAACTGGAGGAGCTGTTCAGGTGCGAATGTCAGAGGGACCAATCCCGGGCGTAGCGGAGTCACCGCAATGCCGAACTGCTCAGCGACACGATAACCGAATGGACTGGCGCCGATTTGCGGGATGGACAGTCCTCCGGTTGCGATCACCAGTGAATCGGTGATCACGCTACCTTGATCGGTCTTAAGCAGAAATCTGCCACCGCTGTCAGGACCGGGCTCAGGCAGACTGATACTCTGAACCAAGCACGGCATCCTCCACTCCACTCCGGCCGCCGAACACTCCTTCCGCAGTAGGTCGATAATCTGCTGGGAGTTCTCGTCGCAAAAGAGCTGACCTAACTTTTTCTCGTGGTAATGGATGCCATATTTTTCAACTAAGACGATAAAGTCCTGAGGACTGAATCGTGCCAGTGCAGAGCGGCAGAAGTGGGGATTGTGAGACAGAAAACCATCTGGACCGGCATAACGGTTGGTAAAGTTGCAACGACCTCCGCCAGAGATGCGAATTTTTTCGGCGAGATTGGTCGCATGGTCCAGTAACAACACCTTGCGACCCCGCTTACCAGCTTCCAGTGCACACATCATGCCAGCAGCCCCGGCGCCGATTACGACCACATCTTTTTTTGAATTCATCTTGTTCTTCGCTGTAACTTATTTTGATGATTGCGCCGACTAAACTGGTGAACGTAACTCTTACCAACCCCGCTATAATAGATGTTGTATAAACAATCTGCTGACATGACGTAACCATGACCCGGTCACCCAAACCCAATTTTAAGTCTCACTTAAGTGAAATCTTGCACCATGCTCTGCATGGAGTTGCACCAGCGGAGCAGGGTGTCATTATCGAGTTTGCACGGCCCAAACAAGCCAGTTACGGAGATTATTCCTGCAATCTTGCGATGCAGTTGGCTAAACCGCTGCGCAAGAGCCCGAGAGAAGTTGCCGCCTTGTTAATAGAAGCGATGCCAGACTCACCTCACCTAGAAAAAATCGAAATCGCGGGCGCAGGATTCATCAATTTATTTCTTAAGACCTCTTCCAAGCAGCAGTTTCCAGGCCACGTCCTGACAGCTGGCGATCATTTTGGCCACACCGACATTGGGTTGGGTAAGAAAATTCAGGTGGAGTTCGTTTCAGCTAATCCCACCGGGCCGCTGCATGTCGGCCATGGACGTGGTGCAGCATTTGGTGCGAGTCTAGCCAATGTGCTGACGGCCGCGGGATTCACCGTTGAGCGTGAGTACTATATCAACGACGCGGGTCGTCAGATGGATATTCTTGCACTCTCAACCTGGCTACGATACCTGGAGATAGGGGATGCCGAGATCGCCTTTCCTAGGAATGCCTATCAAGGTGACTACGTGCGCGATATGGCGAGATTGATTCATGAGGCGCACGGTGATCGATATGTACACCAGCCAGAATTGCTGTTTGCAGAGGTGCCTCCTGCAACAGAGGAGGGCTCTGGTGAGGCTCTGCTTGATAGCTTGATCGCCAGCGCAAAAAAACTATTGGGACAGGATTATGCGTACATCCATAACTTTGTCTTGACCGAGCAGCTGGGTGATTGCCGCAACGACTTGATGGAGTTCGGTGTGGTATTTGATAACTGGTTTTCGGAACGGTCATTGTTCGATAGCGGACTAGTGGCCCGCGTAGTTCAGCTACTCGAACAGAAAGGTTATCTATACCTGGAAGATGGAGCGATGTGGTTTCGGTCATCCGATTTCGGCGACGAGAAGCCCCGTGTTGTGAGACGCGCGAATGGTGAGTTTACATACTTTGCATCAGATATTGCTTATCACCTTAATAAATTTGAACGTGGCTTTGATCGTGTCATCGATGTGTGGGGCGCTGACCACCATGGTTATATCCCGCGTGTGAGGGGAGCCCTACAGGCACTGGAGCTCGACCCTGCGAGACTCGAGGTCGCGTTGGTGCAGTTTGCGGTACTCTATCGAGGCGGAAAGAAGGCGGCCATGTCCACCCGATCGGGCGAGTTTGTAACGCTGAGGGAGTTGCGCCAGGAGGTGGGTAATGACGCAGCAAGATTCTTTTATGTGTTGCGTAAGAGTGAACAGCATCTGGACTTTGATCTGGACTTGGCTAAATCGCAGAGTAATGAGAATCCAGTCTATTATGTGCAGTATGCCCATGCCCGTGTCTGCAGCGTTTTGACCCAGTGGGGAGAGGACCCATCGATACTGGCAACCGTCGATACCAGCCTTCTTACCAGTCCCGCAGAGCTCGCTCTGTTGCAGTGGCTGATCGATTATCCCGAGACGGTGGATGCGGCAGCAAGAGAGCTCTCTCCACATCTGATCGCTTTCTATCTGCGAGAACTGGCAGCCGAATTCCACAGTTACTATAATGCAACTCGATTCCTCGTTCCTGAGGTGCCGCTGCGGCATGCGCGCCTAGCGTTGATTGCGGCGGTGAGGCAGGTGCTGGTGAATGGGTTGACACTGTTGGGCGTCAGCGCGCCCGACAAGATGTGATCGGGCAGATAAACTCCATGAAGGATTTCCATGAGTCGGGATTACAAGGATCCATCTAGCTCCAAGAGCTCTGGCAAGGGCAGCTCTTTGGTGCTGGGGCTGTTTATTGGTTATGTATTGGGTCTGATCAGTGCGATGGGCATCTGGATGTATATGAACCATACTCAGAGCCCATTCATTACACAGGAGAGGGCTGGTGATAGTGCAGTCAAGAGCGAACTAAACCCAATTATTCAAAAGGGTGGGCAGGTAACCGGGAAAGATGACAAATCAGCGCAGACTGAGGACGGAAAGCCCCGGTTCGAGTTTTACAAAATCCTACCCGGCGCTACGGAACTGGCCGCCGAGCAGCAGGCACATCAGGCCGTTCCACAGCTCTCGTCTAATGATAGTTACTTCATTCAGGCAGGATCATTTCAAAGTGCCGAGGATGCCGAGAATTTGAAAGCGAAGCTCGCGATGACGGGACTGGAGGCCAGCGTACAGGCGATTGATCTGGCAGATAGGGGAATCTGGCACAGGGTACGTGTGGGTCCCTTTGCGGAGATAGGTGAGGTGAATCGGGTACGTGCCTCCCTTCAACAGAATGGTATTCAGACCAGTCTAATCAAGGTGCATGAAGGGCCACAGTAATTCGCATTCAATTCTTATCGCGAGGAAAAAAATGAAGCTAATACGTTTTCTTACGACACTGTTGTTATTTATTAGTTTGGGTTTAGTAACAGTCGCGAGCGTCCGCGCTGAGATTGTGGAGGGACGTGACTATACGACCCTGATCGAACCACGGCCGACTGAGAGCGGCAAGAATATTGAAGTACTCGAATTCTTCTGGTACGGATGTCCGCACTGCTATGACCTGCATCCACTGATTCAGGCCTGGCAGAAAAAAGCGCCTAAGGATGTGAGCTTCCGCTATATCCCGGCGGTGTTTCGTGCTAACTGGATTCCCGGCACTAAGACCTTCTACGCGATGGAAGCCCTTGGTATTAGGGAGAGGCTACACGATAAAGTCTACGATGCCATCCATCTAGACAAGATCGACCTGAGCAAGGATGAGCTGCTGTTCGACTGGATGGCAAGGCAGGGTATCGAGCGGCAGAAGTTCGTCGATACCTACAACTCCTTCTCTGTTCAGAACCAGGCAACTCGGTCGGCCCAGATGTCCAAGGATTACAACCTCTCTGGCGTGCCTGCATTGGTGGTGGATGGTAGATACCTGACCAGTGGCAAGATGGGTGGTACGCCGCAAGACACCATCAGAGCGCTGGAAGAGTTGATCCTGAAAGTGCGCAAGGAGAGGGCGAAGAAGTAACATGTCAGACAGTCTCCTGACGCTGCCAGAGTGTCATTAACAGTCCTCATCAGCGGCGCTTCCAGCGGTCTGGGTAGATCCCTTGCCTTGCAGTACGCAAAACAAGGTGCGACCTTGGGGCTGATAGCGCGTCGGAGGGAGTTGCTGAAGGATCTCTCGCAAGAGATTCCCAATGCAGCCATCTATGTTGCAGATGTGCGTGACTCTGATGCCATGCAAGCGGTTGCACACGATTTTGTACTACACCACGGCCAACCGGATATTGTTATTGCTAATGCCGGCATCAGCCGCGGCGTACTTACCGAATATGCCGAAGATAGTGAGGTTTTTGCGGATATTCTTGCCACCAATGTCAATGGCATGCTCCACATCTTTCAGCCATTCATCAGCCATATGCGCTCGGTTGGGAGCGGTCGCTTGGTCGGGATCGCCAGTGTTGCAGGCTACCGAGGATTGCCCGGGGGCGGCGCTTATTCCGCTTCCAAGGCGGCTGCCATTGCTTATCTAGAAAGCTTAAGAGTAGAGATGCACGGAAGCGGTGTCTCCGTCATCACTGTCTGCCCGGGCTATATCATTACTCCGATGACAACGGGTAACCCTTTTTACATGCCCTTCCTCATGTCGGCTGAAGATATGGCCGATAAAATCATCCGTGTCGTCGATCGTAGAAAGCTATACGCCGTGATTCCGTGGCAAATGGCGATCGTTGCACGGGCACTAAGACTACTTCCTAACTTTATTTATGACCGCTTGTTTGCCAACGCTCCTCGCAAACCGCGCTGACCGACAGATCACCTCGATCAAATCAGTCCGATAGTTTAGTAACTTCTCAACGCATCTGACCGGCGTCTACACAGCAGAGTCAGTGGACTGAAGCTTCTTCAGATGTGAGAGGTGACCCTTTTATGCTCTCAACAAACCTTTGCTGACATGGGACAATTCATGCGGCATCCGAAGAGGGCATGGGTGAGAGAGATATGCCAGGTATAGCAAGTATATTTTTAGACCTGTCGTCGCATAGGGAAGGCTGTCCACTCGAAAATCATGTGCCAATACTCTGACTGTCGGGACCCCTCACATAGCAGGATTCTTTACTGGTCTTAATCCAGCGCGCATCAATACTATGCGGGTGGAGTCTGGACTGAGCTGGCTTCTCCGGCCAAGTCCTCGGCAGAGCCTTAGTCTTTTTATGCGAGCCTCCTTCCTGATTGGTGCGTAGTCTCAGAACATCGATAAGAGCACTACTGGATTAATCTACTGATTGGCCGTTGTGCTTGACTAGATCGGATACGTTCTTAGGTTCATTCTTTCTGGGGAGATTGTGTTGGGCCTTTTTTAGAGTGACCGACACATAGAGTCCCAAGAATAAGATGATGGCTAGATTCAGATGGACGAGCATTATAAACCCACCTAAAGTTGTATCAAGATACCCCGCAAATGCGGGGGACGAGTGGGTGAGAACAGAGACCAGGATTGCAGTCATGACAGTGACGCGGGCAGATATCATATGAAGACCCTCCGGCAGTAGACGTTATTCAGAGAGTTTCAGAGTAATTACAAGAGATTGCATTTCGATGAAGGTTTTATGAAGACTTCATTAAAGGCGGAGGATGCCTCTGAATGACGGTAGTTAATAAATTCGCTCGTAGATCATCGCAAAAAACTTATTCAAGGTTTTTGCATAAAGGGTTGCTTGACCCTGCTGCTTTTAACTAAGAGACGCTTCTCACGTTGATAGACTAGGACTGCTGCGGTTCGAAGACAGCCCAACACCAGCAGTAAAGCACTCAAGGCATAAATCTGGTCTGCCGAGATCTTATGTTCAAATAGCTGGATCATGATCTCACGCAGAACAAATACAATACCCGCATCTGCGATGAATGTTAGACGTAGGCGGTGCTCATCAAAGTGGGAGACAAGAGAGCGAGAGAGTTCGATCAATACAAATAGAGTCAAGACATCGGAAACAAGGCGGACGTAGTGTCCTGTGATATCGGTATTTGTAACCAGTTCGCGCAACTGTAAGAATAAATTAACGACACCGGCAGCAACCCCGATGGTGATAAAAAGCAGCAACACCCCAAATATTAGATTGATCGCACGATCAAATATTTTAATAGGAGAAAAAATCATATTGACAGGAATATACACGGGGTTTGTTACATAAATATGAAAGAGGTAAAAAGCTGTAGGTAGATCATTTTTATCCCTCTCCATCCTTACGATGAGAGCCAGCAGGAGGAGAGAGGGTAATGGGCGGTTGTGATGATGTGAGTAGAAAGACTGCCTTTATGACGACAACATTCTCTAAACTGTACTATGATATAAATTGCAGCATCAGTTTTGGCTATTGGCCATTGCTGCAATGCATATCGCATATCTAATCTTATTTAGATGGCCGCTGGCAAGGTTCGTGTTATTTATTTCAAAAGGTGGCTCATCCAGAACGAAGTAGGAGCCTATTCGATGGCTGAAGTTCGTGCCGTGGGGATGAGTGAAAATGATGGGTAGGCTCAATGGGCAAGTTTTGTAGCCCAAAGATCGGGGACTTGATGATGTACTGGAAGATCAAAGGCTCTATCCTTTCCTGTATATTTCATGTGCTTCTGCCTAGTAGCGATTTTTTTCAGGGCGAACAGGAAAATTTGAGAGTAACGCGACACTGATGAAACCCCCCAAGAGAATTGAACCATTAATCCAGGATGGCCTAGTTGACGAGGTCATTCGGCAACTGATGAGCGGAAAAGAGGCTGCAGTCTTCGTAGTCCGCTGCGGAGAAGAAGTACGCTGCGCAAAGATTTACAAAGAGGCCAATAAGCGTAGCTTCCGCCAAAGTACCGACTATACCGAAGGCCGCAAGGTGAAGAATAGTCGCCGCGCTCGGGCTATGGAGAAGGGAACCAGTTATGGACGAAAGGCACAGGAGGAGGCCTGGCAGAGCGCAGAGGTAGATGCCCTGTACCGCCTTGCAGCTGCAGGTGTGCGCGTTCCTAAACCGTATAACTTTCATGAGGGCGTGCTGTTGATGGAGTTCGTGACCGATGGCGAGGGGAACGCTGCGCCGCGGCTGAATGACCTGATGCTCACCCCAGAGCTATCACGTGAGTACCACCGCATACTGATCACTCAGGTAGTGCGTATGCTCTGCGCTGGGGTGGTGCATGGTGACTTATCAGAATACAACATACTGGTTGATACCGAAGGACCCGTCATCATCGATCTTCCTCAGGCAATCGATGCAGCTGCCAACAACCAGGCCTGCAAGATGCTGCTCCGGGATGTTGAAAATCTGGCTATTTACTTTGGCCGATTTGCACCCGAGTTGTTGACGACTAACTATGGTATGGAGATGTGGTCTCTCTACCAAAAGAACCAACTCCGCCCGGAGAGTGTCCTGACCGGGTACTTCGAGCGTGTCGAGAAACCGGTCGATATGAAGGGGGTGATGCGTGAGATTAACGACACTCTCAAGGAGGAGGAGGCAAGGCAGCTTTATCGTGCATCAATGACGCGCTAGTCAACCTGTTTCGGTCGGTGTAACGCCATCCACATAGAACCACCTCCCAGACTCACGAACGAACCGGCTGATCTCATGCAGCCGGTGGGCGCGCCCTCCCACCTTGTAGCGTGCGACAAACTCTACAACTGAATGATCTTTCCCGGTCTGTTCATGACGACTGATGCGTAGCCCTAACCATTTCTTGTGAGGGCCATCCGCCAGTTTAAGTGAATCCGGGCGGGTGCTTGGATGCCAGGTCGAGAGTAGATAATCTTCATTCCCGAGCGTGTATGCGGTGTATCGAGAACGCATTAATGCTTCTGCAGTAGTAGGATCCTTACAACCTTTCAGATAGCCGGCACAGCAGTCGGTATATTCTTTATTGGCGTTTCCGCAAGGGCAAAGAATGGGCTGATTAGTCATGCCGATTTTATTTTGAGAGAGATTCTGGATCCATTCAGAGTCGATGATTTATGCCTGCCATAGAGGCGGCTCATCCATCAGTGCAATCTGTTCACGCAATTCGAGAATGCGGTCCTGCCAATACCGTTGGGTATTAAACCAGGGGAATGCCTGCTTGAAGGCGGGGTCATCCCAGCGGTATGCGAGCCATGCCGCGTAATGGATCAGTCGTAGGGTCCGCAGTGCCTCGATCAGGTGAAGTTCTCTTTCATTGAAATTACAGAAGTCTTCATACCCGGCCAGTACATCGGTTAATTGACGGACCATATCGGCGCGGTCGCCCGACAATAGCATCCATAGATCCTGCACCGCAGGTCCCATTCGACTGTCATCAAAATCTACGAAGTGAGGACCCTGATCCGTCCATAGCACGTTACCTACATGGCAGTCTCCGTGCAAGCGTAGGCTAGCCACCTCACCCGCACGGGTAAAGCAGTGCCGTACACCATCAAGTGCCAGGTCGACTGCGCTGCGATAGGCTGTATCGAGATCGGCCGGAATGAACTCATGAGAAAGCAGATAATCGCGCGGTTGTTCACCAAAGCTCTTGATATCTAGAGTGGGACGTTCTTGATATGGTTTGAGGGAACCGATCGCGTGAATGCGCCCCAAGAATCGCCCCATCCATTCAAGTGTCGAGCGGCCTTCAAGTTCGGGTGCGCGGCCACCATGTTTTGGGAAAACAGAGAACCGGAACCCCTCAAAAGTGTGCAGTGTCTTTCCATTCAGTAACATCGCCGGCACCACCGGAATCTCGTGATCGACCAGTTCTTGCACGAAGGAATGATCCTCAAGTATGGCCGCATCGGTCCATCGCTTCGGCCGATAGAATTTTGCAATCAGTGGAGCGCCCTCTTCAAGTCCGATCTGGTAGACGCGGTTTTCGTAGCTGTTGAGTGCTAGTAGGCGACCGTCGCTGCGAAATCCTACGCTCTCCACCGCGTCCAATACGCGGTCAGGGGGCAGTGTGGAGAAGTCTTGTGGGAGTGGGCTATTTATTTCTATCACTGATCGTTACTTATGACAGGGCGCTTAGGTTTATGTTGTCTTGCAATGGATAACGGGGCAGTCACACACGATCAATGTACAGGGATCTTGATCGACACCAAAGGAGTATTCACTCGCTTCCTCTTCATTATTTCATTCTTTATCTCTTTGAATGATCATTCTCAGATACACAATGGCAACGCGATGATTTGTGGTCTCATTAAGGCGATCTGGAATCACAGCAGCCTTGCTTTGATTGCGGCGGTGCGGGTCTCGCGGATCCGTGAGTTGATAGCGGGGGAGAGGAGACTGGGGTCGCTAATGGTACTGGATAGTTCAGCGGCAATGGCCCCTGCGTCGACGCTTCGGGCGGCGATGAATGCACTACGTAAACGCTCCGACTGAGGGTAGGGTCGCTCAGCATAACCGGGTCGACCATGGAAGTCGCACTCACAGGCCTGCATAAATTCTTCGAAGCGGTCCGGTTTGCGGTAAGCATCTACCGACTGAAGCATGTCTGCAATGGTATCAGGACGTAGTTCCGCCGCCCGATGCACATCTCCGTGATACCGAGCAGTTAGTAGGGCCAGATCACGCTCGGCGTTGGGAGTGCGGATACGATCGCTGAGATCCTTGACCAGCTGTACGCTACGAGTCTCGTGCCCGGTATGTTGCGGCCACTCATGAGGTGGTGTCGCCCCCTTACCGAGGTCATGAGTAAGCGCTGCAAAACGTACAGGTAAGGAATAATTCTTTAAGGCGGCATGATCGACCACCATCATACTGTGCAAACCGGTATCAATTTCTGGATGATGTTGCAATGGTTGGGGTACGCCGAACAAGACATCCACTTCTGGCAAGATACGTGCGAGAGCACCACATTCACGTAATGCATAGAACATGCGTGAGGGCTTACTCTCCATCAATCCGCGCGCAAGCTCTTGCCACACCCGCTCCGGCACCAGCGCATCAACCTCACCATTGCGTACCATCTCATTCATCAGAGAGAGTGTTTCTGGGGCAATGCGAAAGCCGAATCGTGCAGCAAAACGAGCGGTCCGAAGGACCCTCACAGGGTCCTCACTGAAGGCTGGGCTGACGTGGCGCAGCATGCCGATCTTGAGGTCAGAGACGCCGTTAAATGGGTCGACGATGTTGCCGTCCTGATCCTTGGCAATGGCATTGACGGTCAGATCACGACGTGCCAGATCCTCTTGCAGAGTGACCTCTGGAGCGGCGTAGACTTCAAAGCCCTTATAGCCGCGTGAGATCTTGCGCTCGGTGCGGGCCAGAGCGTACTGCTCGTGGTTTTGGGGGTGGAGAAATACCGGGAAGTCCTTACCCACTGGGCGGTAGCCGAGGCGTGTCATCTCCTCCGGAGTGGATCCAACAACGACGTAATCGTGGTCCTTGATGGGGAGACCTAGCAGCTCGTCTCGAACTGAACCGCCTACTAAATAAATCTTCATGGGATAGCTATTTATCGTCGCGCCTGATCGCGGAAACGGGTATACCGATCGCGTGGTCGTTGCAATGCCAGATAGAGAGGGGCTATCTCTTCCAATGGGGTCGGGCGAATTCCGAATACGTTCGAAAGGTTGCCGCTACCGGCGCAGTCGCAGATGCTGTCTACCTTCATCGAATAATAGTTGTCACGGGTCATGAGCTTGCCGGGCAGCCACTCCATTAACAGTGCCTGCAGATAGGAGAGTCTGTCACTCAGCCCGATGACGGTGAGATCTCGCCCAGTGGTCAGTGCCACATACTCAACCAGTTCACGCAGACTGTAGACCTTGGGTCCGCATAAGTCGTATTGCTGTCCGAAGGTCGTGTGGTCAGAGAGGCTTGCAACAAATGCCTGCGCTACATTCTCTACAAAGACCGGTTGGAATTTGGCATTCGGGGATGCCAGTGGAATCAGAGGCATCTGTTTCACTAGGCCGGCAAAGAGATTGAGAAAGGAGTCTCCGGGGCCGAAGATGACCGATGGTCTGAAGACGGTTGTCTGTAAATCCGAGGACTGTACAATCTTCTCGCCCTCACCTTTTGAGCGCAGATAATCGCTGGGGCCGTTCGTATCGGCATGAAGCGCGCTCATATGTACCAGACGTGAGACGCCATTACGGTGACATGCAGCAACTATCTTGCGTGGCAGGTCGATATGCGATTCTGTAAAATTACCATGCAGTATTCCAACCAGGTTGATGACTGCATCCATCCCAGTCAGCAACCGATCGAGCTCGGCATCATTGTGTACATTCGCTTCCATCACGCTCGCTGTCGGAAGTACCAGCATCTCACGGGCGTGCTCGTAATGACGGGTGGCAATCCGTACAGAGATCTCCTCTGCGGTCAACCAGTGAGCGATATGTTTACCAACAAAACCGCTGCCACCTATGATGCAGACTTTTCTGATTTTCATGGTGATGGGTCTCCCCCTTCGGGTGAATTATTTGCAGATGATTTGGGTGCAACCACACCGAGACGATACTGCAGAGTCTGGGTCCGGTGGCCGAGTGTGCTGGCGTAATACATCGAGTTACTTAAGACCTTTTTAACGTAGTCGCGCGTCTCGGTGAAGGGGATGGTCTCAGCATAAATCGCGCCTTCTAGCGGTTTTGTGTCTCGCCACCGCCGGGCACGCCCGGGGCCGGCATTATAAGCTGCCGAGGCCAGTAATGGCTGGTTATCGAGTGAGGTTAGGACGTGTTTGAGGTAGTAGGTTCCCAGGGCTAGGTTGGTACTCACTTCGTTGGCCAAACCGTGGTGGTAGTTCTTAATACCCATTCTCTTCGCCACCCATCCCGCAGTGGCGGGCATTAGTTGCATCAGACCCATCGCCCCAGCACTGGACTTGGCATCATTAATGAAACGACTCTCCTGGCGGATGAGTCCGTATACCCATGCCTCATCCAATTGCTGTTGCTGAAGGTGGCCTTGCATGGTTTCGCGGTGTGGGGTGAGAAAGCGCAGACTAAAGTCATGCAGATGCACGGTCCGGTCAGCAGTGCTGATGGCTCGGTCATAGATCCCGCTGCGACGAGCTACCTCTGCTGCAGCGAGTAGGCGCCGGTCATCGAAGCCTCGGATACTCCAGTTCCATTCTCGCACCCCTTCGTTACGCAGATTAAGACGATATAGGGCAAGAGCCCTCTGGATTCCAGGCAACTGCTGGATCGCGGTAATCTCCTTGGGCCCTGCTTTATAGGGCTCATCCGCGGTACCGATCACAATCCCGATCTCCTCTTCGGCCAGTTGGCCATAAAAATTGTGTTCAGAGCTGAGGGGTGCCAAGAGCGCATTGGCCTCTATATTCTTGCCCGCAGTCTTGAGCGCACGTGCCTTCCAATAACGCCACACGCCAGACTGCTGTTCTGCGGCGGACATAGTATCGATACTTCTGAGGACGGTCTTCCAATCAGAAGCACGCAGAGCTGCCCGGACTTGCCAGGCGAGTTGGACGTCTGAGAGGGGTGCTGCAGGGTGGGTTTCTGCAGACCGCTGAAACCAGCCCAAAGCACGTGGGTCAAGCCGTCTTGACGCCTGACTTGCTAGATGTCCGAGGAAGTAGGACTGCTCCGAGGGATCGAAACGGTCACGGACCTTGGGCCAGTATGCAAAGGCCTGATCTGGGCCGCTCCGGAGTAGACGTATTAGTGCATAGAGTGCAGTCTCACGATCGGCACGGGTCTTGATCTCGTGACGGTGTTGGTCCAAGTAGCGCAGAGGGTTGCTGGTGGCCTCATTCAGTCTATGGTCATTGATCGATTGACCATTCGGGAGGTAGCGATTCACATGCTTTGCAACGCTCACGTTGCCTGCCTCAAGGGTCAGCCTTAGACGTGTCCATACATCTTCTGTGGTGACTAGACCGGTTGAAGAGAGCGCTTCAAAGAGCGGGGTACAGCTCTTTGGCAGGTCGTGGGCGTTAAACCACAGAGGGCGAGCTTCAATCATTGCGGTCTCATCACCGGATGAGATGCGCTGCTGCAGGGAATAACAGATGAGCTCAGTATCCTTGTTAATTAGGGCCGGATACTCTGCGGCGAATAGATCCCACTGCTGTTTCTTACCCAGGCTCTTTAACCATTCACTGTGTAGCCGATCAGAGAGTGAGCTATCCCGGTATTGAGAGGTAAATTTTTTGATTGAATCAGGGCGGGCATTTTCCAGATAAAGACTTAACTGGTAGTAGGATGCATACGGCTCCAGCACATGCCCCTGCAAACGTTTGGCATGAGTCTCCAGGCGGGCAGCGTTCCCGGACTGGAATGCCTGACGGGCAGCCATGAAATCTTCGTCCTGGCTGGCAAAAGCTGCTCCAGTCAAAGCCAGTAATAATATTACTTGTAGAGACTTTTTCATGGACTGCTATATTAAGATAATAAAGTGGAACGAGGGAGGCGAGCGGCAAGCAACCCCCTAATTAATTCAGGCTCCCTTGTTACCCTTAAAATTTTATCTAGAGGATAGCACATCATGCCTTATATCAGTCTGAACCCGGCGACCAATAAGATCGTTAAGACATACACTAGTTGGGATAGTCATTATCTTGCCACCGCGCTGCAGCAGACTGACATTGCCCAGCAGAAATGGTCGCAGACCAGCTTCGATGAGCGTGTGGTAAAGATGAATTGTGCCGCCAGACTACTTCGAGAGCGTGCGGCTGATTATGGCAGGATGATCTCGATCGAGATGGGTAAGCCGATACGAGAGGCCTACGATGAGGTGGAGAAATGCGCACTTATCTGCGACTACTACGCGGTACATGCCCAGAATTTCTTGCGCGATGAGATGGCCCAGACTGAGGCCAGTAGGAGTTATGTATCATATCAACCGCTTGGCGTGGTGCTGGGCGTGATGCCGTGGAATTTCCCGTTCCTGCAGGTGATTCGTTTCTCCGCACCTGCTCTGATGGCGGGGAATGGATGTGTCCTGAAGCATGCTTCTAATGTGCCTCAATGCGGACTGGCGATAGAACAATTATTTCTCAATGCGGGATTCCCAGCATCTCTCTTTACCACCCTCATGATTGAGTCTGCTGATGTGGTCGAGGCCATTGCGAGCCGTCATGTTCATGCGGTGACGATCACTGGTTCTGAGGCTGCGGGTCGTGTAGTCGCCGCCCATGCCGGACAGCATCTTAAGAAGTGTGTACTAGAGTTGGGTGGATCGGATGCATTCATCATTCTGAAAGATGCCGATTTGGAATTGGCTGCGACCAATGCAGTGAAATCACGTTTTCAGAATTGCGGGCAGTCTTGTATCGCCGCCAAGAGGATCATCCCCGTTGCAGAAATTGCAGACGAGTTCGTGTCCATTTTTATGCAAAAAACGAGAGATCTTAAGATGGGTGATCCGTTGAGTGAGAATATCCAAATGGGTCCTCTTGCGCGTCTTGATTTGAGGGAGTATCTACATCTGCAGGTGTGTGACTCGATTGCACAAGGTGCAGAAGCGCTACTCGGTTGCAAACCCATCTCGGGGGAGGGCGCATTCTACTCACCCTCAATACTCGACCGAGTCACGGTAAAGACCCGTGCTTACCATGAAGAGTTATTCGGGCCGGTGGCGATCGTGATCCGAGCTACAGATGAGAGTGAGGCCATACATATTGCCAATGACACTCGTTTTGGATTGGGATCCAGTATTTGGAGTTGTGACTCGATACGAGCGGAGAAGATTGCTCGGCAAGTACATGCCGGCAGTAGTTTCATCAATGGGATAGTTAGATCCGATCCGAGGCTGCCCTTTGGAGGGATCAAGTCATCCGGTTTTGGCCGGGAGCTTTCCTCCCACGGCATTCGCGAATTTGTGAATGTTAAGTCGATTTGGATCCGTTAGATCACGCCCTGACCCAGCATCGCATCTGCAACCTTGACGAAGCCGGCTACGTTGGCACCATCCACATAGCTGACGCTGCCGTCTTTGCGTTGTCCGTACTGAAGGCAGGACCGGTGTATCGCCTTCATGATTTCTAGTAAGCGCTCATCAACCTCTTCTCTTGACCAGGAGAGTCGCATTGCGTTCTGACTCATCTCTAGGCCAGAGGTCGCAACCCCGCCTGCATTGCTGGCCTTGCCCGGAGCGAATAGAACCTTGCTATGCTCAAATAGTTTCACAGCCTCTGCTGTGGAGGGCATATTGGCCCCTTCGGCTACGCAGATCACCCCATTCTTGATCAGGGTGGATGCATCCTTCTCATCCAGCTCGTTCTGGGTCGCACACGGTAAGGCCACATCAACCGGAACATGCCAAGGCCGTTCACCTGCAACAAAATTTACCTTCGCCCTTTCAGCATAGTCTTTGACACGTCCCCTCAGGTGATTCTTCACTTCCATCAGGATGGCCAGCTTCTCTGAAGTAAATCCTTGTTCGTCAACAACCGTGCCGCTCGAGTCGGAGACTGTAACCACCTTAGCCCCCAGTGACATTGCTTTCTCCACAGCATATTGAGCGACATTGCCGGAGCCCGAGACGGAGACCCGTAGACCATCGAAAGAGCGACCGGTGTGTTTAAGCATCTCCTCAGCAAAGTATACCGTTCCGTAGCCTGTGGCCTCTGGTCGGATGAGTGACCCCCCAAAACTCAATCCCTTGCCAGTAAAGACGGCATCAGAACGGTTAGAGAGTTTCTTCATCATCCCGGCCATGAACCCGACCTCCCGACCACCGACACCGATATCACCTGCAGGTACATCGGTGTCAGAACCGATATGGCGAAATAGCTCGCTCATATAGGTCTGGCAGAAACGCATCACCTCTCCGGGGCTACGCCCCTTAGGATCAAAATCAGCGCCGCCCTTGCCGCCGCCCATCGGCAGCGTGGTCAGGGAATTCTTGAGGGTCTGTTCGAAGGCCAGAAACTTGAGAATGGACAGATTGACCGAAGGATGAAAACGGGTGCCGCCCTTGTAGGGTCCGATTGAAGAGCTGTGTTGGATCCGGTAGCCACGGTTCACTTTTACTTCGCCGTGGTCATCGACCCAAGATACGCGGAACATGACAATCCGTTCTGGCTCGATCAAGCGGTCTAGCAGACCGTGCTCGGCATAACGTGGGTGACTGGTGATGAAGGGCCAGAGACTCTCCATCACTTCAACTACCGCTTGTAGATACTCTGGCTGGCCTGGATTACGCTCTGCGATGTAAGTGCCGAACTCTTGAAAGCTCTGATATTTCATCCTGATCTCCCCCTCATTAAGGAACAACTACAACGATAGGGTACATTCTGCCAAATTAATTGAGGAGTCGCATGGTATTTTTTTAAGCGTGTTGAGAGTTCATGATCTGTCCGGTTCTGTAGCGCGACATCTGTCCGGTCGTCATAGTGCCCCGAAGGGGGTGCCAAATGAGACGAACGGAAGTGCTACAGGAGAACCGAAGGATGAG
>Ga0049084_10000139_pt1 | contig 26736 bp, 26 predicted proteins | sample GreLakmeON33MSRF_FD_66720 | JGI IMG/M metagenome (GOLD analysis project Ga0049084, IMG submission 66720) | Freshwater lentic microbial communities from great Laurentian Lakes, MI, USA - Great Lakes metaG ON33MSRF | ecosystem: Environmental > Aquatic > Freshwater > Lake | place: Great Lakes... | reverse complement strand
TCGAGTTGTTTTACAACCCGGTTCGCAGACACGGAAACAACAATAGCGTGCCCCCAGCGAAGTTTGAAGAGCAGTACTTTATGAAGCTGTCAGGTGTCTAGGAAATCGGGGGCTTGCCAACTTGGCGGAACAGTTACTGCTTTCCCGTAAGAACCTGAAGTGACCAGGTAATAATTGGGGTCAGAGTAAAAATACAGTAGTTTTTTTGGACGGTAACAGCGTTTCGTTCGCTTGCACTATAACCATTTATTAGTCCATGATTTAGCGCGGAACGGATGCCTATAAGAAGCGACCCAAAACTACTGTATTTTTACTCTGACCCCATTTATTAAAGCACTGGCTGCTAACAAGCAAAACCAGGCGGATGCATAAATGCGCCGCTGTTTTCGGCCTTAGGTTGCTCCATGTAATCATCCAACACTCAAAATTGGAATCCGGCACAATACGCCAGGAATGCCAGGTTCGTCTCCGATCTCGGTATGCCCATCGTGGAGTTGCTGGCGCCGCAAGCGGGCGAACGCATCCTCGATCTCGGCTGCGGGGACGGGGCGCTCACCATCAAACTGGTTGAACTTGGCTGCACGGTAGTTGGCGTTGACTCAAGCGCTGCCATGATAAATGCAGCCAAGTCGCTAGGTTTGGATGCCCGTGTCGTGGCTGGGGAATCACTGCAATTCGCCAACGAATTTGATGCGGTGTTTTCGAACACCGCCTTGCACTGGATGAAGAATCCAGAGGGCGTTATTGCTGGCGTATGGCGCGCGCTCAAACCCGGAGGGCGCTTCGTCGGTGAATTTGGTGGTTACGGTAATGTTGCCGCCATTGTCACCGCGCTCGAATCCGCGCTTTCCGCAAGAGGCATGGTGGTCACTAGTCCCTGGTTTTTCCCGCGTCCCAAAGCATACAGCGAGCTTCTGGAAGCAAGCGGCTTCAAAGTACTCACCATGGAGCTTATTCCCCGCCCAACCTTGTTGCCCGGAGATGTGGGCGGATGGCTAGAGACATTTGCACAACCCTACACCGCCGCCTTGCCAGCAAGCGACAGGCAGCGTCTTATTGCTGAAGTCGTCGAAGCACTGCGTAGTGTGCTGTGCGATGCCAATGGCAATTGGCGCGCGGATTATGTGCGCTTACGGTTCTCTGCCAGGAAAGCCGGGGACACCAATAACTTAATAAATGAATAAATGGTCCATTTATTCATTTATTACAGTGCCAATCCAACTGCACTGCTAAACACCCGCAGCTCTCGAGACACCGGATCAACAAACCGCAGTCCCGTTGCCACCAATTGCAGCGGCTGCCCGAAATCGTCCGGAGATTTTTCCTGCAATACGGGATAGTACTTGTCGTGCGTAACAGGCCATCCCTGGGCTTGCATATGAACTCGCAACTGATGGGTCTTGCCAGTGATGGGGTTGAGCTCGAATAGTGCCTTGTCCGAGCGATGCTCAAGACAGCGAATCACGGAATAGCTGTTCGCTTCACCAGCTACAATCTGCATGCGAAAACGGATCGACGATCGTTCCATACGATTCTTGATATGCCATTCCCCGCCTGCCAGATTTTCTGCTGCCTTGACTGCGGCAATGGCGTGATAGGTTTTGTGTATTTGCCGGGTTTTGAATAGATCGTGGTAGTGCTGACGGGTTTGTGGGTTGATTGAAAACAACACCAATCCCGCCGTTGCTCTGTCGAGTCGATGCATGGCCTGCAAATCATCCAGTCCGGTTTTCCTGCGCAATCTGTTTTGCAGGCATTCATTAACCCAGATGCCTCCCGGTGTTACCGCCAGGAAATGCGGTTTATAGGCCACCAAAATATGCGCGTTCTGGAACAGTATTTCCTCGGCGAACGGAAACACCGGCTCGCTATCCACTTCGCGGTAATAGTAGACGCGCTGCTGTGCCTGATAAGCGGTGGTCACTGTAATTACTGTGCCGTCATGCCAATGCACCCTGCCTGCTGTCATGCGCTGGCGCCAGGCGTCGGCGTCGATGTCTGGAAATCTGGCGACAAGATATTCCAGCACGGTGGCTACACCAGGGTTTATCTGTGGCAGGCTGAGTTGTGAAGAATATTTGGAGATGATCATGGCTTGATTAGTGACTTGGTTTATGTATACAACGCAGGCAGACAGAATGGTTTGATTGCGGGCGAATTGCAACCAGGCCCAATACCTTTGGCAGGCGGGCTATCGTGGCACGCTCGAGCGGCTTGCAGAGTGATTGAACTAAAGCGGGATTCGGGGTAATTTCCCGGAAGCTTTTGGATCTATTGATGGCAATGGTTTGCTGCAATGCCAAGCCTTGCAAGCAATGAGATCAGTTCCCGTTGCAGCTTTATCCACAATTCTTTATCCAGTTTGACCGTACATATATAACCGTACATATATAAGAGAAGGATAGTGCCATGAAACAACTACTCCCAAGCGTTTTCCTGCTCGCCGCGACTGTCGCGGCAGCGCAGCCCCAGGACGACCATCAGCACCCAACTCCTGAAAAACTGGGCCAGGTACATTTCGAAAATTCCTGCCAACCCGCAGTTGGTGAGGCCTTCGACCGCGCAGTTGCGCTGCTGCACTCATTCTCATTTGGTACGGCGAAACAGGCCTTTGAAGCGGTACTGGCGGATGATCCCAATTGCACCATCGCTTACTGGGGCATCGCCTTAACCCATTGGGGCAATCCATTTGGTGGCATCAAGACCGGGCCGTTGCTGGAGAACGGAAGCGCGACTGTTGCGCAAGGCTTGGCGACGGGCACGCCAACTCCAAGGGAGCGCGCCTATCTGGAAGCCGTTGGTAAATTGTATGAATCGACTTCGACCCGGGACCACACGACCCGAGGTGGCGCTTATGAAGCGGCCATGGCGACCTTGCAAGCCACCTATCCGGACGATCGCGAAGCAGCCACATTCTACGCTTTGGCAGTAAGCCAGATGGCGTCGCCAACTGACAAGACCTTTGCCAAGCAGCTGCAAGCATCAGCAATTCTCGAACCCTTGTTTATCAACGATCCTGAGCATCCCGGCCTCGCGCACTACCTGATTCATGCCTATGACACTCCGACCCTCGCGGACCGCGGCCTCAATGCGGCGCAGCGCTATGCCTCCATCGCTCCGGCGGCGCCCCATGCGCTGCACATGCCGTCGCATACTTTTACGCGAGTAGGCTTGTGGCAGGAGTCTATCGACACGAACCTGCAATCGGCCGCATCCGCGCTGCGGGATCGTACTGCCGCCGAAGCACTGCACGCCATGGATTATACTGTTTACGCTTACTTGCAGACCGGCCAGGATCAGGCGGCGCGCGCCGCTGTCGACGAGGCCCCGCGAGTGCTGGCGCAACTTGATCAGTCGGTGATGGGTGGTGCGGCGCCGCCAGTCTCCGCATTCTTTGCAGCAGCTGCTATTCCAGCGCGCTATGTGATGGAGCACGGCGCGTGGAGTGATGCGGCCGCACTCAGTGTGCGCTCTACTGCCTTCCCTCAAGTTGACGCCATGAGCCATTTCGCGCGCGCTGTTGGTGCGGCCCGTTCGGGCCAGCCCGACGCCGCCGACATTGATATCGCCGCGCTGGAAGCATTGCGTGCAAAGCTCGAAGCTGCACGTGATCCTTACTGGACTGAGCTGGTGCGCATTCAGCGCGAGATCGCGCAGGCCTGGACTGAGTTTGCTGGTGGTTCCCGTGACGCGGGACTGGCACGTCTCAGCGCCGCCGCTGACGCCGAAGACAAAACTGACAAAGCCGCCATCTCTCCCGGCCCGCTGGCTCCGGCGCGGGAAATGCTCGGCGAGATGTTGCTGGAGTTGCAACAGCCGGCCGCAGCACTGACAGCATTTCAAGCCACTCTGGATAAAGAGCGTCACCGCTTCCGCGCCACGGCGCTAGCCGCTGTTGCCGCAGAGCAGTCCGGTAATGCCGCTGCCGCTGCTGAATTCAGAGTGCAACTAACGCAGATCGCGAACAACGGCGACCAGCCCGGCCGCCCGGAACTCGAAGCGGCGCGCAGCAGCAGGTAGCTATCTGGGGCAGGCATCTAAATTGAGTTCGATCCTGAGATGGCTCAGGCATGAACGCGTCCGCGTGGCGCAGGCTGTGTTTTCCCTTAATGCTGTCCTGGGAATTCCGACCATTGGCGGAGCCGCGCTTTATGCCGCTGCGTTTACATCCGAAAATGCATGGACCGCATTTTTTGTAACACTAGTTCCATTTTCAGTGCTGTGGGCACAGTTCTGTTATGGCGCCTACAAAGGTCTCACCAGCGCAATCACCGTTCTCAAATTTGTGCTCTGGTCATATATCGCGTGGAATGTATTTGCCTTTCCAGCTGGAACCGTTATTGCGGGAGTGACATTCTGGCTGTGGTGGGACATACATGAACGCCGCGACACCGTTGCACAATAATTGGCGAATTAACCGGAATCTCAATGAAAAAATATTCTTCAGCTCTGCTGCTGGTCAGCTCGATTCTCGCAAGTGCCACGCTGGCCGACGAAGTTCGTCCAGGCGTGTTACGCACTCCCAACAGCCGTTTCGAAAATCTGCCCGGATATAATTTCTCACCCAACTACGCCCTTGTCGCCGGTTATCGAGTTCACTATCTGGACGACGGCCCCGCCGACGGCGAAGTAATACTCATGTTACATGGTGAGCCGTCCTGGTCTTATCTCTATCGCAAGATGATTCCAGTGCTGACTGCCGCCGGTTACCGCACCATCGTGCCGGATCTGATTGGCTTTGGTCGTTCGGATAAACCAACCAGCATGGATGTGCACACCTATCAGTTTCATGTGGACACGCAGGCGGCTTTGGTGGAAGCACTTGAGCTCACCAACGTTACCTTTGTGGGCCAGGATTGGGGCGGGCTGATTGGCCTGCGTGTGGTAGCGGAAAACGCCGAGCGCTTCGCTCGCGTGGTGGTGGCGAATACCGGACTGCCTACAGGTACGGATCGGGATATTTCCGAATCGTCAGCCTTCATGCAATGGAAGCAAGCTAATCAGGCCATGATCGACCGCGGTGATATTCCCACCGGCACCTTGATCGCGACCAGCGTTGGCGATCCATCGGTAAAAGATGCCTACGATGCGCCCTACCCGGATCCCAGTTACAAAGCCGGTCCGCTGATCATGCCGCAACGTGTGCCTATTTCAGCTGATTATCCCGGTGCTGCTGAGAATCGAGCTGCATGGGAAATTTTTCGACAATGGCAGAAGCCATTTCTGACTGCATTCAGTGATGGTGATGCGATTACCGCCGGCGGCGATATCCTGTTTCAGGAGTCCATACCTGGCGCCAAGGGTCAGGCCCATACCACTATTACAGGCGCTGGGCATTTTCTGCAGGAACAAAAAGGCGAGGAGTTGGCGCAAGTGATTATTGAATTCATGCGCGCCAACCCGCTCTAGTAAATGGGGTCAGACTTTACTGGGGTAGTGTTGATTTTTTCCTAGTGCGGATTCACGCCACCGGCGCCGTGTGCTGCACCTGTATTGCCATGACCAGCGCCATCGCCCGCGCCATGAGCTGCACCAGCATCACCATGTGCTGCGCCATGTTCAGCACCGTGCGCCGCGCCATGTTCAGCACCGTGTTCAGCGCCATCAACGGCACCATGCTCAGCCCCGTGCGCTGCGCCCTGTCCAGCAGCATCGCCGTGAGTTGCGCCGTGCGCCGCACCCGCATTGCCGGGAGTAACTGGAGGATGGTCCTGTGCTACCGCCGTGCCTTGCAGCAGGATTACGGTAACAACAGTTCCTGCCATGAAGGTTAATGTGCGGCCGAATTTAATTACTGTGTTCATTCTAGTTTCTCCAAAATGCGCTGCTCGTCAAAGAGCCTGATACTACTGGGTTACTTGTCTATTTATCTATTTCTATCTATTTTTATCTATTTCTATCTAATCCTATCCAATCTCGCCCAAGCAAAACTGCCGGCAGTCTGAAAGTTTTGCTGCGAAATGGAAAGTTCATAAGCGATGGCTGCAGTACCCCTTCCTCATCAAAAAATAAGCCTCCCTACCCTTATTCCTGCCCGCAAGCCGCTTTATAATCCTGACGAAGCAAACCAATAAAGACTTTTATGCACATCGGGTCCAGACCACAAGGCTTTACCCTCATTGAATTGATGATCGTCGTTGCCATCATGGGAGTTTTGGCCGCAGTGGCATTACCGGCGTACACACGCTATCGCGATCGCGCCCGCTTTTCAGAATCGATTCTGATGACTACTACCTTCAAGAATGCTGTAGAAATCGCGGTATTTCGCGGGCTGGTAGATAGCGTCGGCGATATGGACTCCGGAACGAACGGCATTCCCAGGTCCAGATGGTTTACCCAGAACTCCAATTTCGTCAGCACCTGGGATGGGGTCATCTATGTGGAGTGGCGCCCCGATGGCACCGCGCTCGCCGGCGTGACTTACACCCTCACCGGCTAGAGCGCCACACCTCTGATTCAATGGATTGAAGCCGGCTCCTGCAAGAATCTTGGTTATTGCTAGTGCGCAGCGGTAAATTCCCAGGGGCGAGGTGTTCGTGACGCAAGCCGGCTTTTGTCGCAATCATCCCAATGCTCCAGCAATCGCAATCTGCAAGAGTTGCGCTACGCCGCTGTGCGGTATGTGCTCGCGCTTCGGTGATGATGGCGTACGCTGTGAGCGCTGTGCTGCGAGCCATGAGACCGCGCAATTGGTGAGTGCCAGGTCGGAACAATTGCGTAAGCCGGTCGCGCCTGCCACGCAGATCGTCGCTGTAACGAACGAGCCAACAGCGGCGCACGCGAGCACAACGGTTATTACATGGATCAAATGGGTTTGCGGCGTGTTGTTGTTGGCCAGCATCCGCGTGCCGCTGTACTTTTACTCCAATCCCGTTATCGAAGTGGCGGAGTCGCCAACACGAGCACGGGAAGAAGCAGTGATTACCTTCGTGCAATGCCTGCTCATCTTCAGGCAACTGGGAGAGCAGATGGCCGCCGGGCAGGAACCTGACATGGCTCTGCAGTGTGCAGCACCAGCCGGTTCCAATCTGTTACAACGCGACGGCGACACGCTGCGAATTTCTCATGCCAATCCGCAGCTATATGGCTATAGCGAAATCTTCGTCACCAATCTGGACCCAGAACCGACTGCGCTGCAATAAAATCTCAGCTATCAGGGCAACGTCAGTGTCACCAACTTTGAATCTGCGCCACCGCCTACTGCAATACTCATGTACTGCTTGCCATTCGCCATGTAGGTCATGGGCGTACCGGCTGGCGGAAGTGGTAATTCAATCTCATGCACGATCGCACCAGTGGCCTTGTCGAAGGCGCGTAACAGATTTCTCTCGCCGTCGCGCTGCGCCAGAAACAGCAGTGTGCGCGTCAGCACCGGGCCGGTTCTGCTCTGACTACCAACCGGACCGGGATCCAGAATTCCCATAGCAATAATTTCCTGACGCTCACCTTCGCCGTGGGGCACCATCCATTCATGCTCACCGGTATTCAGGTCAATGGCAGTAATGCGGCTGTAGGGCGGCTTGGTCAGGGGTAAGCCCTGTGGTCCGCCCACGTTTTGCGCACCACCGCGCACATAGCCCATCTCTGCGCGCTCGCGCGCGGCCTCGCGTAATTGCACGACAATCGGTGCGGAGGCTGACGGTATGTAATACAGTCCGGTCTCGGGATCAAAGGCCGCGCCATGCCATTCAGCGCCGCCGCCCCAGCCGGGAAACTGAATGGTTCCGCGCAGGGAAGGAGGAGTAAACAGTGGGCCGTAATCAAACTGTTCGATAATCTGCAATGCTTCATTACGCAGTTCGGGCGAAAAATCGATCAGCGTTTCATCACTGATTCCCTGTGGCTCGAAGGGAGCTGGCTTGGTAGGAAATGGTTGCGTCATGGCAGCAACTTCACCTGGCACACTGCTCTGCCCTACCGGTCTTTCTTCGATGGGCCAGACTGGCTCACCAGTGACGCGATCGAACACATAGGTAAAACCCTGTTTCGATATCTGTGCCACCGCTTTGATCGCACGGCCGTTCACATTTATATCTACCAATGTTGGTGCCGCCGGCAAGTCGTAATCCCACAGACCATGATGCACCATCTGGAAATGCCAGATTCTCTCGCCCGTTGCGACGCTCAACGCCACCAGACTTTCAGCGAAGAGATTGTCGCCGAGGCGCTTGCCGCCATACCAGTCGTTAGTAGGTGTACCAATCGGGATATAGACTATGCCCAACTCATCATCGGAACTCATGATAGTCCAGGAGTTGGTATTGCCGGTATATTCCCAGGAACCGTCTTGCCAGGTGTCATTGCCGAATTCGCCCGCTGGCGGGATAGTGAGAAACATCCACTCCACCGCGCCAGTTTCAGGGTTGAACGCACGCACATTACCAGGCGGCATTTCCAGGGAGCTGGGCCCGTCAGATATGGCTGAATTCACAATGACTTTATTGTTGGTTACCAGCGGCGGTGAAATGACGCCGTATTCCCGTCGATTGAATTCGCGCCCCAGACCTTGGGTGAGATCAATCCTGCCTTCGCTGCCGAAGCTGCCATCAAGCTGGCCGGTCTTGGCGTCGATTGAATACAAATACGCATCATAGGTGGCGAAGAACAGCCGTTTCTTCTGGCCTTGTGCCCAATACGCCACGCCGCGCGTGTTGTAACCGAGATTGAACGGTCGGCCGCCTTCCCAGGCGCGGGTATCGTAAGACCAGAGCTGGTTGCCGCTGATGGCGTCCAGCGCGACGATGCGGCCGAACGAAGTGGACAAATACATCACACCATCCACCACTATCGGCGTCGCCTTGTAGCCAGCGGGCACTGCGCCGTTATTGCCAGCCGCCAGGTTTGCCGTAACGGTCGCGTTGTCTACGCTATCCCAGCTCCAGGCAGTGACCAGGCTACCTACGTTCTGGGCATTAATCTGATCCAGGGGTGAATACTTGCCGGAACCGTTGTCACCACCGTAGCTGGGCCAATCTTGCGCGCCGAGCTGGGTTGATATTATTGCGAGTGGGGCACTTAGCAGCAGCGTGCGTAACAGCAGGTTCTTGGGAAAGTTCATCTTTCTCTCTTCCTTCTATATATATGTATATGTATATGTATATGACTATATGAACGCGTAATTGAGGTTCGTAAACTCTGGAAGCTGGGAATGTAGCCCTGCATCTGGGGAAAGTCCACACCATCGGGGAAAGGTGTCAAAAAAAGGTGTCAGATTTATTTTTCAAAAAAAGAAAATAAATCTGACACCTTTTTCCCCTGAAAATCCTGCGACTGCCAGTGCCGCAAGTGTGTATGATAGGGACGGTAAATGCCATTCGAAAAGGCAGGAACAACTACCATGAAAACATTTCAACTACTGATTGCCATCGTTAGCGGCGCAATAGACCTGACCAGTGTGAACGCCTCAGCCCAAGGCCCATCCATCGGTAATGGCCAGAATCACAGCAACAGGAAATCCAATAATGAACAGAAAAATCAGGGTTTGATTAACCCAGACCGGTGCGCCGAAAGTGGGCAGCACCGTATCTGCCACCTGAATCAACAGCCACGCCACTACGACATACACCGCCGCGACGCGGAAGACCTTGCGTCTTTTCAGTTCGTCGAACAGCTTGCCCATGATGGGTTCCTGTTTATTGTTGTTTATTGGCGAGGGAGTCTAGCATAAGTCAGCAAATCGACGCGGCTGGGGTTACGCGATTGGGATCATCGAAAAACTTTACCGCGCTGGATGCTGTCTAATAACGAAAGTCATGAATGCAAATATGCACGTACTGAATCTTCAATCTCAGCCCAAATCTAATTCCTGCGACCAGTTTTGTTTTGATGTCATAATAGCGGCCCATGCAAGTACTTGACCTCGACACTCCCCCATTCATGCCCCCGAAGCGCAGCAAGCGTGCCTGGTGGCCATGGCTTAAACGCTTTGTTATCACCAGCGCGCTTATCATCACCGTGTGGTGTTTGTGGATTGATCTAACGGTGAGACGGGATTTCAATGCCTTGCAGTGGGCGTTACCGGCGCGCCTGTATGCCAGTCCGCTGGAACTCTATGCTGGCGCACACCTGAATCAGACTGACCTCACTGCATATCTGCAACGACTGGGCTATCGCGATACCCCGGATATCACCGGGCCGGGGGAGTATCAGGTAAGCTCAACCCATGTCCGGCTGTGGACCCGGGGTTTTGAGTTCTGGGATGGCAGGGAGCCTGCCGTTAACTTTAACGTTGCATTTGATCAGGATCGGGTGCGAGCACTCTTTACAGATCAGAGCAACGACTTGCCCCTCGTGCGTCTGGAACCGGTCGAGATCGCCCAGATTAACCCGGATACCGGCGAAGACCGCCTGCCCATGAGCCTCACCCAGTTTCCCCCTGCCTTGGTGAATGCCGTGGTCGCGGTGGAGGATCAGCGCTTTTTCAGCCACTTTGGCGTCGATCCGCTGGGCATAATGCGCGCCCTGGTGGCGAATCTACGTGCCGGTGAAATTGTGCAGGGCGGCAGCACGCTTACCCAGCAACTGATCAAGAATCTGTATCTCACCCGCCAGCAAACGCTGCGCCGTAAAATCGAGGAAGCGCTTATGGCGGTTTCTCTGGATTTGCATTTCAGCAAGGAACAAATACTGACGGCGTATTTGAATGAAGTATTTCTGGGGCAGGAAGGCAACCGCGCCATACATGGTTTCGGACTGGCCGCCGAATATTATTTTGCGCGGCCGTTGGCGGAACTGTCCCTCGGCGAACTCGCCTTGCTGGCTGGCTTGTCGCAAGGTGCCTCTTATTACAATCCGCGTCGTTACCCGGAGCGCGCACTGCAGCGCCGCGATATCGTGCTCTCGAGTCTGTTAGCGCAAGAATTTATTACCCAGCCTGAATATGAGCAGGCGCGCACCGAGACTCTGAATATCAGCACGCGCTCATCGCGTCAGCGCCGGGGTTATCCGGCATTCATGGAACTGGTGGGCAAGGAGCTGGCGCAGGATTACGACCGTGAAGCGCTGCGCACGGAAGGTCTGCGTATTTTCACCACGCTCGACTTGCGCGCGCAGGACACCATGGAGGCGCGACTCGAAGACGCAGTAAAAGCAGTGGAACGAGCAGCGGCCAGCACTGATGCCGCCCATCTGGAAGCAGCGATGGTGATCACCGATACCATCACTGGCGAGGTCAGGGCCATTGCCGGCGGACGTCAGCGCGGCTATGCCGGATTCAATCGCGCCCTGCAAGCTGTGCGTCCGATCGGGTCATTGGCGAAGCCCATGGTATATCTGGCAGCGCTTGAATCCGGCAACTATTCGCTGGCTTCCGTACTGTCGGATACGCCCATCTCAGTCCCGCTGGGCGGTGGGCAGCAGTGGTCGCCGCGCAACTACGAAAACAAGATTTATGGGGATGTGTATTTTTACGACGCGCTGGAACGCTCCATGAATCTGGCGACTGTGCATCTGGGCATGCGGGTCGGTGTAGACAAGGTCGCAGAGGTGATGACACGACTTGGTTATGAGAAAACAGTGTCGCTCTATCCTTCCTTATTACTCGGCGCCATTGACATGACCCCCATCGAAGTCGCGCAGATGTATCAAACTCTGGCCAGCAATGGCTTTCGTTCGCCACTGCGCGCGGTAGCCGCTGTCACTTCCGGAGATGGGACGCCACTGGAACGTTACGGTATTGAAACCTCGCAAGTGGTGGATCCGACTTCGATGTATCTGCTCGAATACGCACTGCAGGGAGTTTTTACCCGCGGCACTGCCGAGGGCATGATGGGACAGCTCGAGGCACAAATGCCTCTGGCAGGAAAGACCGGCACCACAAATGATCTACGTGACAGTTGGTTCGCTGGTTATGGTGACGATCTGGTCGGCGTGGTGTGGCTTGGCTATGACGACAATCGCGAAAGCGGTCTCACCGGCGCCTCGGGAGCGCTGCGGGTATGGACCGACGTGATGGGCAGTCTCAACATTGCACCGCGCCGCACGCAGTCATTACCAGATATCGTCTGGCATGACGTGAGTGCGACGGCTGTGACTGATTCGAGGCTGCGGGAGTGTCAACACCTCAAGTCCCTGCCGTTCAAACTGCAACATCCGGCCGAGTCTGCGGTAAATTGTGAAAGCAGCGAGTCCCTGCTGCAGAATATCCTGGAACGAGTACGAGGCCTGGGTCGATGAATTTGCGTTTACTGCTGCGTGGTGTTCTGATTTTTTTCCTGCTCGTACTCACGGCGTGCACAAACTATCCAACACGCCGCAGCACTTCAACTCCCAGTGGCGCTCGCGGCGGCGCTGCAAATACTGGCACTGCGACTACCGTGCTGCCTGCCACTACGGAACGCGCTGCGAACCCCGACCTGGATGAATCGCGTGTGCGTGACGAAATTCCACCGCAGGCTGCTCCGTCTGTGGATGGCTCGGTCTACGTAACCCCGACTCCATCTGCTCCCGTAGTCCCAAAATCGGCGTCGGCAATTCTGCTGGAGGAAGTGGATACAGCGGTAGCACAAGGCGAACTGGAACGCGCGGCGGCATTGGTGGAACGGGCACTGCGCATCGAACCCCGTGATGCCTTCCTGTGGTATCGACTGGCATCGATTCGTGCGCAACAGGGACGCGCATCTGAGGCCGCTGGCTTTGCGCGGCGCGCACTGAGTTTCTCCACCTCCGACCCGGCACTAACCCAACAGATCAACGCGTTGTTAGGCACGCTTTAAACGAGCATAGGGGTCAAGTCTTGCCTTGTGCCTTAGACAGAATTCGGCTTACCCGCGAATAGTGCAGCCCAAAATGCTCACCTATCTCTTTCATACTAAATCCACCGCTGGCATAAGCATCTTTGATCGCTTTGTCACGACTTGTAGCACTGGCTTCATATTCTTTCAGTCGTTTTGGTACAGGTCTCTTTTGATTTGATGGCATCTCCGAAAGATCCCGGTCTTCGTTAATACACTGGAGCATTTTTTCAACGAACGCTTCATCACCCAGATAAATCTGATTCTTCAAAAACTGCCAGGGTGATGGACGATGTTTACCTTCAATAACAAAACGACAGTAAGAAGCGATGGCGTTGGATTTCTGTTTCCCAAAGCCTGACAGCAACCAATCAACTCGCAACCATTCTGGGCAGATTGCCTGACCAGCGGTCGCTCGGTAACTACTCCAAGGCCAGTCTTTGGCAGATCTGACCATACAGGCGCGAACTGGATTCAATACGATGTAACGGGCTAGTTCCAGCAGATAACCTTCCCTGTCAATCAAGATTGCTTTATAGCGGCCTTGTAAAACATGACCAACCCGATCATGTGCGCGGTTGAAATACTGCGTGTACACACCGTTGAGCTGGCGCATACCGCGTGAAAGGTTTCCGTCGGGAGTCTCAATCAGAAGATGGTAGTGGTTCGCCATCAGGCAATGCGCATGACAATACCAATTGAATCGCTTACAAACTTCGCCAAGGACAATTAGAAATTGACCTCTATCGAATTCAGATTCGTAGATATCCTCGCGTCGATTACCTCGAGAGGTAACATGATATAGCGCACCCGCGAATTCCAATCTCAATTGTCGAGCCATCCATAGCTCTCCGGTTATTCTGATCGTTGTGAAATTCAGATTAGATGGCGCTTACGCAAAGGGCAAGATTTGACCCCGTTTCCGTTCCGCAAAAGGCAAGACTTGACCCCGTTCCTCCCCCGTTTCCGGTCCGTTTCCACGCAAAAGGCAAGACTTGACCCCGTTTCTCCAGACACTTATTGTTGCGCGCTGTTGGGAGTATCACTGACTATCAAGCCATCCACCAAATTGATGGTGCGGTCGCAGGCGACCGACAAGCGCGGATCATGCGTGACCAGCAGCACAGCGCAGCCATACTCACGATTGAAGCGGCGAAACAACTCAAACACCTCTGCAGCAGTGTGCGTGTCAAGGTTGCCAGTGGGTTCGTCTGCAAGCAGCAAGGCCGGTTGGGTAATCAGGGCACGCGCAATGGCGACACGTTGTTGCTGGCCCCCGGACAATTGGTTGGGTTTTGCTTGCTCATACTTTTCCAAGCCCACCGCGGCGAGCAGCGCGCGCGCCCGTTCCAGCATGGCGGCGTCCGGCTTGCCCTGCGCCAACATCAGCGGCATCAACACATTCTCGAGCGTATTGAAGGCCTGGATCAGATGGTGGAACTGGAACACGAAGCCAATCGCGGCACCACGCAGTGCAGTGCGGCTGGCATCATCCATGGTGCTGGTTGCCTGGCCGAGCAGATAGAGTTCGCCCGCGCTGGGTTTGTCGAGCAGCCCAAGAATATTCAGCAGCGTGCTTTTACCGGAACCTGAAGGGCCAATCAACGCCGCAAAATCATGGCGGCCAATATCAAGATTCAAACCATGCAGTATTTCGGCTGCGTTGGGGCGGCCGATGTTGTAGGACTTGCGCAGCCCAGCCAGGCGCAAGACTTCGTGGCCAAGCTCAGACATAACGAATGGCCTCCACCGGATCGAGGCTGGCAGCACGGCGCGACGGTACCGCCGCCGCGATCACTCCGGTGACTGTTGCCAGCAGCAGCGATGACAGGATCAGCGTGCTGGAGATCGGAATGTAGAACAAGCCGGGGCCAGCGTTGTTGAACATCCACACCAGCGCATAACTCGCAGCAATGCCGATACCAGACCCCAGCAAGCCGAACACAGCGCCTTGCAACAGGAATATCCGCAGTATCTGTTGGCGGGTTGCGCCAGTCGCACGCAGAATGCCGATTTCGCGCGTACGCTGCACCACACTCACCGACAGTACGCTGGCAATGCCGAAGGCCACCGACAACGCCACAAACACGACAATTATGTTGGTGGACATACTCTGTGCGGTAAGCCCGTTCATCAACTGGGCGTTGGTCTCCATCCAGCTTTCCGCTTTCAAACCGGTCAGGCGTGCAATCCGCGCCGCAATGGCTTGCGCCGTAAAAATTTCTTCCACGGTGAGATCAAGCACAGTGATGCCACCGGGCAGGTTGAGCAACGACTGGGCTTGTTTCAAATCCAGATAGACATAGCGCGCATCCAGTTCACGTACGCCCAGCTCGAACACGGCAGCGATATTTACAATGGCAGCGCTCTGTTGTCCGGTCTCCAGGCGCAGCTTGTCGCCCACCCGCAGTCCCAGATTCTCGGCCAGCAGCTTGCCGATCATTGCATCACCCGCACCTACGCGCAGTTGCCCCTCAAGCAGATAGGTGCTCAGCGGAATAATCTGTTGATAGCGCTCGAGATCAACGCCCACCAGTGCCACTGATTCCAGCGCAGCGCCACGGCGGGCAAATGCGGGCCCCGATACTACCGGGGATACGGCTGTAAGCGCCGGCAGCTGATCCAGCGTCGCCGCGACTTGCTGCCAGTTGTTGATGGAACGCAGACGCTGTACACGCTTGTCCTCCTGCACCAATTGCACTGTGCCTTGGGCTGCGGGCAGCCGCAGATTGACTTCATCGGGCGGTAGCAGGCGAATGTGGGCCTGGGTGCCCAGTGTGCGTTCGATGAGGTTGCTTTGCAGTCCCTGGATCAGCGCAGTAACAAACACGATCACCGCAACACCGACCGCAACACCGATCAGGATCATCACCGTTTGCGCGCGCCCCTCGCGCAAAAATTTCAGCGCTATGGTCCATTCGGTCCACAAGCGGCGCAACTGTTTGCTCACAATGGCAAGGCCAATACTGCAATGCTTACCCGGCTGCCATCCGCCAATGCAAGTGTGGCGTCCGCCAGCACCGTGTCACCAGCTGCAAGCCCGGCAACAATTTCTGACATAGCCAAGCCGCGCAATCCCAGTGTCACTGGCAGCCGTTGCACCTTGCCATCGCGTACCGCGAGTACCTGGGCGGTACTCCCTTGTACTGAGCCCAAGGCATCATTGGGAATAGCGACTGCCTGGTCACGGCGCCCGGTTTCAATATTCACCGACACCGTCATGTCCTGACGCAGGAAAGCCGGCACTGGCTCCACCAGCAGACGGATATCGACAGTGCCACGTTGCGGATCGATGCCGGGCGCAATGAAGTTGACTGTGGCGGGGAACGGCAGATTTGGATACGCGTCAGCAAGTACCTGCGCATTTTGTTGCAAGGCCAACAGCGCCAGGTTCTTTTCATCGAACGGCGCCAGGATTTCTGTCGGACCACTCAAGGCAATGGTGAATAACACGCGTCCGGGTTGCACCAGATCACCGGGTTCCGCGTTGCGGGTCAGCACGGTGCCTGCCGCTTCGGCACGCACCAGGGTTTTGGCGAGTTGGGCTTGCAAGGCTTGCAGACGTTCACGCAGCACGGTTTCCTCGGCCTTGCCCGGCGCGAGTGATGCGGCCGTCAGTCGCGCCGTTTCCAGCGCATTACGCGCAAGTATTTCCTGTTGCTCGGCTTGCTCCAGAACTTCCGTTGCCAACAGCGCACGTACGATCAGATCGCGCCGGCGCGCCGTTTCCCGACTGGCCTGTTCCAATTGGGTCTCGGCGCGGGCCAAGGCTACTGCGGCTTGGGGGCGTGTCGTAGTTTCCAGTTGGGCGATTGCCGCCTCAGCCTGCCGCACTTGCGCTTCAATATCATCGGCGCGCAACACCAGCAGAATATCCCCAGGCTGAACCTGGTCGCCTTCCTGCACCCGGCGCGCCAGCACTACGCCGGTAATTTCACTGCCGATCTGCGCGCGCGAAACCGACACCACCCGGCCACTGGCAACCAGTGTTTGCACCAGCGGCAGCGACTCGATGCGATAACTCGGGAGCACGGGGCCCTGCCACAGGCGGAGCAAACCCACGCCGAGGGCAAGTGTCACTACCACCAGCAGTACAACGCGCTTGATTGGGGCTACACGCAAGGAATTTCTCCAAAACCGGAACAGAGGAACGGCATACAGGCAGATACGCCAAGAACGGTGAAAAGGATTAGCGCGGGGGTGAAAATCAAGCTGAAAATCAAGGGGTCAGGTAACTTGATTTTTCAATAAACAGGGGGAGCCATGGGAAAATCGAGTTACCTGACCCCTTGATTCACTTGATTCCTGCAAAAGGCAAGACTTGACCCCGTTTCTCGTTAAATTTTCCACGCTGCAGCAGCAGGACATCCGACTAGTCAAAGCTGTAATTGCGCCAGTGCGTGATCCGGTATTGTAAGGGGTCGGCGAGAATTTCCTTGCGGGCATTGCTCACTTCATCAGTGCTGAGCAGTTCGAAATCCGGCGGGAGCGTGTCGGCGTTAAATTCCAGCAGCATCCAGTTAACCACCTCCGCCAGCTCGGAATCACTGAGTGCGGATTGCGCCGCACCCGGCACGCGCACCAGATATGCACGCATGGCTGGCACGCTCAACATGCGCCCCAGTTCACCGTGCAGAGTCGGCACATTCGGCGGTGCGCCTTCGCCGCCGGGAAGATGGCAGCCACTGCAATACAGCAGATAATTTATGCGGGGACTGGCGGCGAAGCCAGCAACAGGTGAAAGTAGTGCCAGCAGTGACGCAGTCATAGCCAGCGTCGTTGCAGTAGTGAATCGCATACCCTTTGCCACTTTATTGATCCGTAGATCCCAGCACCAAAGATACAGTGCAATGGTAGCTGGTGTTTTCCACACCAAAGCACCAGAACACTGAGCTACTCGTGCTATTGAAGTAGACCGGCTTGTCGCCTTCAGTGCGATGACAACCACAACGGCCACAGCCAGACTTGCCACAACAATCATTATAGGACATAAGGTAGTTGCGCCCATCCACCGGATTATTGCAGGTACCAACCCAGGAAATTGGAGAGGGTTCCGTGCCAGGCGGACAGGCTGTGGCCGAGCCACCACAACAGGCGCAGATCGAACCACTCATCGCGCAATAGCGCCAGTATTCACAAGTCTGCGGGTCACCCACCTCCAGCACCGAACTCTGGGCGAAGGAGCGAGACACTGGTAATAGTGGAAATGCGGCCGCGCCAGCGAGCATCATGCCCAGTCGTGACAGGAAATTCCGGCGCGATAATTTGCGCGCCAACGCGAGGCTGGTGCGCCGCGCACTGGCGTCGATCCAGTAGTAGCCGCTATCGATTATACGTTCAATATTCATGACGATTGCTCCACTGTTGCTGGCTCGTGCACCTTGACTGATTTTTCTGCTGCGGTTTTGTGCTGCGCATCAGCGTCAGCATTTTCTCCGCGCGCACGCTCTGTGCGTCCGACAAATTCCTGTATAGAGACCATTCCAGAATCCATGGATTCAATCAGGCTCTCCATGTGCTCGCGGGTATTTACCAGCCCCTTGCTCTTGAGGATGCCGTCGCTACCGATCAATACCGCGAATGGCAGCTTGCTCACCTCATAACTCATGCCGAGTTGTTGCGAGATGATGTAGGGGTAGTCGGTAATTTTAAGGTCCTTGATGTAGGATTTGTGCTGGGTCATTTCCCGGTCCGTGTCTGCTCCATCGCTGGCGAACACCAGCTGTATGCGTGACTGCTCGGATTTGATCAGTGACTTCGCGGTTGGCACCAATGACTTGCACACCGGACAAGTGGGCGAGATAAACAGGATAAAGGTCGCAAGCCTGGCGCTATTTTCTCCGCCCAGGGTGAGTCGTGTCCCATCGAGAGTGGTAAGTTCCAGAGCCTGCGTCAACTCGCCCACCTTGGGTCCGGAAGTTGGCAGCAGCGCTCCCGCCGGCGCGACTCTTTCATGCAGAATGCCGACCTGGCGCGCGAGTGCCAGTACCAGCAGTGACAGGCCGACTACTACAATCCATAAAATGATATTGGACACCAACAGCGCGTCAGTCATTGTGCTTCCCGGCTTGCGCTCGCAGCAGTAAAGGCTTGCGCCACGAATTAATAGCGTTGTGATTCACCAGCAACTGATTAAAGGCGCTGTAGGCGAATACCAGAGCCAAGGTTGCGGCGATGATGGAAAAATAATCGACTGCAGCAAAGCTGCGCGGTGTAATCCCGCTATTGGCAAGGATTGCGAGCGCGATGAGTGCGAGATTGCGAAACACCAGCCACATAGAAAGCTGCTGGATGTCGCCATTAGCGTGCTTGGTGCGCACCGAATTGAATCCGCAGCCGCAATCGATATAGCTGCGACCGCGCAGCAGATTAATGCCCATGGCCAGGGCGTAAGCCATTAGCAATGCGGCGGTCGCTGCAGACACCAGTTCAATTCTCCAGGCAAACACCCAACCGAGCCCGATCAGGATTTCAACCACAGGAACAATGCGACTGACCAGCCCGACCAGATGCTCTGGCAGAATCTGGTAATTGCTCAATACTCCCTGAAAGCGCAGGCGATCGCCCAGTTTGTGCGCACCCGCCATGATAAGCAGCAAGGCGAACAGCATGGCAATCAAGCGGAATATAAGTGGATCGAGCATTGCTCAGAAATCCTCAAACATTTGTGCGCCTGGCGCTTCGATCGAACGCTCCAGCTTGAAGGTGAACGCGTCATACACATCGGTATTGCCTTCAAATACACCGACAATCAATTTCGGATTCGTTTCCTGGGTAACCATTAGCGTGCTGACCGGCTTCTCCATTTCCAGCCGATGTAGCAGGCGCTTGGTTGCCAGATCAATCACCCAGATTTCAGTGCCGCGATCGTGATGAGTGTCGATACCACCCTCATGCATGGCGATATAAGCCAGCCCGGAGGCCTGATGCACGGACAGGAATTCGGAACGGCCACCGGGGCGCCAGCCCTCCCCTTCCTCCGCGGCTTCGGGAATATTCCAGCCTTCGCTGATGTTTATTTCCGTATCATCGGTGCTCACTTCAAACAGCACTCCGCTATGGGTGACCAGCAACCAGCCGGATGCAGTGCGCGCGGCACGATCGAATACGGCATCGGCCTGTACGTCGAAGAACACCGGGCTGCGGACGCGATTTTCCTCGAAGCCGCTCAGCTCCAGCTGAATAAGTTGCAAGGTGCCATCGCCGCAGATCTGCAGAAAATCACTCTCGGCAACTGCCAGGTTTACCGCACATCCTGGTGTTGAAATCTCGTAGACAAAAACCCGATCCTGCACATCAACAATAGAAACGGAATGACCAGGATTTATGTTGTGCACTACCAAATGACGACCGTTATTTAATAACGCGAGGTGGGCACGTATTGCGATACGTGCCATATGGTTGGGGATGATGATTTCCGCAATGGGAGCAAGATTGGCGTAATCGTAAACTGTCACCATGTCGGTGCGTTCGCCATGGGCACCTCTGGCGAAATAGGATTCCGCTGCGTAAAACTCCTTGCGCGGATTCCACATCGTTACTGCCGGGGTCCAGTCAGACAGCGACAACTGGCCTTGCATCTCGCCGCTCTCGGCATTGAATACCCGCGCCCCACTGCCCGACTTGGATACAAACCAGTTGGGGCCAGCATCGGGCATAGTTGCGACAGAGGTTTGTTCCGGGGGAATCTGGGCCAGCGCCGGGGCTGAACCAGGCCGCGGGACAAGTGGTGCAGCAAACATCAGAACCAGCGCCATTTTAGTGATAAAGCGCATTACTATTCTCCTGGTCGGGTGCTGCGGAGAAGACTCAAGAGCACGCGAAAGCCGTTTGTTTTCAGAAGCCTAATCCATTTGCCATTAACTTGCCATGGCTTGCTATAAACCTGCCAACTATGGCGCGCAGGTTGGCTATGGAGATTGCGTGCGCGACCATGAGCAATTTTAGCGGGCCAGCTCAGAGAATCGCGCCTGATGTATGGCTAACTGAGTATAGCCGGTGCTTGTAATTTTGAAATAAACCCAAGGTGTTACCCTTTAGAACCAGTACAATCGCGCTCTATAATCAATCCTGAAAAAACTTCTGTGTGACTCTGATCAATGAACCAACCTAACAATCAATCCTTGCTTGGCGATCTGCGGGTGGTGGAACTCGCCACCATGGTATTTGCCCCTGCCGCAGCGGTGGTGCTGGCCGAATTCGGCGCTGAAGTGATCAAGGTGGAGGCTCCCGACGTCGGTGATATGAATCGCGAATATCATCAATTGCCGGGCATGCCAGTGTCAGACCTGCCCTATACTTTTCTGGCTGACAATCGCAATAAAAAGAGCATTGTGCTGGATCTGAAAACCGCTGCCGGTCACGCCGCCCTGCTTAAACTTGTCAGCACCGCCGATATTTTCATCACCAATATGCGCCCAGCCGCACTGGTACGATTACGCCTGGACTATACCGATCTCAAGGCGCTTAACTCACGCTTGATTTATGCCCACGCTACTGCCTATGGGGAACATGGGGACGAGAAAGACAAACCCGGCTATGACACCATCTGCTACTGGTCGCGCTCTGGCATCGAGGGTCAGGTATTCCCGTATACAGGCTGGTTAAATAGTTTTCCGTTTGGCGCCGGTGATCATCCCAGTGGCATGACCCTGTTCGCCGGTATCATGACTGCCTTGTATAGACGCCAACAAACGAATGTTGGCTGCAAGGTGTCGTCTTCTTTGCTCGCCAATGGTACCTGGGCCAATGCCACCATGCTGCAGGCACAACTGAGCCATGCCGAGTTTCAGGAAAAGCGCCCGCGCGAAAATGCCTATAGTTTTACTGTGTTGCATTATCGTTCCCGCGATGGGCGCCTGTTGAAGATGGGCATCGTCAATGTGGAGAAAGACTGGCGTCCGTTCTGTAAGGCCATCGCGCGCCTCGATCTGCTGGACGACCCGCGCTTTGTCACCCACGCTGACCGCCTGGCCAATATGGCTGCGCTGATCGCCTTGTTAACCGATACCTTCGCCACCCAGGACATTGCGCACTGGCAAACGCGGCTCGAACTGCATGATATTCCCCATGCAGTTATGGCCACTTATCCGGAAGCTGCGGCTGATCCACAAAAACTGGCTAACGGCATCATCGTACCCCTGCAGCATCCACAGCATGGCCCTATGCATGTTGTTAGTTCTCCATTCCAATTGAGCTCTTACCAAAAAGCGGATGCCACGGCGGCGCCGCGACTTGGGGAACATACGCAGGAGGTTTTACTGAGCCTGGGCTACAGTGAGGCGGAAATTAAAAAGGTGTCGGATTTATTGTAGGTAATGGTGTCTGATTTATTTTCTGTACGCTCATGACTCCGAACGGAGCCGGGGGCCAGCTTGTGGTTCTGCTGCAGACTGCGCCCCTCCGGGGAACCTCCTCCACGAAAAAGCCCTGTAAAACGGTCTTTTTCGCTCCGTCGGCGCAGTCTTTGATTGCAGCTAACCACAAGCTGTCCCCCGGCTCCTTAGTGCAGTGATGGATTCTGTGATTTCTGCTTCGAAAAAACTTTTGGATGTGCGATGGGAACTGCGAGCGTCGGGTGAATGGGTATTGTCACATCAGCGATCAAAGCGCAGCACCGACTGACCGAGGAAGACCGTAGTTTGGGCTTCCGACCGAGGAAGGGAACCCCGGAGGGGTGCGCGCTGCTGAGGTGACAAAACCCATTTACCCGGCGCGCTCTAGCCGCGAACTCAGAACAAAGAGCATAAAAAAAGGTGTCAGATCTATTTAAGCTAAATAAATCTGACACCTTTTTGTTAGGGTCAAAAATTAAACTTTGTTCAGTGCCCCTGCCATTGCATCAAACACGTCTTGCAAAACTAAACGTGAGGAAGCCAGGTTCATCCGCATGTGGCCTTCGCCGCCTGCTCCGTAGTTGGAACCAGGATTCAGGTATACGCCGGAATTTTCAACGAGCCAATCCTGGAAGTAGTGCTCAGGGCTACGCTTGGCTTGCGCCTTGGCCATTTCTGCCGCGCCGATCTTTTCCATCGCGGCACTGACATCCAGCCAGGTCAGGTAGGTGCCTTCTGACTTATGAAATTTAATCAGGGGAATATTCCGCTTGATGTAAGTTTCCGCGAAGCTGTGGTTTTCATCCAGGTACGCCAATACCTGATCGAACCAGTCAGCCCCATGGCGCATGGCTGCTTCGTTGGCAACTACGCCGAGAGTATTCAGGTCGGCACGATGATAATCATTGATGCGGCCGAGCAGAGTCGGGTTACTGGTGTAGTAGTAAGCCACTTTCATGCCAGCCAGGTTAAAGGTCTTGCTGACGGCGTTGAAGGTGATGCTGTTATTGACTACAGCCTTGTCCGCCAGACTCGCAAACGGCACGTATTTTTGGCCGGGCCGAACAATGTCGGAGTGAATTTCGTCTGCCAGCACGATGATATTGCGCTCCAGACACATCTGACCGATGCGCATCAGTTCATCACGGGTCCACACGTTACCGGTAGGATTTTGTGGATTGCACACGATCATGGAACGGGTGTCCGGAGTCATCTTCGACTCGAGATCTTCCCAGTCAATTTCGAAACGACCATTCCTGTAAGCCATTTGGCTTTCACTGATTAGCACCTTCGTGTGGCGACAGTGAGTCTGAAAGCCGTCGTAGGTTGGCGTCAGCATCAAGGCCTTGCTGCCAGCAGGTGAAAAAGCACGGAGTGCGGCGATGATACCGGGATAGACGCCGGCGGAGATGACTACTGATTTCGGATCGATATCGAGTTTGTGGCGGTTGCCGTTCCATTGCACGATCGCATCGCGCAGGGAATCGGTGCTACTCATGTAACCCCAAACATGATGCTTCCCTCTTTCTTCCAGTGCTTCGGTAATACAGGGAGCTGCTTCGAAATCCATGGTTGCCACGCCCATGCCATAACGGAAATTGCCGGAAGGATAATTAAGCGGTGGCGAATCCCAGCGGGAGCAGTTGGTGCCTACCCGGTTATAAGGTGTATCGAAATCAAACTTGCCACCGGCCATTCTGGAACTGCTGGCGGCAGCGACTTGATTGGAACCAGTGGCTATCACCCCTGTCGCTCCGGCGAGTGCGGTAAATCCGGCAGATTTGATAAAGGCTCTTCTATTCAGACCGACGATATTGGACATGACTCTCCCCTCGTTATTGACCTTTGGCACGAGGATAGTCCTTCTCTCATTCCAGAGCAAAAAGTTTATCGAGGAGACGAGCGCGAACGCAGCCAATTCTGGACAAAATTCAGCCCAGACTCTATTCCACGAATGGTAGCTCCGGCGCAATACCATAAACCCAGCTTGACCCTATCAGTAACTTGCAACAGGTTCATGGCATGCCAGCGTCGATGCAGATGACGAAATCCGCTGCTGCTACCCGCGAAGGCATGAACACGCGTGGAAATCCGGGTCAACAGCAATACGGCGAGGAATAGAAACACGAGTCCTGGAATGATTGGCAGCACCAATCCTATGAATCCCAATATTACAAAGCCGGCGATTAGTAGCAGATAGCACGATTTGGTGAGCCAATGCAGGGGCTGCGGTGATTTGATTGGTGGCATGCTGGGTTCACTCCTGTCTTTAATTTGATTCCCGTCCCAATACAGCTGCATCAAGTGTGCCATCTCTTAACTTATTGATATTTATTAGCTTTATATTTCTGCTTGGCGTACCTCTACGAAATTCTGGCGAGAATCCTCAATTACTGCTGAATTCGGCAAAGCCGGGACGATACCGGTTTGGCCCTGTTAATCTGGTCACACATCTTTTACCCTTGTCCCCGAAAAAATTATGGCTCGAACTCAAACCCAGCAAGCCACCGAGGATCCTATGACTTTACTGATTGGCGCGAATAGCGTGGTATCTATTCACTACACCCTGAAAAATGACGCCGGCGATGTGCTGGACAGTTCTATTGGCAGCTCACCTCTGGTGTATCTGCATGGCGCCCACAACCTGATTGCAGGACTGGAGCGCGAACTTTCAGGTAAGGCCAGCGGCGCTAAATTTGATGTCTCGATTGCGCCGGACCAGGCTTATGGCGCAAGCAAGCCCGAGTTGGTGCAGGTAATCAAGAAGGACATGTTTGAGAGTGCAGATGCGATCAAGCCGGGCATGAGCTTCGTCGCTCAGGGTGAGGGCGGACGGCAACAGCAGGTACGGGTTACCCAGGTTACCGGTGACGATGTCACCATCGATGCGAACCATCCCATGGCGGGAATGACCCTGCATTTCTCGGTGGAAGTTGTGGAAGTACGAGCTGGTACAGAGCAGGAACTTGCCCATGGCCATGTGCACCATCACGGACACGACCACTAAATAAAAAAGGGCACTAAATAAAAAGGGCAGGTCGGGACTAGCATTTAATCCCGACCTGCCCTGTTGGCTTGTATCGCTGCCTATTGAGTTCCTTCCGCTGCCCGTTGTTCTTCCATGCGTGCGCCACGCAATAAATTGGTCATGCCATAGTTGCCCTCGTGGCAGGCGTATTCATAGAGCAGACCGTCTACTTTTGCCATCGGAATCATGGCGGTGAATTTGTCGGTAAACGTGCCGGGATCATCCACGGTGAATTCATATTCCAGAGTCTGCGCGTCAGTGCGGGTGAAGCGCTCGGTGAGCAGTTTGTCTTCCGACGTGCCATAGGCGCTAAAACTTTGGGTCATGCCATTGAAATTGCGTGTCTCTACAACCAGGGTCTCACCATCCCAATAGCCGCGCGAACTGCCAGACCATTGCTCGATGCCAGGATCGAGCGGTGCGCGTCCATCCAAAGGTACGATGCGAACCGTGTGCACCATCTCGGTCATGATCACGACTGCGTCGCGGCTCTGGAAAATCTGCACGTTGTTGTTATACAGGTTTGGCGTGAATGGCGGTCCGGCATTAAAGCCCACCAGGCAGCGCTCTGACAGACCGCGATCTTCCGGACCATCTTTGCCAATGCCGCCGACGATGAAGCGCACCGGGCGTTCGCCGTCGATATCAGGACCGAGGCCGCCATTAATGCTCGGCGCTCCTTCGCGGATAGCGGGCAGACGCCCGTTTTCGGGATAGGTAATCAATGACGTACGGTTGTCGCTGGCACTGCCCATTTCCAGCCAGAAAGTGTTATAGCCATTGGCGCCGGCATCATTCAAGGCCTGCAGTCCCGCCTCGGTGCGAGTCGCCAGTGCGGCGATATCTTCCTCGGTGAGATAGGCCCGATCAGCGAATGCGGCGGGCCGCTCCATTGGAATATTGGTCGCGAAGTTCCAGACACCTTGCAGGTCCGGTTGACCGTGCTCCGTGAGCGGAGTCTGGGCGGAAACTGTCCCAGTAATGAAAAAAACAAATCCCACAAGTTTCAGCAGCTTTGTCATATTTTGCTCCGGTCGCGCGTGATAACAGTGATATTGTTCCCACCATACCTGAATATACCCGACCTAGGCAAAATGGTCGGGGTGGCGGGATTCGAACCCACGACCCCTGCCTCCCGAAGACAGTGCTCTACCAGACTGAGCTACACCCCGATTAGTGCGCATTATTCTGCTGGCTTTGCATGGAATAATCCAGATTCGCCCACATCAAACCTGCATGGCGGCTTTATTGGCGCCAGCCAAAACCAAACTGTGAGGGCGATCACAAAACACAAAATGCCATGCCGATTCTTCCCCGTATTAACCCCATTCGGCCGGATTTGCGCGTGACTTTCTGCACGCTCTGTGGGAAATTGCCCTACATGAGATACCTAACTCCAACCGGGGAAAAAATTATGAAATTCAGGGGATTACTTGCACTTGTGCTCAGTCTTAGTCTCGCGCTGTTCGCGAGCAATGCGCTGGCTGCCGCAGACAAGAAAGACGGCGGCAAGAAGAGCGACCTGGCAAGCCCCCGATATTCTAGACACTCGATAGCGTAATATTAACGTATCGAAGAGGTGTCTCACTATGAGTGGAAAACGTTATCCCGAAGATTTCAAAATTGAAGCAATTAGGCAAGT
>Ga0049084_10000137_pt1 | contig 27081 bp, 19 predicted proteins | sample GreLakmeON33MSRF_FD_66720 | JGI IMG/M metagenome (GOLD analysis project Ga0049084, IMG submission 66720) | Freshwater lentic microbial communities from great Laurentian Lakes, MI, USA - Great Lakes metaG ON33MSRF | ecosystem: Environmental > Aquatic > Freshwater > Lake | place: Great Lakes... | reverse complement strand
GCCTGGTTGTACTGGCGACTGCTGCGGGGACTGGGAAGCAAGGACGGACAAAAGCCGGCCAAGTCCCGGAAATTTTTTATCTGTTCTATCGCGCTGCTGGTCGGCGCGTTTCTCCTCTTTTGTTATCCGCTCAAATTTGTGCCTCCGGCCAAGCGTGGCGATGTTGCGTTTGGGCTGGCTTTGGCCGTGGCCTTCCTCTCCGTGGTGGCCTTCTTGTTATGGAAGACGGTGAAGTTTCTCAATGCCGATTCGGATCGCACGGACAAGGAAGACAGAGCCGGTCCAGCATCATCCCGGTGATCGTAAAATTTCTTTCCCGAGTAGGCCGTTCCTGCATCAACTCGCTGGCAATAAATGAAACTCCTCGTATCGGTTCCGGCGGACGCGAGCATGCGCTGGTTTGGAAACGGCCGCAGTCGCCGCACGTTGCTTGACTTTCCTGCGAACGCCGACATAATGTCGGACATGAAAGTTTTCACGGTGAGACAACTGGATCGCGAGCCGGCGGTGGTGCTGGATGCGGCGGACAAGGAAGGCGTGGTCCACGTCAGGCGCCGCGACGGGCGCGTTTATTCCATCCAGCCGGAAGCGTCCGCCCGCAAGCCCATCACGCTGCCGGATTTCGCCGCACGTCGCCGGGCGATTTTTCCAAAAATGATTCCGGCCGCCCAGGTTCGCAAGGTGGACAAACTCATTCGCGGCGAATGATTCCCTACGCCGACACCAATTTCTTCACTCGCACCTATCTGGAACTGCCGGACAGTTTCGAGGCTGACCGGTTGGCGGCGCGGGCGGAGCGCGGTGAGGCCCGTCCGTTGCCGGTGACCTGGCTGCACCGCCTGGAAGTCGTTAACGCCTTCCAGCTTCATGTTTTTTTCGCGCGTTCGCCTGGGCAGCATTTTGTCACGCCGGAGCAGGCGGCATTGGCTCACGCAAACTTTCGGGACGATCTGACCAAGGAGAGTTTCATTCGCAATGCGGTTGTGCCCATTGGCGATCTGGAGCGCCAATTCGAGGAGCTTGCGATGCGTCACACCGCAAAACATGGCTTCCGCACATATGATCTGCTGCACGTTGCTTCGGCGCTCGCGCTCAAGTGCGACACGTTCTGGAGTTTTGATTCCAAAGCGTCAAAGCTGGCCGCGCTGGAGGGTTTCAAGATTCGTCGTTGATGCAATGAAACTCCTCGTCATCGGTTCCGGCGGACGCGAGCACACGCTGGTTTGGAAGCTGGCGCAGTCGTCGCACGTCACGCAGATGTGGTGCGCGCCGGGCAACGCGGGCATCGCCGAAGAGCGGCTGGTGAAAAATTCTTCGCTGGTCGAGTGCGTGAGCATCGGCGCGGAGGATTTGCCGGGACTGCTGGCGTTCGCGCAGGAGAAGAAGGCGGATCTCACCGTGGTCGGGCCGGACAATCCGCTCGCGCTCGGCATCGTGGATTTGTTTCAGAAGCACGGGCTACGGATTTGGGGGGTGAACCAGAAGGCGGCGCAGTTCGAGTCCTCGAAAGTTTTTTCGCAGCAGTTCATGGAGAAGTATGGCATCCCCACGGCGGCGGCGGGAACTTTTGCCGACGCGGCGGCGGCGAAGAAATTCTGCGCGTCGCTGGGTGGGCGTTGCGTGGTGAAGGCGGACGGACTCGCCCTCGGCAAGGGGGTTTTGCTCTGCGCGAACCAGGCCGAGGCGGAGCAGGCGGTGGATGAAATCATGGTGGGCCGGGCCTTCGGCGCGGCCGGTGCGCGGGTGGTGGTGCAGGAATTTCTCGAAGGCGTCGAGGTGTCGCTGCACGCGCTGTGCGACGGCCGGACGGCGAAAATTTTTCCGACCTCGCAGGACCACAAGCGCGCGCTCGCCGGCGATCTCGGCCTGAACACCGGCGGCATGGGGACGTATTCGCCGACGCCGTTCCTGACCGACGCGCAGCTCGCCGAGACCGCGCGCCAGGTTCTCGAACCGTTCATGTGCGGCTGCGTGGCGGAGGGGATTGACTATCGCGGCATCCTGTATCCGGGCGTAATGCTGACGAAAAACGGGCCGAAGATTTTAGAATTCAACGCGCGCTTCGGCGATCCGGAGACGCAGGTGTATCTGACGCGCCTCGAAAGTGATCTGGTCGAACTGCTCAATGCCAGCGTGGAGGGAACGCTCGACAAGATGGAGCTCAAGTGGAGTCCGCTGGCCTCGGTCTGCGTGGTGATGGCGTCGGGCGGCTATCCGGGAAATTACGCGAAGGGCAAAGTCATCAGCGGCCTCGCCGCCGCCGCGCGGCTGGCGAACACAAAAGTTTTTCACGCTGGCACGGCACCGCATGGAAATCACATCGTCACCAACGGCGGCCGGGTGCTCGGCGTGACGGCGTGGGCGAAGGATTTGCCGGCCGCCCAGGTCGCCGCCTACGCCGCCGTGGAGAAAATCCATTTCGACGACGCGCAGTTCCGGCGGGACATTGCGGCGAAGGCGCTGAACGGGATTAGAATCACGGTGATAAAATCTGCTCCGCCAAGTCCGGGGCCAGCGCGATAAAGTGGCGGCGGTTGAGCGTGTAAATTTTTTCCGCCTTCACTTTGCGGGCGCAGGCCATGAGCAAAAGATCGTAAATCGCGCCGCCGCGCGCGCCGGCCGGCCCGGCCATCTCCACCAGTTTCATCTGTTCCGGGGCGGAGAGCGTGACCAGCGTGAGGCGGTCGTAGATATTATGACGGATGAGGCTGGCGGCCTCACCGGGCGCGAGCTGGATTTTCAAACGTCCGCCGGTGAGCGTGGCGAAACATTCCGCCAAGGAATGCGCCCCGGCGTGGCCGTCCCTGATCGACTCCAAAATTTGGGCGCAGTCTTCGTGCCGGGCTTCGTCCTCGACCATTGCCGCCACCAGCACGGCGGTGTCAAAAAATTCAATCATAACCGGTCGGCGCGGGTTTCCGACAGGGCCTTGACCGTGTCCGCCGCGACGCCCTGCTTGGGCACGACGAGGAGCTTTCCTTTGCGGCGCAGGCGGGCCGACTCCGGTTCGGCCAGTGTCAATTCCACGCGGTTGCCCAGCACCTGCACCTCAAACCGGGCGGCGGACGGCGTGTTCAGCGACTGGCGAATATTTTTGGGAAGAACTAGTCGTCCCGATTGATCCATCGTAATGGTTGTTTTCATGGGGCGATCATCGGTCATGGAATGGTAAATGGCATTCTTATGGTAATCCTTATGGTAAAACACCGGCCAGCCGGGCACAGCCCGTGGCGCAGGCGTTCCCGCCAGCGAGTTCCGGCTGTTTCTCGCGGCCACGCCCCGATCACGGGGCGGGGACGCCCCGCGAACTTGCAGCCGGGGACGGCTGCGGGTGCCTGTTGCCCCCATCGCTGGCGAGCTTCTTGACGGGACTTTACTTTCCATCAGGCCTGCCCCACTTTTCCCGCGCATGACACAGTACAGAAACCTTCTTGGCGCGGTGTTGCTGCTCGGTTTGTTGAGCGGCGCCGCGTCCGCCCGCGCCGGCGAAAAAATTTCGCCGCCCTCCTTCCAGGAAGTCTATGACCTGCTCCGCACGAACCTCACCGGGGCCGATGACGCGACGCTGAACCGCGCGTCGGTCGAGGGGCTGATCGCACGGCTTGGCTCGCGGGTCTCGCTGGATGCGGTCGCCGGCACGAACACCGGCCAGCCGGCACTGGCCGGCTCGGCGTTGTTTGACGGGGCGTTTGGTTATCTGCGGGTGGCGCGCGTGGGCGGCGGACTGGCGAAGGAAACCGGTGAAGCGCTGCGCCTGCTCGGCATGACGAACAAGCTACAGGGGCTGGTGCTGGATCTGCGGTTTGCGGGCGGGCTGGACTATGCGGCGGCGGGCGCGGTGGCGGACAAGTTTTTCGCCTCGGAGCAACTGCTGCTTGACTGGGGGCAGGGGACGGCGCGCTCCACCGAGAAGGCCGACGCGATCAAAGTGCCGGTCACGATCCTCGTGAACCACCAGACGGCCGGCGCGGCGGAGGCGCTGGCGGCGGTGTTGCGGAATGGGGAAGTGGCTTTGCTGATCGGCACGAACACGGCCGGGCAGGCGAGCATCATGAAGGAGTTTGTTTTGAAAAACGGCCAGCGGCTGCGCGTCGCCGTCGCATCGGTCAAGCTGGGGAGCGGGGAAACGGTGCCGGCGGGCGGGTTGAAGGCGGACATCCAGGTGGAGGTCAGCCCGGAGGATGAGAAACAATTTTTTGCCGACGCCTACAAAATTTTGCCCAAGTCCACGGCCGGAGGCGTCGCGAATCTTTCCGTGACGAACCGGCCGCCGCGCCATCGGCTCAACGAGGCGGAGCTGGTGCGGCTGGCCCGGGAGCGGCTGGATCCGGATGACGAGTCGAGCCTTCCGAAAGTGAAGCCCGCCGCGGTGGAAAAGCCGGTCATCACCGATCCGGTGCTGGCGCGGGCGCTGGATTTGTTGAAGGGGCTGGCGGTGGTGCGGGCCAGGCGGGCGGAGTGACGAGAGGGGCGCGCGGCCGGCCGGCGGATTGAACACCAGCCCGGCCTTTTCTGCGCCACGCCGATTTCCAAGTTGATTATTCCGCCGCCCGCCGCAAACTTGCCGCCAGATTTTTGATGAAGACGATTTTGTTTGTTTGCACGGGAAACATTTGCCGCAGTCCGATGGCCGAGGGGTTGTTCCGCCACGAGATGCGCGGGCGCAAGGATTACTGGGTGCTGTCCGCCGGGGTGGGCGCGCTCGACGGGCAGACGCCGAGCGAATACGCGGTGCGGGCGCTGCGCGAACTGGGCATCGATATCAGCAAACAGCGCAGCCGGCTGCTCACGGCGGAGCTGATCCAGCAGGCCGACTACATTTTCGGGATGACCCACAGCCACGTCGATGCCATCACGCTCCTTTATCCGCAGGCGACGGAGAAAACTTTTTTGCTGCGCGAGTTTGACGAGACGCTAGACATTTATGAAAATGACATTAGCGATCCGATCGGCGGGTCGTATGACGTTTACCTGAACTGCCGCGACCAGATTGAGCAGGGCATTGTCACCATGTTGAAATTTATCGAACAAACTTCCACGTCGACCAGCTCCGCCGGGCCGGCCGGCAACTCCATCGCGCTCGGTGCGGACCACGGCGGCTTCGAGCTGAAGGAGGCGCTCAAGCAGCATCTCCAGGGGCAGGGCTGGACGGTCAACGATTTCGGCACGCACTCGAAGGAGTCCTCCGATTATCCCGACTTCGCGCAGGCCGTGGCCCACAACGTGGCCGGGCACCAGAGTGATTTCGGGCTGCTCGTCTGTACCAGCGGCGTGGGCATGAGCATCGCGGCCAACAAGGTCGCCGGCGTGCGCGCCGCGCTGGTCTTTGACGAGGAGATGGCCGCTCTTTCCCGCCGGCACAACAACGCAAACGTTCTCTGCCTCGGCAACCGCGCCACCACGCCCGAGCAAGCCAAAAAAATGATTGACGCCTTTCTCGCCACCCGGTTCGAGGGCGGCCGGCACGAGCGGCGCGTCGAAAAAATGGAACCCAGTATGAGCAGTCCTGACCTAAAATTAAAAACCGTGGACCCGGAAATCGCCGAGGTCATTGACCACGAACGCCAGCGCCAGCAGGAAAACATCGAGCTGATCGCCAGTGAAAATTTCACCAGCCTCGCCGTGATGGAGGCGCAAGGCTCGGTGCTGACGAACAAATACGCCGAGGGCTACCCCAAGAAACGCTGGTACGGCGGCTGTGAAAACGTCGATGTCGTCGAGCAACTGGCCATCGACCGTGCGAAGAAACTTTTCGGCGCCGAGCACGCGAACGTCCAGCCGCATTCCGGCAGCGGCGCGAACATGGCGGTCTATTTCGCCTTCCTCAAGCCGGGCGACAAGATGCTGACCATGGACCTGAGCCACGGTGGGCATCTGACCCACGGCAACAAGGCGAACTTCTCCGGAAAATTTTTCGAGATCGTCCACTACGGCGTGCGCAAGGAGGACGAACGGATCGACTACGACCAACTGGCGGCGATGGCGCGCGAGCACCGGCCGAAGATGATCACCGTCGGCGCGAGCGCCTATTCGCGGGTCATTGATTTCAAGCGGATGGGCGAGATCGCGCGCGAGGTCGGCGCCATGCTGCTGGCGGACATCGCGCACATCGCCGGGTTGGTGGCGGCGGGCGAGCATCCCAGCCCCGTCGGGCACGCGGATTTCGTGACGACGACCACGCACAAGACGTTGCGCGGACCGCGCGGCGGCTTGATTTTGTGCAGGGAAAAATACGCGAAGGAAATTGATTCGCAGGCGTTCCCCGGCATCCAGGGCGGGCCGCTGATGCACGTCATCGCGGCGAAGGCGGTTTGTTTTCACGAGGCGTTGCAGCCGGGGTTCCAGGCGTATCAACAGCAGATCGTCAAGAATGCCCGCGCCCTGGCCGAGGGGGTGAAGCGAAACAGCTTCCGGCTGGTCAGCGGGGGCACGGACAACCACCTGATGCTGGTGGATGTCGGCGCGCGCGACCTGACCGGGAAGGAATGCCAGATCGTGCTCGACGAGGCCGGCATCACGGTCAACAAAAACACCATTCCGTTCGAGACCCGCTCGCCGTTCCAGGCCAGCGGCATCCGGCTGGGCACGCCGGCGGTGACGACGCGCGGGATGCGGGAGCCGGAGATGGCGGCCATCGCCGACATGATCAGCGAAGTGTTGCTCGACATTAAGAACCTTGACGCCGCCCGCTCCGTCCGGCAACGTGTCTGTGAATTAACCGCGAGATTTCCCTTGCCGTATTGATTGAAACAGACCTGCCTGGCGCCCCAGCGATGCGCGTTCCGGTTTGACTAGTTCCAGACCGTGGGAAATCCAGCGAACTGCAACCAGTGTGCCGTTCCGTTCCTTGGCCGCGAACCGCGGCCCATTTTAACCAAAAAATTATTAAATTATGACACGAATTCCCAAGACGAGAAACGCCCGCCCCAAAGGCCCCAGAGCGCCCCGGCGCAAAGCCCCCGCGCCGCCGCCCTTCGACATCGAAAGCGAAGTCGCCGCCTTCGCCGCGCCCGCCGACGAGATGGAACTGCGTCCGCCGACCCACGCCGTGGAAACGCCCGACGCCACCGCCGCCCAGACCGAGCCATCCGCCGAGGTCCTGCCCGCGCTGAAAATCAACATCGCCAAGCTCCAGGCCATGTCGATGACCGACCTGAACGCGATGGCCAAGGAGATGGGCATCGAGAATTTCGGCACGATGCGCAAGCACGAGGTCATCTTCCACGTCCTCCAGAAAAACGCGGAACGCAGCGGCGTGCTCTTCAGCGAAGGCGTGCTCGAAGTGTTGAGCGAGGGCTTCGGCTTCCTCCGTTCGCAGGCGTTCAACTACCTCTCGTGCCCGGAGGACATTTACGTTTCGCCCTCGCAGATCCGCCGCTTCGATTTGCAGACCGGCAACCTCGTCGCTGGGCAGATTCGTCCGCCGAAGGAGAAGGAACGATTCTTCGCCCTGCTCAAAGTCGAGGCCGTCGACACCGAGGACCCGGACAAGGCGAAGGACAAGACGCATTTCGAAAACCTCACACCGCTCTTTCCGAACAAGCGCTTCATTCTGGAAACGACCGGGGACGAGCTTTCCACGCGCGTGCTCGATCTCGTCAGCCCCATCGGCAAAGGCTCGCGCGGCCTCATCGTCGCGCCGCCCCGCACCGGCAAGACCGTGCTGATGCAGAAGCTGGCCAACGCCATCCTGAAAAATAATCCCGAGGCCTACCTCTTCATCCTGCTCATCGACGAACGGCCCGAGGAAGTCACCGACATGGAACGCTCCTGCCGGCCGGCGGAGGTCATTTCCTCGACCTTCGACGAACCGCCGGAACGCCACGTCCAGGTGGCCGAGATGGTCATCGAAAAAGCCAAGCGTATGGTCGAGCACAAACGCGACGTCGTGATCCTGCTCGACTCCATCACCCGTCTGGCCCGCGCCTACAACACCGTCCAGCCGCATTCCGGCAAGATTCTCTCCGGCGGCGTCGATGCCAACGCGCTGCACAAGCCAAAGCGTTTCTTCGGCGCGGCGCGCAACATCGAGGAGGGCGGCTCGCTCACGATCATCGCCACCGCGCTCGTCGATACCGGCAGCCGCATGGACGAGGTTATTTTTGAAGAGTTCAAAGGCACCGGCAACATGGAGGTGCATCTCGACCGCCATCTCGTGGACCGCCGCATTTTCCCGTCGATCAACATCGAGCTCTCCGGCACGCGCAAAGAGGAGTTGCTCTACCATCCGCAGGAATACGCGAAGGTGGTCATGCTCCGCCGCGCGCTCACCGGCGTGCCGCCGGTCGAGGCGATGGAACTGGTGTTGAACAAACTCAAGAAGACGAAGACGAACATCGAATTCCTGCTGGGCGTGACGGCGGGGTGAGCCGGAGCGACGGCTCCCTGCGGTTGTGATTGATTACTCGAAGATCAAAGTTGTGGGGAGGCGAAAGCCGCCTTCCACGCCGGAGGAATTTTTTCGTCAAGCCCATCGCCTGGAGCAGGAGTTCAACAAGCTGAATCCCTATGCGCGCCCGCGCGGCTTTGTTTTCAAGGCGAAGACACGCGCGGAGTATGAGGCGTGGCGGCAGCGGCAGTCGAACCCCCGATTGTGGTAGCTCATGGCAGATGCTGACATGGTCCCGTTGTTGCGCGTCTGCGCTTTGCTTAACCCGCAAAACGCGAAATATCTGGTCATCGGCGGTCGTGTCTACATCTTGCACGGCGCGGTGCGGACAACCCAGGACCTGGACATCCTGATCGAGGCGACCGGGGAGAACGCACAAAAAGTTCTCATCGCCCTCGCTCAAATGGAGGATGGCGCGGCCGCCGAGCTGACTCCGCGCGATCTGCTCGACAACGTCGTGGTGAAAATCGCCGACGAAGTGGAGGTCGATGTGTGCACGCACACCTGGAAGCTTCCTACCCGGACGCCATTGGCACCGCGCTGGAAGTGGTGGTGGATGGAGTGCGGATTCCCTACCTCGGACTCGACAGCCTCATCGCCAGCAAGGAGACCGATCGCGAGCAGGATCGGCTGGACATTCTGCGCCTGCGCGCGCTGGAAAAACTTTCTTGAGCCGTTTCAATTTCTTTCGTGGCGAACCCCCTCGGCCAAAGGCAGTGTCCTGATTTGAATGGAGCGCGGCTGTGTCGAAGACCAGCCGCAGCACACTCGCAAACACTGGCGCTTTGAATTATCCAAAAACCTTTCCGTTCGCCACCTGCTGCGGCTGGTCGAGGAGACACAGCCGCGCTCCGGCAAATCAGGGTACTACGAGCCAAAGCAGGGCTTGCTCTGGCCTGTGTTGGAAAGTAAAACTACACCAATGTTTTTTTGCATCCCGGTAAAATTTGTTCCGCTGCGCGCGCGGTGGCCGCTGTTGCTGGCCGGGTTGCTCGCGGGCTGCGGGCCGGAGGAGATCACAACTTATCGTGTCCCCAAGGAGCGCGCGCCGGTGCGCCGGGTGGCGGAACCTTCCGAAAATTCCCCGCGGCCTCAGCTTCGTTGGAAGCTGCCGGCGGGCTGGGAGGAACTGCCGCCGAGCGAGATTCGCGTCGGAAATTTTCAGGTCAGCGGCGCGGACGGCGCGAAGGCCCAGATCACGATCATCCCGCTGCCCGGCGCGGCGGGGCGCGAACTGGACAACGTCAACCGCTGGCGCGGGCAGGTCGGCCTGGGGCCGGTCGCCCAGGAGGAGTTGGCCGGGCAATCCACGCCGGTCGAGGTCGGCGGCCAGCCCGCGCGGTTGTATGACCTGGCCGGGACGCCGCCGGAGGAAAAAGAAAAGGGCCGCATCCTGGCGGTGATTTTTCAGCGCGGAGACCTCTCGTGGTTTTACAAAATGACCGGGCCGGACGCGCTGGTGCAGCAGCAGAAAACGGCCTTCACGGTATTTCTAAAAACCATTTCCTTCGAGGACGGGACGGAGCATGCGGCGGAGGCAGGGAACGTCAAACCGCCCGCCGATCCCGGCCAGCCGGCCTGGAAAGTGCCGGGGGGCTGGCAGGAACAGCCGGCCGGGCCGATGCAGTCCGCGAAGTTCACCGTGCCCGGCAACGCCGAAGTCAGCGTTTCGGTTTTCCCCGGCGACGTCGGCGGAGTGCCGGCCAACGTCAACCGCTGGCGCGGCCAGCTCGGCCTGCCGCCGGCGGACGCCGCCGAGCTGCTAAAGATCATCACGCCCCTTGACCTCGGCGGCGTGTCCGCCACCTTGGTAGATATGACGAACAAACCGCGACGCATGGTCGGCGTGATTGTGCCGCGCGGCGGCCAGACGTGGTTTTTCAAGCTGCTGGGCGACGAGGCGGCGGTGGCGGGGGCAAAGGACGCCTTGGTCGAGTTCGTGAAATCGGCGAAATAACATGCTCCACCGCCTCATCAACTTTTTCTGCTCGCTCCGGCTCACGGTCGTGTTCCTTTGCCTCGCGGGGCTGCTCGTTTTCATCGGCACGGTGGCGCAGGTGGATGAAGGGCTTTACCAGGCGCAGAACCGCTACTTCCGCAGCCTGCTGATCTGGTGGACGCCCCAAGGCACGGACTGGAAGCTGCCGATTTTCCCGGGCGGCTACTTTATCGGCGGCGTGCTGCTGGTCAACCTGCTCTCGGCGCACATCCAGCGGTTTAAATTCACGCCCAAGAAAATTCCTATCTTCGTCATTCACGCCGGCATCATCCTGCTGCTCGTCGGGCAGTTCACCACCGACCTCGGCCAAGTCGAGAGCCACCTGCGGTTGACCGAGGGCGAGGCGAAAAACTTTTCCGAGAACGGGCGCGACAGCGAACTGGCCGTGATCGATGCCAGCAGCACGGAGTTCGACGAAGTGGTGGTCATTCCCGAATCGCGGCTCGCGGCGGACAAGGAAATCCGTCACGAGAAACTGCCCTTCACCATCCGCGTGAAAAGATACCTGCCCAATTCGCGCCTCGCCCGCCGCGCGCCGATGGCCGAGACGGAGCCGCTGCCGGCCACGCAGGGGGTCGGCCAGAGGCTGACCTTGAGCGCGATGCCGCTCACCGCGAAAATGGACGAGCGCAACGTCCCTTCAGCCGTCCTCGAGATCATGAACGGAGCGGAGTCGCTCGGCACCTGGCTGGTTTCCGACCTGCTTGATGAAACCCAACCTGTGACCGTGGGCGGAAAAACCTTCCAGATCGCGCTGCGTTTGACCCGCTACTACAAGCCGTATTACGTCGAGCTGCTAAAATTCACCCATGAAAAATACAAGGGGACCGACACGCCGAAAAATTTCGCCAGCCGGGTCCGCCTGCTGCGGCCCGCCACCAAGGAGGACCGCCCGGTGGATATTTCCATGAACAATCCGCTGCGCTATGGAGGTGAGACCTATTATCAGGCGGGCTTCGATGACAAGAATTCCCGCGTCACCATCCTGCAGGTCGTGCGGAACCCAAGCTGGCTCATTCCCTACATTTCCTGCGTGCTGGTCGGGCTGGGATTGACCGGGCAATTTCTGATGCACTTGATCGGCTTCGCCCTGAAACGGAGGACGAAATGAAGAAGTGGCTGCCCTGGATGCTCACCGCCGTCTTCGCCGCGTGGATTCTTTCCGCGCTGGTTCCGAAGAAGGAGAAGGAGTTTCACACGCGCGAATTCGGCAAGCTGCCCGTGCTGCTGAACGGGCGCATCCAGCCGTTTGATTCCGTCGCGCGCAACTCGCTCCTGCAACTGCGCGCCAAGCAGAGCATCGCGCTTGACGGCGGGAAGACATTGACCGCGATCGAGTGGCTGCTCGAAGTGATGATGAAGCCCGAGGCGGCCGACGCCCGAAAAAGTTTCCGCATCGATCATCCGGAACTGCTCGGCCTGCTCAAGCTGCCGGAGAATGAAAAGCATTTTTCCTTCAACCAGCTCAAGCCGGGCTTCCAGGAAATGGAGAAGCAGGGCCGCCGCATCGGGGCCATCGAACCGGCCCATCGTACCCCGTTCGAAAAGCAACTGACGAAGCTCCATGCCGGCCTCACGATCTACAACCGGCTCAAGAACAGCCTGCGCCCGGAATCCTCGGACGACTACGCGCGCGAGTTGGCGGAATACCAGAAGGCCATCGGCCCCGGCGTGGTGGCGGTCCGGGCGCAGTCCGCCAAGCAGGAATACGACAAGCCGGCGTTCGATCTGCTGCTCGGTTTTCTGGAACAATATAACTTCGTGAAGGAGGTCGCCTTGCCGCTGGTCGTGCCGCCGGCCGATCCGGAAAAATCCCGCGATGACTGGGTGAACGCGGGCCTGAGCCTGATGGATGCGGCGCGCAACGAAAGCGGGATCAGCCCGGCCATGACCCGCTACGCGGCCATGACCAGCGCCTACCGGCAGAACAAGCCGGCGGAGTTCAATGCCGCCGTGGAAGAATACCGCCAATGGCTGCGGCAGAAATTTCTGCCCGAACTCAGCAAGGGAAAATGGGAATTTTTCTTCAACGACTTCGCGCCGTTTTACAAGACGACGGTCATCTACGTCTGCGCGCTGGTGCTGGCGCTGGTTTCGCTGCTTACGTTCTCGGAATGGCTGCGCCGCTCCACCTGGAACTTGGTCATGCTGGCGTGGATGATTCACACCTTCGGACTGATTTTTCGCATGGTGCTGGAGGGGCGTCCGCCGGTGACGAATCTGTACTCCTCGGCGATTTTCATCGGCTGGGGCGCGGTGCTGCTCGGCCTGATTTTGGAGAAGGTTTATCCCATCGGCATCGGCCTGCTGACGGCGACGGTGGCCGGATTCACCACCCAGATCATCGCCCACAATCTCGCGATCGACGGCGACACGATGGAGATGATGCGCGCGGTGCTGGACACGAATTTCTGGCTGGCAACGCACGTCGTCGTGGTCACGCTGGGCTATGCCGCGACGTTTGTGGCCGGACTGCTGGCGATCATTTACGTCTTTCTCGGAGTGTTCACGCCGCTGCTTGCTCAAAAACTGACTCGGCGGGGAGCAGCGGCAATCAGTGCGACGGTTGGCCTGGCCGTGGGACCGGGCGCGAGCATTGCAGATGCCAAAAAATCATCACCAGATGTGGGGCAGACGGAAGTCGGCAAGGCACTGGGTAAAATGGTTTACGGCATCATCTGCTTCGCCACGCTCTTCAGCTTCGTCGGCACGGTGCTGGGCGGCATCTGGGCCGATCAATCCTGGGGCCGCTTCTGGGGCTGGGATCCGAAGGAGAACGGCGCGCTCCTCATCGTCATCTGGAACGTCGCCATCCTGCACGCGCGCTGGGGCGGGATGATTAAGGAGCGCGGCCTGATGAACATGGCCATCTTCGGCAACATCGTGACCGCCTTCTCCTGGTTCGGCGTGAACATGCTCGGCATCGGGTTGCACAGCTACGGCTTCATGGACTCGGCCTTCAAATGGCTAATGCTTTTCGCCGGCAGCCAACTGCTCGTCATCGCCCTCGGCCTGCTGCCGCTTTCGCTGTGGAAAAGTTTTCGCGGCGGCGGCGGCGCGACTCCGACACCTTCTGGCGACGCGAAACCCAAGCCTAGCCCGCCGGTTCGCAGCGCCGCCGGGGTTTAATTCTTTGACGCTCCCCCCGCGTTCCCGTAGCTTCCCGGCACTATTTTTCTAAGGTCTGCATGATTCAATTTATCGTAAAAAAAGTCTTCGGCTCGAAGAACGAGCGCGAGGTCAGGAAGCTCCGCCCGCGCGTGGCGAAGATCAACGAGTTCGAGGCGGAGTTGCAAAACGTGTCCGATGACGCGCTGCGCCAGAAGACCGCCGCCTGGCAGGAGCGGTTCTCCAAGATCGAGGACGCCGCCGAACGGACCGCCGCGCTGGATGAAATCCTCCCCGAAGCCTTCGCCGTGGTGAAGAACGCCTGCCGCCGCCTCTGCGGGAAGGACGTGATCGTGCGGGGCCATCCGTTGAAATGGGAGATGGTCCCCTTCGACGTGCAGTTGATCGGCGGCATGTCGCTGCACAGCGGGAAGATTTCCGAAATGGCCACCGGCGAAGGCAAGACGCTCGTCGCCACGCTCCCGGTGTATCTCAACGCGCTGACCGGGCGCGGCGTCCATGTCGTCACGGTCAACGACTATCTCGCGGCCCGCGACGGCGAATGGATGGGCGCGGTCTATCAGTTTCTCGGCCTGACCGTTGGCATCATTTTGCACGACCAGTCCCCGACCGTCCGGCGCGAGCAATACAACTGCGACATCACCTACGGCACGAACGCCGAGTTCGGCTTCGATTATCTACGCGACAACGGCATGGCCGAGCGCGCCGAATTGCAGGTGCAGCGCGGGCATTTCTACGCCATCGTCGATGAAGTGGACTCGATCCTGATCGACGAGGCCCGCACCCCGCTCATCATCAGCGGCCCATCCGTGGTCAACGCGGACAACAACCAGTACGACAAATTCAAGCCGGCCATCCAGTCGCTGGTCAGCGCGCAGGAAAAACTCTGCAACCGGTTCATCTCGGAGGCGGAGGCGCTGATCAAAAAGAAAAATCCCGAGGACGGCGGCAACGTGGCCAATCCCGCCGAGGTGGACCGGGAGATCGGCCTGCTGCTTTACCGCGTGAAGTCGGGCTGCCCGCGTTCCGAAGGTCTGGCCAGGCTGCTCGAGGAACCGGAGAATTTGAAGCTGATGAACAAGGCGGAGCTGGAGCTGCACGCCGACCAGACCAAGAAGGACCTTTACGCGCAGAAGGAGGAGCTGTTCTACGCGATGGACGAGAAGAGCCACGACGCCGATCTTACCGAGAAGGGTCGCACTTTTCTCAGCCCGAAGGACCCGGACGCGTTCATGATGCCCGATTTGATGTCCGCGTTCCACGACATCGACGCCGGGCCGGAGGCCGACGCGCATCTGCGGCTCGAAAAGAAGGCGAAGCTCCAGGCCGAGTTCGAGGCCAAGGCGCAGCAGATTCATTCCATCTCGCAACTGCTCAAGGCCTACAGCCTTTATCAGAAGGACGTGCAATACGTCGTCCAGGAAAACAAGGTCATCATCGTCGATGAAAATACTGGACGCCTGATGACCGGACGCCGCTGGAGCGACGGCCTGCACCAGGCGGTCGAGGCCAAGGAAGGTGTCGAGATCGAGCGCGAGACGCAGACCTACGCCACAATCACGATTCAAAATTATTTCCGCCTCTACAAAAAGCTCGCGGGCATGACCGGCACGGCCATGACCGAGGCCCAGGAGTTTTTTGACATTTACAAGCTGGGCGTGCTCGAGATTCCGACCAACCGTCCGCTCGTCCGCAAGGACGCCAACGACTCGGTCTATAAAACGCGGCGCGAGAAGTTCAACGCCGTGCTCAAGGAAATCCAGACCATCCACGCGCAGGGCCGGCCCATCCTCGTGGGCACGGTGTCCGTCGAGACCAGCGAGCTCGTTTCCAAGATGCTCAAGAAGGCCGGGATCATTCACTCCGTCCTGAACGCGAAGTATCACCAGCAGGAGGCCGAGATCGTGGCGCGCGCCGGGCAGAAGGGCGGCGTCACCATCGCCACGAACATGGCCGGACGCGGCACCGACATCAAACTCGGCGCGGGCGTTCAGGATCTGGGCGGGTTACACGTCATCGGCACCGAGCGCCATGAGGCGCGGCGCATCGACCGGCAGTTGCGCGGACGCTGCGCGCGGCAGGGCGATCCGGGTTCCTCGCACTTTTTCATTTCGCTGGAGGACGACCTAATGCGCCTCTTCGGCTCGGACAAGATCGTCAAAGTGATGGAGCGCGTCGGTCTGGAGGAAGGTCAGGAGTTGGAGCACTTCATGTTGAACCGCTCCATCGAGACGGCACAGAAACGCGTCGAGCAGCACAACTTCCAGCAGCGCAAACGCACGCTCGAATACGACGACGTGATGAACAAGCAGCGTGAAGTTATCTACGGCTTCCGCAACGAAATCATCCATTCCGACGACGTGCGCGACCGCCTCATGGACATCATGGAGGAGGTGGTCATCTCGAAGGTGGACCAGTTCACCACGGCGGGCGCGGACGTGACCGACTGGAGTCTGCGCGGCCTGGCCGACTGGGTGAATTTGAACTTCCCCATCGGCATGTCCGAGCAGGACATTCACAAGGTCGCGGAGGCCGGCGGCGACGCACCGGTGTCCGGCTCGGTCTTTGACGGACTCAGCCCGGCGCAGTTTGCCGTCTGCACGCACATCGCCGAGACGGTGCGCAAGGCGTATGAACTCAAGGTGAGCTTCGAGCAGCCGGACGCGCTCAAGTCCATCGAACGCTTCACCATCCTCAGCGCCATCGACAAGCTGTGGCAGGAGCATCTCTACAACATGGACAGCCTGCGCAACAGCATCGGGCTGCGCGCCTACGGCCAGCGCGATCCGCTCATCGAATACAAGGCGGAGGCGTTCAAGATTTTTGACGAGCTGATGGTCAACGTGAAGACCGAGGTTTGCCACAACATCTTCCGCAGCGCGTCGAGCATGATGGCCTTCGAGAACTTCATGCGGAACCTGCCCAAGAACACCGAGCATCAAACGACCAGCGCCTACGGCGGCGGCACGACCACGGAGTCGGGCGGCGGCAAACCGAGCGACATGGTGAGCGAAGCCAACGAGGCCGTGGCCAAGGCCAAACCCATTCGCACCGGCCCGAAAGTCGGGCGCAACGATCCGTGCCCCTGCGACAGCGGTAAAAAATACAAGCAGTGCTGCGGGAAGAACGGCTGAGAACTTTTTTCGTGGTGGACTGGCGGGCCGGAGTGCGCGGGGTTCACCCCGCCCGTCATGGCGAGGGCAAAGCGGTTTCCTAATGCCCCCTTGGGATTTCCCCGCCATAATTCGTTTGCCAAAGGCCGTCGGGTAGCTCTTCATTGATCAGATTCCAAACCCTGATCGTGATCTATGAAAAAACTGTTCTTTTCCCTGATCGTGGCAGCTGTCTGCCTCATCCCCTCCGCCGAAGCCGCCATGTCCGTCAGCATCAGCGGGGCCGGGCCGTTCGCCTTTGGCACCACTCCAACCGTAGCGGATGGTTGGTCCACCGGCGTCATCGGGGTGAATAATGCCACCTACGGCACCGTAGCCGGTCTTGACGCCCAGGCGCAGGTCATTGATCCGACCACCGCCGGGGCGCTGGGAGCCAACGGCAACCTTCCTCCGGCCGTGCTGGCCGGTTTCCAGGAAAATACCGCCGGTTTGTATCTCCAGAGCCGGTCAACCGGTGGCGGAGCCAACGTGCTGGTCCTCACGCTGACCAACATCACCGGGTCGGTCATCACGTCCATGACGATCAACTACACTTTCAACGAACTGGTTGGCACCTTGGGCGAGGAACTGCCGGGCTGGCACGCATATTACAGCCTGTCGGGAGCGGCCAACAGTTGGACGAAAATCCCGGCCTTCTCGACGGCCACACCGGGCGCGTTGAGCGCGACTTTTAATTTGGGCAGTTGGCCGGCCAACACGCGGATGTTTATCATGTGGCTCGATGACAATGCTGCGAACGGCGCCGGTTTCAATGAAGGCGGCTACACCATGGACAACTTTGTCATCACCAATGTCGGCGCGACCATCTTCCCGGTCGCGATCATCAACGGGCCTGCCCCCACCAATTTGACGGTCACCGCGAGTGAGTCGGCCACCTTCACGGTCGGCGTTTCCGGCACGGAACCGCATTTCCGATGGTATCGTGGCACCACCCCGGTGGGAGTGGACAGTCCCACGCTCACCATTCCGAGCACGGTGCCGGGTGATGCTGGTGCGTACACCGTGGTCGTTTCCAATTCCCTGAACAGCGTGACCAGCACACTGGCTAACTTGACCGTGGTGGTGGACACGTTCCCGCCGACCTTGGTCAGCGCCGAGGCCAGACCCAGCCGCACTCATGTGCTGGTCAAATTCTCCGAGCCGGTCACGATTGGGACGGCCGAGGAAATCAACAACTACGCCATCACCAATTTGGCGGGAGTCGAACTGTCGATCAGCACGGCCGTATTGGTGAACCCGACCACGGTGGATTTGACGACGGCCGTCCAGACACCGGAAACGGCCTACGTGGTGGTCGTGAGCTTCGTGGAGGACGTCTCTCCGCAGCACAATGTGATTCTGCCCGGCAGCACCATCGGCTTCACTTCCTCCGCGCCCGGGGGCGAAATCGGCGGAGTGCTGTTGCGTGAATTTTATGAGGGGCTGGGTGGAAACACCATCGGTGATCTGATCAACTCGACGGCGTTTCTGGGTGGCAATCCGACGACCACGGATTTCGTCACGACCTTCATCTCACCGACTCACGGCGACAATTATGGAGCCAGGGTGTCCGGGTATCTGCTCCCGACCGAGACCAGCACCTACACCTTCCAGATGAACCGTGACGACGCGGGCCGGATTTATCTCAGCACGAATTCCACCCAGGTCGGCAAGGTGCAAATCCTCGACGGTCCCTGCTGCGGCACACTGGACTCGGCGCCGGTGCTGCTGCAGGCGGGCCAGTCCTACTACATCGAGGGATTGGTCAAGGAAGGAGGCGGAGGTGATTACCTAGAACTGCGCTGGAAAAACACCGGCAGCCTCCCCGTTTTCACCAACATCCTCGCCCCGAACCTGGCTTACCTCTACAGTCTGTCCATCACGCAGCAGCCGACTGACCAGATCTATGGCGCCAACCAGGGCACAACACTGATGACGCAGGACTTCAATGGGGGCGATGGCGGCTTCACGGTCACAACACCACTGGCCTACGCCGGCCCGTGGGTTTACAACGCGGGGACCGGGTCCTGGCGCGAGAACGGCCAGATCGTTGAGAACGGCCTGACCAACGTTTCATTGCTGAGCAGTCCGCCGATCGTGCTGACGACGGCTGGTGGAGTGACCCTTTCCTTCGACCACCGCTACAGCTTTGAAAGCGGCAATTGGGACGGGGGCCAGGTGCTCATCAGTGTCAACGGGGGTGCGTTCACGCTGGTTCCCGGCGCGGCCTTCACTCAGAACGGTTACAACGGATCTGCATTCGCCCACGGGGGAGGACCAGCCTTCGTCACAGACTCGCCCGGATTTGCCGGAGGCTACATCACCAGCCAGGCTTACCTCGGGGCGTTTAATAATGGTGACTCGATTCGTGTGCAGTTCAACGCCGCCAATGATGCGAACACCACCGGCAACTTCGCACCGCCGAGCTGGGAAATTGATTCACTACTCGTCAAGCAAGGTGTTACCGGCCCGGTCGCCTTCACGGTGGGAGCCAAGGCCGGCTTCGCAGCCCATCTCAGACACCAATGGCATCGCAGCGATGACGGTGGGGCGAACTATGCCCCGGTGGGTGGAGCGGTTTCTCCATCTTACTTGCTGTTCCCGGTGCCGGCGGACATCGGGGCGATGTTCCGATGCGAAGTCAGCCTCGTCGGCAACCTCATGACCAACCTGAGCGCCTCGGCGACATTGATCACCGGCCTGCCGCTGCGCATTACCACCGTGAGCTACGACGCGAACAACGACCGACTGACGCTCAAGTGGGACTCATCTTTCGGAGAGACCTACACGGTCGAAAACTCGCAAGATTTGGTGGATTGGGACAACCTGACCACCGGTATTCCATCTGGAGGAACCACCACCACCTTCGAAATCGATGCCCCGCAGACCGGCACCTACTATCGCATTCGCAAACCGTAGCGGGGGTGTGCCAAGCCGGGTCAGGCCAATTGAGGGAAGAGCGGCGGAGAATTTTGACCGGTGAGTTCGGCCGGCTGGCGGGGGTGGAGGGGAACGCATTCGCCCCCGCTAATTTTCCCCCTGTGACTTCCTGGCCATTCGAATCGCCTTCAATTGTTCCGCCGCCAGCGTGTCGTCCGGATTGAGGCGCAGGGCGTTCTCAAAATGAAACCGGGCCTGGTCGAGATTGCCTTGTTCAAGATACATCAGGCCGAGGTTGCCGTGGGCTTTGGCGTTCGCGGGATTGAGCTGGAGGGTGGTGGCAAATTCCAGCTGGGCTTCCAAAAGATTGTTCTGCCGCCGAAACATGAGGCCGAGATAGTAATGAGGCGTGTCCAGAGCGGGTTTGACCTGAATGGCCGCGCGCCAGTGCCGGGCGGCTTCGCTAAACCGCCCCGCGCTGTAGTGATGTAGTCCGAGGTGGATCCGGGCCTGGTCGTCGTTCGGATCTACGCGGACCAGATGTTCCTGATAGGCGAACAAGATCTTGTCCTTTTTGGCCTCAAAATCATTTTCCAGCAGCGCCAGTTCGCCGGGATTCCGGGGAAGAAGCTGGAAGGAAAGCTCGCACATTTCATCCTGGGACTGCAGGCCATGCAGAATGCGCCGGGGCGGGTGGTTTGGATTGCGGGCGTTGTTGGTGGAGTTGTCATAGGTGAAGCGCATGGACAAGATGGTGCCCTTGGGGAGCAGCGGCGGCGTGACGTAACGATAGTCGCCCTGCCAGTTGAAATCCCATTGCTTGATGTAGAGGAGCGGCTGCTCGGTGCCGTCCGGCAGCGTGGCCCAGCCTTTCATTTCCTTTGCCAGATAATGCGCGTGCGGCAGCACGGCCAGCACGGCGACGTCCACGGGCAGCACGTAGCTGTCCTCGATCACATGGTTGGTTTCGCCGGCTGGTATATTGATGGCCCACGAGGTGAGCGGTACTTTGAAGCAGGTGTTGGTGGGAGGCTGGTCGGTGAAATATAAACCCAGGCTCGACTGGATCGTCTCTGGTTTGCCCGAAGGGTTGAGGTGCATTTGCAGGACCAGATCGGTGCCGGGTTCGAGCCGCCAGGCCAGCCCTTCCCGGCCCATGGCGGGCATTCGCCCGGGCTGCCAGCCCAGAAAATGGCCATTCGGAATTTCCCCGGGTCCCGACATGCCGGGGAAACCCGGCTCCACGTCCTGTTTGTCCAGCAGCCGCGACTGTGCGGTCCGGTCGATTTTAACGAAGGCATGATGCACGATCTTGGCGTTCCCCGGATGGAACTCGATGCCCCTCACGTAGCGCGTGCCGGTCGTCGGAATGGGCACCACGAAGTTGCGGTACACATCCCGGCCTTCTGCCGCCAGCGTGTAAGCCTGCGGCATCGTCACCACCAGGTCCGGTGGGCCAAGCTGCCAGCCATCGGGCCATTGTGGAATAGCCGGCAGATCCGCGGCCGCGCCCTCGACGGCGCCTTCCGCGACCCATTGCTGGATCATGCCGATTTGGTTCACGCTCAATCGGCGTTCGCCGATGAACTCGCCAAAGCCATGCTCCGGCAACCACGGCGGCATGAACCGGCGCGTGGTGACTTCGGCAATTTCCTTCATATGCTTCTTCACCTCCGCGAAATTCAGCAGCGTGAACGGACCGGACTGGCCGGCGCGATGGCAGCCGATGCACTGGCTGAAGACAATGGGGGCGATGTTCTTGTTGAAGGTGAGCAGGCCCGGCGGACGCGGCACATATTTTTTCTCGACGGTGGATTTGCCGAAGTGCATCCAGGCGAACACGCCGAGACCGGCTGCGAGCAGGACGAGGACGAGCCACCACCGCGGTCTTCCGGGGCGGGGCCGGGAAGCTTTCACTCTGCTGGATTCTACCTTTCGCGATTTATTCATGGGTGACTAGGACACGATTCTGACCGGCAATAATCGTTCGACCTCCCGATCATTCGCACACCGGGGAAATAATACGCCATCATTCTTGATTTTTTCCAGCGCCAGCGTCCCGGGTGTTGTGAGATGTGGATGCGTCTATTCGAGAGTTGTAACTGCGCGCCGCCGGGACATATTTAGGCTCATCTAAAAGGTGCCGTTAATCAACTGTATGAACGATCATACGCGCGCCCTGGGAACTTTGGGACAAGCCCCGCCGAGCGATGAGCGAGTCCCGCCTTCTCCGTTACGGCATCGCCCTGATTCTGCCCGGGGCCGCCGCCGTCATCGTCTATAATCGGCCGGCGTTCAATGAGACGCCGTTTTTTATTTTCCTCGCCGACGTTGTCTTCAGCGCGCTCAACGGGGGGCTGGCTCCGGCCTTCATCTCCACGGCCCTTTCCTCGGTGCTGATTCGCGTGCTGTTCGTCCAGCCCGGACTTTCCCTTTCCTACCGGGGCAACCCCGAAGGCATGGAGCGGATGGCCGGGTTCATGTTGGTGGCCATGCTGCTCAGTTCCTTCATCGCCGCACTGCGCAGCGAGATCAATCTTTTGCGCGACAGCGAGAAGCGTTGCCGCGTCCTCACCGAAACCGCGTCCGACGCCGTTATCGCCATCGATGAGCAGGGCGAAATCCTCTACGTCAATCCCGTCAGTGAAAAAGTCTTTGGCGCCAAATCAGGCCAGATGGTCGGAAAAAATCTCAATCTCCCTCTGCCGGGGGAAGGCTTTCACGCGAAGCTCGCCGAAATGAAGCGGCATCTCGACACCCCCCACAAGGCCGCGGCCGTGCAGCTTTCGGCGATCCACCAGAGCGGACAGCTACTTCTCGTCGAGATAACCCTGGGCAGCGCCAGCCATCGCGGCAAAAGCATCTTCACCGCCATCATCCGTGACGTCACCGGCCGGCAAAACCCAGCTTGAACATCGCGGCGTATCCCCGCCCACCCCAGACACAGCCGGTTTCAAAATCACCGCTTGACCCTGAAAATGGCCGTTTGCTAACGTCCACCGCCGATGAAACAGAAGGCCAGCGCCATTCCGCCCGTCGTCGTCCTTTGAGGGCGGCGCCGGGAAGTTGGCAGGCTTGCAGGTTGCCCGCAGTTCCGGCAGGGACGCGGGTTTTTGATTTTGGCGGATGCGGTTTTTCAAGTTATGCGACATACGATATCAATTCTGGTGGAAAACAAGTTCGGCGTGCTCACGCGCGTGGCCGGGCTGTTCAGCGGGCGCGGCTACAACATCGACACGCTCAACGTCGCCCCCACCCAGGACGCGAACACCTCCCGCATGACCATCGTCACCCACGGCGACGACTCGACCCTCGAACAAATCGTCAAGCAGCTCAACAAGCTGGTGGAAGTGCTCTCGGTGCAGGATTTCCACGAGGCCGACTGCGTGGACCGCGAACTGGTGCTGGTGAAAGTCTCCGTCGATTCCGAAACCCGCGCCGAAGTGATGCAGATCACCGATATATTCCGCGCCAAAATCGTGGACGTGCAGCCCCAGACCCTGACCGTCGAGATCACCGGCAACGAAAGCAAGATCGAGAAATTTCTCAACCTCATGAAGACCTTCGGCGTGCTGGAGCTGACCCGCACCGGCAAGGTCGCCATGGCCCGCCAATAATTTCCTCAACCTCAACTCGAAAACAAAACCATGCCCGCCAAAGTTTACACTGACAAAGACGCCGATCTCGGCGTGTTGAAAAACAAAACCCTCGCCGTCCTCGGGTTCGGCTCGCAGGGCCACGCCCACGCGCTCAACCTCAAGGACAGCGGCCTCAAGGTCATCATCGGCCTGTATGAGGGCAGCAAGTCGATCCCGGTCGCGCAGGAAAAAGGCTTTGAAGTCTTCACCGCCGCCGAGGCCGTGAAGCGCGCCGACGTGATTTTCGTCGCCCTGCCGGACACCAAGCAGGCGGCGGCCTACAAGAAGGACATCGAGCCGAACCTGACCAAGGGCAAGACGCTGCTCTTTTCCCATGGCTTCTCGATCCATTTCAAAACCATCGTGCCGCCGAAAAACGTCGATGTGATTCTGGTCGCGCCAAAAGGCCCCGGTCACATCGTCCGCCGCCAATACACCGAAGGCAAAGGCGTTCCGGCGCTCATCGCCGTATTTCAGAATCCCAGCAAGCAGGCCAAGAAAGTCGCGCTGGCCTGGGCCAAGGGCATCGGCGGCGCGCGCGCTGGGGTGCTCGAAACTACCTTCAAGGAAGAGACCGAGACGGATTTGTTTGGTGAACAGACCGTGCTCTGCGGCGGCGCGAGCGCGCTGGTGCAGGCCGGTTACGAGGTGCTGGTCGAGGCCGGTTATCAGCCGGAGATGGCCTACTTTGAATGTCTCCACGAGTTGAAGCTGATTGTCGATCTGATGAACGAAGCGGGCATCAGCGGGATGCGCTTCTCGATTTCCGAAACCGCCAAGTGGGGCGACGTGAGCGTCGGCCCGAAGATCATCGACGCGAGCGTGAAGAAGCGGATGAAGGCGGCGTTGAAGGACATTCAGACCGGCAAGTTTGCCAAGGGCTGGGTCAAGGAATACGAGACCGGCTACAAGAAATACAACGCGCTGCTGAAAAAGGGCGAGCAGCACGGCATCGAAAAGACCGGCGAACGTCTGCGCGGCCTCATGCCGTGGATGAAGAAGCGCTCGATCAAGGGCGCGCAGGCCGCCTACTAACCCGGATTCGAATCACCCAACCGCCGCTGCACGACAGCGGCGGTTTTTTCTTGAGCGGATTCCAATTACTTGGGCTGGTCTTTCCGTGGAAACAAAGGCGCCGGCTCGCCGATGGTGTGGCCGGTTTTTAATCCACCCCAGGCCGAGGCCTCAAATTTGCCGGACAGCGCACCCAGGCCGAGCTGTGCGTAAATCTTTTCCGAAGTTTCCGGGAGGAACGGCGCGAGAAGCACGGCCAGCACCCGGCAAACTTCCGCGAGGTTGTAGAGTACTTCGTCGAGGCGGGCGGTTTGGGTCGGGTCTTTCGCCAGCTTGAACGGCGCAGTTTGATCGACGTATTGGTTCGCGCGGTTGACGAGCTTCCAGATTTCTTCGAGCGCGGTCTGCAACTGGCAGTTCTGCAAACACTCCACCGCCGCTTGGGAAAACTTTTGCGCGTCTGCGGCGAGTTCGTCCGAACGCAGCGGCACGACGCCATTACGATAGCGTTTGAGCATCGAGAGCGAGCGGTTGATGAGGTTGCCGAGGCCGTTGGCGAGTTCGGCCTGGTAGCGCGATTGGAAGCCGGCGTCGGTCCAGTTGCCGTCCGGGCCGATGTCGAGTTCGCGCACGACGTAAAAGCGAAACGCATCGAGGCCCCATTCATCAATGACCGCGAGGGGATCGACGACGTTGCCGGTGCTCTTGCTGATCTTCGCGCCGTCCTTCTGCCACCAGCCGTGGACGAGCAGTTGTTTCGGCAGCGGCAGGCCCATCGCCTTGAGCATGATCGGCCAATAGACGGCGTGAAATTTCGAAATGTCCTTGCCGATGACTTGGAGATCGGCGGGCCAGAGGGAAAGGGCGGAGGGCGGAGGGCGGAGGGCGGAATTTGGCAGACCGAGCGCGGCGAGAACAACCGGATCGCCGTGGGCGGCGGGGATGCTGATGTAGTTCACGAGCGCGTCGAACCAGACGTAGGTGACGAAGTTCGGATCGAAAGGCAGGGGAATGCCCCAGTTCAGGCGCGACGCGGGCCGGGTGATGCAGAGGTCTTCGAGGGTGTTGTTTTTCAGGAAGCCGAGAATTTCGTTGCGGCGATGCGCGGGCGAGATGAAGCCGGGGTTGCTCTCGATGTAATCAATCAGCCACGCCTGATGTGCATTGAGCCTGAAGTTGAAGTTTTCCTCGATTAGTTCGATGACCTCGCCGAACGACGGGTCGAACGTCCCGTCGGGACGGCGGTCTTTGTCAGTGAGAAACGTCTCTTCCTTCGTCGAGTAAAAACCTTTGTATTCCGTTTTGTAAAAATGTCCGGAGGCGTGGAGCTTGGTGAGAATCGCCTGCACGACTTCCTGGTGGCGCGGTTCGGTGGTGCGGACGAAATCGTCGTTGGTCAGGCTCAATTTCGCGGCGAAAGACTTCCAACTGACGGCCAGTTCATCGCAGTAGGCCTGCGGGTTTTTGCCCTCGGCGTGCGCGGCCTGCTGGACTTTCTGGCCATGCTCGTCGAGGCCGGTCAGGAAAAAAACCCCCTCGCCGAGCGCACGGCGGGCGCGGGCGATGACGTCCGTGATGATCTTTTCGTAGGCGTGGCCGAGATGCGGTTGGCCGTTCACGTAGTCGATCGCGGTGGTCAGGTAAAAGCGTTTGCTCATGGGCGCGGAGTTTGTCCGACGGGGCAGGCGGTCGCAAGCTCGGGCTGCGCGGCGGTGCTCGAGATTTTTCAAAGGAAGATTTCCCGGGGATTAGGGGCGGACGGGGATGAGAAGAGTTGGGGGATGAGTCCAGATAAAATGGCCGGGCAATCCCATTCGCCCTGACAATCGATTCTCCTGGGCGCGGAACGGAACAACCTAAAGGTTGAACTCCAACAAAGACGCCCTGGTACCTTGTTGGAGTTCACGCTTTAGCGTGTCCGGCGGGCCAAAGCAGGTGGGTGGCAGCGTTCTTCGGTGGAGTTGGCTGCGCGCGTTCAAGGAAGTTTGGCTCACAACAAAAATGCCAGCGCGCCGAGGGCGGCGGCGATCAGCCAGATGAGCAGCACGGCGTTGACGCGGGAAAAGCCGCGCCGCGTCAGGCGGTGCGAGAGGTGATTGTTGTCGCCGAGGTAAAACGGTTTCCCCAGTCGCCAGCGGAGGATGACCACCCAGACAAGGTCGGCGAGCGGCGCGGCCAGCAGGAGCAGCGGCGTCAGCACGGCGAGCGGTTGTGGATGTTTCGGCGAGTGGAAGTGAGGCAGGATGGCGAGCACGGCCAGAAGGTAGCCGAGCAGATGGCTGCCGGCATCGCCGAGGAAGGCGGTGGCGCGCGGGAAATTGTGCGGCAGAAAACCCAGCGCGGCCCCGGCGATGAGAAACGCCATGCCGGCCACCAGATATTGCCCGTGCCGCAAGGCGACCAGGCCGAACCCGCCGGCGCCGATGACGGCTAGGCCCGCGCAAAGACCGTTCATGTTGTCCATGAAATTGAAGGCGTTCGTCACGGTCAGAATCCAGAGGATGGTGATGGCGTAACTGAACATCAGGCTGGGGACGAACAGGGTGATGCGCGCGCCGGAGGACGCGACCAGTGCGGCCATGAAAAGTTGCCCCGCGAATTTGGGGAGCGGCCGGAGTTCCTGCCGGTCATCGAGCCAGCCGAGGAGCCACATGCCGACCGCGCCGAGCAGGATGGCGGTCAACTGTCCGGATCGCCGGCCAAAGCCGTACTGGAATTTCTCCAGCGCGCCGTCCTCGAGCCAATGCCAGTGAATGGCGGCGAGCGCGGCGAGCAGGGGCAGGAGCAGGCCCGTCAGCACGGCGAGTCCACCCGCCAGCGGGACGGGCTGGTCGTGGATTTTGCGGTGGCCGGGATCGTCCACCCAGCCGCGTCGCAGGC
>Ga0049084_10000135_pt1 | contig 27278 bp, 21 predicted proteins | sample GreLakmeON33MSRF_FD_66720 | JGI IMG/M metagenome (GOLD analysis project Ga0049084, IMG submission 66720) | Freshwater lentic microbial communities from great Laurentian Lakes, MI, USA - Great Lakes metaG ON33MSRF | ecosystem: Environmental > Aquatic > Freshwater > Lake | place: Great Lakes... | reverse complement strand
CCTGCGCAAGTACATCGCGGCCGGCAAGCAAGAGCGGGATCGCAGCGCTTTGGATCGGGGTCGGCTCTTCGTAGCCCAGCGCCGCGAGCGCGGCAAGTAAACGCGGGTCGAGCTGGAGCGAAGCAAACCTCGCGGCGGGTCCTTCGGGTTCTACGGGGCGCGGAGGCATAGAGCAAGATACACCAAGTTTGCCCCTTTAAGCTGACGAAACTGGGTGGAATTGGCCCATCTGTTCCTCTGGTGAGTCGTCTCAGCGGAGTGCCTCCGTCACTCCACGCCACTCCGCACGACTACTCCCACCGCCACGGCGCGCGGCCTGCTCAGGTTTGGCATCCAGCCGATGTTGGTGTTCCGCAATGGGACGAGCAGGCGCGGGTCACTGGGCGCCCGGTAGAACAGGCCAAAGGTGCAGTGTGCGGGATCGGCCCACTGCCGGGCCGTCAGTCCACGATGAAGAGTCGTGCGCCCGATATCGTGGACGAGCGGTGCGGTTGCGCCCCGTCGGCCACCTGATAGCTCATGCCCGGCGTCAGCGTGACCGTGCGGCCATCTGCGAGTTCGGTGTGCAGCACACCCGCGACGCAGAGCAGAATATGTCCCTTCTCGCACCAATGGTCAGCGAGGTAGTCCGCTGAATACTCCACCATGCGCACGCGGATCGCGCCGAGTTGGCGTGTACGCCAGGTCGCCACGCCGGTCGCACCCGGATGATCGACTGAGGCTACCTGGCTCCAGTCGGTGGTCTCAAACGGAATGTTCTGAATGTTCATGAGAATCCTCGCAAATGATCAGCCGGCGATGGCGGGCCGCTTTGTGCCGTGCATGGTCGCCTGCTCGAACGCGTGCGCCATCTGCAGGACGCTCCACTCGTGACGCGCGCGGCCCACAATCTGGATGCCGACGGGCAGTCCCGCATTCGTGAACCCTGCCGGTACTGAAATCGCGGGATTGGTCATGAAGCTCACGTACCAGCACGATCGCATCCAGTCGATGTACGTCTTCATCGGCGTGCCGGCGATCTCCGTCGGATACGGTATCGTCACGTCGAATGGAGCGACCTGCGTCACCGGGAGTACGAAATACTCATAGCGCTGGAACAACTCGGTGGCCTGGTTGAACAGCTGCGATTGGCGTTCGGTGGCCTTGGCGACCTCGGCCGCCGTTTGTCGCTCGGCTTCGGCCACTTCCCATTGGATCGTCTCCTTCACGAGGTCTGGATGCTGGCGGACGAGCGCAGCGTAGCTGGTGTGAAAGCTGAGGTGCCGCAGCGCAAGGAAGGCATCGTCAACGCCGGTAAAGTCGGGCTCGGCTTCCTCCACCACGCAACCCAGCGACTCGAACACCGCGCGGTTCTCGTTGATAACGCGGCTGACTTCCGGTTCGAATGGAATCCCGCCGAGCCCCTTCCACCACGCCACGCGCACACCCTTGTAGTCGCGGCCAAGCGGACGTGCGAATTGGGCGGGGTCTTCGTCGATGGCCAGCGGCTCGTGTGGGTGCGGGCCGGCGATCGCGCTCAGAAACAACGCCACGTCGGCAACGTTTCGCGCCATCGGTCCCGATGTCGACAGGGGTGACCAGCTGTGCGGTTCGTTCGGCACCCGTCCCGGCGACGGGCGAAATCCGACCACGTTGCAGAACGCCGCCGGGTTGCGCAGCGATCCGCCGGTGTCGGTGCCGTCGGCGATCGGCAGCATGCCGCAGGCGAGCGAAACGGCAGCGCCACCGCTGCTGCCACCGCAGGTCTTGGATAGGTCGTACGGGTTGAGCGTCGCGCCAAAGACGGGGTTGAACGTCTGCGACCCCGCACCAAACTCCGGCGTGTTGGTCTTGCCGATGGTGATCGCGCCGGCCGCGCGGCCGCGCTGCACGATCAGCGCGTCTCTCGTCGGCACATTGTCGCGATACAACGGCGACCCCTTCACGGTACGAATGCCGGCGGTGTCGAGGAGGTCCTTGTGGGCGATGGGCAGTCCATGCAACGCACCCAGCCGGTCGCCGCGGGTCGTGGCTTCATCTGCCAGAGCCGCCGCGGCCATCGCCTCTTCGGCGACGAGCGTGATGATGGCATTCACCTTCGGGTTCACGCGTTCGATCTGTGTCAGGTGTGCCTGGAGCAGCTCGCGCGCGGAGAGCTGCTTCGCCTTGATCATCGCCACCAGTTCGGTTGCGGGGCGAAAGCAGAGATCTTCTGCGGACGTCGTACGCTCGGTTGGCTGCATGGCACCTGCCTCGTCTTCAGTGAATGGTCGGCCGTTGCGGTCGGTCAGCACTGCTGACGCGATGCCTCAGATCGGTCAGTTGCCTGGGCAGAGCGGTGCTCGCGACACCATGCCAGTGGTCGGCGCCGGTCTGACCTCGAGAAACTGCACCTGCGGCGGAGTCGTTGGCGCGAGCGTGACGGACACGAGGAGGTCGCCGCGTGCACATGGCAGGATCCACTGTCCGCGGAGCGCGTTCTCGACGTAGGCAAACCCCGTTCCTGCTTGGCATGCGCCGACTTTCGCGCGGAGCGCCGCGATGTCCGCCGCGCGCCGGTCGATCGACCGGTCGAGGAAGAGATTCTCCGCCGCGAGCGACCTGGCCAGTGTATCATCCCAGTTCAACACGAGGCGCGTGACCTGGTCTCTCGCTGCGACCAACGCCGGTGCCGGGACCGCCATCCGCGGCTGCAGGGCGCCCGTCTGCGCGAGCGCGGCCATGGCCGCATCGATTGGCGCACCCCACCCGGAGTAGGTGCGATTGCCGAACGCGATGATCCCAATGCCGTATTCCGGTAACCAGCGCATCTGCGACCCGAATCCTGGCAGTCCGCCACTGTGCGCGACGATATGCGCAAAGAGGCAGTTCGTGGACACGCGCAGTCCGTATCCGTAACCGCCGGTGTTCAGCTGTAGGCCGCTCGTGGCACTGCGCACGACCGACGATGCTCCCGGACGCGAAAGCTGTTGCATCTCGCGCAGCGACGATCGTCGAACTGGGCCGGTCTCTACGCCGTCGCGCGGTGGCCAGGCCGCGAGATACGCCGAGACGTAGGCGCCGAGATCGCTCAATGAGGTGAGCATGCCACCCATCGCGCCGAAACTACCGTCGGGCAACTGGGCCTCCTCCTTCCACTGGTCGTCTTCCCACCGGTAGCCGTGCGCGAGTCGGTTCGCCGGCACCGAGGTTGGCGAGAGCGTTGTCGAGCGCATGCCGAGCGGGCGAAGGATGTGCGTGGCGACGTACTCGTTGTAGGGCATCCCAGATACGCGCGTGACGATGCGGCCGAGGATGGCGAAGCCGTAGTTCGAATACTCGTACGCGATGCCGGGTGCATTCGAGAACGGAATGCCGCGGGTGATCATCTGCGAGAGCTCGTCGTCGGTGCGTGCGAGCTGCTGGTCGCCCCACGGATTGTCCTCCGGAAATCCCTCGGCGTGCGACAGCAGGTGGCGGATCGTGATCTTCGGCGAGTCGGTCGTCGGGTACTGGAGGCCCGCCAGCTCGGGCACATAGCGCTCCGCCGGGTCATCGAGCGAGAGCTTGCCTGCGTCGCGCAACGCGAGGATAGACATCGCCGTGAAGCTCTTGGTCATCGAGGCGATGCGGAACACGGTGTTGGAGTCCACCGGCGATTTCGACGGCACCTCGCGAAAGCCAGTGACACCGATGTGGGCGAGCCGGCCGTCGATGATGACACCCCACGCCGCGCCCGGGATGTGCTCGCGTGTGGTGAATTCGCGCATGATGCGGTCGACGGCGGGCAGCGCGGCCCGGAGTTTCGCGTCGCGCGCCGCGTCGGTGAAGGACTGTGCGGCGGCAAGGTGTGGAAGCGCGGTGGCGAGGACGCAGTAAACGAACAAGCGTACGGGGCTCATGAGTGCAGTTGTCGTTGGTAATCGGCGGCGTCGAAAAAGCCGAGTGAATGAACGATCAGGCCGTCGGTGTCGAACGTCCATTCTTCGTGTCCGCTAATGCGAATGCATCTGCCGGTGCCGCCGGGGCCAGTATGTGTACCGGTCAACGTCCATGCGTAGATGGTCTTGTCGTCGTGGACGGAGAGGCTGTCCATCGTGACGACCAGATCGGGGAACGCGGTCATGAACGACTGCGCCGATTCGGCGATCGCGGCGCGGCCGACCGCCGGCGTGCCGCCGTTAATCGTCAGCGAGCCATGCTCGGCGGCGTGGCTGGCGACGCGCGCGGCGTTCTGGCTGCACCACGCGGCGGTGTACTGCGTGGCTAGTGCGGTCAGATCTTTCATTGTTCGTCGGAGGAACTGCTCCAGCCGTACGATTTCACGGGCTCGCCGCGTTTACGTGGTTGCGTCACCTTGCGCGAGGCTTTCGCATCCTTGGCGGTGCCCGGACCCCCGGCCTTTGCTGCCTTGGGCTTGGGGCCGCCTTTTCCAGGCTGGCGCTCGCGACCCTTCTTTCCACCCTTCATCTGCGGACTCCTGTTGGAGCAAACGACGAGGTGTACCGCGTGATCTCCGAGACGAACTGCCTGCTGCCTTTCGCCTCCCCCAATCATACCGCTGACGGCGTTGAGCCGTATGCACCGTGGGTCGAATCCGCTAGATTTCACCTCTGCCCCAGCAGGTCGTTTGTTGGGGCCGCCGTGGCCAATCCGCCGGGCCGTATCCAGCACACCCATCAGATGACTGACACCGATCACACGCTCCTCGGCCGTATTCGGGACGCGACCTCGGTTCTCGAACAGATTGTCGAGAATCGCGAACTCCTCGTGGGAATTCCTGTGGACGACCGCAAACGCCTTGCGATGGCCGCGGGACGTGTGTCGCGTCCTGAGGCCATTGAACGGCGCCGCGTCGTCAAGCTGTCCAAGCAGATCAAGCGCCAGACCGAAGTGCGCGTGGAAGAACAGGTCCTCGCCGAGTCCGGGATCCGGAAACTCCGCCGCAAGGCCGTGTTCGCGGCGCCAAATATTTTCCCGCCAGCCGAGTTCAGCCAGGAGACGGTTGAGGGCGATCCGGACTTTCGTGAAGTTGTGGAACCGCAGGTCTGCTACTCGTGCAAGCAGCGGTATACCACGATCCATCACTTCTACGACCAACTCTGCCTGACCTGCGCCGCCTTCAACTTTGCCAAGCGCACGGAGTCGGCCGATCTGCGGGGGCGCGTCGCGCTGCTCACCGGTGGCCGCGTCAAGATCGGGTTTCAGGCCGGGCTCAAGCTGCTCCGCGCGGGCTGCCAGCTCATCGTCACCACGCGATTCCCGCGCGACTCGGCGGCGCGCTACGCGGCGGAACCGGATTTCGGCGAATGGGGCGATCGGCTCGAGGTCTTTGGACTCGACCTGCGCCATACGCCGAGCGTCGAAGCCTTTTGCCGGGAACTGCTGCACACGCGGAGCCGGCTCGACTTCATCATCAACAACGCCTGCCAGACAGTGCGTCGCCCGCCGCAGTTCTATGAGCACATGATGGAGGGCGAAATGGCGTCGCTGTCTACGATGCCCGAGCCGGTGCGCAAGCTGCTCGGTTCGTATGAAGGGTTGCGTGGCTATCACATGATTCCCGAGGGCGGAAATCTGCCAGCGCCGCTCGAACGCACGCTGTCCGACGTCGCCGGGCTCACCCACGCGGCGCAGCTCTCGCAACTGCCGCTCTTGCCTGGGGAACGCGAGGCGCAGAAGGCGCTTTTCCCCGAGGGCCAGCTCGACCAGGACCTGCAGCAGATCGACCTGCGAGACCGCAACTCGTGGCGGTTGATGCTGGCCGAAGTGCCAGCCGTCGAACTCCTCGAAGTGCAGCTCGTGAACGCCGTGGCGCCCTTCATCATCAACGGGCGGCTCAAGGCCCTCATGCTGCGCACGGCCGAGCACGACAAACACATCGTCAATGTCTCGGCGGTCGAAGGCCAATTCTACAGAAAGCATAAGACCACACGGCACCCGCACACGAACATGGCGAAGGCTGCGCTGAACATGATGACGCGCACCTCGGCAGCCGAATACCAGGTAGACGGTATTCACATGAATGCGGTGGATACGGGCTGGGTCACGGACGAAGATCCCGCCGAACTGGCCGCTGCGAAAACCGCCGAACATCGGTTCCATCCACCGCTCGACATCGTAGACGGCGCGGCGCGAATCGTGGATCCGATCATCGCGGGATTCAACACCGGCGAACACATTTGGGGTCGGTTTCTGAAAGACTACAAGCCGACCGATTGGTAGTCGGCGGCCCACCGAATGCGGGCCAAGGCATCACGGTGCGGAATTCTCTGGCAAATTACCGTCGCCCTGATTCAATTCCCGTAGTGCGCGAACCACTCGCTCTTTGTTCGTCCGTGCAGCCAGCCCGCTGGCGTTCATCCTCAGACATCCCATGACACCGTTCAAGAACAAGATCCTTTTCGTCGGCTACGGCGCCGTCGCGGAATGCACGCTCCCGATCCTCTTCAAGCACCTCGCAGTGGCACCCGAAAACGTCACCGTGATGGATTTCGAGGACCGAGCGGAGAAACTGAAGCCGTGGATCGCAAAGGGCGTCAAGTGGGTGCGTGACCGCGTCACCGAGAAGAATATGGGCTCGCTGCTTGGCAAGTTCGTCGCCAAGGGCGACGTCGTCATCGACCTCGCGTGGAACATCGATGCCTGCGAAATCCTCGACTGGTGCCACCGCCGCGGCGTGATGTACATCAACACGTCCACGGAACTCTGGGACCCCTACGCCGCGGGCGCGAAGCAGCACCCAACGGAGAAGACGCTCTACTGGCGGCACATGAACGTCCGCCGGATGATGGCCAAGTGGAAAACCAGGGGCCCCACGGCAGTTCTTGAGCACGGCGCGAACCCGGGCCTGATCTCGCATTTCACGAAGCAGGGACTCCTCGACATCGCCGCCGCGTCGCTCGCCGACAAGAAGTTCAAGGTGAAAGATGCCGAGCGCATCGCGGAACTCGCGCGCACGCAGGCGTGGAACCACCTCGCCCAGCAACTCGGCGTGAAGGTGATTCACTGCTCGGAGCGCGATACGCAGATCAGCGACAAGCCCAAGCAGGTGGACGAATTCGTCAACACCTGGAGCATCGAGGGATTCCGCGAGGAAGGCCAGACGACTTCCGAGCTGGGCTGGGGCACGCATGAGAAGGAGCTGCCCGCGCACGCTCATAAGCACAAGGAAGGCCCGCGGAACCAGATCTGTCTCGCGCGCATGGGGATGGACGTCTGGGTCCGCACCTGGGTGCCGAACTATACGGTGCGCGGCATGGTCGTCCGCCACGGCGAGGCGTTCACCATCTCCGATCACCTCACCGTGTGGGAGAAGGGCAAGGCGACGTACCGGCCGACGGTGCACTACGCCTATTGCCCGAGTGATGCGGCTGTTGCTTCGCTCAACGAAATGCGCGGCTACGACTACAAGCTGAACGACAACCAGCGCATCATGAACGACGACATCACCCAGGGTTCCGACATCCTCGGCGCGCTAATCATGGGCCACCCGTACAAGTCCTGGTGGACCGGCAGCGACCTGAGCATCGAAGAGTCGCGGCGCCTCGTGCCCCACCAGAACGCCACGACGATGCAGGTCGCGATCTCTGTTGTTGCCGCCACCGTCTGGATGGTCCAGAATCCGGAGATGGGCGTCGTTGTCCCGGACGACCTCCCGCACGAGTTCGTGCTTGGGCTCGCCAAGCCGTACCTCGGCACCTTCATCTCGACACCGTCCGACTGGACGCCGCTCAAGCACTACAAGAACCCGTTCCCTGGCTTCAACAGGCCGGAGTTTGACGTCAAGGATCCCTGGCAGTTCAAGAACTTTCTCGTGAAGGACGGCGAATGATCTCGAAAGCCCGGCTGAAGAAGCTGGCCGAGCAGCACGGCACGCCGCTGCTGGTTATCGACCACGACGAGCTGCGGAAGAATTTTCGCACCTTTCGGAAGTACCTGCCCCGCGTGCAGCCGTATTTCGCGGTCAAGGCGGGCGCCGATCCGGCCGTGGTTCGTACGCTCTTCAAGCAGGGATCGAGCTTTGACGTGGCATCGATGCCAGAGTTCGAGCTCGTATACGAGCATGTGAAGAAGATGCCGGCGCGCAAGCGGCAGCAGTGGATCTGGGACAAGATCATCTACGCCAACCCGATCAAGCCGGTCGAGACGCTCGAAGAGCTCGACCAGTACAAGCCACTGGTCACATTTGACAACCTCGACGAGATCGAAAAAATCAAGGAACATGCGCCCAACGCCGGGCTCGTGCTACGTCTCAAGGTGTCCAATACGGGCGCGATGGTTGAGTTGTCGTCGAAGTTCGGCGCCTCGCCCGGCGAGGCGGTGGACCTGATTCTCGAGGCTGATCGGCGCGGGCTGGTCGTCGAAGGGGTGAGTTTCCACGTCGGCAGTCAGACTACCAACTACCAGAACTACGTCGAGGCGCTCAACCTCACGGCGGACATCTACGCCGAAGCGAAGTCCCGCGGATATACGAAGATGAACCTGGTCGACATCGGCGGCGGGTTTCCCGCGCCGTACGATGCATCGGTGCGCCCGTTCCGCGAGCTGGCGCGAATTATTAATTCCGAGATTACGCGGCTCTTCCCGAAGCAGATCGAAATCCTCGCCGAGCCAGGCCGATTTTTCGTGGCGACGGCGGGCTACGCGGTGTCGAAGATCATCGGGAAGGCGGTGCGTGACGGCAAGCCGTCGTACTACATCAACGACGGCGTGTACCACACCTACTCCGGCCAGGTGTTCGATCACTGCAAGTATCCGGTCAAGGCGTTCAAGCGGGGCAGGACCCGCCTGTCAGCGGTCTTCGGCCCGACCTGCGACGCGTTCGATGTCATCTCGATGGCAGAGAACCTGCCAGAGCTCCAGCGTGACGACTTCGTCTACAGCGAGATGATCGGCGCATACACCTACGCCTCGGCGACGACGTTCAACGGGTTCTCACCGGCCAAGGTCGTTCACGTCAACGTGGAGCGGTGAGCGGGGAAGTCGGTCCGTTCGGGAACCACTCCCAAAGGAAGTAGTCCTGTTCGTACCAGTGGTTCGTGAGCGTGGCGATGCAGCGGAACCCCGCCTGTTCAAGCACTGACCGAGACGCGGTGTTGTCCGTCCGCGAGTCGCACCAGATCTTGTGGGCGTGGCGAGCGGGCAGCGTCACCGCGAGGGCCGCGAGTAACGCGGCACCAATGCCGCGGCCTCGGGCGTGGGCAGCCGTACCAAACCACGAGAGCCAGATCGTGGCGTCGTCGAACCGACTGACGCAGAACCCGACCGGCCCGTTGCTGTCGCGCGCAACGAGGACCGCATGCGGATCCCCGGCCACCAAGGCGCGAAGCGACTCGGTAGAGTACTTCGCCAGCTCGGCGCGCCGCGCGGGTTCGTTGTAATACGCGAGCGGCCCGATCGTGTCGCGCATCAACGTGGCGACGGCGTCGAACTCGTGGTGCGCAATCGGGGTCACTACCGGTACGGTCAAGGACACCCTCGATAGACGCGTGGCGCGCGGTGGCGCGCGGTGGCGCGCGGTGGCTGCAGGATGTGACACCCCGTTGACACGACAGGTACTTCCATCATAATATCGCGTTCGGCCGTTCGACCCCGATTTGCCCTTTCTTGGTTCCTGCCGCCCGTGCGGCCAGGGATCCGCGGATTGAGCGTGCCGTAGTCAACATATGGGCGAACGCCGTTGCAGGCCGGACGCAATTCCGCGTCGAGCCGAACATCCTGCCTTTTGAGGAATCCACGATGCATGTACAAATAGGGGGACGCACGATCCTTGCCGGGATTGCGTTCCTCCTCGCTGGCGTCGAGCTCGCCGCCCAAGCTGCCACTGGCAGTGCCACTGGTATCGTCAAAGATTCCGCGTCCGGCGCGCCCGTGGTTCAGGCGCGCATTGTCGTGTCCGGGACGACCAACGGTGCGCTGACCCTGGAGAGCGGTCGCTACACGCTCCGTGGAGTTCCCGTCGGATCCGTCGTCCTCGAGTTCAGTCGCATCGGATACACGCCAAAGAAAGTCACCGTCACGATTGCAGCCGGTGCTCCAACGGTCGTCGACGTCCTGCTGCCACAAGCCACCTTCTCGCTCGACGCCGTGGTTACGACGGCGACCGGGCTTCAGCGCAAGGTGGAACTTGCCAACTCAACCACACAGATCGCGGTGGCCGCGCAGGTGAAGGATCTGCCGATTTCGAACCTGGGCGGGCTGCTCTCCGGACGGGCGTCGGGCGTGCAGGTCGTACAGACGGGCGCGACGGGCACGGGCTCGCGGATTCGCATTCGCGGACAGAATTCGTTTTCGCTCAGCAACGATCCGATTGTGATGATTGACGGCATTCGCGCGACGTCGACGACGAATAGCGGCATCGGTACCGGCGGCTCGGGTCCGTCGCGTCTCGACGACCTCAATCCCAACGAGATCGAGAATATCGAAATCGTCAAGGGGCCGTCCGCGGCAACGCTTTACGGTACGGAAGCCGCGAATGGCGTGATTGTCATCACGACCAAACGTGGGCGCGCCGGCCAGACGCGGTACAGCCTCTCGATGGAGAGCGGCGTCATCAACAACGTGTCGACGTTCCCGGACCTCTGGTCGCTGTGGGGCAAGACGACGGCGGCGCCGACTGTCTCGTCCATCTGCCTCCTAGCGGCTGTGGCGGCAAAAACCTGCGCGGTGGACTCTCTGTCGCACGGCAACGTCCTGAATACCCCTTCGCTCACGCCAATTGGCACGGGTGATCGCAAGCAGTATTCGCTCCAGATTTCGGGTGGATCGGAGGGGCTTCAATACTTCGTGTCGGGACAGACCGAGACGGAAACAGGCATCTATAAAATGCCCGACATCGAAGTCACCCGGCTCAAAGCTCAGCGGGGCGTATCGGTACTGCCGGGCACGCAGATGCGGCCCAACGCCCTCGCGCGAAACAGTCTTCGCGCCAACTTGTCAGCCCGGCTCTCGCCCACGCTGACCGTTCAGACCTCCTCAGCGTTCATCAATAGCGACGCGCGATTCCCCCAGAACGAAGACAACAGCAACGGGATGATGGTTGCGGCGCTTGGCGGTACCTGGCGCGGCGATCTGCGCGATGCGCAGGGTGATTCGCTGCGCGGGTATCGGTCGTTCATGATGGGCGACGTGCTCTCGCAGACCACGACCCAGTCGATCAATCGCTTCATTAATAGTATCTCCGCCCAGTTCACCCCGGAGACTTGGCTCGCCTTCCGCGCGTCGGTCGGCTCGGACGTCGCGATACGAAACGACGCCTCCTTGTCCAAGGTCGGTGAAGGTCCGAATGCGGGCACGACGCGCACGGGCAGTGTCCAGAGCACGAGGGCCGAGCTCAACCAGCAGAGCGTCGACCTCAGCAGCACCGGCACGTTCCAGCTGCGGCCGTGGCTCAGCACCAAGACCTCAATCGGCATGCAGTACCTGCGCAATGCCGTCGGGAACACGACGGGTACGGGCATCGGTCTGCCGCCGGGCGGCGTCACGGTTTCGGCCGCGGCAACACGCTCCAGCAGCCAGTCGTTTTCGGAAAAGCGCACGCTCGGCTACTACATCGAGCAGCAGCTCGCGTTTCAGGACAAGCTGTTTATCACGGGCGGCATGCGTCGCGATGCCGCGAGTGCGTTCGGGCAGTCGTTGAACGCGGTGTACTATCCGAAGTTCGGCGCGTCGTGGATCGTATCGCAGTATGACTGGTTCCGTCGTCCCACCTGGCTCACCTCGCTCCGACTCCGGGGCACGTACGGCGCGTCGGGACAAATTCCCGGCTCGACCGACGCGGTGCGTTATTACTCGGCCAACGCCACCACGCTGTCAACGGGCAGTGACACGCCTGGCGCATCGCTCGGCTCGCTCGGCAACGGGAAACTCAAGCCTGAGTTTTCGGCGGAGACCGAGTTCGGGTTCGACCTCAACCTGTACAACGGCGCAGCGAACATCGAGCTGACGCACTACGACAAGAAGACGTCTGACGCCCTGATCAGCCGGCTGATCGCGCCGTCCCTCTCGGGGCTCACGAATCAGTTCGTGAACATCGGCAGCGTCCAAAACGCTGGCTATGAGTTGACCTATACGCAGCGCGTCCTCGACCGGAAGAATATCGCCGTCGACTTCACGCTGACGGGTTCGTCGAACGTGAACAAGATGCTCAAGCTTGGCGAAGGAATCTCGCCGATCGCGTCGGGCAACCGAAACACGCAACGCAACCTGCCCGGCTATCCGCTCTACGGTCTGTGGGACAAGAAGATCACGTTCAATGACGCGAACGGCGACCACATTATCGTGCTGAGCGAAATGACGTTCAGCGACACCGCCGTGTATCAGGGAACGACCTTTCCGACGCGCGAGGTTGCCTTCTCGCCGATGGTGGAACTCTTCAATCGTAAGCTGCGGATCTCCTCGCAGTTCGACAGCAAGTGGGGCTTCAAGAAGTTCAACAACACGCTGCGCCACGAGTGCATGAACGGCGTGTCGTGCCGTGGCCGCTACGACGCGAGCGCTTCGTTGCAAGAACAGGCCTTCGCGCTGGCGACGTCGCAGTCGGTCTACACCGGCATGTTTGAGGACGGCGCGTTCACGCGCTGGCGCGAGGCGTCGGTGTCCTATGAGCTGCCGCTGCGTTGGGCGCGTATGGTCCGCACGAACTCGTGGTCGGTCGTACTCACCGGCCGTAACCTCGCCGTCCGGACGAAGTACACCGGTGTCGACCCGGAGGCTGCCGCTTCCAACAGCGACACGCGTGGCAACGAGGAATACTTCTCGACACCGCCACTGAAGTACTGGACGCTCCGATTCAACTTTGGCTTCTAAGGCGACCAACTATGCCATATCAGATCATGACTCGTAACGCTCGTCGCGCGGCCGGCCCACTCGTGGCCGCACTGACGATGATCGGCTGCAGCAGCAAGATCCTGGGCGTTGATACGCCTGACGTCCTGTCGCAGTCCGCGCTCGGCGGATCGCTCGGGGCGACGACCATTCGCAATGGGGCGATGCAGGACTTTACGGTCAACTTTTCCGGCAACCAGGACGGATTCGTCGTCTCGACGGGGAACATGGCCGATGAGGTCCAGACATCGGATACGTTTGCCGACCGGTACTTCACCGATGGCCGGCGCCAGACCGAGGTATTGGGCGGTGCTACGAACTCGACCTATAACGGGCTCCAGCTCGCGCGCTCCGACCTTGGGTCAGCCATCACGGGGTGGGCCGCGGTCAAGTCGATGACGAATGCGGCCGCGAAAGATTCCCTGAGCGAGATGTATACGTTGCGCGGGGTCACCGAGAACCTGTTCGCCGAGGCCTATTGCTCCGGCGTGCCGTTCAGCGTCGTGAAACCGGACGGATCGTTCGAATACGGCGCGCCGCAGACCACGGTGCAGATTTTGTCACGGGCGACCGCCTCGATCGACTCCGCGCTCGCACTGGCCACGGGGAACACGTACAAGTATTTCGCCCAGGTCAGCAAAGGTCGCACGTTGGTTAATGCGGGCCAGTTCGCGGCCGCCGCGGCCGCCGTGGCGGGCGTGCCAACGAGCTACAAGTACACGCTTTATCACTCGGTGGCCACGGGGCGCCAGCAGAACGGCATCTACAACGGCACGTTCGTGAGTGGGTCGCGATACACGATTGGCACGAAGGAGGGCACGAACGGTCTCGACTTCCTTACGACGCCAGCCGATCCTCGCGTACCGTGGACGCCGTCAACCCGCACGGGGTTTGATGGCACGAGCCGCAACCTGCCGGTGGAGCAGAAGTATCCGGCACAGGGTTCCTCGGTCGTACTTGCCGACGGAATCGAAGCACGCCTGATCGAGGCTGAGGCGCGGTTGCAGGGCGCAACGCAAGCCGACCGTGATGCCACGTTTGCCTTGCTCAACACCCTTCGGGCGACGGGGTTGGCAACGGCGATCGCTCCGTTGGCGGCGTCGCCGGCCACGCAGGATGCGGCGGTCGACCTGCTGTTCAAGGAACGCGCGTTCTGGCTCTGGCTAACGGGGCACCGGCTCGGCGATATGCGCCGGCTGCTGCGTCAGTACGGCCGCAACCAGGCCAATGTGTTTCCGGTCGGTACGCTCGCGCTCCGGCCGAGCGACACCTACGGGACGGACGTGAACTTCATCATTCCGTTCCCTGAGAAGAACAACCCGAACTTCACCGGCTGCATCAATCGCAATCCGTAGACTGGCAGAGGTGTAAGGAGTGGGGGGGGGGAGAGACGGGCGGGCTAGCGATGGCCCGCCCGTTTTCACATGACAACGGCTACGCGCCGTGGCCGACGGGGCAACGCACGATCCCTCGAAGCTCCAAGCCATAGCGTTTAGTGGTTCTCGACGCGAGTATGGAATGCGCGTTCCGCTGCGAGGAGGGCTTCGAGGTTGTCATTATGCGTGACGTGCCCGCTTCCCGGAATCATGACGAACTCGCCTCCGGGAACGAGCTGAGAGAATCTCCTGGTCGACGACGGCGTCGCTTCGACGAACTCTCTAATGATGAAGAGTGTCGGAATCTTTATTGCGCGCAGTCATGGCGTCGCATCGCCATGCTTGAGGGTCCCGCTGGATGTGAAGTCGCTGGGACCCCGCATATATTCGCAGGCGAGCTTACGGAATGCCGCAGCGCTGCTGTCTTCGTCGGCTTTGCTCGCCCTCAGCTAGCGCATGAGGGCAAGTCGCCCTGATCACCGAATACACTTCCACCTTATGAAACACTCAACGATCTCGCCATGGATCGCCACGGCATTCGTCGCCCTGCTTTCATCGTGCGCCACATTACCTTCGAGGCCGCCGCTCAAGACAGTGGCCGCAGTGGATCTGCCGCGCTTCATGGGAGACTGGCATGTGTTTTCTCACATCCCGTACTCGCTCGAAAGGGGGAAAGTGGGCACGCTGGATCGTTACGCGCTGAGGCCCGACGGGCGCATCCAGAACACGTTCCTGTTCCGGCGCGGCTCGCTCGACGCGCCGCTGAAAGAATGGAAAGGCGTGGCCTGGGTGCATGACAAGAAATCCAATGCGGTATGGCGCGTGCAATTTGTTTGGCCGTTCCGTGTGCCGTTTCTCGTGATCGACCTCGACCCGGACTACCAATGGGCCGTGATCGGATATCCGTCGCGCAAGCTGGGCTGGGTGTTGAGTCGACAGACCACGCTCGATGATGCCACCTACGGCAGTATCCTGACACGCATGGTGCAGCAGGGCTACGATGCCAGCCTTCTCGTCAAAGTGCCGCAGCGCCCCGAATGAATCACAACCCGCCCTTATTGATGAAGAAACGCATGACACTCCTCGTGCTGATTCCCGTCGTCCTCGCCACGTTCTGGCTCGTCGGCAACTCGCGCGCTGCGCCTGAGACACCGGAATACAAAGTCGTGCGCACGGACGCGAAGTTCGAGATTCGCGACTACCCGGCGCTCACTCTCGCTACCACGCCGATGAGTGGTGACGGGATGAGCGGCGGCTTTGGCCAGTTATTCCGTTTCATCACCGGAAACAATGAAAGGGCTGAAAAAATCGAGATGACTTCTCCGGTCTTAATCAACACCTCGAAGGACAAGAAAACGATGAGTTTCATCATGTCAAAGAAGGTCGTGGAGCAAGGTGTCCCACGGCCGGCAGGCGACACCGTGACCCTCAGCAAAGTCGAGGCTGCGAGAGTTGCGGCCTTCCGCTTCAGCGGCAGCCGCACGGCGGAAAACGAGAAGACCGCGATCGAAACACTCACGAGATGGCTCACTGTGCAGAAGATCGTCGGACAAGGCGATCCCGTCTTCGCCTACTACGATCCACCGTGGACGCCCGCCTTTCTGCGGCGCAACGAAGTGATGTTCCGGATCGAGCATGGGCCATGACGCACCGGCCGGCATGGCCCGGGGTTCCTTTCTCCATCTCGCCAAAGTGCTCATCGATGCACTGCTTGGCATGAAGCCCGCTTGTATTGGATAGCCGAAACATTCTGAATCCACACCGCTCCGCCACGCGAACAAAACACCGGACTTCTCTTTCCATGAGCACCCTCAACACCATCCTCGCCAAGAACGTCCTCCCCGATGCGATCATCCGCATGGGCATCCGGCAGCGGCTCGCGGAGACGCTGCGCGAGAACAAGAAGCCGACCATCGAGGCGCAGCGCGCGACTCTGATGAACTACATCGAGGGCTTGAAGCAGATGCCCGTTGCCATCGCGACCGATGAGGCAAACGAGCAGCACTACGAGGTGCCCACGCGTTTTTACCAGCTCGTGCTGGGCAAGCATTTAAAATACAGCGCCGGCTACTGGCCGGACGAAAGCACGACCTGTGATGAGTCGGAAGCCGCGATGCTGCAGCTGACATGCGCGCGCGCGGAGTTGCGCGATGGGCAGAGCATCCTCGAACTCGGCTGTGGCTGGGGTTCGCTCTCGCTTTGGATGGCGGAACATTATCCGAATGCGCGGATCACGAGCGTGTCGAACTCGCGTACGCAAAAGCAATACATCGACGCCGAGGCTGCGAGGCGCGGGCTGACGAACCTCACGATCCTCACCGCAAACATGATTCACTTTGAAGGTGCGGGAGAAGGTGGCTTCGACCGTTGTGTGTCGGTGGAGATGTTCGAGCACATGAAGAACTACCAGGAGCTGCTGCGGCGCGTCTCGACGTGGCTCAAACCGGGCGGCAAGCTCTTCGTCCACATCTTCACGCACCGCGAGTATGCCTATCACTTCGAGGTGCGCGGCGACGACGACTGGATGGCGCAGTACTTCTTCACTGGAGGCCAGATGCCGAGTGATGGCCTGCTGCTCTACTTTCAGGATCATTTGCAAATCGAAGACCACTGGTGCGTGAGCGGCATGCATTACTCGAAGACCAGCGAAGCGTGGCTGGCAAACATGGACGCGCACAAGGCGGAGATTCGGCCGCTCTTCGCAAAAACCTACGGCGCGGATCAGGTCACTCGCTGGTGGGTGTGGTGGCGTGTATTTTTCCTCTCCTGCGCCGAGCTGTGGGGTTACAAGGGCGGCGAAGAATGGATCGTGTCTCACTATCGTTTTATCAAACCCTGAGAACCTCGCGGCTCATCGCCGCCGTGTTGATCGCCGGCCATAGGTTGGGAAACCTCGCCGAGCTGATGCAGCTGGGCGACAGGTAGGAAGCGGAGTACAGTCCGATGCCGCGCTGCAATATTATCTGCCTGCGGAAAAGCGTGACCCCAACAACGCCGCGCTGCTGGTAAAGGTCGCGCGAGAACATGTCTTTCGCATGCCCGATCTCCCCTCGGCGGCGGCGCAAGTGAAGTCTGGGCGCATCGCGGTCAGGTATATCGATTGTAATTAAATGGTACGATATTCACGTTATGACAGAATCTGATCTAAATCCTCTCGTAATCTTCGACGGCGAATGTGCAATGTGTAATCGCGCAGTCAATTTTATCGTCTCGAACGAATCTGGAACAATCTTGAGATTTGCCTCAAAACAGGGCAGCGCAGGGGGGCACATGCTGGCTGAGCATGGGCTGACAAAGGAGTCTGCCCAATCAATAGTACTAATTGAAAATGGAGCTGCGTATCTCAGAAGTGATGCCAGTCTCCGTCTCAGCAAGTACCTCAGAATGCCTTGGAGCGGATTCCATACCTTTTTGTACGTACCAAGGCCTATCCGAGACTTTTGTTACTCGCTAGTGGCAAAAAATCGCCATAGATTTACGGGGCGGATAGAATCGTGCGCCAATCTATCACCAGAGGTTAGGGAACGAATTATTTGAGTTAAACGTCATACCGGAAGTTTGCAGATCCATTCATCCCACCCCAGTATCCGGAGAGCCTCCTTGAAGCACTCTTCACGTTCGTCGCGTTGCGCCGCTCACCGCCTCGCTCTCGCGGCGGTGACCATGCTCGTCGCGACCGGTCCCGCACTGCAGGCCCAAACCCCGGTGCATCCGCTCGATCAGCTCTCGGCCAAGGAACACTGGGCGATCTATGACGCACTGCAGGCGTCGGGCAAACTCGACTCCACGTTCCGCTTGCTGTACGAGGGACTCAAGGAACCGTCCAAGAGCGCCGTGCTGGCCTGGCAGCCAGGGCAGCCGCTTACGCGTGAAGCCACGGTGCATCTCACGCAGGGCAAGTTTGGGTACGAAGCGGTGGTGGACATCACGGGCAAGAAGCTGGTGTCATGGACGCAGCTGCCCGGTAAGCAGTTCATGACTAGCGGCCCCGAGCAGGACGCGGCGGGAGGCGTGGCCATGAAGGACCCGCGGGTGAAGGAGGCACTGCGCAAGCGTGGCGTGACCGATTTCACCCATGTGTCCTGCGGTCCGGCCAACAACGGGTATTTCGATTTGCCCGAAGAGCGCAACGCGCGCGTGTTGCACGTGACCTGCGGCGATAGGCGCGGTCTCATCTCCGGCTACGGCGAATCGTTCGACGGGTTTGTAGTGGTGGTCGATCTCACCAACGAGAAAGTGTTGCGCATCGTGGACGTGGCCGGCGCACGCAGCGGACTGCCCGATGGTCATTCGCCTGAGGAGATCGGCCCCACGCGCGCACCGGTGAATGCGGTGACCATGGTGCAACCCAAGGGGGCGACGTATACGCTGAACGGACACGAAGTCGCGTGGCAGAATTGGAAATTTCATTTCCGGATGGACATGCGCCGCGGCCTCGTACTCTCGCGCGTGCGCTACGTCGATGGTGGCAAGGAACGCTCGGTCATGTATCAGGGTTCACTGTCGGAGCTGTTTGTGCCGTACATGGACCCCTCAGATCCGTGGAACTACCAAGGCTACTTCGACCTCGGCACCTATCCGTTTGCCTTCGGCGGTATTGCCAGCTCGCTCGAGCCCGGCGTGGAGTGCCCGGAGTACGCCACGTACTTCCACAGCTATGTGGTCACCGCGAAAGGCGCGCCGCGCGAGCGTCAGCGCACGGCCTGCCTGTTCGAGCGCAACACGGGTGATGTGGCGTGGCGGCACACGCGCGCCGCCGGCAGTCTGAACGAAGCGCGGCCGCGTACCGATCTCGTGCTGCGCATGTACATGAATGCCGGCAACTACGACTACCTGTTCGACTGGGTGCTGGGCCAGGATGGCGCGATCACGGTGAACCTCGGCGCCACCGGCATGGACCAGGTAAAGGCCGCCAGCGGCACGCCCAAGGACAACGACTATGGGCGGATGATCGCCAATAAGCTCGTGGGCGTGAACCACAGCCACTTCTTCTCGTTCCGTCTCGACATGGATGTGGACGGCACGCAGAACTCGCTGCTGGTGGACAAGCTGCAGACCACCACGCTGCCCAAGGAGAATCCGCGGCGTAGCATCTGGACGGTGAACACGCTCACGGCGCAAACGGAGAAGGATGGCATGCGCATGTCGGCCATGAACGCGCCGGAAGTCTGGCGCATTGTGAATCCGGCCGTGAACAACCCGTTCGGGTGGCCGGTGGGCTACGAAATCGAAGGCCACGGCGCGATGTCGCTCATGAGTCCCGACGACTACATGCGCCAGCGCGCCGGCTTTGTCGATCATACGCTCTGGACCACGCCGTACGCGCCGGCTGAGCTGTACGCGAGCGGCGACTATCCCACCAACAGCGTGGCTGGTGATGGCCTCCCGAAGTGGACGTCCGCCAACCGCTCCATCGCCAACACCGACGTGGTCACGTGGCTCACGCTCGGCTTCCATCATGTGCCGCGCCCGGAAGACTGGCCCGTGATGCCGGTGGCCTGGCACAGCTTTGCGATCAAGCCGGTGGGCTTCTTCGGGCGCAGTCCGGCCATAGACATTCCGCGCCAACGCTGATCGACATCAGTCCGACGTGTCCGACGCTCGGCCAGCGGGTTCCTGGTCGAGCGTCGGGCGAGCGGAGACACGCGCATCGACTCCCCGTGGTGACACCCTGCGGTCGCTACTGCGTTTCGAACACGAAGACGCTGATGTAGCGGCGTCCGGAGCGACCTGCGGCAAGCTGAACTCAGCGCTTGAGCAACCGCGCCAGCAGCTCCGGCATCGAGTGCTGCTGATCGATATGATCAGGCGCTGAATTCCCGGCATAGCCGAGCACTGCAAGGCGGCCACTGCGCGCCTCGCTGAGTTGCTGCATGCCGCGCGGCCCCCAGCGGAGCACTGGTCTGCGCACAACGCCAATCGCGTGCAGCAGCCAGTTGGCAGTTTCAGTCGTGCTCACGAACGTGCCCGGAAAAATCTCCGAGTGGGTAACGACGAAGTCCTTCTCACCGCGCATCGCCGCGTGGGCGAAGTCGCGGAATGCTATCAGATTCGTCGTGTCAATCGTGCCGCCATTCGCGAGCACGACGCCCTCGGGCACGTACGATGTGTGCATACCGTCGAGCAGCAGGATCGCATCGACGCGTTTGAAGTGGCGCGCGTCGAGGAGAATCGCGCGAATGGCGCCATGGCCGGCGGAGAAGCCAACGAGCGTGATCTTGCCGAACGCTGTTGGCTTGCCGCTGACGGTCGACACTTCGCGCAAGATGGCGGCCAGGAGGGTGTCGAATGCTGCCGGATCGGCGAAGGGTCGGTGATACGCACCTGAGCCGCTGCCGAGGTTGAGTGCGGCGGTCACGGCGCGGTTATCGGTCGACGTCACGGCCTGCTTGGCGAGCCACGCCGTGCTGTGGAAGGTGATCACGACGTTGACCATATCACGTCCGCGCGCGCGGTCGGGAACGAACACTTCGACTGGCTTGTTCAGCGGGCCGTCGAAGGTGCGCGTGGTGCCGCGTAGCGTCTTCTGAATGAGGCGCTCGTGAGCGCGCGATTCCTCCGCCATGGGCGAAGGGTTCTGCGCTGCCAGCGGCGGAGTTGCCGGTGGAGTGGTCGGTGGTGTGGCCGGCAGGGCCTGCGCTGCGGCGAGCGCCGGAAAGAGAAACATGACGAGATACGCCCCCGCCGCACCGAGTCTGCCGCTGGGTGTCAGCTGCCGGCTGCTCACTCTCTACTCAACGACATACGCTTCCATCGCGAAATACTCGGCAAGCCCCAACCGATCGAGTACGGCGGCAGTCTCCTTGTTCCGCGATTCCACACGTTGCCAGAACTCGCGGTCATCGGTGCCGGGGAAGGGTGCCGAATCCTTCTGCGACTGGTGCTTAAAAATCGCCTGGATTTTGAGGCGCAGTTCTTCCTGCGACATCGGCACGAGCCAGGTGGCCTCGGTCACCGGCCATTCCTGCCAGGCGCCGCGATACAACCATACCTCAGGTGCATGCGTCTGGCGGCGATCGGGCCAGAGATCGATGAGCGCGGCGTCAATCGCCTCCTTGCACATCCGGTGCGTGCCATGCGGATCGCTCAAATCGCCGGCGACGAAGATCAGCTCCGGATTCTTCGACTTGAGCAGTTCCTTCACGATCGCCACATCGGCGAGGCCAATCGGATCCTTCTTCACCTTGCCCGTCTGGTAGAACGGGAGATTCAAGAAGCGCGCGTTCGCTGACGAGAGCCCGACTGTTTCGAGTCCGCTCACCGCTTCCGACTCGCGGATGATGCGCTTGAGGTCTTGAATCTCGGGGATATCGATATCGCCGGGCTTCTTGCTCGCGAGAAACGCGCGGACAGTCTTCGCGAGCTCAGCCACCTGGCTCGGGCCAACGCCGCGGTCATGCGCGAGGCGTTCGAGCAAATCCACATGCCGCCGCACATCATGATCGAACACCGCAATGTTGCCGCTCGTCATGTACGCAACGGTGATGTCGTTCGCGTTGAGCGCGAGCTTGTGCAGAATGCCACCCATCGAAATCACATCGTCATCAGGGTGCGGCGAGAACACGAGGCAGCGCTTGCCGGACGGCAGTTTGCTGCGGCCGCGAATGCGTCCGCCGAGGAGGTTGAACACCTCGCCGTTGACCGCGCCGGGAGAGCCGTATCGCGCGACGAGTGACGAGAGCCGGTGTTCGGCGTAGTCCGCCTGCGTGAGTTTGAGTACCGCCTTGCCCGTGCGCTGCGAGAGCCAGACCACCGCACGCAGCGTGAGTGCCGGCGTCCAGCGCACTTCGTCGAGGAGCCAGGGCGTCGCGATACGCGTCAGCTCGGCGCCCGCAGCAGCGTCCACAATAAAAGTCGTGTTCGGATGCTGCTGCAGAAAGGTCGCGGCAACTTCAACATTTACATCGCCTTCTACCGCGCGGCGCACGATGGCCGACTTGTGCTCGCCAGTGGCGAGGATGACAATCTCCTTCGCCGCGAGAATCGTGGCAACGCCCATCGTGAGCGCTTCTTTCGGAACGTGGTCTTCGCCGAAGAAATCCGCGGCCGCATCGCGGCGCGTGACATTGTCGAGGTGCACCAGGCGGGTGCGACTCGACGCGCCGCTGCCTGGCTCGTTGAAGCCGATGTGGCCTGTCTTGCCGATGCCGAGGATCTGGAAGTCAATGCCACCCGCCGCGGCGATTGCGATTTCGTAGTCGGCGCAGCTGGTCTCCACCGCGTCGCGGCCAACGGTTCCGTCCGGGATGTGAATGTTCTTCGCGTCGATGTCGACGTGGTCGAAGAAATTCTCACGCATGAACCGATGGTACGAATGCACGCTTTCGGCGCTCATCGGCCAGTACTCGTCGAGATTGAACGTCACGACGGACGCGAGGCTCAACCCCTCGTCGCGGTGCAGGCGAATAAGTTCACGATAGACGCCGATGGGCGTTGATCCCGTGGCGAGGCCGAGGACGGTGCGGCGCTTGGCAACGACATGTTCGCGGATGATCGCAGCAATCCGCGAGGCAACCAGCGTAGCGATTTCGTCGTGTTCGTTAACGACGATGGTGCGGATGCGTTCCAAAGCGGTGTCTGGGGTGGTGGTGACTGATTGCAAGATACCACGCCAGAGGGGGCGGGGCGGGCGTCGGCTAAGTCACTCAGCCAAACGAACGAGTTGCACCCGACTATCAGGAACGACCTTGCCCCGCTTGAGCAACTCGGCGAGCGCATCATCCGCCAGGGTGGCGACATCGGCCAACTCTCCTCGCGCCCATCATCCCGGAATCGTGCTTGGGCCATCCCCCAGTGAGGCTCCACTGATCATCACGATCCTGTTCTGCGTGGTGCGCTCGAACTCTGGTACCAGTTGAAGGAACGCGGCCCTGAACGCGCGGGACGTCATGACCCGAAGCTCCTAGGCGCTGGCATCAGAAGGCGCAAAGACGGTCAACGCAAGGACTGCGAATAGTCCAGTGATTCCACGAGTTCGGGGTTTCTTGATCATCGGGCTTCCCTTGGAATCCCGCTCGGCAACAGCGAGCATCGTTAGGCCCGGGCGACCGGACGTTGCGTCGGCCCCGATTGAATGTTCTATCCCGTAAGCGACCGGATCGGCACCCTGCTGCGCAACGCGGACAGTGATAACTTCCCTCCGACGCCGAGGCGGAAAGTCCTGGGACGTGATCTCGCCGTGGAGTTGCGGCAGGCGCTCGACCGGGTGCAGCGGACGTTGAGTCGTATGACAACCATGCAGCGCCTAAGCCTCAGCCCGATCCCTGCCCCGATAGTTTCCTGTGTACCCTTTTCTGCGAGCCCACCGATGACCGATGCCGACCTCTCGCCCGGTCGCGCCAGTACTGGGCGGCCGATTCCAGTGCGCCGGTTCGGCGTGCGATCGCTGATGCTGCCTTGGCTGCTAGGGTTGACTTTACTGTTTGGCGCCAGCGCGGGCCCCGGCCAGGCCACGACAGCGGCACCAGTGCCGGTCACCCTGTTCGCGTTCAACCGGGCCGACGAGGCATCGTGGGATGTGGTGAACGACGGAGTCATGGGCGGCCGTTCGGCGGGCTTCGTGGTGGTGCAGGATGGCACTCTCCGCTTCACCGGCACGCTAGTCACGCAGGGGGGAGGCTTCACCTCGGTGCGGGCGCGACGCCCCGTCGACCTGACGGGCGAAGTGGGGATTGAGCTCCGCGTCCGCGGCAGCGGGCGCCAGTTTGAACTCGAGGTGGACGACGGGCTCCGCCGCTACGCACGGAGCGTCTCGCGCCGCGCCCAGTTTTCCACGACGGCGGAATGGACATTGGTCCGTGTCCCCTTTAGCGCGCTCCGCAGCACCATCTTCGGACAGGCGGTTAGCGCCACACCGATCGACTTGGCGCAAATCCGTGGCGTGGGGCTGTACATGGCCGATGGCCAGGACGGGCCGTTCCGCATCGAGGTGGACTACATCCGATCGTACGCCGCGGGGGAGGCAGCCCATGGCCCGGCCGCGGCGGCGGGCAGAGAGCCATGATTGAAAATTCTACATCGATCGTGGAGAGACCACCGAAAACAGGATAACTATCGGGCATGATCAAGGCAGTCACAATTTTTTTGGCGTCTCTGCATCTCGCTGCTTGCGGCGGAAACATGGCGACGGCCCCCTCCACCGACACGCTGCCCTCGACGTTCGATGAAACGTGGACCGCCGAACCCGGCACTCGTCGGGCCAGCACAACGTCGACGTCGACGATTCGCCTGCCCGACAGTACCTATCGCACCTACTTCGCCGGCATCTCGACCGCGAAGTCGGTCGACGGGCTCAGTTGGGGGAACGCCGCACTCGTGGTGCGGTCCGGGCAGGGGGAGTTCAACCGGAACCCGGCCATCTACAGAACCAGTGCCGGCATTTTCGTCATGATCTACGAGCAGGTCGTGAACAACGTCGGCCGCTTCTACCGAGCCACGTCGCCCGACGGCGTGAACTTCACCGTCTCGCCTCCGACGGCCGTGATGGAACCGGGCGCAAGCGACAAAAACTTTCTGAGCGTGCCAGACATTATTTCCCTCGGCGGCGGGACGATTCGCATGTACTTCGTCGCGGGCGGAGATCTGACCGACTCGGCGATCTCCAGGGACGATGGCATGACCTGGACGCGGGAGGGACGACTCAGCATTAGCGGACTCAGCGCGGCCAACTGGGTTGTTGATCCTGATGTGGTCCGCCTGCCCAGCGGCGGGTATCGGATGTACTTCGCCACCGCACCGGACGGCCAGCCGGGGCTCAGCAACAAGCGCATCCGCTCCGCCACCTCAACCGACGGTCGGATGTTTACGTTGGACGCGGGTATTCGGGTCGCGCCGCTAGCCTCTGGCTACGACTTGGTTGATCCAGACGTCATTGAGCTGCCCGACGGTCGCTACCGCATGTATTACGGGTACTCGGCGCCGGGAGGAAACTACAACCTCATGAGTTCGATCACCTCGGCCCTCGCACCTTGAAACGTAGATCGATTTGCGGAAGTGGCGCGGCGCCACAGCGCCTCCTAGATTCGCGCACGGCCTGATCGCTCTCCGTCCCCCCCCCGCGCCCCATATGCCTCTCGCTTCGTCGCGCTGCCTCGCCGCCTGCGTGCTGCTGCTCGCGCCTTCCCTCGCCAACGCGCAGGCGCCCCACGGTTACCAGACTGACTTCTCCAAGGAGGAGTTTGCCACTCGGCGCGCGCGGGTCTACGACGCGGTCGGCACGGCAGGGATCGCCGTTGTGCTCGGGAGCAGCGGCGTGCCCGGCTTCAGCCTGATCCGGCAATCGAACGACTTCTACTACCTGAGCGGCGTGGAGTCGGCCCACGCTTATCTGTTGCTCAACGGGCGCACCCGTCGGTCCACCCTCTATCTGCCAAACCGCGACGACGCGCGCGAGCGCTCGGAGGGGAAGATCCTTTCGGTCGAGGACAGCCTGCTCCTCATCCAGCTGACCGGCATTGATCGCGTGCGCAGCCTGGACGGGCTGGCGCGGGACCTCGTTGGCGCCGACCTGCTGCGCCCACCCGCAATGGCGCTCTTCACGCCGCTCGCCCCGATGGAGACCGGCAACGACAGCCGCGACGAGCTGCTCGCCGGCCGTGCCCGTATTGCCAGCGACCCGTGGGATGGCCGACCGGCGCGGGAATCACAGTTCGTCGGGCTCGTGAAGGAACGCTTCCCCCAGTTCGAGGTCCGGGATTTGTCGCCGATGCTCGACCTGATGCGGACCATCAAGAGTCCCGCGGAGATCGCGCTCATCCGTCGCGCCACGCAGTTGGCGGGGTTGGGCATCATGGAGGCGATGCGCTCCACGAGCCCGGGCGTCTTCGAGTACCAGCTCGATGCCGCGGCCAAGTACGTCTACTACCTGAACGGCGCGCGCGGCGACGGCTACGCCTCGATCATCGCGGGCGGCACGAACGCCTTCATGGGGCACTATTTCAAGAAGACCGACGCGCTGCGCAACGGCGACCTTGTGCTGATGGATTACGCTCCCGACTACCGCTACTACACGAGCGACGTCACGCGCATCTGGCCCGTGAACGGGAAGTTCACAGCGGCACAGGCGGCACTCTACGAGTACATCATCGCCTATCGCGATGCACTCTTCCGCCATGTGAAGCCGGGGGTCACCGCCGATCAGGTGCTCGACCGCGCCGCCGCGGATATGCGACAGTACCTCGTGGGGAAGACGTTCGCTTCGCCTGCGCATCTCAAGGCGGTGCAGGAGGGCGTGACCTTCCGCGGCCACTTCCAGCACCCAGTGGGCATGGCGGTGCACGACGTGGGGCGCATCCGCGGCGTGGAGCTCCAGCCGGGGATGGTGTTCACGATCGATCCGATGATCTGGATCCCTGAAGAGCGGCTCTACATCAGGATCGAGGACGTCGCACTCGTGACCGCCGACGGCGTCGAGAACCTCAGCGGCTTTGTCTCCACGAGCATCGCCGAGGTGCAACGGACCATCGCGGAGCCTGGGCTGGTGCAAATGCACACTCCCGTCCCGCCGCCAGCGCGTCGTTGATCACTTTCGCCGGAGTGCACGTGTTCCATTCGTTGAACATCCTGCTCGTTGCCGCTGCGACCATCACCTCGGGTGCGGTCGACACGTATTCGCGCCAGCCGATCGACATCGAGCACTACCGCTTCGCGATCACGCTCGCTGACAGCACCGATCGCATCGAAGGCGAAGCCACCATACGCCTGCGCCTGCTGAAGGCAGATGTCCGCACCGTGGCGCTCGACCTCGCCGACGCGTCGCCCGCTCGGCAAGGGCGCGGCATGCACGTCAGCAGCGTCACGAGCCGCGGTGCGGCGCTCGTCTTCGCGCACCGAGACAATCGACTCACCATTACGCTCGCGCGAACGTCCACGGAGGGCGAGGTCATCGAGATCGTTGTGCGCTACGGTGGCATCGCCGCCGACGGCCTTCGCATCACGCAGACCAAGTACGGCGACCGCACCTTCTTTTCGGATGACTGGCCCGACAAGGCGCGACAGTGGCTCCCCACGATCGATCACATCGCCGACAAGGCGACGATGGAGATGTCAGTGGTCGCGCCGGCGCACTATCAGGTGATCTCCAACGGCCTGCGCATCGAGACGACGGACCTCCCGGGT